>WNGR01000081.1_pt1 | contig 119599 bp, 102 predicted proteins | sample 5407581 | NCBI WGS metagenome assembly WNGR01 (sample SAMN13153383, study PRJNA577476) | soil metagenome | isolation source: 80 cm soil or saprolite under Garry oak tree replicate 2 | place: USA:California | collected 2016-06-15
GCGCACGTCGCGGCAGCCGTTCGCCCGCACGACGGCCTGACCTTGCGCGGTTGTCGCGTAGTCGATGAAGTCCTTGGACGCGGCGCGCTGCGCGGCGGACGCCCACGGGGCGTTCAGCACGGCGGCGGGGCTGTCGGCGGTGAACGTGCCGTCCCTCGGGTAGATCGGCACGAGCGGTTCAGCCGGCGGCTCGAGGATCTCTTCGGTGATCCCGTCGCGGCTGGACAGCCCGCGGTTGTAGTCCCACACGGACTTCTCGTCGACGATGACCGCGGACAGGAACTCGGCAGCCGATCCGGAATCCTCAGCCTGCCGGACGTGCCAAAGGAAGTGCTCCGGCGTTGCCATGTAATGAGTCACCGACAGCTCTGCGGCGTGCACCTTGCCGACGATGTCGGCCCGGCCCAGATCGGCTGTCGTCAGCGACGCGAGCCCGCCGGCGGCGACTCCGTAGGACGCCGCCATGCCTAGCAGTCCGGACGTCGCCACCTGCGGGCTGGTCTTGCCCAGCTTGAAGCCGCCCCATTCCGGATGCCCGCGATTCGCCCAGACGTGCGCGTCGTTCGCGGTGGCAAAGATCTCCGCCCAGCTAGGTGCCTTCGACGCCCAGCCGATCGCCTCGGCTAGCTCGGCGGGCATTGCCAGGACGATCGCCGACTCGGCGAGGCTGCGCCCGCTGGTCAGCCCGGAGCGTGCCGTCGCACCCTGCGTCGCCGCGAGGCCGAGCCAGGCACTCGAATCAGGCGCCCACACGGTGGGACGCTGCGCCGCGGGCAGCGCCGCAAAGCCATGCGCGGCATCGGCCTCGGCAAGACCCGACTTGTCGGCGGTGACCGACACTGTCACGCAACGGCCCGCGACATTGCGTTTCGCGCCCGCGTAGCCGCGGGCGAGCGCGCGCAACATGTCGGCGTTCTCCAGCGACGCCAGCACGCGTACGTCGGTGCACGGGGCTGCACCGGCGCTGGCCGGGAGGTGGTCGGCCGGCAGCGCAGTGGTGCGCAGCGGCGCCGGCGAACCGCCGAGACTCGACGAGTCGTCGACCGGAGCCGGCGTCGACAGCACGGCGCGTCCCGCGTCGGGTGCGGTCGTGTGCGGGTCGAGCGCGATGTATGCCGTTGCCGCGATACCCACCATGCCCACGGCGACTCCGCCGGCGAGCCAGACGGCCCGGCCGTGCCCGCGCCTCGCGCGCCGCCCGGACCGATGCGCGCCACCACGCTCGTAGAACTCGTTCATCGGCGTTCGGTTGGTCGGTACATAACGGAGCGTTCTACGGATAACGCGCCAGGCAAAGGCGCCGATGAATTGGACGGTCTGCGCACCTATGCTCCCCCCTGAAACAAGCAGCGAATACCCCGCAGCCCGGTCGATCAAGGGACAGGATGTGCGGCTACCGGCGCGTACGCAATAGTTAATCAATTACCTGACTTGTAGTGAGCGAGCCATTACCTGGCGAGGATAAGAATCGTCAAATCTGCCGTTTCTATTAACACGCCACGAGTCAACGATCGGCCACGCTCTGTCTACGGTCATTGATGATTACCGCCTCAGCGTGCCGGTCCGCACTCAACCCGTGACGGCGAAGCATTCGAGTGGCAGGTTATTTACCAGTAACCCGCTGATTGACCGACCTAATTAATTCCACGGCGCAAATCTGGTGCGAAGGTTCATCGACGAATCTGCGGCTCCGGAATGAAATTCGGAGGCACTCGATCGCGCAGGGTGATGGTATTCTGACGCACGCATTACGTATCGGAATTCTCGCTCCGCGGGCCGGCCGATACCGTGTCCGGGCATCCCGCATCCGGAGGCCGGTGTGACACCTGAGCAGATCCTGACGAGCGCGGACTCGATCCTGGTCGTCGATTGGCCCAGCCGGGACGTGCCCGAGACGCTGACCCGCGCGGGATACACGGTTCTCGTCAAGGGCGGTCCGGAGCCCGACAACTTCTCGGCCTGGCAACTGCGTGACGGCGAGGTGGTGGTCGCCAGGCTCGGGCGCGCGCCCGCACATGTCGACATCGTCTACGTCCACCGACCCGTCGCCGAGCTGGCCGGTGTCGTCGCGATGGCCAACCGGTTCGCTGTCACGACCGTCTGGTGCCAGTCCGGCCGATCGCCGTCCGGGGCCGGCGACCCGACCGGCGTCTGGTTGCCCGACGAGGAAGCGAGCCAGGCGCGCGCGATCGTCGAGCAAGGCGGCCTGCACTACGTCAACGCGCCGTATATCGCCGACCTCGTCCGCGAGCTACGCCCGTAGCTCACCGGATTCGATCAGGCACGAGTCGCTCCCTTCGCTTGACGCGAGCCATAAACTTTCGCTGCCGGGGCGCGAGGGAGCGGCGCGGGGCCGGCGCGACGGAGAGATCGACTGCATGCGCCTCGTCCGATTCACGGCTGCCAGCACCGCCGTCCTCTGCGCATCGGTGCTGCTGGCCGGGTGCAACTGGTTCGGCGGGCACAAGTCGTCGACCAAGTCGGTGTCGGTGTTCGACGTCAAGCCGGGCCAGTGCTTCGTGGGCCCCAAGGACGTCAAGTCCGAGCTCAGCAAGCTGACCGAGGCGCCGTGCGGCAAGGAGCACACGCAGGAGTCGTACGCGATCGTCGGGTTCACCGCTGCCGACGGCTCGACGCCGTCGGCGTTTCCCGGCGAGGACGTGCTGACCAAGTTCGCGCAGGGCGCCTGCGCGCAGCATTTCCGCGCCTACGTCGGCGTCGACTACCTCGACTCGAAGCTGTACTTCACCTACCTGCTGCCGTCCGCGCGCGGCTGGGAGCAAGACGACGACCGGAATGTCCTCTGCTTCGTCACGACTACTGGGGCGACACTCACGTCCTCGGTCAAGAACTCCAAGAAGTAGGGGCCGGCATGGGAGTGAGCGTGGTGCAGGGTGCCGTGGCTCAGTGCACCTTCGGGCTGGCACCGACCACGCTCAACGTCTTGCCGATCAGCCGGGTGACGATCGAGGGACGTCCGGCTGCCGTCATCAATGACACCGTGCTTGGGGTCAACCTGCCGCCGTTCGGCATGTGTTCGAGCCTGGCCAACCCGACCGTCGCGGCTGCCACGGCCGCTGCGCTGGGAACGCTGACCCCGATGCCGTGCGTGCCGACCGTCGTCGCGCCGTGGGCGCCTCTTGCCCCTCGAACGACGATCGGCGGGCAGCCCGCGCTGGTGTCCGGCTCGATCTGCACGTGCGCGTTCGGCGGTGTGATCAGCCTCGTCGTCCCGGGAGCGGTGCGCACCACCGCCAACTGATCATGCCGGTGACGTTTTTAGGAAGAGTTGAATTCGATGTTACGTATTGCTGATTAATGAGATACCGTCCGCAGTGATCAACTAACTTGGCACGGGGGCCAGCATCCGGAGGGGACGGTCTCCCATGCCCACCTACACCGCACCGGGCGTCTACGTCGAAGAAGTCCCGTCATCGCAGAAGGTGCTCTCGGCCGCGCCGACCGCCGTCGCTGCGTTCGTCGGGTTCACCGAGCGAGCGCCGACGGACGATCCGAACGACCCGAACGGCGTCGCGCCTCGACTGGTCACCAGCTGGTCGCAGTTCGAGGGCCTCTACGGCGGCTTCAGCCCAGGCTGCGTCCTGCCGCTGTCGGTCTACGGCTACTTCGCGAACGGCGGCAGCATCGCCTACATCTGCCGGATCGCCAACACGGCGCCGGCCGGTCAGCCATCGCGGCTGACGCTGCCAGCCGCCGACCGCGCGCTCGGCGAGCCGCTGGTCGTCGAGAGCCTCGAACCCGATGCACCGATCTCCATCGAGATCGCAAGCATCGACCCCGGCGAGAACGCGCCGGAGGGGCCCTCGCCGTTCACGCTGACCGTCCTGCTCGGCGGCGAGCCGGTCGAGACGTTCGAGAACGTCGACTTCGCCGCGGGCGAGCGCAACGTGAAGACCGTCATCAACAAGACGTCGACCAAGATCAAGGTCGACATCACCCTGGAGAAGGGCGCCAACCTGGCGACCCAGCTCGACGTGCTCAAGCCCGGGCGCTACGAGCTACAGAAGGCCACGCCCGTGCCCGTGCCGGTGTCGAGCCGCAAGTTCGCGGGCTCTGAGTCCGCGCGCAACGGCATCAACGGCCTGGCCGTCGCCGACGAGGTGACAATGGTGGTCGTCCCGGACCTGATCACCGCCGCCACCAAGGACGACGGCACCGTCGACCTGAACCTGTGGAAGGCCGTGCAGACCGCCCTGATCTCGCACTGCGAGCAGAACGGCAACCGGATGGCAGTGCTCGACGCGCCGCCCGGCCTGAACCCGCAGCAGATGAAGGACTGGCGCAGCGAGACCGCCATGTACGACTCGGCATTCGCGGCCCTGTACTACCCGTGGATCAAGGTCGACAACCCGATCGGCGTCAACGGCAACAGCGAGATGTTGATCCCCCCGTCCGGTCACATCGCCGGAGTGTGGGCCCGTACCGACGAGACGCGCGGCGTCTGGAAGGCACCGGCCAACGACACGATCCGCGGCGTGCTGGATCTCGAGCGGGCGGTGACGCAGAACGAGCAGTCGCTGCTCAATCCGATCGGCATCAACTGCATCCGGCCGTTCGGCACGAGGGGCATCCGCATCTGGGGAGCCCGGACGCTCGCGTCGGACTCGGACTGGCGCTACATCAACGTCCGGCGGCTGTTCAACATGATCGAGTCGACCATCCTCGAAGGAACCCAGTGGGCCGTGTTCGAGCCCAACGACATGGCCCTGTGGGAAGGCGTGAAGCGCACCCTCAACGGCTTCCTGCGCGGGCTGTGGCAGGCAGGCGCACTCTTCGGCGCGACCGCCGACCAGGCCTTCTACGTCAAGTGCGACGAGGAGACCAACCCGCCGCAGTCGATCGACGAGGGCAAGCTCGTCGTCGAGGTCGGGATCGCACCCGTCAAGCCGGCCGAGTTCGTCGTGTTCCGGATCAGTCAGCAAAAGCAGATCGCCGCCTGAGCGCTTAGGAGTAGTCAATGCCCAATGACCTCATCGCGACCGACCCGATCGTCGCGCAGAACTTCTATCTCGAGATCGACGGGGAGAACCTCATCCTGTCCGGTGTCTCCGGGCTCGACGTCGAGCTCGAAGTCGTCACCATGCAGCAGAACGGGAAGGACGGGAAGCGCCAGCTCGTCAAGACGCTGGGCAACTCGTTGAAGGTGCCCGACATCAGCGTCACCCGGATGGCGCCGATGGACGCAACCGCCGATCCGGTGTGGAAGTGGTTCAACCAGATCCGCGACGCGGGCTTCAAGGGCACCGCCCGGGCCGACAACCGCAAGAACGGCTCGCTGGTGCTCTACGACTCGGCGTTCAAGGAGATCGGCCGCTTCAACTTCTTCAACGGCTGGCCGAGCAAGATCTCGACCGACCAGATGAGCACCGACTCGAACGACGCCGTCAAGGAGACCATCACGCTGACGATCGAGCGCCTCGAGCGGGTGAAGTGAGTCGCGCAGTGGCCCTGCAGACCAGCTACGAGTTCACCCTGCCGCGTGGGTACGTCGACGCACACGGCAAGGTCCATCGCAGCGGCAAGATGCGTCTCGCGACCGCGCGCGACGAGCTCGAGCCGCTGCGCGATCCGACTATCACGGGCCCGGACGACCCGCGGCTGACCATCCTGGTGCTCACCCGCGTGGTCGAGCGGCTGGGCGACCTCGAACTGGTGACCTCACACGAGATCGAAGGCTTGTTCACTGTCGATCTCGCGTTCTTGCAGGACTTCTACGGCGTGATCAACTTCGGCAACCAGGAAGAGTACGACGCGCTGCTGCTCGCGCATGAGCAGAGCCCTCCGCTCGTCGGCTCGATCGTCGCTCCTCCCCCGGCTGCACCGGCAGCGTCGCCGGCGTCAGGGAACTCGACACCGCCGGAGGAGGCGCCTCGACCGCCACGGCGCGCGGTCGTCGAGGAGCTCTCGCGCAGCGCGACCTAGAAAGTCACCCGCCGTGATGCGCTATCCGACGGAGGCCCTGTGGCAGGAGATCGCCTACCTGGCCTATCACCTGCACTGGCCGCTGAACGAGCTGCTCGACATGGAACACATGGACCGGGTGCGGATGGTCCGCGCGGTCGTCGCGTTCAACGAGCGGGCCTGGCAGGCGGTGCGTGAATATGCCCAGTAGCGACCTGCCGCTCGGTGGCGAACCGCCTACAGCGTCCCGGTTCCTGTTCGAGGTGGACGGGATCGAGATCGGCGTCTTCCGCGAGGTGACCGGTCTGGCTGTGACGGTTGGGGTGCAGGAGATTCGCGAGGGCGGCCAGAACGGGTTCGTGCACAAGATGCCGGGCCGGATGACTTGGCCGAACCTGGTCTTTCGCCGCGGCGTGACCGAGAGCGACGCGTTGTTCACCTGGCTCGGCAAGTCCTCGGGTGAGGGCTACGCCGGCAACAGCAACAAGCTGACCCGCTCGACGGGCGCGGTGACCGCCATCGACGCCATCGGGGGGCGCCTGCGCTCCTGGGAGTTCGACGACGTGTTCCCGGTGCGCTGGCAAGGCCCGGACTTCGAGGCCAGCACGAACGCCACGCTCGAAGAGGAGCTCGAGGTCGCGCACCACGGCTTCCGGTCCCGAACGCAGAGCGCGGGCACGACATGAGCGGCGATGCCACCTGGCTGGGGCGGGACATCGACCAACGCATGCACCGTATGGGGCGATCGCGGGCCGGGGCGGGCTCGGCGATCGGCGGCATCGCGATGTCCTCGACGCGGTTCGCGGCGGCGCTCGGGCATCCGGTTGCGGTTCGCCGGGCGCTCGCGGGGCAGGGCGTCTTCGCCGCGTCCTCTCTCGGCGACGTCGATGTGCGGCCGCCTCGATGGTGGTCGCCCCGGTTTTGGCCGTCCGGGCGGGTATATGACGCTGCACGACCAAAAGCGTCGGACGGCGGGCCGGCGCGGGAGTTGCCGGCGCGCGGGTTGCCACGCGTCCTGCGCCGCATGCCCGACGAGGCCAGCTGGACCCAGCGGCCGCCGGGCGGCTTCGCCGGCGCGTTGACGTCGGCCGCGGTGCCCGTCCGCCGACTGGACGAGGTGGCCGCCGCCGGGCCGATGTTGACGCAGGGCGACCAGGCTCGGCTCAGCCTGCGGCGGTCGGCCTCTGCGCGGACGCAAGTCGCTGCCGCGCCCGCGCAGAATGCCGGAGTGCCGGCGTCAGCACAGTCGGCGCCTGGGTGGGACGCGAGGCCGGGGCAAGCGCCGAGCGGGCATGCTCCGCCGCCGGGCGTTTCGCCGCCTACTGGGGTGCTGCCTGCGCGGCGGGTTTCGCCTGCGCGGCGGGTTTCGCCTGCGCCGGGAGGCTCGCCTGCGGCTGGGGTTTCGCCTGCGCCGGGAGGCTCGCCTGCGGCTGGGGTTTCGCCTCCATCGCCTGCTCCGGCACCGGCGCAACGTGCGGCGCCGCTGCGAGGAGCCTCAGCGACGGCGAACCAGGCCGGTGCGACCGCCCCGGGCACTGCGGGGACTCCGGCACAGGCGCAGGCGCCGTCGGCGCAACAGGCGGTGCCGCTGCGACGAGCTCCGGCTACGGCGAACCAGGCCGGTGCGGCCGCCCCGGGCACTGCGGCGGCCGCGGGCACTGCGGCGGCCCCGGCACATGTGGCGCCGGCACTTGCCGCTCCGACCCGTCCGGCGCCGCCGGCGATTCCGGGTACGCCGGCACCTGCCTCCATCGCCCAGGCGCGTCCGAGCAAGTCGGTGCCCGGGCAACAACCGACGCCTGGCACGACGGCGCGGCCCAGCACCTCGCTCGACGGCCCGCGGCTGTCGACTCGCCAGTCCGTCCCGTCCCAGGAGGCGATCCGGCGAAGTGCGCTGCCGGCGCCGATTGCCACTCAACCGACCGTCACCGCCCCGACGGCCTCGCCAGCACCGTCATACCCGGGATTGCCTCCCGGCCCAGCGCCGTGGGCAACGGCCGAGCCGGTCGGCTCAGCGGATTTGCCTGCGCTGCGCCGCGCCCTCCCGCCGGGCGGCGCACCGTTCGCGATCAGCAAGTCCGGCCACGACGCTGTACCGCTCGCGGCGAGCGGCGGCGCAGTACCCATCGCGCGCGTTACCCGATCGGTACTGCGCCGTGCGGTTGGCTCGGCGCAGCCGCTCCTCCCGGCGGTGCGGCCCGACAGCCCGGGCGCACCGCCCATCACCGCCGTGCATAGCGAATCGCCAGTGCCGGACGAGCGACCGGGCATCGACGGCCTCCGGCGCGTCGACCACCTGGCATCGGGAACGGTCGACGAGCACGCGCCCGCTGCGCCGCGAGTGCCGGCGCCGATACGCCGCACTGTCCCGGCCGGGGTGGGGTTGGCAAGCATCAACGCGCTGCCCGCAGCCGGCGTGTTCCGCCGCGCCGTCGAAACCGCCACACCGATCCGGCCCGCACAGCTCGACATGACCCAGCGCGGTACGTCCCCGCGGAGCGTTCAGCCGCGGAGCGTGCCGCCGTCCAGCGTGCCGCTGCCCAGCATGGCGCCGCAGGGCATGGCGCCGCGGAGCGTGGCGCCGCAGGGCATGGCGCCGCGGAGCGTGGCGCCGCAGGCCATGGCGCCGCGGAGCGTGGCGCCGCAGGCCATGGCGCCGCGGAGCGTGCCGCCGCAGGGCGTGACGACTCGGCCGGCCTCGCACGGCGTGGCCTCTCCGAATGCAGCACCCCTCGGCGGTGCGCCGCACACGGCGACCGAGCTGGTCACCGCGAGGCCGGCCCGAGCTGTCAGCACGATCCCGTCGGCGCGGATCCTGCATCGAGCGTCGAGCGTCGAGTACGGCTGGCCCGGCGAGCGCGCGCTGCCGACCGCGTTCAGCGTGCCGCAGCCTGTACGCCCGGCGACGTCGGCGCAGGCCGTCGGGTTGCTCGCAAAGGCAGCTGCCCCGAGCGCCACCCCCCTCGTGCGACATGCGCCGCGGACAACAGCCGCCGTCGGGCCCGACCACGCGACGATGTCCTTACTGGCACCCGCATTCCCGGTCGCCCCGCCGCGAGTCAGCATTCAGCCGGCCCAGAATGCCAGCCCGATCGCCACGCCCACCAGTACCCAACTGCGTCGCAGCATGGCCGGCGCCGCAGTACCGGGCTCGCTCGTCGCGGCGACCGCCGACATGTTCCGGCGAGCAGGCCCATCGCACGGCAACGACGATCGTGGAGGCCAGCCGGTGACCGACCCAGAGCGCGGCAACGGGCAGGAACTCGTCCGACGCGCCGCCCTGACAGGCGTGGCACAGCAACCGCAAGTGATTCGTCGGTTCGTCGACGAGGCCCCGGTCGTCAAGCAGACAGGCACCGTGCTCCGGTCTGACGTGCTGGACGAGCTCGTCGACAAGGTCGCCAGCTTGATCGAGCAACGCGTCGTCGACGAGCTCGAACGCCGCGGCCGACGGCACAGTCCCGAGGTGTTCTGACATGCCGGAGATGGAGAAGGCTTTCCTCGAGATCGAGGGCGGCGATCGGGTGCCGTGCCTGTTCAATCCCGAGTCGATCGAGGTCGGGCGCCGAAACAACTGGGTCGCCGAGCCGATGCCGGGCAAGGGGGTGCCGCGACTGCGTTACGGCGGCGCGGACTCGGGCTGGATGCGGCTCAGCCTGATCTTCGACACGACGGTGGACGGCACGCCCGTCACGAAGCACACGGGCAAGATCCTGACCTTGATGGACGTCGACCCGTCCGTCCCGGGCACGGACGAGGCGACCAACAACGCCCGGCCGCCGTACGTCACGTTCCACTGGGGCGACCTGCACTCGTTCAAGGCCGTGGTGAGCGATCTGGGGCTGACGTTCACCTACTTCTCCTCGACCGGGATCCCGCTGCGCGCGCAGATGGATCTGGCGCTGCGCCAGTACGAGCAGTCCAAGGCGTTCGGGCCGCAGAACCCGACCTCGGGCACCCCCCGCCCGCACCGCGTGCACCGCATCCAGCCGGGCGAGACGCTCGACCGGATCGCGGCCAGGTACTACGGCGACTCGACGCGCTGGCGCCGCCTCGCCGCGGCCAACGGCATCGAGGATCCATTGACGCTGCGCCCGGGCACGCTCCTGTCCGTCCCTCGCATCGAGTCGACATGACGGGCCTCGATCCGGTTGCGCCGGCGATCACGGTCGACGGGGCGCCGTTGCCGAACAAGTGGCTCGACCTGCTCGTCGGCATGCGACTGGAGCGAGCGATCGGCATGGTCGGCCGGGGGACGCTGCGCTTCGTCGATCCGGGATACGCGCTGTCGGCGGGCGGGCCGTTCGGCGTCGGCACACAGGTGCGCATCAGCCTGCACGGCGGCGGGCTACTGATGAACGCCACCGTCACGGCCGTCAGCCTGGAGCAGTCGGCGGGCGATCACCCGGAGCTGGTCGTGGTCATCGACGACGTCGCGCGGAAGCTGACTCGCGGCACGCGCGTCGAGACGTACGTGCAGGTCACGTGGTCCGACGTGATCCGCACGGTCGCATCCCGCAACGGCCTCAAGACCGCCGTCTCGGCGATCGCGGGGGTGCAGGAGTACGTGCTGCAGGCGGGCAGCGACCTTGCCGTCCTGGACAGCATCGCCGAACGGGCCGGCCTGATGTGGTGGGTGGACGGAGCGGAGGGCGACGAGCTGCACGTCGACAAGGCCGGCAAGTCCAACGGCTCGGTCGCACTGCAGCTCACCGACGACCTGCTGACGTTCTCCGTACGAGCATCGGGCCTGCATCCCACCGAGGTCAATGTGCAGGGATGGGACGCCGGCCAGCAGCAGCCGCTGCAGGCCAAGCGCCCGGTGAACGCCAGCGTGACCGCCCGGTCGGACTTCGTCGACTCCTTCGTCGTATCGGGCAACAAGCTGGGCCCGGCCGTGGTGGTGGTGTCCGGGCAGAACGTCCAGACCGGGGCGGACGCCACGGCGGTCGCCACGTCGCTGGAGGAGGGCTGGGCCGCAGCGGCTGTCGTCGCGCGCGGCTCGTGTCACGTCAACGCGGCGATCAAGCCAACCGTGGCGCTGACGATCCGGCAGGCCGGGCCGGCGTCCGGCAACTACCGGGTCAGCCAGGTCGAGCACGTCTACACCCCTAGGGGGTTCCACACCCGGTTCGTCGCCGGCGACAGCCGGCCGCCGAGCCTGGTCGACTCGCTCACCGCGCCGCGCACGGACGCCGGCTTCCTCGTGCCCGGACTGCTGATCGGCAAAGTCACCAACATCGACGACCCGGACTCGTTGGGCCGGGTCAAGGTGAAGTACCCGGGGATCAGCGGTGAGGCCGAAAGCACGTGGGCGCGCATCGCCACGCTCGGCGCGGGCCCGTCGCGCGGCATGGTCTTCCAGCCCGAGGTGAACGACGAGGTGCTCGTGGGCTTCGAGGGCGGCGATTCCCGCCGCCCGCTCGTGCTCGGCGGCCTGTACAGCAAGCAGAACAAGCTGGACGCGTGGGGGGTCAAGCAAGGCAAGGTCGTCAGCCGCCGGATCACCTCACGCACCGGCAACTTCGTCGAACTGGCCGACGCCGAGGGATCGGCCGTCGACCACATCCTGCTCCAGCTCGCAGGCGGCAAGGGAACGGTGCTGCTCGGCGCCGACAAGCTCGACGTCGAGGTGCCGCAAGGCAACCCGGTGACCATCAAGGCGGGCGAGGCGAAGTTCGAGATCGCCAAGGACGGCTCGGTGACGATCGAAGGCACGAACGTCACGATCAAGGCCAAGGCCAAGGTGAACATCGAGGGCACCGGGGGGCTCACTGCGAAGTCGTCGGCCACCACGGCCGTCGAGGGCTTGCAAGTGCAGGTCAAGGGCCAGGCCATGACGTCCGTCGAGGGCGGCGGCCAGTTGGCGCTCAAGGGCGGGATGGTGGCGATCAACTGATGAGTGAACTGCTGCCTGCACCGCCGTCGAACGGATACCCCGACCGCGATCCGTCTTTTGTCGGACGGGGATTCTCCTGGCCGATGGAGGTCGACCACACCGGCTCGATCATGCTGACCGCCGGCGCGGAGGATCTCGACCGGTCGATCCGCATCGTGCTGCTGACAGCGCCGGGTGAGCGGGTCATGCGGCCGCAGTTCGGCTGCCGCATCTGGGATCTGTTGTTCGAGCCGGTCACGCCCAACCTGCTCGGCCTCATCGCCGAGTCCGTACGCGACGCGCTCGCGCAGTGGGAGCCGCGCATCGAGGTCGAGGACGTCACACCGGCGGCCGACGACGACGACTCGGCGCTGGTGCGCATCCAGATCAGCTACCGCGTCCGGGCGACCAACGACCGTCGCAACCTGGTCTACCCCTTCTACGTCATCCCCCACGACACCGAATAGGCCGGCCCATGCCACTGCCAGCACCGAACCTCGACGACCGGTCGTTCCAGGACATCGTCGACGAAGCCAAGCGGCTGATCCCGCGGTACTGCCCCGAGTGGACCAACCACAACGTCTCGGACCCGGGCGTCGCCCTGATCGAGCTGTTCGCGTGGATGAGCGAAATGACGCTCTTCCGCGTGAACCAGGTGCCGGACCGCCTCTACGTCCACTTCCTGAACATGGTGGGCATCGAGCCGTTCCCGCCGTCGGTCGCGCGCACCGACCTCACGTTCTGGCTCTCGGCCGAGCTCGACGCGCCGGTCGTCGTGCCGGCGGGCACGAAGGTCACGACGCCCGCCGCCGCGAGCGAAGGCGCTGACGCCGTGGTGTTCACGACGGTCCGTGACCTGGAGATCGCGCCACCGCAGCTGACCGCCGCCAAGACGTCGACGTTCGCCGACGACCGCGTCGCGGACGTCTGGGACGAGCTGCGCTTCGCCGGCGTGCGGTGCTTCGCGTCCGAGGAGCTGACCCCGGGCGACGCGTTCTACCTGGGCTTTGCGGCCAGCGTCGCGGGCATGGCGCTGCGGTTGCGCATCGAGGCGCACGCAGAAGGCATCGGCGTCGACCCGCGCAACCCGCCGCTGGTCTGGGAGGTCTGGAGCGGCGAGACCTGGATCGCCACGACGGTGTACGACGACACGACCGGCGGGCTGAACCGCGCAGGCGAGATCGTGCTGCTCGTGCCGGGCGAGCACGAGTTGCTGACGCTCGGCAACACAGCGGCGTTCTGGTTGCGTGCACGGCTGCTCGCGCCCAGGGACGGACAGCCCACATACCGGGCCTCACCGCGGATCCAGGCAGTCGACGTGGCCGCGCTCGGCGGCACTGTGAACGCGGAGCACGCCGAGACGTTCGCGGCCGAGACGATCGGGCGCAGTGACGGCTCGCCCGCGCAGTCTTTCGCGGTGTCGCGCGCACCGGTGCTTCCGCGCCGCCTGGACGAGTGTGTGCGCGTCGTCGACGCAACCGGCGCAACCGACTGGGCGGAGGTCGAGGACTTCGCCGGCTCGGGCCCGCACAGCCTGCACTACGTGTGGGACAGCGGCACCGGCGTGATCCGCTTCGGCCCGCGCGTCCGGTATCCCGACGGGAAGGTTCGCCAGCACGGGGAGATACCGCGCGACGGCGCCGAGATCACGGTAACCGGCTACCGACACGGTGGTGGCGGCGCGGGCAACGTCGGCGCCCGGACGTTGACGGTGCTGCGCTCGGCCGTCCCGTACGTGCGTGGGGCGGTCAACCTGGCGCCGGCGCTCGGCGGCGTGGACGCCGAGTCGGTCGCCGAGGCGAAGGTACGCGGGCCCCTGACGCTGCGCACCGGTCAACGTGCCGTGACCGCAGGCGATTTCGAGCGGCTGACGCTGGAGTCCTCCGCCGAGGTGGCGCGGGCGCGCTGCCTGCCTGCGTCGCGCGGCAACGGGGCGGTGCGCGTGCTCGTCGTGCCGCACGTCCGCCTGGACGCCCGCGCGCACCAGCTGGACGACTTCGCGATCGGCCCTCCGCTGATGCGGCGCATCACCGAGCATCTCGACGAGCACCGGCTGGTCGGCACCGCCATCGAGGTGACCACGCCGTACTACCAGGGCGTCTCGGTCGTGGCGCTGGTGCACACCGCGCCCGGGCGGCCGGGCGCGCTCGTCCGGCAGCGTGCGGTCGAGACGCTCACCCGCTACCTCAACCCGCTCGTGGGAGGACCGGACGGCACGGGCTGGCCGTTCGACACCGATATCAACTCGGCGGCCGTGACCCAGCTGCTCGAGTCCGTCGACGGGGTCGAACGCGTCGAGGAGGCGCTGCTGTTCGAGTACGACCTGCGCACCGGCCGGCGCCTGGCCAGCGCGCGTGACGTGATCCGGCTCGACGGCCATTCGCTGTTCCTGTCGGCCGGGCATCAGGTCGTGGTCCGATGACCGAGGTCTCCGAGCGCACTGCCCTCGCGCGGATGCCGGACATGCGCACGCAACCGCGCAGCCCGCAGTGGCTGCTCAACCAGTTGCCGGTCGGGATGCTCGGCAGCGACTTCTTCGTGCGCTTCGTGTCGCTGTTCCAGGAGATCGCGACATCACTCGTCGAGAACGCCGACAACATCCCGAACGTGATCGACAGCGGCGTGGCTCCGCCGGAGATGGTGCGCTGGCTCGGTTCGTGGATCGGCGTCGACTCGCTCGACCCGTCGCTGCCTGACGAGCTGCAGCGGCGCATCGTCCGCAGCAGCGCCGAGACGCTGACCTGGCGCGGCACCGCGGCCGGTCTGCGGCGCTTCCTCGAACTGATCAGTGGCGGCCCGGCCGAGGTCACCGACGGCGGCGGCGTGTGGCGCGAGGGCGACGCACCGCGCGACACCGCATGGGTCACGATGACCGTCGAGTCGACCGGGTGGCTGCCCGAGCCGGACTTCGTGGCGCTGCTGCGCGACGAGGTGCCCGCGCACGTGCGCGCGGAGCTGTGGGTCGGCACTCGGCTGGCTTGGTCGTCGCCGGGCGCCACGTCGACGCAGGAGGCAGGACGCCGATGACCGCGCAGATCGTCTCCAACGGCTACGGCACGCAGGCACAGGCGCCTGCGCGCGAGCAGGTCACCTGCTCGAACTGCGGCACTGTCGGGATGGTGACACCGAACCGCCGCGACTCCACCGACTTCTGCGTGAAATGCGACTACCCGCTCTTCTGGGTGCCGTCGCGAATCGTGCTGGATGCGTCAACGACCGCCGACGGGTCGCTGCGCAGGCTGCCCGGCACAGTGGGCCGGGCGACGATCGCGTCGCTGGTCTGCCCGCACTGCGTGGAGAACAACGCGCCGTCCGCGGAGCTGTGCGTGCGCTGCGGCAAGCCGCTGCGCCCGGTTGCGCCCCCACCGCCCGTACCGGTCTACGTGCCGCCGCCCGCACTCCCGGAACCGGTCTACGAGCCGGTCCGCCGCGCCACGCCGTGGTGGGTGTGGGCGCTACTCGTCCTGGTCGTCGTCGGGGCGCTCGCGGCCGTCGCGATCATCGTCTACGTCAGCTGACGAGGCGCCACGCGGGTCAGGGCGGTGTCAGGACGTCGATGGTGAGCGTGGCCCCGAGGCCGTCGTCGCCCGCGGCGCCGGGCACCAGGGTGATCGTGCCGCTGGTGGTGCTGTCGCCGCCGACGGCAGCGGTGAACTTCCAGTCGCCGGCGGGCAGGCCGGTGAGCGTGACGTTGTCGCCGGTTCCGGTGGTGGCTCCGGACGTGTACGCCGGGGGCACGGTCTGGCCGTCCTGCGGCGTCAAGGTGACGGTCGCGTGCGTGGTCCCGGGCAGTGCCGCGCCGTTGTGCGTCACGTGAATGGTGATGCTGGACGTCTCGGTGATCGTGACAGTGCCGTCGACCGTGCCGGAGCCGACGCTGAACGTCACCGACTTGGCCACCCAGGGGCTCGACTGCGGGTCCACCGCCACGGCGTAGCTGCCGGCAGTGACCCAGATCGGGATCGCCGCCCCCGCGCCGGTCGGGAACGTGGTGTTCGAGTACACGGTGCTGGCCGAGTGCGTGACGGTGAGTGAAACAGTCGCGGGCGGGCTGTCGACCGCGTCCGTGTCGCCGACGACGGCGAGGTCGAGCTCGCCCTCGGTGAGCGAGTAGGTCGGGTTGACCGCGGTATTGGGGTTGCCGTTGCCGGGAACCGTGACGGTGAACCCGCTCGTCGAACCCGTCCCGACGATCGTGCCGTAGTGGTGCGCCGGCAGCGTGATCGCCAGCGTCCAGTCACCGAACGGCACGGCCGTGAACGTCGCTCGGTAGGCGTGGGTGCCGCCCGGGCTCGTCGGGCTGAACGGCTGGTCGGCTTGAGGCGGGTTCGACCCCGTCGGCGTGAGCGACGCCGTGGCGCCGGTCAGCGCGAACCCGTTCACCGAGCTCAGGTCGACGACGACGTTGTGCGTGACGCGCGACAGCGTCACGTTCAGCTGGGCCTGCGCCTGGCCGTGCACGACCGTGATCACCGGCCACTGGCTCTCGTACCCGCTGTGCGAGATCTGCACGTTGTACGTGCCGTCCGGGACGGTGGAGATGCTGAAGTAACCGGCCGGTGAGCTCCCGGTGGTCGCGGTCATCGGCTGGTTGTCGACGCCGTTGGCCACCGCGAACGACGCCGCGTCGTCCCCGTGCCCGATCGAGACGCTGGCGCTCGACAGCGGCGCTGCCGCGGCCGCGGAGCCCTGCTGGCCGCTGATCGTGCCGGAGACAGTGCTGGCACTGACGTCGGTGAGGACGTAGATCGTCTGCGGTGAGACGCCGACGGCGAGCGTCACCTGCAGGTTGATCGTCGCGATCGTGGTGCCGGACACCTGCAGCGAGTACGTGGTCGGCGCGATGCCGGCGAACACGTACAGGTGGCTGGTCGTGTCCGGTGTCGTGACGGTGGTCGGGGTACCTGCCGAGTCGAACAGCGTCACCGTGGCGTCGGTGCGCAACGTCCCGGTCGTCGACGTCCGCACACCGACCTGCAGGGTCACCGGCACCACGTCGAGCGTGACGTCCAGTGCGGTGTCGGCGGTGACCGTCGCGGGGATCAGCGCGTACCCGACGTTGCTCGTGTAGCCGGGCGCGGTCACCGACACCTTCCACCAGCCCGAGGCCAGCCCGGCGACCGTGGCCGTGCCGGTGACCCGGTAGGTGCCGTCGCTCGCGCTGGCGACCGTGCGCGCGCTCGACGCGTCGACGGTGGCGCAGGCCTCGGCGCCGGTGTCGCCGGACGCCGTGCAGCGCCGGGCGACGAGGGTGGCGTTGGCGAGCGGCTGGGTCGCGGCCCCGAGGTCGGCGCTGACCGTTCCGGCGATCGCGCCGAGCCGGGTCAGCGACGCGACGCACGTCGTCGTGCCGCCGGGTGAGACGGCGACTGACGTGGTTGCCGTGCCACCGGTACAGGCCAGGGTGATGCCGGCCGTGCCCGTGTCGTCGAACTGGTAGCCCGCCGCCTGGATGTGCACCACGTACGCCGGGCTCGCCGACGGCGCCAGCGCGGTGAACGTGACGCCGCTGGCGCCGGGCGCGGCGATCTGGGTCTGCGGGATCGACCCCGCGCCGGTCAACGTGAACGTCGCGCCGTCGACGGGATCGCCGGTGCTGCGGTCCGCCGCGGAGATCACCAAGGTGCCGAACTGCTGCAGCGTGAACGACGTCATCGTGCAGTGCGCGTTCAGCGGGCAGGTGACCGTGGACGTGGCGGGCGCGAACCCGGGCAAGGTCGCCGTCAGGGTGTACGTGCCGGGCCATGCTTCGTTGTCCGGCCCGAGGTTGGAGTCGTCCCAGGTGAGCTCGCCGGTGGAGTTGGCGACGACCGAGACACGGCCCGCGCCGGCCGGCTGCTTGGCGACCACGATGTTCGCGGTGCTCAGGTCGGGCGCCGGCGAGGCCGGGACGACCCGCAGCCGGCAGCCGTCGGCACTGGCTGCGCAGTCGGTCGCGTCGAACGTCGACGGTTTCGGCGTCAGCGTGACGGTAATCAGTCCGGCGCCGCCGATGCCCTTGTTGGTGAGCGTGAGTGGCTGGTAGTCGTCGTGGCTGATCACCAGGGTGGCCTGTGGCGTGGCCAGCGCGAGCGTGGCCCGCGCCGGATCGTCCACCGCGATGACGCCGCAGGGGCTGACGGCCGTGGCGGCGGTGCCGGTACTGGTGATCGCGAAGCAGCCGCTCGCGTCGGTCGTGACCGTCTTCTGGTCGGTGGCTGGATCCGTGCCGTTGTAGCCGGTGATGCCGCCGATGGTGATCGTCGCGCCGGCCACGCCGTGAGTCGTCCCGCCCGTCGTGCTGACCAGCCGGCCGACGAACTGGCCGAGCGGGCTGACGACCGTGACGGTGGTCGACGGCTCCTGGTCCTTGTCGACGAAGACGGTCTGCGACGCGCTGGTATGCCCCTGGTACTGCCCGCTGATGTGGTACGTCCCTGGCTGCAGCCTGGCGAAAGCGAACTTGGGCCCGTTCCAGCAGACCTTCCGGACCTGGTTGAGCGCGGAGTCGGTGACGGTCAGCGTCGGGCCGGTTGACGTGAGCGGATCGTCGCACGCCGCGCTCGATACGTCCGGGTTGTCAGGCACCGGGACGAGCAGGCCGGTCGTCGCGTCCGGATGCAGCAGGGTGACGTCGATGCGGCCGAGGCGATGCAGGGTCGCGTCGTAGCGCAGCGTCTGGCCGAGCCCGAACGTCATCGAGATGGGCGGGACCGCGATGTACTCCGAGCCGGACGGCGTGAGCACGCTGACCTGGTAAGTGCCGTGGCTGGGCAGCGTCAGCTCGTACGCGCCTGTGTCGGGATCGACGATGCCCTCGCCCTCGGTGCAACCGGTCGGGGTCCCGCTCGGGGCCGCGACGACGCAGACGCCGGTGGCCGAGCCGACGGCGGCCGTGATCGTGCCGACGAGCTTCGGTGCCGGGAAGAGCGTCACGGTGGGTACCGTCGCGGTCGGCGTCAGCGTGCTGGCGTCGCCGACCGGGACCTGCGCCGAGACGGTCACGTCCTCGTAGCCGTCGGCGTGGACGATGACCTTGTGCAGGCCGGGCGCCAGCCCGCTGCTCGCCGGCACGACGTAGCCGCCCGGCGGCATGTCGGACGAGTCGAAGTCATCGGCGGTGCCCGAGTCGACGGCGATCGTGAGCGGGCAGGCCGGTGCGGTGGCGCAGGTAATCGGCCCGTTGGTGGTGGCGTCCATGACGCCCTGGATCCGGATCTGCGCGGTGCTCGGCAGCCCGCCGTTCGGTTGGGAGTGCAGCGCGATGTTGACGCTGGCCGTGCGCCCGGCGACGGCCACCACTGCGACGAACTCCTGGGTGAAGCCGAACAGGTCGGCCGCGATCACGTAGCTGCCCGGGGCGACGCCGTTGAGCCGGAACGTCCCGCCGGAACCGGACATCGTCTTGTAGGTCTGGTTCGGGTTGCTCAGCACCAGCCCGGCGCCTTCGGCGTCACCCGACTCGGGCACCGTCACCTTGCCGGCCACGACGGCGGTCGAGCGGGTGAGCGTGCCGCTCACGGTCGCCTTCGAGGCGCCCTTGGCGAGCGAGACCTCGCGCGTCTGCTGCTGGTAGCCGTCCGCGGTGATCGTGACGGTGTAGCGCCCTGGCACCGGCAGGCCGGGCAGCGTGTAGCGCCCGACCGGTCCGTCGGTCACGGTCGTGGCCGTGCGGGTCACAGTGCCGTCGGTGGCGCTCACCGAGACGCCGCCGAGGCCGGTCGTGTCGCCGAGGTCGTTCACGCCCTGGACGGTGCCCACCAGCGAGGCGACGCCCGCGTGCAGGGTGAGGTCGGCCTGGGCCGAGCCGCCTGCCGCGAGCGTGACGATGCGCGACTCGGTGCCGAGGCCGTCCTTGCCGGCGCTCACCAGGTAGGTGCTCGGCGTCGAGAGCCCGTCGACGGACCACCTGCCCACGTTGCCCCGCGAGTTGCTGCTCGTCGTGATGGTGTTCGTGCCGTCGGTGATGGTGATCTGCGCGCCGCCGACCGGGCCGCTCGGCCCGGCGATCGTTCCGCCGAGCGTGCCCTGCCCGGCCGCCAGGGTCACCTTGAGCGGCTCGGTCGCCGCGGTCTCGGCCGCGTTGATCACGTAGCGCTGCGTCTGGTAGCCCGGACGGGCGAACGTCAGCAGGTAGTAGCCCGGCGCCGAGATGCCCGGGAACGACCACGCGCCGTCGTCGCTCGTTACCGTGGCGCGCTTCGGCGACACCGTGCCGGGTGCCGTCAGGTTGACGCTTCCGGCCTGCACCATGCCGTGCACCGCCAGCGTCTGGGGCGCGATGCCGATCGGCGTGGCCGTCTCGGCCTGCTTCTCGACGAGCGACGTCGGGCGCAGCGTGACCGCCACGCCGGCGGCTGCCGCGCCGGCGACAGTGCCGTTGAGCCGCACCTTCTTCGCGGCGCCGGAGGCGGACCCACCGGCTCCGCCAGCGCCGCCACCCGCACCGCCGCCACCCGCGCCGCTTCCACCGCCTGCGCCGCCGCCTCCGCCCGGACCGCCGGCCGCGCCGGTCGCCGGGGCCGTCTCGGTGGCGTTCGGCCCGCCGCCCTGCCCGGACTTCACGTGGTCGGCCAGCTTCGGGATGAGGAGCGCCCCGACGACAAGCCACACGGCGATCACCGTCATGATCACGCCGACCTTGGCGCCGGCCGGGCCGAGGATCGCGCGCTCGGTCACCGAACCCTGGGCGTGCCGCGGTGCGCCCGTGCTGCGCGCCGTCACCGTGTACGCGTGGCGGGCCCGGTGCCCCAGGAACCGCACCCGACGCACCCGCGCCCGGCCGGCCACGCGGACCGTCTCACCGGGCCGTACCAGCACGGGGCCTGAGCCGAGCCGGATCCGCGCGCTGGTCGGCGCCTGCACATCCAGGCGGACCTCGGCCGGCAGCGGACCGGTGTTGCGCAGCAGCACGGCGATCCGCTTGCCGAACACCGCCGTCACGTCGGCCGGCGCGAGCTCGACGCCGACCTGTCCCGGAGCGTCGACCACGAGCACGATCTCGGTCATCGCGGTCGGCGCGGTCACGGCGCCGCTCGCCGGGTCGAGGGCCTGGACGGCGACGGTGAGCGGGTAGCGCGCGGGCATCGTCCCGATCGCGGGGTGCAGCGGCAGGTCGAGCTGCGCGCTCGCGCCCGGCATGAGCGGCTGGCTGCGGCTCGGCGCCGGCAGCCACGCGGCATCCACCCCGAGGGCAGTCACCGCGAGGACGCGAGGCTCGCGCGCATGGTTGGTGACCGTCACCTGGGCGAACACCGGCGTACCGGCTCCGGTGCGCAGCGACGGGTCGGCGGCGACGCCCGGCGCTTCCTCGCGCAGCGGGTTAACCACCGGGATCCGCCGTGATGGTCACGGTGACGTGCGTGCTCGCCCGCACCGTCACCGTCTTGGACGCCACGGGCGCACTCGACCTGGTCGGGCGCACCTCGACGATGTAGTTGCCCGCCGCGATGTCATCGAACGTGAACGCGCCGTGCGAGTTCGTGGTGGTCGTCGCGGCCACGACGGCCGGGTACTGCGTGGCGACGTAGAGCGTCACCGTCCACGCCGCACGCAGCGTGTCGTCCGTGCCGACGACGGTGCCCGACATCGACGACGGCATCGCGAGCGTGACGTCCTGGCGGCTGGCGTCGCCGGCCTGCAGGGCGACCACCCGCGATGCCGGGCTGGTGCCGCTGGTGGTGCTGACGGTCAGGGTGTACGTGCCGGGCGGGACGCGCTCGATCCGGTACTTGCCGCAGTCGCGCGCCGGCGTCGACGCCGAGGTCACCGTGTACGACGACGTGCCCGAGTTGAGGGTCACCGTCGCCTCGCCGAGATGCCTCGACGCGCAGCCGATGGCCCCCTTCTGGCTGATCGTCCCGTACACGGTGGCGGTTGCGGACCGCATCGCGACGGCGATGCCGGCCGCGGTGATCGTCGCGCCCTGCGAGCCCGGCGTGATGTTGCCGGCGGAGTCCAGCGACACCGACACGGTCTGCGACGCCAGGTCGACGCGCGCGAACGTCACGGTGTACGTGCCTGGCACCGCGAGCCCGCCGACGTTCCAGTGGCCGACATCGCCCGTGCTCTCCGTGACGGTCTGCACGGTGAGCTGGCCGTCGGTCACGGTGACCGTCACGCCGGGTGCGGCGTCGCCTTCGGGCAACATCGTGACCGCGCCGGTCAGCGTCCCGGACGAGCGGACGAGCGTGATCGACACCCCGGCGAGCTTCTGCCCGGCGGCCAGCGACAGGGTCAGCGTCTGCGAGGCATACCCGGTCTTACTGGCGACGATGGTGAAGCTGCCCGGTGTGGGCAGGTCGCGCAGCGTGAACGCACCGATGTCGTCGGCGGTCAGCGAGACGGTGCTTGCCGTGCTCTGCCCGGACGTCGCGGTGATCGTGACGCCCGCCAGCGGGCCGGTCGCCGAGTTGACGTGCCCCGACATCAGCCCGTCGCCCTTGCGCAGCCGGATCTCGACGCCCTTACGGTCCTCGCCGGCGCCGATGTCGATCCGCTGGGTCGACGTCGCGTGCGCCGCCTTCGTCACGACCAGGTTGTAGACGCTCGGCGACGGGACGTCGGTGAGCGTGAACGACCCGTCGGAGCCGATGGGCACGGTCCGCACGACCGCAGACCCGTTGTCGGGCGGTACCGGCGTGCCGTTCGGCAGCACACCCGTCTGCGCCGCCGAAGCCGCCGTTGCCGCCGAAGCCGCGGTACCGCCGGTTTCGAGGTAGAGCGTGGCGGCCGATACGTCGTCGCCCACCACGGTGCCGCTGATCGTCGCGGGGATGCCGCCGAGCCGGACGTCCAGGCCCGCCGAGCGCTCCCCCGCCTTCACCGTGACCGCGGTGGCGTCCGCGTCGGTGGCCGCCGCCGGGTACCACAGCTGGACGAAACCCGCGCCCCGGAAGCTGAGCTTGTAGTCACCAGCCGCGAGCTGGCTCACCTGGTATGCGCCCTTGCTGTCCGTGGCCGTGGTGGCGACGGGCGTCGTGGTGTCCGAGGCCGCGAAGACGCTGACCGCGACGCCAGGCGCAGCCGCGCCGGAGGTGAGCAGCCGCACCGTCCCGGCCAGCGCCGCCGTCCCGGTGGACGCCCCGGCGTCGCGTGCCTGCGCGACCTGCAGCGCCAGGTCGCGATCGGCCGTGGACGCGCCGACCAGTCGCGACATGGCGATCGTGATCACCACGGCGAACACCGACACCGCGACCAGCAGTCCGAGCAACGCCATCGGGCCGCGGGACAGGACGGGCCGCTGGATGAACGTGCCGGTCGCCGCCGCCTGCTCGCCACGGGCGACGGGATGCTCGGGGTCGGCGTCGTCGAAGAACGGGTTGGCCGAGATCTCGTCCAGGTGGATGCCGAGGATGCGCACCGCGGGCGAGCCGATGAACGGGCGCCTGGCCTTCGCGCGCAGGTCGACCACGGCATGCTCGCCCGGCGCGAGCGCGACGGTCTCCGGGTCGAACGCGAACTCGACTTTGCCTTCCGGGTCGTCGCCCTCGAAGCGCCGCGACACGGGGGTGTTGCCCGTGTTCTCCACGACCAGGCTGAGCGCCGCGCGCCGGCCGGCGGTGACCGCGAGCGGGTCCAGCCGGACCTGCACGGACGGCGCCGCGGGCACGGTCAGGTCGAGCTCGGCGACGGTGCTCGACTCCGGCGGCGTCAGCTCGCGTACCTGCACGGCAATCCGCCGCGTCCCGGCCGGGATGCCTGCCGGCACGGTCACCGTCGCGGTGACGGTGCGCGTCTCGTCCGGGAACAGGGACACCTGGTCGGTGTCCAGCGCGACCCAGCCCGGGTCGGCGCCGAGCATCCGGATGACGTATCCGCCGATGACCGACCCGGTGTTGGTGATCGTGACCGTGACGACCAGCGGCTGGCCGGGCGTGACGTCCGCGCGGCGGGGAGAGACGTCGACGCGCATGTCAGCCGCCCAGCCGCAGGTTGCGCGTGGTGGTTGCGCCGGCGGTGACGGTGACCAGGGCGGTCTGCTGCGCCAGCGCCGGTGCGGTGACGGTCACGGCATACGTGCCAGGTTGTAGCTGGTCGATGATGTAGCCGCCCGCGGGCAGGCCGGCGCCCGAGCTCGTCGACGTCGCCTTCCACGATCGCGTGCCGTCGGTGGCGGTCACCGTCGCGCCCACGTACGCGCCGTCCGCGCTGGTCACCGTCCCGCTGATGCGGCCGAGCTCAGTCGAGAGCGTGACGCTGACCGTCGACGGCGGCCCGCTCGCCGTCAGCGTCACGGGCACAGTTGCCGGTGCGTAGCCGGCGAGCGTGAACGTCAGCGTGTACGAGCCGGGTGCGGCCAGTCCGTTGATGGCGAACGTGCCGACCGCGCCGGACGTCAGGGTGGTCGTGGTCGGCACCGGGGCGGCGGTGCCCGCGCTCGGCGGGGTCGCGCCCGTGGTTGCGCCGCCGACGGTCACCGTCGCGCCGCCGAGCCCCTTGCCGTCGCTGCCAACCAGCCGGCCGCTGACGCTGCCGGTACCGGCCGCGAGCGCCACCTTGAGTGCATTGCGGTTCTGCCCGGCGGAGAGGTCGATGACCTGGGTCTGGGTGCCGTATCCCGGACGGCTGAACGTGATGACGTATGTGGCTGGTGTCGGCAGGTTGCCGAGCAGGAACGCGCCGACCGTGCCGGTCGTGGGCGTCGTGAGGGTGAGGGCCTTGCCGCCTACCGTCGTGCTGATCGCTGCGCCGCCGAGCGGGGCCGTGCCGTCAGTGACCGTGCCGCTGATCTCGCCCACGCCGACGGCGAGTTGCACGGTGGGCTCGAGGCGTTGCTGCCCGCCCGCGACGGTGTCGACGATCGTGGTCGGCTCGTAGCCGGACGCGGTGAACGTCAGCTCGTACTTGCCCGGGGCCGGCAGGTTCGGCAGCTTGTACGTGCCGCCGGCGGATGTCGTGGTCGTCGCAACCGGCTTCGTACCGCCTGCACCATCCAGCGAGCGGGCGACCACCGTGGTGTGCACCGGCGTGAGCGTGTCACCGGGGTCGACCGTGCCCGAGATGCTCGCCGGGTTGCCGGTGATGGTGACGTCTATGCCGTCGCTGACGCTCTGCGCCACGGCGGCGACCGTCTTGGCGCCCAATTGGAAGGGCCCGGCGGGGTACCAGACGGCCCGGTACCCGGCCGCGCTGAACCGCACGAAGTAGTCGGTGGGGAACAGCCCGGCCAGGGCGTAGGTGCCGTCGGACTGGGTTGCCGCCGAGCTGACGACTTGCAGACCGTCCGGCGAGTCGCGCAGCGCCTCGACAAGGATGCGACCCACCGGCTGGTGATCGCTTGCGGCGATTACCTGGCCGCTGATCCCGCCGCCGATGCCCGCGGGCAGCTGCCCGTTCTTCGGCAACGCACCGGCCGGCGCGGCGCCGTCGGCACTCTGCACCGCAGTGAAGCCCCCGCCGCCCGAGCCCCCCGAACCGTCGCCGCCCGTGTCGTTTCCCGCGGCGAAGAACGACGCGGGTACCGCCTTGGTCATCGGGTCGCCGGAGAAGACCTTGTTCAGGCCGAGCAGGAACACAGCGGCCCACAGCACGATGATGCTGGCGAGGATGAGTGCGGTGAGCAGGCCGCGCGTGATGCGGGGACGCTGCCGCAGGCGGACCGTGGTCTCCTGCGTGATCGGCGCCTCGCGCGCGGCGTCCGGCTCGGCGTCGGGCGCGGCGCGCGGGCCGGCGTCGTCGACGCTGCGGGCCAGGGCCTCGACGGTGATCGTCCGGTCGAGCTCCGTGCCGAAGATCATCCGCGGGCCGGACACAGTGAGCAACACCGGTGCGGCCGCGCCTGCCGCGATCCGCAGCTGGTCCGGCGCGAACGAAGCGACGCACGACCGGTCGACGTCGACGGCCTGCAAGGTCACGTCGAGCGGCAGGTTGCCCGCGTTCGTGATTTCCAGGACGAACCGTGCCTGCCGGTGAGCGCGCACCATCCGCGGCCGGGTGGCCATGGTCATCGCCGGGCGCGGCGCGACCACGAGGTCGAGGTCGAGGTACTGCGGCGCCGCGCCCGCGCCGTGCGAGATCACCTCGACGGTCAACGAGTGCTGCCCAGCCGGATGCGTGGCCGGCACGGCGAGCGACAGCGTGACGTGACCGCTCGTCTGCGGGAACAGCGGCAGCATGGCGGGCGAACTCGTGACGCTCGGTTCGGGCAGGCCGATCACCCGCGTCGACACGCCGTCGATGACCTCGCTGGTGTTCACGATCTCGACGACGAGTTCGGTCGTGTCGCCGGGCTGGACGTCCAGCAGGCTCGTCTCGGATGCGACCCGCACGAGGGGCTACCCCCGCCCGTTGGGGATCGGCCGGTTGGGGATCGGCGCGGCGAGCGCCTCGATGCGCTCGACGCGCGGCGGCACCGCTTCCCACGGGAGGCCCTCGAGGGCGGCGGTGACAACCAGCTCGAACGACGAGCGCAGCGTGCCGCCGACGCCGGACCAGACGTCCTTGGCGCGGCCGTGGTCCTGCGGTGCCACCGTGAGCTGCACCGTGCAGTCGAGCGGACGCGGCAGGAACTCCGTCGGCAGCGCCGGGTTGACGATGAAGCAGGTGAACACGTCCGACAGCAGCTGGTGCTCGTCACGTGTGGTTCCGGCGTAGGTGCTCACCAGGTAGTTCAGCTCGACCATCGGCAGTGGGCGGCGACGCTCAGCCCGGCCGTCCTGACCGGTTCGTCCCGGTGTGGGCCGGGCGGGCTGGGAGCTGCGGCTCAACCCGAACAGGAACAGGTCCACGGTGATCCGCGACAGCTGGGCCGACCAGGATCCGGTCGGCGCGTCGAAGGAGACGTCGCCCAGCTCCTTGCGCAGCGGCAACGCAGCGCGCAGGAGCGCCTCGACGCCCTGCTCGACCACGGGGATCAGCACGTCGCCTTCCTCGGCGGTAGCGGTCACGCGCAGACGTGGCCCGCTGGCGGACACGTCAAATCGCAGTTAGATTCCCCGTGATCAAGATCGTAAGCTCTAGACCTGATATGTCCAACCCGAGCTTTACACCGGGCTGGGATCGCTGCGGAGGCCGCCGGTGCGTGAGCGACTCGCCTGGCTCGCCGGACAGCTCAGCAGCGCCGCCTCGCGACGCTCGGGCAGCGCGGCATTCGCCGACACCGCGCTGGCCGACGCCGTGCTGAGCGCGCTCAAGGCCGACTACGCCGACTGCGATGCGCCCTCCGACGATCCGGGCGATCGGGCGGCTGCCCTGGCTCAGCTCTTCGGCCTTGACGCCCTGGAACTGCAGCTGCTGCTCGTCGCCACGGCAGCCGACCTCGACGCGAACATCGGCCTGGCGTTCGGCCTGCTCGGCGGCGATCCCTCGTCGTCGCGTCCGACCGTGGCCCTTGCCCTCGAGCTGTGCGGGGTGCCCACCGCGTCCGCGGACGGCTTGAGCCGGCTGGGCCCGGCGGCGCCGCTGCGGTCGCAGGGCCTGATCGAGGTCGGTGGCGACGCGACATGGCTTCGCCGGACGCTGCGCGCCGCTGACCGGGTCGTCGCCCACCTCGCCGGCGACGACACCCCGGATCCGACGGTCGACGCGATGCAGGTCGACGCGGTGCCGTTCGACGCGCCCGAGGCTCGTCTCGTCGCCCGCGCGCTCGCCGCCGACGCGGGGCTCGTGTGGATTCGCGCACCCCTCGGCACGGCAGGAGTGGCCGTCGCCGCGCAGGCATACGCCGAGCTGGGCCTGCGGTGCCTGGTCGTCGACCTGCGCCGACACGCGCCGGTCGAGACCGTCGTCGACGCCGTCCGGGCGGCAACTCGCGAGGCGGCGCTCACCGCACGCGGCCTTGTCGTCTCCGGCGCCGAGGTGCTCGCGTCCGGCCGGGCGTTCGACGTGCTCGCGCGCTGCTCCGTGCCGGTGGTCGCGGTCGGCACGCATCCCTGGCAGCCGGCCGCGATGCGCGCCGCGCCGCTGACCGTCGACGCGCCGACGTTGGCTCCGGCCGACCGGGCGCGAATCTGGCAGGCCGCACTCGGCGAGCTACCCGGCGACGAAGGACGGGCCGAGTTGCTGAGCCTGCGGCTGACCCCGGAGGAGATCGCGGCCACGGCACGCTACGCCAGGCTGCTGTCGGCGGCACGCGACGAGCCGATGTCCATCGCGCTCGTCCGCGACGCCGCCCGGGCGCTGGCCAACACCTGGGGCCCGGGATCGGGACGTACGGCCGCCCGCTCGCACGCGGCCGTCGCCGGGTTCGCCGACCTCGTCCTGCCCGAGCATGTCGTGGCCGAGCTGCACCGGCTGGTCGCCTGGGCGGCCTATCGCGACGAGGTTCTCGCCCGCGGCCCGGTGCACGGCAAGGGTGGCAAGGGCAGCGGCATCACCGCGCTGTTCACCGGCGGCCCCGGCACCGGCAAGACGCTGGCGGCCCACGTCGTCGCCGAGGAGCTCAACCTCGAGCTCTTCCAGGTCGACCTGTCCGCGGTCGTCGACAAGTACATCGGCGAGACCGAGAAGAACCTGGAGCGGATCTTCCACGAAGCCGAGAGCCGCAGTGTGGTGCTCTTCTTCGACGAGGCCGACGCGCTGTTCGGCTCACGTTCTGAAGTCCGCGATGCGCGCGACCGCTACGCCAACCAGGAGGTCAGCTACCTGCTGCAGCGGATGGAGCACTTCGACGGCATCACGGTGCTCGCGACGAACCTGCGCGGCAACCTCGACGCGGCGTTCTCGCGGCGGATGCAGTTCATCGTGCATTTCCCGGATCCGGACGAGCCGACCCGGCACCTGCTCTGGAAGCAGCACCTCGATCAGGCCGGCGGCACCGACGAGGCCGACCCGGTCGACATCGCGAGGCTGTCGCACTCGGTCGAGCTCACCGGCGGCGACATCCGCAACATCGTGCTCGCCGCGGCGTACGACGCGACGAGCGCCGGCGAGCTGCTGGGCATGCGGCACGTCCAGGCGGCGACCGCGCGCGAGTACCGCAAGCTCGGTCGTCGGTTGCCCGACGACGGCGCCGCTGGCTGAGCCGCGTCAGCGTTGATCATGTCGCGTTTGACCACTCCCGCGGACATAGCGGCGTTGGCGAACGCGACACGATCATGGACCGTCTCCGCTTCGCGCAGCACGTCCAGACGGCGGCCGCGCGTGCGTACCCCAAGCTCGGCCGGCGGTTGCCCGACGTGCCCCCATGATCGCGATCGCGCGGTGGACGCCGGGACGCTAGAAAGAGCGCATGACCCAGACGACACCGCAGTCAGAAAGCAGCTGGCTGGCGCCCGAGGAGCTCGAGGCCGCCCGGCAGCGGGTGCCCATCCTGTACGTCGACGCGATCCCGGTGCGGGTCGACGAGCAGGGCATCGTGACGGCGGTCGGCCTGCTCCTTCGCGCCACCAGCGAGGGCCGGATCACCCGGGCGCTGGTGTCCGGGCGCGTCCACTACCACGAGAAGGTCCGCTCGGCGCTGCTGCGCCACCTGGAGAAGGATCTCGGCCCGCTGGCCCTGCCACGCATCCCGGCCTCGCCGCAGCCGTTCACGATCGCCGAGTACTTCCCGACGCCGGGCGTCACCCCGTTCCACGACCCCCGCCAGCACGCCGTGTCGCTCGCCTACGTCGTCGCGGTCGAGGGCGACTGCGCGCCGCAGCAGGACGCGCTGGAGCTGACCTGGTTCAGCCCCGCCGAGGCGCGAAGCGACAGGCTGCTCGCCGAGATGGCGGGTGGGCAGGGCCTGCTTTTGCTGCAAGGCTTGGCGCATGTCGGATACTGATCTCCAGCTTGCTGTGCGCGCGGTGCTGCCGGCCGTCCGGGCCGATCTCGACGCGCTGATCCGGATCCCGTCGGTGAGCGCTGATCCGGATCCCGTCGGTGAGCGCCGACCCGGCCGCCGCGGCTGACGTCCGCCGTTCCGCGATGTTGACCGCCAGCCTGTTCCGGGCCGCCGGAGCCGCCGACGTCGAGATCCTCGACGACGTCGAGAGTGGCCAGCCTGCCGTGGTGGCCACCTACCCGGCACCCGCCGGCATGCCGACCGTGCTGCTCTACGCGCACCACGACGTGCAGCCCACCGGCGACCCTGCGGCGTGGGCCACCGCGCCGTTCGAGCCGGACGAGCGCGACGGGCGCCTCTACGGGCGTGGCTCGTCCGACGACAAGGCCGGCGTGGCCGCGCACCTCGCGACGCTGCGGGCCTTCGGTGGACGTCCCCCGGTCGGCGTGACCGTGTTCGTCGAAGGCGAGGAGGAGATCGGCTCACCGACGCTCGGTGCCCTGCTCGACCGCCATCGCGACAAGCTGGCCGCCGATGTCATCGTGCTCGCCGACTCGGAGAACTTCGATCTCGGCAGGCCGTCGCTGACGACCAGCCTGCGCGGCATCGCATCCTGCATCGTCGAGGTCCGCGCGCTGGCGCATGGCGGGCACTCCGGCTCGTTCGGCGGCGCGGCACCTGATGCGCTCACCGCATTGTGCTGGCTGCTCGCGACCCTGCACGACGAGCAGGGCGACGTCGCGATCGACGGCCTGGTCACGGCAGCGCCCTCGGACTTCGACTACCCGGAGGAGCGGTTCCGTGCCGAGTCGGCCATGCTCGGCGGTGTCGGGTTGATCGGCACGGGCAGCATCGCCGACCGCCTGTGGAACAAGCCGTCGGCGACGGTGCTCGCCCTCGACGCGACGCCGGTCGCCGACGCGTCCAACACGCTCGCCCCGGTTGCGCGGGCGAAGGTCAGCTTGCGGATCGCGCCGGGCGACGAGGCGCGGCGAGCGCAGGCAGCGCTGGTACGGCATCTACGCGAGCACGCGCCGTGGGGCGTCCAGACGACCGTGACCGAAGTCGACCTCGGCCAGCCGTACGCGATCGACGCGCAGGGCCCGGCGTTCGACGCCGCACGTACGGCGTACGGGCAGGCGTACGGCGCGCCGATGACCGACCTCGGCATCGGCGGCACGATCCCGTTCGTCGCGGAGTTCGCCGACGCGTTCCCCAAGGCCGCGATCCTGGTCGTGAGCGCCGGCGCCGACCCCGACTGCCGGGCGCACGGCGTCGACGAGAGCCTCGACCTCGGCGACTTCGAGCGAGCGTGTGTCGCCGAGACGCTCCTGCTCGACGAGCTGGCCCGGCGGGCAGTCAGAGCCGGATGACCCCATCCTGCGCGTCCGGGTCGTCGAACCAGCGCCCGCCGGAGCCCAGGTAGCGGAACCGCAACTCCTGCCCTACCGGCACCGTCAGCGTGACGCTGCGGGTCCCGTTGCTGCGTCGGACGAGCTTGTGCTTGCCCGGCGTCCAGTCGTTGAACGTCCCGACGGCCGACACCGGGCCGTCGTGGACGTCGTCGGGCAGCACGAGCTGGATCTTGCGCTTCTTCGAGTTCGGGCCGGCAAGGATCCGGATGGCCAAGGCTGCCTCCTGGGCGTGACGGGGCGGGATTGCCTGCAGGGTATGCCCCCCGGCCCGCCACGCCGCCGAACGTCACGATGCGAAACGTGACCGTAACCCGCTCTTTCCACAGCGTTCGGCAGGCACCATGTTCAGGTGCTCGCCTCTCTCGCACCGGCCCGTCGCCGCATGCTGCTCGGCCTGCTCGCAGCGGTGCTGGTGGCCGGCGTCGCGGCGGTCGTCGTGGCGCTTGCCAGCGGCGGCGGCGGCGCCCGCCGGGCCGTCGCCCCGAACCTGCCCGGACCGGTACTGCTCGTGCCCGGCTACGGCGGCTCGACCTCGTCTCTGTCGTCCCTGGCCGGTGCGCTGCGCCACGGCGGCAAGGACGTGACCATCGTGTCGCTGCCCGGCGACGGCACCGGCGATCTGCGCGCCCAGGCGCAGACCCTCGGCCGGGCGGCGACCGCCGCGCTGGCCCGGACCCAGGCTGCCTCGGTCGACGTGGTGGGCTACTCGGCCGGCGGCGTCGTCGCCCGGCTGTGGGTCCGCGATTACGGCGGCGCCGCTGTCGCCCGGCGCGTCGTCACGCTCGGCTCGCCGCAGCACGGCACGCGGCTCGCCGAGCTCGGCGCTCTGCTTCCGGCGGCGTGCCCGACCGCATGCCAGCAGCTCGCGCCCGACAGCGACCTGCTCGCGTCGCTGAACCGCGGCGACGAGACGCCCGCCGGCCCGCAGTTCTACTCGATCTGGACCACCGACGACAACGTCGTGACACCGCCGGACTCGGCGCGGCTGACCGGCGCGGTGAACCTCACCGTGCAGAGCGTCTGCGCCGCCGCGGACGTCAGCCACGGCGACCTGCCTCGGGATCGGCTGGTGCAGGCGATCGTCGCCGCCGACCTCGTCGCCGGCGCGCCCGTCTCCCCGACCACCGCCGACTGCTAGCCCGGCTCAAGTCAACCGTGATCATCTCTGCCGCAAGTGCGTCCCAGCACACATCCAGCAGAGATGATCAAGAGTGTGCGGGTGAGCTGGGCGCTCAGCTCTTGATGTCCTTGGTGGCGAAGTTCGCCCAGGCGGCGGCGAGAAGCACGGCGACGTAGACGCCCTGCAGCGCGACACCGCGCTCGACGTTGCGCCACAGCATCGGATCGCGGAACAGGTCGATGAACGACAGCCAGTACCGCGTCGGCAGGTACGGCTGCAGTGAGCGGGCAGCGTCGAGCGTGAGCAGCGCGGACGAACCGATCAGGAACGCGATCGCGCCCAGCGTCGCCGACAAGGGTGAGTCCGTGAGCGTCGACAAGAACAGGGCCATGGCGGCGACGCCGAGCATCGAGAACGCGACGTAGCCGATCGCGATCACCGTGCGCCAGGCGATCTGTCCCGGGCTCAGCTCGCTGCCCGACACACTCGTGACCGTGGCCGAGACAGCGTTCGGCGCGCCGGTGCCGAGCACGAGCCGCCCGACCGCGTACCCGGTGCCCGCCACGACGACCACGGCGGTCGCGACGAATGCAAACGTCGCGACGAGCTTGGCGACGAGCAACCTGGTGCGGCCCACCGGGCGGATCAGCAGGTAACGCAACACGCCCGCCTGCGCCTCACCGGCAACCGCGTCGCCGGCGACGATGGCGACCGCGACGGGAAGGAACAGGGGCAGCACGATCGCCAGCGCGGCGACCGCGAACAGTGCGCCGTTGGAAAGCACAGCCGACAGGAACGCCGGCCCCTGCCCCGGACGCGGCGCGGTGTGCGTGATCGCGACGAGGATGGCGATCAGCGTGGGCAGGGCATCGAGCAGGACGATCGTCAGCCACGTCCGCGGCCGGCGGAACAGCTTGCGCATCTCGATCGCGATCACGGCGCGTCCACCCGGTCCGAGCCGGCGCTCGTCACGTCGAGGACGACCTCTTCGAGCGTGCGCCGTTCAGGGGCGAGTTCGCTGATCCGGATGCCGCGGCCGACGAGCAGCGCGTTGAGGCTGGCCGCGTCGGCACCGCGCACCACGAGGCGGTCGCCCTCACGCAGCTCGACCCGGCCGTCCAGCAGGGCGACCGCCGAGGCGGCGTCCGGTGTGCGGATGACCGTGCGCCCGGTCGGCTTGCGGAGCGTCTCGAGATCGTCCTGCAACACGAGCTTGCCGCGATCGAGCACGCCGACCCTCGTGCACATCTGCTCCACCTCGCCGAGCAGGTGGCTGGACAGGAAGACCGTCGTGCCGGCCGAATGCAGGCGCAGGATCAGCTCGCGGATCTCGCGAATGCCTTGCGGATCAAGGCCGTTCGTCGGCTCGTCCAGTACGAGCAACTCGGCCTCGCCGAGCAGCGTGGCGGCCAGGCCCAGGCGCTGCCGCATGCCGAGCGAGTACGCCTTGACCGGGCGGCGGCCGACACCCGCGAGCCCGACGGTCGCGAGCGCCTCGTCCACGCGCGCGCCCCGCGAGTGCCGTGGCCGGCCGGGGCCGCTCGCGTCGTACAGCATCAGGTTGGCCCGACCGGACAGGTGCCCGTACGCGGCCGGCCCCTCGACCAGTGAACCGATCCGCGGCAGGACGCGCCGCGCCGACTTCGGCATCGGCTGGCCGAGCAGGTCGATCGAGCCGGACGTCGCCAGGACGAGGCCGAGAAGCAGCCGGACCGTGGTGGTCTTGCCCGACCCGTTGGCGCCGAGGAAGCCGTAGATGTCACCCTCGCGCACGTCCAGATCGATGTTGTCGACCGCCACCAGCGATCCGAAGCGCTTGGTCAGCCCGCGCGTGGCGATCACTGGATGACCAGCTCGGTGCCGGAGGGCAGTTGCTTCGCGGCGGCAGACAGCGTCGGCAACGTGACCGTGCCGGTGAGCAGCCAGGACAGGCCGTTCTCGTCGGGCTTGGTCAGTAGCAGGCTCAGCGGGCCGATGCCCATCGCCAACCCGTCAGGGGTCACGCTCGCGACCGACTTCAGCTGGTCCTCCACCGAGAACGTGACCCGGTCGGGCAGCGGGACGACGGCGAACTCGGTGACGCCGGTGCCGTAGACGCCGATCGCACCCGTCACCGGTATCGCCGTGTTGCGGGAGAACCCGCCGAGCTGTGCGGGCGCTGCCACCAGCGCGAACCGATCGATCGCCGCGATCAGATCGGGCTCGCTCTGCGTGCGAATGCGCGCGCCCGCCGGAGGCGAGAAATCCGCGTCGGACAGCGGGGGCGTGTGGGTGGAGAAGTCGAGGAACCTGCTCGTCAGTACCTTGCCAGACCCCTTGCCGTAGATGTCGACGCGCAATGCCAGCCCGGTCGCCCGGTCGGCCCACACGTCGACCCGGTCGATCGTCGACTGGGGTGCACCGGGGCGCAGCCTGAGCCCGGGGGCACTCCGTCCGGCGATGCGCTTCGACGGCAGGCGGCTCACCTCGTCCGGCGATGCCTGGCTGAGCAACCGGCGCGCGAGATTCGTCGGCAGCAGGTCACCTGCAGCCGGCAGCCGCACGTCGACCGACGTGTTCTGCTCGGTCCAGGTGGCACGGTTCGACTCGTAGTCCCACGTCCACGTCCCGCTGGGACCGACCTGGGTGTCCGACTCGCCGGAGAGATCGATCGTGTCGACGCGCCAGTTCTGTTCGCCGCGCCACCACACGCGCATTTGTGTATTGCCGCCGAGCAGGTCGGCGACCGAGCCGAACTGGCGGGTGACCGGAAGGGCGAGGCCGCCGGACGACTCGGCGTATCCGGAGTATCCGGCCGCGTGCGGGTGCGTGATCCGGGACAGGAGCTCGCGGGCGGCGATGTCGCTTTGCCCCGCGGGTATCGCGCCGATGACGGTCGGGAGCACGACCAAAGCGCTGACGCCGCATAGCACGACGAGCCACCGCCAGACGCTCACCTTTACCCACGGTACCCGTGGTAGGTGAACGTGAGGTCTTACCGATCGCAGACGGATCCGCACTCGATCGTCCGTGAGGTGGCTCGCCTACCTACCGTTGCCGGATGCGCGTACTCCTGACCGGCGGTGCCGGTTTCATCGGACGGCACGTGCTCGCCGAGCTGGTCGCCCGCGGCCACGAGGTGCGCGTCCTGGACGTCCGTGCCGAGTGTCCGGGCGCCGAGCTCGTTGTCGGCGACGTGCGTGACGCCTCGGCGGTCGAGGCCGCGCTGGCCGGCGCCGACGCGGTGTGTCACCTCGCGGCCAAGGTCGGCCTCGGCGTGGACGTGCAGGATCTGCCGGACTACGCGGGATCGAATGACCTGGGCACGGCCGTCGTGCTCGCCGCGATGGCTCGCGCCAGCGTCACTCGTCTGGTGCTGGCCAGCTCGATGGTGGTGTACGGCGAGGGCGTTGGACGCTGCCCGGTGCACGGCGACGTCACGCCCGGCCCGCGCGTCGAGACCGACCTGGCCGCGGGTCGCTTCGAGCCGCCGTGCCCACGGTGCGGCCGCGCGCTGCAGCATGCGCTCGTCACGGAGGACGCCCGCCTCGATCCGCGCAATGCGTACGCGGCGAGCAAGGTGGCCCAGGAACATCTCGCGTCGTCGTGGGCGCGCGCGACCGGAGCGTCCGCCGCGCTGCTGCGCTACCACAACGTCTACGGCCCAGGCATGCCGCGCGATACGCCGTACGCGGGCGTGGCCGCGATCTTCGCGTCCGCGCTGCGGCGCGGCGAGGCACCGACCGTGTTCGAGGACGGGGGCCAGCGCCGCGATTTCGTCCACGTGCGCGATGTCGCGTCGGCCACGGCGGTTGCCCTCGAACGTCATGGTGACGGCGTCCGCGCGTACAACGTCGGCTCCGGTACGCCGCGCACGGTCGGCGACCTAGCCGACGAGCTCAGCCGTGCGCTGAGCGGCATGCCGCCCGTTGTGAGCGGCGGCTACCGGCTCGGCGACGTCCGGCACATCACGGCCGACTCGTCACGGCTGCGCACGGAAATGGGCTGGACGCCGCGCGTCGACTTCGCGACCGGAGTGGCCGAGCTGGCCGCTCCTGATCGCCCAGGGCCTCCGTTCGCGCGTGTCCGCCCCGCTGTTGCGGATCAGGACAACGAGTCACGGCAGATCGAGGGTGGCGTCGCGATCGAACAGCGTGACCTTGTCGCCACACCCGGACCGCACCCGGCGAGGCTCTTCCTCGATCCGTAAGGGTCATCTCGGACGGGCTGCCCATAACGTCAAGGCCATGACGCCGCGGATCGACATCGTGCTGCCTTGCCTGGACGAAGCCGGCGCGATCCCGTGGGTCATGGCGCGCATCCCGCCCTACGCACGCGCGATCGTCGTCGACAACGGCTCGGCGGACGGCTCGGCGGCGATCGCGCGTGAGCTCGGGGCGCTCGTCGTGGCGTGCGGGCAGCGGGGGTACGGCGCCGCCTGCCACGCCGGCCTCATGGCGGCCGAGGCCGAACTCGTCGCGTTCTGCGACTGCGACGCGTCCCTCGATCCGGCGGATACCGCGCGGCTGGTCTTGCGCCTCGACGCGGGCGCCGACCTGGTCGTCGGACGGCGCCGCCCCACGAAGTGGCGGGCCTGGCCGGCGCATGCCCGGCTGGCCAACCGCGAACTGGCCCGGCGGGTGCGTCGCCGCACCGGGACGAAGCTGCGCGACATAGGCCCGCTGCGCGTCGCCCGTCGAGAGCCGCTCGCCGCGCTGCCGATTGCCGACCGCCGCAGCGGCTACCCGGTCGAGACGGTGGTGCGCGCCGCGGACGCCGGCTGGCGCATCGAGCAGGTCGATGTCGCGTACACCCCGCGGGTCGGCGCCTCGAAGGTGACCGGCACCTGGCGCGGCGTCACGACTGCGGTGCGCGACATCAGCGCGGTGCTGGCGTCGTGAACGGCGCGCTCATCGTCATCGCCAAGGAACCGGTGCCCGGACGGGTGAAGACCCGGCTGGTGCCACCCCTGACCGGCACCGAGGCCGCGCACCTGGCACGGGCCGCGTTGTCCGACACGTTGCGCGTCGCGTCTGCCGTCGACGCGAGGCAACGCGTGCTCGCACTGGACGGCCGGCCCGGGCCGTGGCTGCCCCGCGGCTGGCGAGTCGTCGCGCAGCCGGCCGGCCCGCTCGACGTCCGGCTGGTCGCCGCGTTCGGCGCTGCATCAGGCGGCCCGGCGCTGCTGATCGGAATGGACACCCCGCATGTCCGCGCCGGGCAGCTGGCCGCGTTCGACCCGGACGGCCACGATGCGTGCCTCGGCCTGGCCGAGGACGGTGGCTACTGGGCGATCGGGCTGCGCAATCCCGCGCTCGCCGCCGAGGTCATCAGCGGCGTGCCGATGTCGACCAGTCACACCGGCGCCGAGCAGTTGCGCCGGCTGCACGCCGCGGGCCTGCGCGTCCAACTGCTCGACACGCTCGCCGACGTCGACACGATCGACGTCGCTTACGGGGTGGCCGCAGCGGCACCGTCGACCGAGTTCGCCGCCGCGCTGCGTGGCCTCGATCCGGCCGTAGCCGTCTGATGCACGCCGGCGTCCTCGCCGCCTATGAGCGCTCGCTCTTGTCGGCCGAGCCACTGCATCTGGTCACGGACGACGGCCGCGAGATCCGGATGGACACGAGCCGGTGGCTGGCGCCGATCGACGACGCGGACCGCACAGTGATCGAACGGTGTCGGCCGCCCGTGCTCGACGTCGGCTGCGGGCCGGGGCGGTTCGTGCTCGCCCTCGCCGAACGCGGCATGGCAGCGCTCGGCGTCGACATCGCGATGGCAGCGGTGTCGCTCACCCGGCGTCGTGGCGGGCCCGCGTTGCAGCGCAGCGTCTTCGACCGCACGCCGGGCGAGGGCCGCTGGCCCACGGTCTTGCTGATGGACGACAACCTCGGCATCGGCGGTGACCCGGCCGCCTTGCTGGCGCGCATCCGCACGTTGCTGACCGGCGCCGGGCGCGTACTCGTCGAGACGCACGCGTCGGCGGACGTCGACGCTCGGCCGACCGTGCGGCTGCGCCGCGGCGGCGAGCTCGTCGAACCCGCATTCCCGTGGGCCGAGGTCGGCGTGGACGCCCTGCACCGGTACGCGAAGGACACGGGCTACGTCGTCGGCGAGGTCTGGTCGGTCGGCGGGCGGTCGTTCGCGCTGCTCACCCGCTGACGCCGATCGCGAAGGACGCGTACCGCATACGCCGCGCAGGCGACGCCCACCACGATGCCGAGCAGCACGGCGAGGTGGGCCGCGTAGTTCTGCTCGAGCAGGGTCAGCCCGGCGGCGGCATGACCGCGCCGGTAGATCAGCGGCAGTGCGATCAACGTCAGCAGGGCGGCGCACACCAGGCCGCCCTGTACGTACGTCCGTGCGCGTTGCGGAACCACGCGCGCCACCAGCCAGCCCACGCCGAGGACCAGCCAGGCCAGCAGCCCGTCGTGCAGGACGATCGCGGCCAGCAGCCACTCGCCGAGCTTCAGCGGCTTCGTCGTCTGCGCGTCGCCGAGGATCCGCCAGACGCCGTAGCCGACCATCAGGGCACCGGTGGTGCCGAGCAGCAGCCGCGTTGTCGAGGGGCGGATCACCGGATCTCCACTCTGGTCAGCCATTTCGTGTTCAGCACGCCGGCCCGGTCCGGCGCGATCAGGCGCACCGGGTAGCCGTGGTCGATGCTCAGCCGCGTCCCGTTGATGTGCGTCGCGAGCAGCGCCGCACGCAACTGGGAGCCGCGGATCAGCGAGGCTCGGAACGACCCCCTCTGCTCGAGCGACCAGACCCGGACCGTCGAGCCGCCGTCACCACCGGCGCGCTGGACCAGCTCGATGAGCAAAGGCCCGCGCCACCGCGCGCTGACGCTCCAGCCCTCGACGCACGCCAGCGGGATGTGCCGCTCGACAGCGGGCAGGGCCTCGAGCTGCGCGAGGTCGAGGTCGAACGGCTCGGGGCCCGTCACGCTCAGCCGGTAGCTCGGCGGCACCTCGGTGACGCCCGCCGCGCGGGCGGTGCGGTTGATCGGGACGCGCGCCGGACCGCTGCGCGGCCGCCGCGGCGCCAGGACGGCAATCGGCTCCAGTGACGGCAGAACCTGCCCCACAGTGGTGAGCGCGACGGCACCCACCCCGGCGCCCGCCGCGATCAGCACACCGCGACGGCTGATGCCCGGCCCGGGGGGCGCTTCGGTCCACACCGGCTCGGCCAGCCCGCGCCGGACCACCGGCAGCTTGACGGCGAGATGCAACAGCACCGATCCGGCGACGACCCAGGCCAGCCAGTAATGGACGCTGATGAATGACCAGGCCCACGGATACCACTGCAGCACGTTCAGCAGGCCGGTCGTCAGCTCGACCAGGGCCGAGCTGATCAGCACGGCAATGCTCAGCCGCTCGACCGCGTGTATCACCGAGCGCGCCGGCGGCCACTGGAAGAGCAGCGGGAACACGGACCACAGCTTGACGAGCAGCAGCGGGATGGACGCGATGCCGGTGATGACGTGCACGCCCTGCGTGAGCCGGTATCCCCACGCCGGCGTCGCCGGTTCGGGCAGCCACGACCACGGGTGGTACTGGTAGTGGCTCAGCAGCCCGGTGAGGAAGCACGTCCCGAGCGCGATCCCCAGCACCCGCCCGACGCGCGCGGTGACTGCCTCGGACCGCAAGCGGCGGTCGAAGGCCGGCCACCACCGCGGCGGACTGTCTGGGAGCACCTCCCAAGTCTGTCCGCGCCGGCCGCGACAAACCCTTACGGCACGCAGAACACGCCAGGAAGACGTGACGCGGCGGCACCGCTCTTGACAGGCTGGGCGCCGTGAGCCGAGACCGGCAGATGCTCAGCGCGGTGTGCGTGCTGCTCGCCGCGGAGGCGGTGACGTTCGCCGTACTGCTGCCCTACCGCCCCAGGCACATCCTGTGGCTGGAGGTCGTCGGCTCGGTGATCTTCCTGGCTGCCGTGTTGCTGCTGACCCAGGTGCGCCTGCCGGCGCGGCAGCTGGCTGCGCTGATCATCGGCGCTGGCGCGGTGTTCCAGATCATCGCGATGACGTCACCGCCACAGGCGTCGGACGACGACTACCGGTATGTGTGGGACGCGAAGGTGCAGCTAGCCGGCATCGACCCGTACCGCTACACCCCGGTCGCCCCGGAGCTGGACCACCTGCGTGACGGCTTCCTCTTCCCGCAGCGCACCACCTGCAGCTGGCCGATCCCGGGCGGCTGCAGCCGGATCAACCGGCCGACGGTGCACACGATCTATCCGCCCGTGGCCGAGGCGGCGTTCGCTGCGATCCGGGTGGCCTCCTTCGGCGGCAACGGGAACCACCTGCCGCTCCAGCTCGCCGCGGCGCTCGGCTCGATCTGTGTCGCGTGGCTGCTCTTCCGGCGACGCCTCGCTCGCGACCGTCCACTGTGGACGGTCGCGTTGTGGTCGTGGTGCCCGCTCACCGTGCTCGAGTTCGGCAACGGCGCGCACATCGACTGGTTGGCCGTCCTGCTGTGCGTCCTGGCATTGCAGTCGCAGGCGGCGCGACGGCCGAGGCTCGCCGGCGTGCTCACCGGCGCGGCCATCGCCACGAAGGTCTACCCGCTGCTGATCCTGCCGTCGCTGATCCGGCGGCACCCGCGCGCGGTCATGGGTGCCGCAGTGGCCACGATCGTGGCCTGCTACATCCCGCACGTGGTCGCCGTCGGGACGAAGGTGCTCGGCTTCCTGCCCGGATACCTGCGCGCCGAGCACTACGCGAGTGGCCGGCGCTTCATGCTGCTCGATCCCGTCCTGCCGCGCGTGCTTGCGCCGACGGCGGCCATCCTCCTGCTCGTGGCCGCCGCCTGGTGGGTGGTCCGGCATGCCGAGCCTGCGCGTCCGGAGGACAGCGCGGTCGTCGTGGTCGGGCTCGCGATGTTGATCACGACGCCGTCGTACGGCTGGTACGCCGGGCTGCTGCTCGCGTTGATCGCGATGTCCGGGGCGGTGGAGTGGCTGCCCGTTGCCCTCGTGGCCGGCATCGCCTACCTGGTCGACGGTGCGTTCACGCCGTCGCCCGCCGTGGATCAGCTGATGTACGCGGGCGCCCTGCTCGCGACGCTGGCCTGGTGGTCAGTCCGCTGGGCCCGTCGCCAGGGTGACGGTGGCGGAGTGGGACGTCCCGGCGGTGTCGGTCCAGGTCACGGTTACCCGATCGCCCGGGCTGTGGCTCTTGATCGCGCTCGACACGCCCTCGGCGGACTGCACGGCCGTCCCGCCGACCGAGGTGATGACGTCGCCGGCGGAGAGGCCGGCCCGCGCCGCGGGTGAGCCGTCAGCCACTCCGGCGACAACCACGCCCCGGACGGTATCCACCGACGAGATGCCGAGGAACGCCGGGTTGCCGATGTGGATCGTGCTCGTCTCGTGCCCGGACTCGATCTTCGCGGCGATGCTCAGCGCGCGGTTGATCGGGATGGCGTAGGCGACGGTCGAGCTGACCGCCGCGCCGCCGCCGAACGTGCGCCCGGACGAGGCGGCGGTGTCCATGCCGATGACCTTGCCGTCCGAGTCGTACAGCGGGCCGCCCGAGTCGCCGGAGATGACCGCCGCGTTGATCTCGATCATGTCGGTGAGCGTCTCGGCGTTCGTCCCGTTCTCGTCGCTCGCAGTCAGCGACTGGCCGGTCGCAACGACGCTTCCGGTAGCGGCACTCGGCGTCCCGCCTACGCCGCCAGCGTTGCCGACGACAGTGATCTGGTCGGCTGCCGCGACCGTCGAGGAGTCGCCGATCCGCACCGTCTGCAGCCCGGACGCGTTCTGCAGCTGCAGCACCGCAACGTCGTCGGTCGGGTCGGTGCCGACGACCGTGGCGGTGTACGTGGCTCCGGTGCTGACGACGGTGACCTTGATGCTGGTCGCTCCGTTGACGACGTGATTGTTCGTGAGTACCTCACCGGACGAGCTGATGACCATGCCGGTGCCGGCCGCTCGCGCGCCCTGGTACTTCAGCACGGTGTCGATGTCGACGACACCGATCTGCTGCGCGGACGTCGCCTTGCCGGTCATGTCTGCGGCAGGCTCGGCGGGATTCGAGCTGGTGGCGGCGCTACCCCGGCCGCCGATCACGGCCGTCTGGCCGCCGGTCGCGGCATTGATGCCCAGCGCCAGTGCCGCCCCGGCGGCGACTGCTCCGACCCCGGCCGCGATCGCGGCTGCGCGGCGGCGGCGCGGTGCCGGCGGCGGCTGCTCCTGCCACGGTTGTCCCATGTCGACCGGCGTCGGCTGCGTCATCGTCAACTCCCACTCGTCCCAAGCCGCGGGTGCGCGACTTCCGATATCCAGTGGGCGACGCGATCCTGGCGCTTGGCTGAGCGCCGGTTGTGGGTCAGCTGAGCGTCAGCGGCTGAGTAGGACGGACGCGTGGACGGCGGCGGCGAGCGCGTCCGGGTCGGCGGTGCGCTCGTAGACGTCGACCGCCGTGTCGGCGAACTTGATGACGTGCTCGTCGCCGTGGGCGACCGCGAGCTCGACGACGTCGTGGACTGCGTCCGGGCCGGCCGGCGAGGCCGGGCGATCGTCGCGCGGCATCGACTGCGCGGGCGCGTAGCCGGACGTGATCGCCGCGCTCGCCGCCCACGCCGCCGACAGGCTCGGTGCCCAGAGCGGCTCGGGCAGTGCGGGCAGGACGTGCAGCACCGCGTTCGGGGCAGTCGCGGTGTGCACCAGGAGCACCGGGCTGCCGTGCCCGTACGCCAGGTAGCGCAACGTCGCTGCGGAGATCAGCTCGTTCAGCCGGGCGCGGACGTCTTCGGGGCCGGCCACCGGACGCAGAGCGGCGACCGAGTCCGGCCAGCCGGACAGGTCGGCGAGCCGGTCGAGTCGTCCGGCGATCGGGCCGTCCTGCTCGGCAAGGTGCGGGATCGCGTCCAGGGCCTCGGCCGGACCGAGCTCGCCGGCCGGCGCCAGGACGCCCGGCACCGTGCGGGAGCGGGCCGCCCAGTACGCCAGAGCGTGTGCCAGCTCGGTGACCGCCACCGGATCGTCGGCCTGGCTATCGAGCAGGTTGCGCACCACATGCCCGACGCGGATCACGCCGTGCGTGGCACCGGCAGCGATGCCCGGCAGCAGCCGCGGCCACCAGGTCACCAGCAGGTCGCGCCACGGCGTCAGCTCCGCCTCGCGGGTGAGGTAGGCCGTCCAGTCGCCGATCCGGCCGTTGCCGAGCGCCTGCTGCCAGGTCTGTTCGGTGACGACCTCGCTCGCGGCAGGTAGCTCGTCCAGGCGGCGCAGGTAGGCGTCGACCCACCGGTGCACATCGGCGGCATGACCGCGCCGGGCCAACACCTCGACGGCCATCGGGCCGTGGTTGGACAGGTTGCCGCCCCACTCCGGTCCAGTCGTGTGCAGTCGCTCGTACGCTTCGTCAAGGACCGCGCTCATCTCGCGGATTATGCCTGGTATGACTCGGGGACCATACGGGTCGCGACGCCGAATCGGTTCCACGCGTTGATGGTCGCGATCGCCGTGACGAGGGCCGCCAGATCGGTCTCGTCGAAGTGCTTGACGGCCTGCGCCCACACGTCGTCCGGCACGCGATCGCCGCCCTCGGACAGCCGGGTCATCGACTCGGTCAGCGCCAGCGCCGCTCGCTCCTGCTCGGTGAAGAACGGCCCCTCCTGCCACGCGGCGACGGCGAACACGCGCGCGTCGGACTCGCCGTCCGTCTTGAGATCCGAGCTGTGCAAGTCGACGCAGTACGCGCAGCCGTTGATCTGGCTCGCGCGCAGCCGGATGAGGTCGAGCAACGGCTTGGGCAGCGCGCTGTGTCGCACGAAGGCGTCCAGGCCCGCCATCGCCTTGTACGCGGCCGGCGCCAATGCGCCGATGTCCATCCGAGCTGGCATTTCTTCTCCTCCATCGATGCTGACACCCGTCAGCCTAGGAATCAGATTGGCCACACAGAAGAGCCAATCTTGGACGTCCTCATTGGGCCAATAGACTCCCGCGCATGGACCTGCACGTGAGCCTTGCGGGGCGCGGCGACCTGGCCGAGCGCATCTACCGGCAACTGCGCGATGCGATCCTCGACGGCCGGCTGCGGCCCGGCGAGAAACTGCCACCGACCCGCGAGTTGGCCGGACGGCTGGACGTCTCGCGGAACACCGTGACTGCCGCGTACGACCGCCTCAGTGCCGACGGTTTCCTGGTCGGGAAGGTCGGCGCCGGCACGTTCGTGAGCGCCCTGCCGGCAACCCGGCTGCGGACCCGCAAGGCACCCGGTGGCAGCGGCGTCCGGCCGCGGCGTGTGTGGCAGTCGATCGACGTGCCGGAGCCGGTGCAGATCGACGCGCCGTTCGACTTCCGGGTCGGCGTGGCCGATTCCGGGCTGTTCCCGATCGAGACGTGGCGCCGCCTGGTGACTCGCGAACTGCGCGCGTCGGTCGTCCAGTCCGCGAAGTATCACGACCCGGCCGGCGATGCCGGGCTGCGCGCTGCCATCGCGCGACACATCGGGATCTCCCGGTCGGTGCGGGCGGGCGCCGACGACGTCCTCGTCACGCACGGCGCGCAGCAGGCGCTCGATCTCGTCGGCCGGGTGCTGATCGAACCGGGAACCTGCGTTGCCGTCGAGGAGCCCGGCTACAGGCATGCACGGTTGCTGTTCCAGTCGCTGGGCGCGCGGGTCGTCGGCGTGCCGGTCGACGACGAGGGGCTGGACGTGGCCGCGATCCCCAACGGCGCGCGGCTGGTCTACGCGACGCCGTCGCACCAGTTCCCGCTGAGCACGCCGATGTCGCTGGCCCGGCGCGCCGCGTTGCTCGCCTGGGCCGAACGGCACCGCGCCGTGATCGTCGAGGACGACTACGACAGCGAGTTCCGGTTCTCCGACCGTCCGCTCGAACCGCTGCAGAGCCTGGACCCCGGCGGACGGGTCGTCTACGTCGGCTCGTTCTCCAAGACGCTCCTGCCGATGCTGCGCATGGGGTTTCTCGTCGCGCCGGCCTCGCTGCAGGCGGCCCTGCGCAACGCGAAGCAGCTCACCGACCGGCACGGCGAGCATCCGACGCAGGCGGCGCTCGCGCGGTTCATCGACGACGGCCACCTGGCGCGGCACGTCCGCGCAGCAACCCGCGACTACGCCGCGCGGCATGCGCGAATCGCCGCCTTGCTCGCCGTGGACTTTGCCGACTGGCTGCGCGTCGTGCCGTCGGCCGCCGGGCTGCATCTGTGCGCGCGGGTCGCCCCCGGAGTCGCCGTCGACGTGGACGACGTGCTGCGCCGCGCGGCGGCCTCCGGCGTCCGGGCCGAGAGCCTCGCCGAGTTCTGTGCCGAGGCGCCCGCGCAGCCAGGTCTCGTGCTCGGCTACGGGGCCGTTCACGAGGACCGCATCGACGAGGGCATGCGTCACATCGCCGCCGCTTTCCGCGCCGCGGTGGGACGACAGACCGCTAGCGTCCCCGCATGGACTTCGACCGGCTCACCGTCGCCCTGCTGATCCTTCGCCCGGACGCTCCGCAGCTCGACGACGCTGCCGCGGCCGCCCTGCAGGACGCCCACCTGTCGCATCTCGCCGACCTGCACGAGTCAGGCGCGCTGGTGGCGGCCGGCCCGCTGATGGGCGACGGCGACCACGTCTACCGCGGGCTGTCGATCTTCACGGTCGGGACTGACGAGGCACGCCGCCTCGCCGAGTCCGACCCTGCGGTCCAGGCGGGGCGCTACCGGATCGAGGTGCTGCCCTGGATTTTGCCGGGCGGGGCCGTGAGCTTCGCGCCGGCCCGCTTCCCGCGCTCGATCGCCGACGCGACAGGCTGAGCGCGCCTTACGGCGCCGGCGCGACCGAGTCCGTCCTCAGCTCCTCGACGCTGCGATGCCCCGACAGCGCCATCGCGAGATCGAGATCGGCGAGCAGGCTGCGCAGCACGTGGCGCACGCCGTCCTGGCCGCTGTGCGCCAGGCCGTAGGCATACGGCCGCCCGATCAGCACCGCGTCCGCGCCGAGCGCGAGCGCCTTGAGCACATCCGCGCCGGTGCGCACGCCGGAGTCGAACAGCACCGTCAACCGGTCCCCCACCCCCTCGGCGATCGCAGGCAGCGCGTCCAGCGAGGCGATCGCGCCGTCGACCTGCCGGCCGCCGTGGTTGGACACGACGATGCCGTCCATCCCCGCGTCCGCGGCCCGCCGGGCGTCGTCAGCGTGCTGGATGCCCTTGAGCACGATCGGCCCGGACCAGTGTTCGCGCAGGAACGGCAGGTCGTCCCATGACTTGTCCGTGCCGGTGAACATCGGCAGCCAGCGCAGCAGCGCGGCCATCAGGTCGTCCTCGGGCGCCTTGTCCAGCCCGGCGCGGAACACCGGGTCGGAGAAGTACACGCCGAGCCCCGTGCCGCGGATGAACGGGAGATACGACTGGTCGAGGTCGCGCGGGCGCCAGCCGAGCAGCCAGGTGTCGAGCGTGACGACCAGCGTGCTGAAACCGGCCGCCGTGGCTCGGTCGAGGAAACTCGCGCAGACGTCGGGATCGTTCGGCCAGTACAGCTGGAACCAGCGCGCACCGTCGCCGCTGGCCTCGGCGACGTCCTCGATCGAGTAGGACGACGCCGTCGACATCACCATCGGCAGGCCGACCCCGGCGGCGGCCCGCGCGGTGGCCAACTCGCCGTCGGGATGGATGATCGACTGCACGCCGACCGGCCCGAGCAGCACCGGCGCGGGCATCGAGGTGCCCAGAACGGTCGTCGCCAGCGAGCGATTCGTCGCGTCGCGCAGCATCCGCGGGACGAGCCGCCACCGGTCGAACGCCTCGCGGTTGGCCCGCACCGTCGCCCCGGACCCGGCACCGCCGGCGACGTACCAGAACGGACCGGGCTCCATCACCGATCGCGCCGACTCCTCCAGCCTGCACGTGTCCGTCGTGAAGGCCGGCAACACGTCGCCCAGGCCCTGCAGGTAGATCTCGTTCGCGTAGTTCGCCAGCGGAGCGCTCATGGCCGGCCAGTCTGCCCGATCGCCGGCGGGCGGCGCGGCGGCGCCCACTCCCCAGCCCGGCTGCCCGCTCCGCCGACGCGATCGCCCGCCTCCCCTTCTCCGCCACCGCAGTCACCGGCCCGCCCGCTCCAAAAACATGATCACCTGCGGACCCTGCACCGTCGAAGGTGCAGGAAGTGCAGGTGATCAAGAGCGCGAGAGCACTCCGCGGTGGTCTCTTGACAAGACCGACGAACCGCCGCAAGACTCGGTCTTGTCACGAGACTGACCCGGGAGGACAGATGACAGACAAGCCGGCTGTCTCGCCCGGCAAGGCGTTCGCGGTCGTAGCGGTAGCGGTATTCCTGGCGACGCTCGACATGTTCATCGTCAACATCGCCTTCCCGGCGATCAGCGACGCGTTCGCGGGCTCCAGCGTGTCCGACGTCTCGTGGGTGCTGAACGTCTACGCGATCGCGTTCGCCGCCCTGCTGGTGCCGGCCGGCAAGCTGGGCGACATCCTCGGACGCAGGCGAGTCTTCGTCACCGGTCTGCTCCTGTTCGGCGCCGGCTCGGCACTGTGCGCGGCGGCGCCGTCGCTCGGATTCCTGATCGCCGCGCGCGCCGTACAGGCAGTCGGCGCCGCGGCCGTGACGCCCACGTCGTTGGGCCTGGTACTGCCGATCTTCCCGCCCCAACGCCGCCCGCTGGTGATCAGTGGCTGGGCGGCGATCGGGGCGGTCGGCGCGGCCTCGGGCCCGGCACTCGGCGGTGCCCTGACCGAGATCAGTTGGCACTGGATCTTCATCGTCAACGTGCCGCTCGCGCTGATCGCAAGCGTCGCGGCGGTGCGCCTGGTGGCCGAGATCCGCGACCCCGACCGGCAGCCGCTGCCCGACTGGGTCGGCACGGTTCTGCTCATCGGCGCGATCGGTCTGCTGACGTTGGCGCTGGTGCAGGGTTCGACGTGGGACTGGGACGCCCGCGTGATCATCTGCCTGGCCGGCGCCGCGGGGCTCGGCGCGCTGTTCGTCCTGCGCTCAGCGCACCACCCGGCGCCCGTGCTCGAACTCTCGATCCTGCGGGTGCGCGCATTCGCCCTGTCGAGCCTCTCGGCCGCGCTGTTCTTCGCCGCGTTCGCGGCCATGCTGCTCAGCAACGTCTTGTTCCTGACCGACGTCTGGCACTACACGGCGATCAAGGCCGGCCTGCTGATGACGCCGGGCCCGCTCGCCGCTGCGGCGTTCGCGCCACTGTCCGGACGGCTGGCCGCCCGCATCGGCGTCGGCAAGGTCGGCGCGCTCGGTGCGGTGCTGTTCGTGCTCGGCTGCCTGTGGTGGATCTGGCAGATCGGTGCGCAGCCCAGATACGCGAGCCAGGCGTTGCCCGGCATGCTCGTCGGCGGCAGCGGCGTCGGACTGGTGCTGCCCGCCTTCACGATCGCCGCGATCTCCACCCTGCCGCCGACGCGCCTGGCAACCGGCCTCGGCGCACAGATGATGATTCGCCAGATCGGCGCGACGCTCGGCGTCGCGGCGTTCGTCGCGATACTCGGCACGCCTGGGCCAGGCGACGTCCTCGACGCCTTCAACAACACTCGCTGGTTCATGTCGGCGTCCGCGGTCGCCGCGGCGTTGGCACTGCTGCTCATCCGCCCGGCGGCGCCGCGTCGCGCTGCACCGACCACCGCTGCCGAACCAGCCCAGCACGAGAGGGTCTCGTGACGCGACCGGGCTAACATTGGGACGCGATGCTCGAAAGCAAGTATCCGGACCAGGTCTGCTCAGTCGCCCGCGCGCTCGAGGTCGTCGGCGAGCGTTGGACGCTGCTCCTCGTCCGCGAGGCGCTGATGGGTGTGCGGCGCTTCGACGACTTCCGGGAGAGCCTCGGGCTGGCGCGAAGCGTCCTCACCGCGAGGTTGAACCACCTCGTCGACGAGGGTGTGTTCGAGCGCAGGCAGTACCAGTCCAGGCCCGAGCGCTACGAGTACCAGCTGACCGCCAAGGGCCGCCAGCTTGGCCCCGTCGTCTTGCACCTCATGCATTGGGGCGACTCGCACTACCCCAGTGCCGGCGGCGCGCCGCGGGTTGCGCTGCATCGCGGTTGCGGCGGCCGGGTCAGCGCCACGATGAACTGCGCGCGCTGCCGCCAGCGCGTCCCGTACGGCTCCCTCGAATTGAAGCCAGGCCCGGGGTTGCGCGCCGTATCCGAATGAGCCGCCCGCGAGCATCATTGCCCACATGCGCTGGGCGCTGGCTGGACGCGACGACGAGGTCGCTCGCCTGCGCCAAATCATCGCCGGCCTACCGGAGCAGTCCGCGGCTGTCCTGGTCGTCGGCGAGGCCGGGATCGGCAAGACCGCACTGGTCGAGTCCGTCCTGGAGGGCGTGCACGGCTCAGACGTCAGGGTGCTCCGCGGGGCGTGCGCGCCGCTTGCCCGATCGATTCCGTACGGTGCGATCGTCGCGGCCTTCACCCAACTGGAGACGCTAGGGACACCGGCAACCTCGTTTCCCTCGATGGCGGCTGGACGCGCCTGGGTCATCGAAGTGATCACCGAACGCATCCACGACAGCGCGCAACGCACGATTCTGCTGATCGAAGACCTGCACTGGGCGGATCAGTCCACGAGGGACTTCCTGGCCCATCTGACCAGGAACTTGCCCGCAGCAGGCCTGCTGGTGCTGCTGACCTTCCGCGACGACGACGAGCAAACCACCCCCGATGCGCGCGAGTGGCTCGCTGAGCAGCTCCGCAACCCGGAGACGATCAACCTGGCGCTGCGGCGGCTGGACGTCGCGCAGACGCACACTCAGCTCGTGGCCATCCGACCGGGCGCGACGGCCGAACTGGCACGCGACATCCACGCCCGCAGTGGTGGGAACCCGTACCTCACCGCCGAGCTGAGCCAGACCGACGCGAACCTCTCGGCAAGCCTGCGGACGGTGCTGACGACGCGGCTCGACCGGGCCGGGCCGACAGCACGACTGGCCGTCGCGGCGGCCGGAGTCCTGGGCCGGCCGCTCGACGACGACGAGCTCACGGCCGCAGCCGAGGGCGACGCCAACGCCGTCCGCGAAGCGCTGGCTCGCCACCTGCTGGTACGCGACGAGCGGGGCGCCCGCCCGCGGCATCCCGTCCTAGCCGAGGTCGCGTACGACGAGCTGCTTGCCCCGCAGCGCCGAGCGTTGCATCGGCGGCTCGCTCAGCACTTCGAGGCGCACCGCTGGGCGTCGTCCCCGGTCGGCGCCGCGGAGATCGCCGAGCAGTACCGCAGAGCGGGCGACGCGGACGACCTGCTCGCCTGGTCGGCACGTGCCGCGCATGCGGCCGAGGAGCGATTCGCGGCCGCGGAAGCGGGGCACTGGTACGCCGTCGCCGCATCGGCGTGGGACGACGCGGTGGCCGCGCAAGGGCTCGTCGCGGATCTGCCGGTCCTGGCCGAGTCGGCGGCTCGGCTGCTCGGCGAGGCCGGAGACCAGGATGAAGCTCTCTCGGTTCTGGAAGTAGCCCTGTCGCACCGGTGCAGTCAGGCCAGCAGAACCACGTTGCTGCTTGCCCGAAGCTGGTCGCGCCTCGTCGTCGGCGACAGCACCGCGTCGCTCGCCGATATCGAGTCCGCGCGCCGCCTCGTGCCGGCAGGCGACCGCGCCGCGCAAGCCCTCGTGCTCTACCACCACGCGCGGTTCTTCGACGTGTGCAGCCGCTTCGAGGACGCTGCCGAGCCTGCTCGCACCGCGCTGCGGCTGGCCCGCGAACTGCACGACCGCCGCCTCGAGGGCAAGGCACTGTGCATCGTCGGGACGGTGACGCTGCTCGACGCCGAGAGGGAGGACGAGGGGCTGTCTCACCTGGCGGAGGCGCTGTCCATCGCGCGAGAGGTCGCCGAACCGGACGACATCGCGCTGGCGGGCGTGGCACTGTCCGACGCGTACCTCGCGCGCGACCGAGCGGACGACGTTCTCGCCACGCTGCATCAGGTGCGTGCCGACTTGAGTCGCCTCGCCGTCAACGGGCACTGGATCGAGGAGATGATCATCGGCAACGCGATCGAGGCGCTCTTCGCAGCGGGACGGTGGGACGAGGCGATCGCGCTGTCGCTCGACGGGCACGGCCACCTCGGGCTGGTGGAGCTGGCGACCGCCGCAGTCGAGGTCGCGCGGGGCAACACCGCCCAGGCGCGAGCATTGCTCGACCGGTGTACGGCGCTCGATCGCGACGAGCAACCGCAGTTCAAGCATCCCCTGGGCAACGTCGAAGCGCGGTTGCTGCTGCTCGACGGACGCCCGGCGCAGGCACTGCAGGTGGCGCTCACAGCGGCAGAGCATGTGCATGGCAGCGGGGAGGAGGCGCGGGCGACACCGCTCCTGCTGGCGGGGGTCACCGCGGCCGTCCAGGCAGGGGACGCCGCGGCATTCGAGCGCATCGTCGATCTGCTGCGCGGCTTCGAGGCCGGTCGGCATGCCGCCGCCCTGCGGGCCGTGATCGAGGCGGAGCGCTCCGGCCTTCGCGGGCAGCCGTCTCCGTCGGGCTGGTTGGACGCCGCCCGCGAGTGGCACGCGCTGGGGCGCCCGCACGAGGGGGCCGAGGCGCAGCTGCGAGCCGCCGAGTCATTGCTCGCCGAACATCGGCCCGGCAGCCGACCCGCTGCCACTCGCGCGCTGCATCATTCCGCTGCCGCTGCACGGGGCCTCGGCGCGCAGCCGTTGCTGGCTCGGATCGAGGAGCTGGCTCGGGTGGCGCGCATCCGGCTGCCGGACGCGAGCCACGGGCCGGCGCTCGCCGAGCAGGCCGGCGCCGCCGAGCCGTTCACCGAACGCGAGTACCAGGTGCTCGGCTTGCTCACCCAGGGCAAGACGAACCGCGAGATCGGCGACGCGCTCTACATGAGCCCGAAGACCGCCAGCGTCCACGTGACCCACATCCTGGAGAAGCTCGGGGTGCAGACACGGGTCCAGGCCGCGGCATTTGCTGCGCGCCACGGCCTGGTGCCACCTGCCGACGACTCGGTGCCGGTTACCTCGCGTTGACCAGCGTGTCGAGGAAAGACTGCGCGGTCGGTGTGTCCAGCCGGACGTTGACGCCGTAGGCCCGGCACGCCGCGTCACCCTCGGTCATCACGCCGACGATCGTGTTGCCCGAGAAGACGCCGCCGCCCCCGTCGCCGTTGCAGCCGCCGCCGAAGCCGTGCGCGGGGTTCTGGTCGTAGTTCACCGTGTGCGCCGCGAGCGTCGTGACGGCGGACGTCGCGACTTGCCGAACGCCTGGCAGCCGTGGGAAGTCGAACGTCCGACCACCCTGGCCGCTGCTTGGCTCGTGCGAGCCGTAGCCGACCGACTGCACCAGCATGCCCGTCAACATCCGGTCGGCCGCGAGGCCGTCCAGCAGTCCGGCGGCAGGCAGCCGGGCCGGGTCGATGTGCACGTACTGCGCGAAGACGACCGCGGCGAGGTCGTCTCCCTGCGACCGGTACGGGCTCACGACCAGCGATCCGTAGAGCAGCTTCGTGCCCGGGGCCCACTTCTCCGCGAACGTGACGCCGACCGGGCGTGCGGACGCGCCGGGCGAGGCCAGCTCCAGGAAGTCCACGCAATATCCTGCGGTGATCGCCACCCGCGGCGCGACCAGCGTCAGCGAGCAGAACGGTTCGACCGCGCCGTCGGTCCCGAACTGGTCGTTGGCGTCGAGCCAGTCGACCACCAGCAGGCCACCGTATGGGTGCCCGTTACCGTCCGGTTGTCCGTACGCGATCGCCGATGCCGGCGCCGACTGCGCGATCAGCATCGCCGTCGCAGCGAACAGCGCGGCGAGCAGTTTCAGGTTGGTTCTCATCCGGGCCTCCCTCGAGGTTGCCGGCTGATCGGCCGGCACCCGAAATCGTCGCCTGGGACGGGATAGGCGACATCGGGCAAGCGCGCCGTCATTCGGCCGCCAGATCCTTAGGCCTCGCGGGTCAGCTGAACAGTGCCTTGCCGAACCAGTCGCCGGCCACTCGTAAGCCGGGTGGCACCGCGAACAGTCCGCTGCCGGTGTGCCGGATGTACTCGTTGAGCGCGTCGTTCGCGGCGAGGCGCTGCTGGATCGGCACGAACTGCCGCCGCGGGTCGCGCTGGTAGGCGATGAAGAACAGCCCGGCGTCCAGCTGGCCGGTGACCTGGTCGATGCCGTCGGTGTAGGAGTACCCGCGGCGCAGGATCTTCTGGTTGCCGTTCGTCACCGGCGCGGCCAGCCGGATGTGCGCGTCGGCCGGAATCACGGGGCCAGTCGGGCCCTGCGCCGCGAGGTCGACGGGCTCGAACTCCGTATTGCCGCCCAGCGGCGCCCCGCTGACCTTCACCCGGCCGATCACGTTCTCCTGGTCGGCGAGGTAGTCCGCGTCCCAGGATTCGATCAGCATCCGGATGCGCCGCGCGACGAGATAGCTGCCACCGCGCATCCACGCCTGGTCGGTCTCGTCGCCGACCCACACGAACCGGTCCAGGTCGGCGGCGTTCTCTGCCTTGATGTTGTTCGTGCCGTCCTTGAACCCCATCAGGTTGCGCGGCGTCGACTGCGACGTGGAGGTGGTCGACGTACGGCCGAAGCCGAGCTGCGTCCAGCGCAGCACCGCGGTGCCGCGCGCGATACGCGCGAAGTTGCGGATGACGTGGAAGGCCACCTGCGGATCGTTCGAACATGCCTGCACGCACAGGTCGCCACCGGAACGGCCCGGCTCGAGCTCGTCGCCCGGGAACACGGGCAGGTCGGCGAGCGAAGCCGGACGGCGTCGAGCCAGCCCGAACCGGTCGTCGAACAGCGACGGGCCGAAGCCGACCGTCACGGTCAGCCGTGCCGGTTCGAGCCCGAGCGCCTCGCCGGTGTCGATCGGCGGCGCCTGGGGTGCCGTCTCGATCGCGCCGACGGGCTGGCCCGACGTCAGCTGTGCCGCGGCCGCCGACCATGCACCGAGCATCGCCTTGACGGCAGCGACGTCTGTTCCCGTGAGGTCGAACGCGGCGAAGGCCAGCCGGTCCTGCGCCGCCGTGGCGATACCGGCCTGGTGCTCGCCGTAGAACGCGACCGGCTCGGCGTGCCCGCTCGACGGCTCGGCCGCGGTCGCCCGTGCGATGCCGTACCCGCCGCCCCCGGCCGCGAGTACGCCGGCCGTGCCGAGCGCTCCGCCAAGGAATCGGCGCCGGCTGGTTTGCGTGTCACCCATTGACGACCTTGCTCGCGACCCGGGACAGCGGCTCGGCGATGGCCTGCACCGCGTGGGCCAGCGCGGTGACCTCCGGCTTGGCCAGCCCGTTGTAGAGCACGAATCCGGACGGCTGGCCGGCGCTGCGGTACTTGTCGAGCATCGCGTCCACGCCGCCGAACGCGCTGCTGACCGTCTTGGCCAGCGCCGGGTCGATCTTGGCCAGCGCGGGCTGGAGATTTGCGAACGCCTGCTCGGAGCCCTCGACGTTGGCCTGGACGTCGAGCAGGTCGATGTGCGAGTAGCGCTCCTCCTCGCCGGTGATCTTGCTCTTGGACACCTCGTCGAGCAGTTCGACCGCGCCGTTCGCTAGCTCGGCAGGCTGGTAGGTCAGGCCTTTGACCAGCCCGGCGAGCTTGACCGAATCGGCCAGCAGCCCGTCGCCGAACGGCGCCAGCCCGGCGGTGCTCTTCGCCTGGAACAGTCCCTTCTCAATGCGGTGGAAGCCGGTCCACTTGGCTGTCGGCACGTCGCCCTCGCGCGCATCGATCGCAGGGTCAAGCGCGACTGTGCCCGTCGTGAACGACTCCGCCACCGGCTCGATCCGCTCGTAGAACGGGCGCGCCTTCGCGTACGCGACTTGCGCCGCGGCGAGGTCACCCTTGCGCAGCGCGCCCGCGAGCGGCTTGACCGCCTCGACGAGCAGCCCGACCTGGCGGCTGACGTACACCCCGTAGTCCTTGGTGCCCTGGACGAGCAGTGCGCTCATGTCCGTGTTGCCGGTGGACGTAGCCGTGCCCGTCACCCGGAGCGTCGTCCGCGGGGTCTTCGCGCCGGGGCAGTACAGCGTGTACGTGCCGGGTCCGACGCTCAGCGCGAACGATCCCGAGAAGCCGGGCGGGATGTTCTCCTTCTCCCCGACGATCCGCTCCCCGGCGAGCAGCTCGACCTCGCTGACGCCGGTGGCGTCCTTGTTCGTGATCCGGAAGGTCAGGCCACCTGATCCGTAGCTGTCGCGATCGGCCTGGCAGCCGTCCGCCGCGGTGATCGTGACCACGGCGGTGTGCGGATCGCCGCCTACGCCGCCGGCGGGCGGCACTTGCTTCGGGTCGTTGCTGCATGCGGCGAGAGCGGCGCACGCCAATGCCGCCAGCCCAGCGATGACGGCGGCACGACGAGTCCAGTGGCTCACGGGTCCGGCTCCCTCTCGATGAAGTTAGGGCAGCCTAACCTAACTAGACACGAGTTCAGATGGCCGGGTCGGCACACTCGGCGCCGGCCCGCCGCAGCGGCGCGCAGCGAGCAGGTACAGCGCGCCGACGAGCAGCAACGCAACGGCGAGGGCGCCCACGGACACCGCGACGGCGCCGAGCAACCGGTGCCGGTCAAGCGTCGTCACGTCGCGGTGCGCGGCGTGCGTCGCGGCCTGGACAGCGGCGGGTGGCAGCCTCGTCGTGGCATCCGCGACCGGGCCGAGCGACATCACAGCGCCGCCTACGCGTGCCGTCATCGTCACTGTGTCGCGCGAGGCCACGTCGACGACCCGGCCCGTCCGCGGCTCGACCCAGAGCGTCGTCTCGGTGCGCTCGGCGTAGCTCACCGGCACGTCCCGGCCGGACGGGTGCACGCCGAGCGGCAGCCTGCCGCCGTTGCGCTCGGCCAGCTCGGCGTAGCTGATCGTGGCCGGACGCCCGGCCGCGGCATCGACGGTTCGCACCGCGGTGTACACGTCGGTCGGCCTGCCGTCATGCGACAGCTCGGCGCCCCGCCGGGCGGTAAGCAGGCCGGTGGGCGCGGACACCCGGACGACTGCCTCGTCGCCGTTGCGCGAGACGAGCCCCGCGCTGATCGTGCCGGCACGCGTCACCGGATTCGTGTGCGGGCGGTCAGGCATGACCAGCCCGAGGACGAGACCGGCGACGGCCGCCGCTGCGCCCGCCACGAGCGCGATCTGAGCGACCATCGCGTGCGCGACCTTGCGACCGGGCGGCCAGCCGACGTACAGGCCGACCGGGAGCAGGTAGGCCAGCCAGCCGATCACCTCGATGAGCACCGGGTGGTCCTGCACGCCGAGCATGCCAGTCAGCAGCGAGGCCTGCACCGAGCCCGGGCGCACGACGGCAGACAGGTCGACGATGCGTTGCTGGCCGATGTCGAGCCAGCCCGCCTCGTGCGCCGTGTGCAGCGCGTTGACGACCAGGCCGGCCGCGACGAGGACAAGCACGACCCCGGTCGCCCGGAAGAACCGCGACAGGTTGATGCGCACGCCGCCGCGGTAGACGCCGTAGCCGAGCGCGACTGCGACGACGATGCCGAGCAGCGCGCCGAGGCCTGCCCCCGCCCCGCTGCCGCTCTCGTTGAACGCGGCCAGCAGGAACACGACCGTCTCGAAGCCTTCGCGCAACACGGCGAGGAACGCCATCGCCACCAGCGCCCACCCCGAGCCGTTGGCCAGCGCGTCGGCGGCCGCACCTTCGAGTTGGCCCTTGAGCTCGCGCGAATGGCGGCGCATCCAGACCACCATGTAGGTGACCATGCCGACGGCGACCGCGCCGATGACCGTCTCGAGCCCCTCCTGCTGGCGCTGCGGCAGGTTCTGCGACGCGACGCGCAGCACGATGCCGACAGCAACGCACAGCACGACCGAGGACGCCACACCGACGAATATCCAGCGGAGCAGATCGCGGCGACCCTGGCGACGCAGGAACGCGGCGACGATCCCGACGATGAGCGCGGCCTCGAGGCCCTCGCGCAGGCCGATCACGAAGGTGGGGAGCATCCGCCGATCCGTTCGTTAGGTAACCCTTACCTACGTAACGGTAGCGGACGATCGGTCGGCGGTCGCTGGGTCCGGCGGACCTAGACGATTCGGCGGGCGGTCTGTGCAACCGCGGCAGCGCGACTGCTGACACCGAGCTTGCGATAGGCATGTTCGAGGTGCTTGCCGACGGTGCGGGTGCTGCACCCGAGCAGGTGCCCGATCGCGGCGTCGGTGCGCCCAGCCGCAACCAGTTCGAGCACCTGCTGCTCACGCTCAGTGAGCGCGGACTCGTCGACGCCGCGCAGCACAGTTGCTGTTTCGCTCAACCCACTCGACACGTCCGCCCCCCAGATTCCCGTTGTCGATACGCACAGTTACGTATCGACAGTGCGCGTGCTCGCGTATTGAGTCAACCTGAACTCGGCGGCTGAGTGCAGAGGCGCCGATGTTGTGTGCCCGAATGGGCAAATCAGTCGCTATATCAGGGGTGGGAAATGGGCGAACAACCGATCGAGCTTCCGGCCGGCTTCAAGGGCGAGGTCATCCGACCCGGCGAGGCGGGCTACGACACGGGCCGCGCGGTCATTAACGGGATGATCGACAGGCATCCGGCGTTGATCGTCCGGCCGACCGGAGCGGCCGACGTGATCGACGCCGTGAACCTCGCGCGCGAACAAGGCCTGCCGGTCGGGGTGCGCTGCGGCGGCCACAGTGTGGCCGGAAACGGCGTGTGCGACGGCGGCGTGCAGATCGACCTGTCCAGCCTCAAGGGCGTCCACGTCGACCCGGTCGCGCGCCGCGCGTACGCCAACGCCGGCGTGCTGTGGGGCGAGTTCGACCGCGAGACGCAGCTGTTCGGGCTCGCCACTCCCGGCGGGCGGGTCACCACCACCGGCGTCGGCGGGTTCACGACGGGCGGCGGCTACGGCTGGCTGTCACCGAAGTACGGGCTGACCTGCGACAACCTCGTAGGCGCCGATGTCGTCACCGCCGACGGCAGGCTCGTACACGCCAGCGAGAACGAGAACGCCGACCTGCTGTGGGGTTTGCGTGGCGGCAGCAGCAACTTCGGCATCGTCACGTCCTTCGAGTTCCAGCTGCACCCGGTCGGCCCGATCGTGCTCGCCGGCATGCTCATCCACCTCATGGAGAACGCGGCCGACGTCGCCCGCGCGTACCGCGACTACATCGAGTCCGCGCCCGAGGAGCTGGCCACGGCGCTCGCGATCGTCATGGCACCGCCCGCGCCGTTCGTGCCGCCGGAGCTTGTCGGCACGCCGGTGCTCGGCATCGTCGCGCTCTACATCGGCAACCCTGCCGACGGAGCGGACGTCATCGGCGGCCTGCGCCAGATCGGGCCGCCCGCGATGGACCTGATCGAGCCGATGCCCTACGTCGCCCTGCAGGCGATGCTCGACGGATTCGCGCCGAAGTACTGGCAGAACTACCACCGGGGCATCCACCTGGACGCCCTGCCTGACGCGGCCATCGACGCCTATCTCGAGACCGGGGTGCAGACGCTGTCGCCGATGACCCAGGCCATCCTGTTCCGCCACGGAGGCGCCGTCGCGCGCGTCTCGCCGGATGCGGCCGCTGCGGGACACCGCGACGCCGCGTATATGGCCCACCCGATCGCGTGCTGGGCAGACCCGACCGAAGACGACCTGCACATCGCCTGGTGCAAGGGCTTCTCCGAGGCGATGAGCCCGTTCGGGTCGGGCGGCGTCTATCTCAACTTCGAGCAGGACGAGGGAGCCGAGCACGTCCGCCGGGGCTATGACGCCGACACCTACGCGCGGCTGGTTGCCCTCAAGGACAAGTGGGATCCCACGAACGTCTTCCGGGTGAACCAGAACATCGCGCCGAGCGGCAGCACGCCGACCGGCGAGCCCGCCCTGCTGGCAGGTGCGACCGGCTGATCAGGGGGCGCCGTATCCCCCGCCGCCTGGCGTCTCGATCACCAGCACATCACCGGAGCGCACGTCCACCGAATCGCAGCCGGCCATCTCGACGATGTCGCCGTCGGCCCGCTCGACCCGGTTGCGGCCCAGCGCGCCGGGCGCGCCACCGTGCAGGCCGTACGGCGCGACCCGGCGGTTGCCCGACAGCGTGCTGACCGTCATCGCCTCGCGGAACCGGATGCGGCGCGCGGCTCCCTCGCCGCCGCGCCATCGGCCCGTGCCACCGCTGCCGCGCCGGATCGTGAAGTCGTCGACCAGTACCGGGTACCGCGACTCGAGCACCTCCGGGTCGGTGAGCCGGGAGTTCGTCATGTGCGTCTGCACGGCGTCCGCACCGGGGAAGCCTTCGCCAGCACCCGATCCGGACGCCACCGTCTCGTAGTACTGGTACCGGTCGTTGCCGAACGTCACGTTGTTCATCGTCCCGGCGCCTTCGGCCTGGACGCCGAGCGCTGCGTACAGGGCGCCGACGATCGCCTGCGAGGTCTCGACGTTCCCCGCCACGACGGCAGCCGGATACGTCGGGGCGAGGAACGACCCCTCGGGGATGACGAGCCGCAAAGGGCGCAGGCAGCCGTCGTTGAGCGGGATGTCGTCGGCGACCAGCGTCCGGAACACGTACAGCACCGCGGCCGTGGCCACCGACGAGGGCGCGTTGAAATTCGTGTCGAGCTGCGGGGACGTCCCGGTGAAGTCGATCGTGGCGGTGCGCGCGCCGCGGTCGACCCGGATGCGCACCTCGATCACCGCGCCGGAGTCCATCTCGTAGCGGTACGCGCCGTCGTCCAGTGCGTCGATGACTCGGCGGACGGCCTCCTCGGCGTTGTCCTGGACGTGGCGCATATAGGCCAGTACCACGTCCAGGCCGAAGTGGTCGATCATGCGCCCGACCTCGGCGACGCCCCGCTGGTTGGCCGCGATCTGCGCGCGCAGGTCGGCGAGATTGGTCTCCGGGTTGCGCGAGGGGTACTTGGCCTCGGTCAGCAGTCGGCGCGTCTCGGCCTCACGCAGCTGCCCGTCCGCGACGAGCAGCCAGTTGTCGAACAGCACGCCCTCCTCGTCCACGTCACGGCTGGCGGCGGGCATCGAGCCAGGCGTGAGGCCGCCGATCTCGGCGTGATGGCCCCGCGACGCGACGTAGAAGAGGATCTTCGCTGCGGCGTCGAAGACCGGCGTGACGACCGTGACGTCGGGCAGGTGGGTGCCGCCGTGGTACGGATCGTTGACGGCGTAGACCTCGCCCGGGCGCATGGTGCCGGCCCGGCGCCTGATCATCTCCTTGACGCTGGTGCCCATCGAGCCCAGGTGCACCGGCATGTGCGGCGCGTTGGCGATCAGGTTGCCGTCCGGGTCGAACAGCGCGCAGGAGAAGTCGAGGCGCTCCTTGATGTTCACCGACTGCGCGGTCGACTCCAGCGCGACGCCCATCTGCTCGGCGATCGACATGAAGAGGTTGTTGAAGATCTCCAGCAGCACCGGATCAGCGCCGGTGCCGGCATCCGGCCCGCCGCGCGCACGGACGCGCTCGACCAGCAGGTGGCCCTGCGGCGTGGTCGTCGCGCGCCAGCCGTCGTCGACGACCGTCGTGCAGTCCGGCTCCGCGATGATGGCCGGGCCGATGATCGCGTCGCCAGGCGGCAGCGCCGTCCGCTCGTGCAGCATCGCGTCGCGCCATGTTCCGTCGGCGTACAGCCGTACCTGCTGAGCCGGCGAACCGGCTGTCTGCGGCAGGGGCGGTACGTCGGTTTGCTCGCTGAGGCCGGTTGCCTCGACCGAGACGGCCTCGACGATCAGCGGACGGTCGAGCAGGAACGAGTAGGTCTGCCGGTACCGCTCTTCGAATGCGGCCGTCATCGCGGGCGGGTCGGCGAGCTCGACCGGCACGGCCGTGTCGGTGCCGTCGTAGCGCAGGTGAGCCCGCCGGGCGACGCGTACCCGCTCGACGCCTTGGTCGGCCAACTCAGCCCGGGTGGTCGCCTCCAGGGCGTCCGCGACCTCGGTCAGCCGCGAGGCGGTCGACAGCGATTGCTCGACGGACTGCTCGCGCATCGCGGTCGTGTCGGCCAGCCCGATGCCGAGCGCCGACAGCACGCCGGCCATCGGCGGGACGAGCACGGTGCGGATGCCCAGCGAGTCAGCCACCGCGCAGGCGTGCTGAGCACCCGCGCCGCCGAACGTGGTGAGCACGTATTCGCTAACGTCGTGGCCTTTCTGCACGGAGATCTTCTTGATCGCATTGGCCATGTTCGCCACGGCGACCTGCAAGAACCCCTCGGCCACCTGCTCGGGTGTTCGCGCTCCTTTGCTCTGCCTACCTATGCGCAACGCCAACTCGGTGAAGCGTTGACGCACCACGTTGGCGTCCAGCGGCTGGTTGCCGTCCGGGCCGAACACGCAAGGGAAATGCGAGGGCTGGATCCGGCCGAGCATGACGTTCGCGTCGGTCACGGTCAACGGACCGCCGCCCCGGTAGCAGGCCGGGCCCGGGTCGGCGCCTGCGGAGTCCGGGCCGGCGCGATACCGGCCGCCGTCGAAGTGCAGCACCGATCCGCCGCCGGCGGCCACGGTGTGGATGTCGAGCATCGGCGCGCGCAGCCGCACGCCGGCCACCTGCGCGTTGAACACCCGCTCGTACTCGCCGGCGAACAACGACACGTCCGTAGACGTCCCGCCCATGTCGAAGCCGATCACCCGCTCGGCGCCGGCGGCCTGCGACGTGCGGACCATGCCGACGATCCCGCCCGCGGGCCCGGACAGCACGGCGTCCTTGCCGCGGAAGTGCCCTGCCTCGGTCAGCCCGCCGTTGGACTGCATGAACATCAGCCGCACGCCTAGCGTCTGCGACGCGACCCGGTCGATGTAGCGGCGCAGCACCGGCGACAGGTACGCGTCCACGACGGTGGTGTCGCCGCGGGGCACCAGCTTCATCAGCGGGCTCACCTCGCTGGACAGCGACACCTGGCCGAACCCGACCCGGCGCGCCACCTCGCCGATCGCCTGCTCGTGCGACGGGTACAGGTGGCTGTGCATGCAGACGACGGCAACCGCGCCGATGCCGTCGCCGCGGGCGTTCTGCAACGCGGCAGCCAGCCCGTCCAGATCGGGCGGGCGCAGCACCGTACCGGAAGCGTCGATACGCTCGTCGACCTCGATCACCCGCTCGTACAAGGGTTCTGGCAACACGATGTGCCGGTCGAAGATCCGCGGACGGTTCTGGTACGCGATCCGCAGCGCGTCACCGAACCCACGGGTGATCACCAGTGCGGTGCGGTCGCCGGTCCGCTCGAGCAGCGCGTTGGTGGCGACAGTGGTGCCCATCCGGATCGCGTCGATCTGCGCGACGTCGTCGACGAACGCCCGGATGCCCGCGAGCGCCGCGTCGGCGTAACGCGAGGGGTTGTCGGAGAGCAGCTTGTGCGTGACGATGCCGCCGTCCGGACGTCGCGCGACGACGTCAGTGAACGTCCCGCCGCGGTCGATCCAGAACTGCCAGCCGGCCATCCGATCATCATTGCCGACGCCGCGACGGCGTCAGTTGCCGAGCGGCCGGAGGATCGCCCAGGCCAGGGCGGCCACCGCGGCTGCCCCCGGGATCGTCAACACCCACGCGAACACGATGTTGCCGGCGACTCCCCAGCGCACGGCCGAGAAGCGGCGCGTAGCGCCGACCCCCATTACCGACGAAGTGATCACATGCGTCGTCGACACGGGCAGGCCGAGCTGCGACGTCGTCAACATGATGCTGCTCGCCACGGTCTGCGCGGCGAACCCGCTCGCCGGCGACAAGGAGATGATCCGCCGCCCGAGCGTGCGCATGATTCGCCAGCCGCCGGAGTACGTCCCGAGCGAGATCGCCGTCGCGGCCGCCAGGATCACCCACAACGGGATGCCGCTGTGCGGGGCGAGATGCCCGGAGACAGTCAGCGCGAGTGCGATCACGCCCATGGTCTTCTGCGCGTCCTGCGTCCCGTGACCGAACGCCATCGCGCCGGCCGACGCGATCTGCGCCCACCGGAATCCGCGATTCACCTTGTGCGCGTTGGCATTCCGGAACGTCCAGAGCAGTGTGAGCATGAACAGGTAGCCGAGGACGAGTCCCCCCAGCGGCGAGCTGACCATCGGCACCACGACCTTGTCGGCGATTCCGCTCCACTTGACGCCTTCCGAACCCGCCAGGGCCGCGCCGATCAGCCCGCCGATCAGCGCGTGCGACGACGAGGACGGCAGCCCGAAGTACCAGGTGCCGAGGTTCCAGGTGATCGCGCCGATCAGTCCGGCCAGGACGATCACCAATCCGGCGCGCCCGCTCGGTGCGTCGATGATGCCCGACCCGACCGTGGCGGCGACCTTGGTCGAGATCAGCGCACCGGCGACGTTGGCCACGGCCGCCATGGCAAGCGCCACGCGCGGAGTCAGTGCGCGCGTCGAGATCGAGGTGGCAATCGCATTGGCCGCGTCGTGAAAGCCATTGGTGTAGTCGAAGAATAGGGCAATGACCACGATCAACACCGTCAGCGCGGTAACGCTCACGCGTCAGGACTCCTTGACCGCGATCGTCTCGACCGCGTGGGCCACGTGTTCGAGCGCATCGGCCGCCTCCTCGAACAAGTCGGCCACCTGCCGCAGCTTGAGCGTCTCCAGCGCGTCGTAGTCGCCGCTGAACAGCTTGGTCAGCAGCTTGCGGTAGACGCGGTCGGCCTCGTTCTCGAGCCGGTTCACCTCGATCCAGTACGGCTCGAGGTCGCGCATCGTCCGCAGCCTGGTCATCGCCTCGGCGGTCTCCGCCGAGGAGCGGCGCAGCAGGTGGATCTGATCGCCCATGAGCAGCGGCAACGTGCCGAGCCCGGTCAGCACGACGAAGTCGGCCGCAGCCTCCATCGCGTCCACAACGTCGTCGAGCGCTGCGGCCAACCGGTAGATGTCCTCGCGGTCGAACGGCGTGACGAAGCTCGTGTTGAGCTGGCGGAGGATGCGGTGCGTCGCGGTGTCGCCGACGTGCTCGCACTCGCGCAGGTCCTTTGCGATGGTCGCCCGGACGGCATTGGGATCCATCAGGCCGGCGAGCAGGTCGGCCGCCGCGGCGACATTTCGGCCCGCGTCGGCAAACATGTTGTAGAACGCGCTGTCGCGCGGAGTCAGACGGAACGCCACGGCAGGCAGAGTATCGGCAACCTGGCGTTCAGCCAGGCGTCACCTCCGTTCACCGGGATCAGCGGCCCCTCCGGACGCGCCGGGCGACCAGCAGCGCCACGACTACCGCGGCGCCGCCGAGCACCGCCATGCCAGCAGGCGTCTTCGCCTTCGCGACCAGGCTCTGCCTGGTCTGGTTCGCGATCCGCTTGGGGCTCGTCCGCTCGGCGAGCTGGTCGACGGCCACCGCCAGCGACGCGCGGGCCTGCTCGATGTCGTGCTCGATGTCGTCAGCTGTCCGGTTCGCCGCCACGCTCCCACTCCCCTTTGCGCCCGTCGGACACGTCCGTGAAAGCCTAGTGTCCCGCGTCAGGAATCCGTTGCAATATGCGGTGATCCAGGTGGATGCATCGCAAGGCGGAGGAGGAGCCGATACCGGGGTTGTATCGGCGACGACGACAACGCGGCGAGGCGCCGACTGGGCGCCGCAGATTGTGACAGGGATTCCTGACGCGGGACACTAGCCGCATGACCCGTCTGTCCCCCGGCGACACCGCGCCGGCATTCACCCTGCCCGACTCCGACGGCAAGGACGTCTCGCTGGGTGATTTCCTCGACCGCAAGGTCGTCGTCTACTTCTACCCGGCCGCGTCGACACCCGGGTGCACCAAGCAGGCCTGCGACTTCCGCGACAACCTCGCCGAGCTGAACGACGCGGGATTCGCGGTCGTCGGCATCTCGCCGGACAAGCCGGAGAAGCTGGCCAAGTTCCGCGACGCCGAGGCGCTGACCTTCCCGCTACTGTCCGATCCGTCGCGTTCGGTGCTCAAGGCCTACGGCGCGTACGGCGAGAAGACCCTGTACGGCAAGAAGATCATCGGGGTCATCCGCTCGACGTTCGTCGTGGACGAGGCCGGCAAGATCGAGCAGGCGCTCTACAACGTCAAGGCCACCGGCCACGTCGCCAAGCTGCGCCGCGACCTCGACGTCTGAGCCTTCGACGCCTGAAATCCTGGTGATCACGAGAGAAGGGCAGCGAACGCGTCCATAAAGTGTCGTATGGCATGAATATGCTGCCGCCTCGACCAGCTTCGCGGGCGTGCTCCGTCATCTGGGGCTGCGACAGGCTGGCGGAATGCAAGCACACATTGCTCGGCGCATCCGCCACTTCGGTATCGACACATCGCATTTCACCCGAGCAGGCACACGCGCGTGGCAAACCAAGCAGTCACCGGCTGACGCCACAGCAGGTGCTGGTCGTGCGACCGCCGGGCTCGCTGCGCGTCAAGACGCCCGTGCTGCGCAGGACACACGTCGAGATCGGCCGTCCATACCTGTGTCAACACTGCGGTCTCGACCCAAGGCAGATCTCGGCAACCCTGCACGTCGACCACATCGACGGAGACTGGCTGAACAACCGACCCGAGAACTTGCGCTTCCTCTGCCCGAACTGTCACTCGCTGACGCCCACGTATTGTGTGCCGCGGAAAGCGGGGCCGTAGCCCAACGGCAGAGGCAAACGATTTAGGGTCGTTGCAGTGTGGGTTCGAATCCCACCGGCCCCACGCATGGAATGTCTTGCCGTGCTGCCAGCACACCGGTCCGCCGGCGAGCCCTAGTCGACAGATGGCTCGGGTTCGGATGCCTTTGCTGCGCGCAGTTCTCGACGTAGAGCTTGGATCTCGGCTCGGAGCTCTGCGACGTCGCGTCGGGTCATCGCCTGGGCATCAGCCTCGACCTCACGCACCTTCTCGATCAGCCATGACGCGATTGACGCGGTGACGACGCCGAGCAGCGCGATGCCTGCCAGCATGAGTCCGGCCGCGACGAACCGACCCTGGCCGGTGATCGGGTACCGGTCGCCGTATCCGACCGTGGCGATCGTTGTCATCGCCCACCACAGCGCGTCGCCATAGTTGTTGATGTTGGCGCCCGGATGTCCGCGTTCGGCGTCCAGAACGGCAAGCCCGGCGGAACCGATGATGAGCACGGTCGCGCCGGACACATAGGTGATGACGCGTCCGCGCAAGGAGTTGGTCGCCCGACGGTTGAGCACCCGAAGCAGCATGACGAGCCTGAGCAGCCGCAGCGGGCGAAGGATCGGCAGAGCGATCACGAGCAGGTCGGGGATGTGCCGTCCCGCGTAACGCGCCCTGTGCTCGGCGAGGACGAGCCGCGCGACGTAGTCGAGCGCGAACAAGGCCCACGACGCGTACACCACGCCGCGGCAGAGATCCTTCCAGCCGGGCGACAGACCTGGTGCGAGGACGGGCCAGGCGTAGGCGACGAGGAAGGCGACCGCAGCGGCCGCGAGCGGCCATTCAGCACGGCTCTCCCACTGCTGGACGCGGCTGTCTGTCGAGCTCACCCGGGCAGTATGGGACGTGCGACCGTGTGCTCAGCGCGCTGGGCTTCAAGGGCCGCGACGAGCGGGCCTCGATCGCCGCGCCACACGGCGAGTGCGAGCTCGAGCCGAAACTGGAACTCGTGCGCATTGTCGGCGCCGTACGCGATCCCGGAGGTCTTCTGCCGATTGCTGACCTGCACGGACGTCCACGTGTTGTCATCGGAATGGGCATAGCCGACCATCTTGTCGAACAACCACTCCCGGGTTGCCTGTGGACCTCGGAACAACACTCGCCGTCCGGTGACGAGCGCATCACCGACATCGATCGGTGTCGGCGTTGTCGGCCCGGGAACGAAGGTTCCTCGACTTTGCCCGACGCGGTAGCGAACACCCTTCGCGACGCGGAACGAGACGCCCTGCGAAGCGCCCTTCCAGTGCCCTGGCGTAGGGCGGGGTTCGATGAGAGCGGCGCCCCTGATCAGCAGGAACGGCCGCTCGCCGGCCTTCAGCACGAAGCCGGACGCCGCACTCGGCTCGAATCCGTCGAACGACTTTGCGGCCTCGATGCACGAAGCGAGTTCGTCGTCGTCCTCGGTCCATTCGGCCAGTTCGTGCTCGTACCGCTCGTGAACCCTGGCCTCGCGGCGCGCAGCAAGAAAGCCCTTCTGCGGCTCGGACGTTCCAGTAGCGTCCTCGATCCAGAACTGCCACCCCTGCGGCGCCGGTGGCCAGGCCGGATCCGGTTGCCGATCAGGCTGAGGCACCCATCCCAAGGGCGGAACCGGCCATCCCGGCGGAACGACGAAACGCGCCATCGAATCCCTCCCACCCTCTGGCCCGTACCCAGAACGATATCGCCAAGATCGTCACCACTCAGTCGGCGGCGAGGTCGGCCTTGACGACCTTGCCGGTGGGGTTGCGCGGCAAGGCGTCGACGAAGACGACGTCGCGCGGCACCTTGTACCGCGCGACGTTGGCCCGGACGTATTCGCGCACCGCGTCGATGTCCAAGGCAGCGCCCGGCGAGCGCACCACGTAAGCACGCAACCGCTGACCGAATTCGGCATCGGGCACGCCGATCACGGCCGCCTCGACGACGCTGTCGTGGGCGGCCAGCAGTTCCTCGACCTCGCCGGGGAACACGTTCTCGCCGCCGGAGACGATCATGTCGTCGTCGCGGCCGTCGACGAACAGCCGGCCGCCCTCGTCGAAATGCCCGATGTCGCCGCTGTCCATCAGCCCGTCGACGACCTGCTTGCCACCACCGCCCGTGTAGCCGGCGAACTGCAGGCCGTTGCCGACGAAGATCCGCCCGACCTGGCCGCGCCGCACCGGTGCACCCTGCGCGTCGAGCAGCCGAACCGTGACGCCCAACGGTGGACGTCCGACACAACCCGGCGCCTCGCGCAGGTCGGCCGGCGTCGCGATGGTGGCGAAGGAGACCTCGGTGGAGCCGTACAGGTTGTAGAGCACGTCGCCGAACACGCCGCGCGCCCGGACGGCCAGCTCGGGCGAGAGCGGCGCGCCCGCGAGGCAGATGATGCGCAGCGCCGACGTGTCGTGCCGGCTGATCTCGTCCTCGCCGAGCGCGAGCACGCGGGACAGCATCACCGGCACCATCGACAACACGTCGCACTGATGCGACGCGACCGCGTCGAGCGTCGCGAGCGGATCGAAGCGGCGCCGCACGACCACCGTGTCGCCGACCGCGAGGGCCATCGCCGAGCTGAACAGGCCCCAGGAGTGGAACACCGGCGCGGCGACGAAGGCGGTGCGCCCGCCCCGGAACGGCACCTTGCTCAGGAACCCGCCGGGCGCGACGAGCGACTTGCCGATGTCGCGAGGGGCGCCCTTCGGCGTGCCGGTCGTCCCGCTGGTGAGCATGACCAGTCGCTGCTGGACGTCCGGCGCCGGCGGCGGATCGGGATCGCCGGCAGCGACGAGGTAGTCGAGCGTCCGCCCGTCCGGCTTGCCGTCGACCCAGGCCAGGACGCGGCCGATCTTCGGCCGGTAACCCGCGACGACGGGGCTGAACTCGTCGTCGTGGACAAGCAGTGCCACCGCCTCGCGTTCGCACACCGCGCGCAGTTCAGGCGCGGCGAACTCGGTGTTGAGCAGCAGCGTCCGCGCGCCGACCTTGGCCGCGGCGGCGGTCGCCTCGAACAGCCCTCGGTGGTTTCGGCACAGGATGCCCACCCCGTCGCCGGCTTCCAAACCGGCGGCCAGCCAGGCGTTCGCCAGGGCGTTCGAGCGCGAGTCGAGCTGCCGGAAGGTCAGCGAGCCACGCTCGTCGACCACCGCCGTGGCGTCGCCGTGCAATTGCGCGCCCGCGGTGATGAGCAGCCCGACGCCGCCGTAGTTGCCGAAGCTGCGCAACACGCGAAAGTAGCGGTGCGGCGGCTGCACGCTCACCGCTCCGCTGGCAACCAGCGCGGCAGCCGAGAACGCCTCGTCCGCGGAACGCTTCAGCAGCCGCGCGGCGCCGCCGAGCGGGTTGCGGCTCATGCCGGGACCGTACAACCACTGGCGCGAACGGCACATTGCGGCGACGATGGAGGCAACACCTCGAACACGGGAGCGAGATTATGAGCCGTCAGTGCGACGTTCCCGGTTGCACCGCCGAAGGCCATCACCGCACGGTGATGGGCAAGCTGCTGTGCTCACGCTGCAACGACCGCCGGATCGTCGCCGAGACGGCCTGCCTGGCCGGTAACGGCACGCCGACCGCCCCGGCCGGCTGGTGGCACCGCCTAGTCACGCGCCGCTGAGCTGTCGGCCGGCTCCGACCTGACGTCGTGGCCGACGGATGTCAGGCACTTGCCGTCGGCGAGCCGCCACTTCCAGCCGTGCATCTGGCAGGTGAGCACGCCCTTGTCGACGTGTCCGAACCGGGTCAGGTCGGCCTTCAGGTGCGCGCAGCGCCGCTGGACGAGCCATCCGCCGAGCTCGACCATCTCGCCGGCCTCGGCCTCGTTCTGCTCGGTGTACCAGCCCTCGGCGTAGTTCAGCCGCTCCTCGGAGAGGCACTTGAAGAACGTGTACACGAACTCGTTGTACGGCCCGATGCGCTGCGCTGAGAACCGGCAGGACAGGAACAGGCTGTTCACCCAGTCGATCTCGTGATCGGCGATGAGCTGTTCCACGTACGCGCGCCGGGTACGGAACCGGTAGCGAACCTTCTCGTCCGCGTACGGGCGAACCTCGCGGGCCACGAAGTCCAGGACGAAGTCGATGTCACCGCGGTCGTCGTCCTCGGCGGTGAACCGGACGCCGCCGTTGATCCCGGCGGCCATGTGGTCGGCCTCTTCGAGCAGCGGCGTGAACCACTCCGTGATGGACGCGAGCACGTCGACCTCCGGGTGCGCCCACGTCTTGCGCACCGCCTCGACCTCGGGCATGCGACGCGCCTGGTAGTCGCGCAAGTAGGCCGCCTTGTCGCCGAAGATCTTGTCAGGGTCGACGGGATGGGCCACCGGGCAGCCCGGCTCGGACACGGCGGCGACCGAGCCGGGTAGCAGCAGCCGACCCTCGTCGTGGCCGTTCTTGGCCAACCAGTCCAGGTACACCGTCTGGTCCGGGAAGATGTTCGACTCGTCGCCGAAGATGTCGTTGAAGCCCCACAGCTCCTCGTCGAGGAAGCACGGCGGGCCGGCCGTCGGGAACACGAACCGCGCGCCCAGCTCCTCGATGTAGCGCAGTGTGCGGTCGAACTGCCGCTCGCGCTTGGTCTGCCCGAGCGCCTGCTTGGCCCGCTTCGGCAGCTCGTACACCATCGGGAACCAGATCGCCCCGGAGAACTGGATCAGGTAGGCATCGACCGGTCCCAGCTCGCGGAACCGGGACAGCTCGGAGGGCCGTGCGTCGTTCTGGTTCAGCAGCGTGGACGTCCCGTCGTGCAGCCACAGCGACGAGTCGCCGATCGGGCCGTCGGTCGGCGAGGTCAGCGACTGGATCATGACGTGCAGCCCGTCCAGGTCGACCACCTCGTCCGACTCGGGCTGCACGAACGTCCGGAAACCGACGTCGCGCAACGCGTCCTCGAGCTCGGACGTCGGGTAGTCGGGCAGCAGCACCGTAATGTCCTTGCGGACGTGGCGCCGCAGCTGCTCGGGGTCGAAGTGGTCGCGGTGCAGGTGGCTGACGAACAGGTAGTCGGCCCGGCCGAGCGCGTCCCAGTCCAGCTGCGAGTTGTCGGGGAACGGGAACCACGAGCCGAAGTACGCGGGGTTCACCCACGGGTCGGTGAGGACGCTGCCGTGGGCGGTGTCGATCAGCACGCTGGCATGCCCAAGGCCGGTCACTCGCATGAGCGCAACGGTATCGGCTGGCTACTCGGCAGCGAGTAGCGACCACACCTCCACGTCGTGGCGCTCGCCGTTGAACGGAAAGGCGGATCGGAGCACTCCGTCACGGCTCATGCCCAGCCGCCGGGCCACGGCGATGCTGCGCGTGTTGTGCGGGACGCAGTGCCACTCGACGCGGGTCATGCCGCGCACGTCGAACGCCCACTGGATCAGGTGGCCTGCCGCTCGGGTGACGAGGCCTCGCCTCTGCACGTCGGGCGCCAGCCAGACGCCGACCTCGCAAACGCCCGACTCGGCGTCGAACACCCGGAACAGCGCTCCGCCGACCAGCCGGGCGCCGAGCCAGATCCCGTAGATGCGGCCCGCGTCGGCCGCCTGGCGATCGGCGTAGCGCTGCAGGAACGCACGGGCGCCGGCCTCGTCGGTGATCGAGTTCGCCCAGGGCAGCCACGGCGCGAGATGGGGCCGGGCCTCGTCCACATACGCCGCGAACTCCGCCGCCTGCCACGGCTCCAGTGCCCTGAGCTCGGCGTCGTCGCCCAGTGCCAGCGTCAGCATCGCGTCCTCCATACATAACGAACGTTGGGTACGTACTATAACTGCGTGCCAGCACGGACCGACCACGACGCCCGCAGACGTGACGTCTCCGAAGCGGTGTGGCGCGTGCTGGCCTGCCACGGGTTCGACGGTCTGACCCTGCGCGCGGTCGCCGCCGAGATGGGCGCCTCGACCGGGCTGCTCACGCACTACTTCCCGTCCAAGCAGGCCCTGATCCGGCATGCTCTGCAGGTCTCCGAGGAACACTCGGCGAAGCCGCCCCGCGGCGACGGGGACACCGAGGGGCTAGCGGCGCTGCGAGCCGCGCTGCTCGACGTCTTGCCGCTCGACCCCGCAACGACCGTGATGAACCGGGTGTGGGTCAGCTCCTGGGACGTGGCGCTCGGCGATCAGGAACTCGGCGCCGCCGAGCGTGCCCGGTACAAGCGCTGGCGGGCCCGGCTGCGTCCCATTGTCGAAGCCGCGCAGTGCGGCGGCGATCTGCCGCCGCGCGCCGATACCGACGACCTGGTCGCGACCGTCGCGGCGTTCACGCACGGGCTGGTCGTCCAGGCGCTCTTCGATCCGCGGACGTTCCCGCACAACCGTCAGGTGGTCCTGCTGGACGCGTTCCTGGCGTCGCTCGCGCGTCGGTGAGCCGCACGTACGGGGCTCGGCGAGGCATGTCCGGCGCCGAAGCACACGAATCCGGCCGCGACCGCGAGGCCGTCGTCGCGGGTCTCGGATTGCGCAGCCGCCAGCGCCGAAGCCGCTGGCATACCGGCCGCCAGCCGCCGGTGGAACGCGACCATCAGCGGTGCGGTGTCGACGTCGTGGATGGGCACGACGGAGGCAATCAGCTGCGCGGTCCCCTGCGCGAGGAACGTCGCGCTGAGCCCCATCAACTCGTCGCCCAGCGGGACGACCGGCCGCCCGGTGTCGCAGGCGGCCACCACCACGGTGTGCGGAGCGCGCTCGACCTTCTCCACGTCGTAGACCATGAGCGGCCCGTCGGCGAGGCGCAGCGCGGAGAAGAGCGGGTTGTCGGCACGCACCGTGCCGTGTGCGGCCAGGTGCGCCATCGCCGCGGAGCTCAATCCGGACGCGACCGCGTGCACCGTCGCATGCTCGTCGAGCAGCGCCGTGGCTCCGTATGCAGCGGCCACCGCCCGCGCCTCGGCGCGCGCTCCGGGCAGGCCCGGCCCGGCGGCGACGATGACGTGGCCCGGCCGGGCGGCCCGCCCGTGCGCGGAGTGCCACAGCCCGGCCGACGGCGCCACGGTCAGCGGCCGGCCGGCGCATGAGGGCAGGATCGACCAGGGCAGCGGCTGCAGCGGACCGGTAGGCACGACGACCAGCGAGCGGTCGCCCACCTCGGGCAGGGCGGCAATGAGCAGCGCGTCGAGTCGTCCCGCGGTGTCGCGCAACAGGTCGAGCCCCGCGGCCCGGCTGTCGGAGCCGGCGTTTCGCCGTACCAGGCGATGCAGCGCGAAGGGCACCCGTTCGACCAGCGCGCGGATCTCGGCCACCGGGCCCAGCGCGGTCAGCCGCGCCCGGCCGTCGATGACGCCGACCACGTGCATCGTGTCGTCGAACTCGACGAACTCGAGCAGCGCCGCGTCGCCGAGCGCGCCGCCCAGCTCGGCCAGCGACAGCGGCGACAGCTCCGACACCTCGTCGCCGCGGTGGCGCCGGTGACGGTCGCGGACGCGCTGCTCCAGCGCGACCCGGCGGAGCCGGAGCGCCTGCGTCGCGCGACCGGCACCACGCCGCTCGTTGAGATCGCGGACGGTCATCCGCAGTTCGGCCAGCGCGCCGGCGAGCTCCGGATCGTCCGGCGGGCGCACCGGTGGGTACTGCAGGTGCCGCGCCCGGCCGAGCTCGGCCCACTCGAAGACGCGATCCACGCTCGCGGTGTCGAACGCCATGCGCAACCCGAGGTCGACGAGCTGGACTCGATGCCCGGACGCGTACGCGCGCAGGTCGGTCGCTCCGAGCGTCGCCGCGTGCGCGTCGAGCACGCGCAGGCCCGAACGTGCCGCGCTCTGCGCGCCGCGGTCGTTGCCCGACATCCGGCGAAGCAACGCCTCGGCGTACCAGCCACCCGCGCGCAGGCTGACCGACGTGCTGCGCCGCCGCCGGCTGGCGGCCTCCAGCAGCTGGCCGGCCTGCTCCGTGCGGCCGTTCTCGATCGCGCGCCGGGCGGCCGCGAGCTGCAACTCGAGCTCGACACCCTGCCAGCGTCCGCGGGCCGCCGCCGTCTCGCGGGCGATCCACGCCGGGCTCACGGACGCGTCAGGATCGGCGACCAGCCGGATGGTCATCGTCCGGACCCGCGCGATCGCCGCCCACTCCTGCCGCCCCAGCCGGGCGAACTCGCGAGCAGCCAGGCCCGCCTCGCGTAGCGCGGTCGTCAGGTCACCGTCGAGCTGGGCGGCGCGCGCGAACATCAGGCGCGCCTCGGGCAGCAGGATCTCGCGACGCTCGCTCTCGAACGCGTGCACCGCGGCTTCGGCCGCCGCGCGAGCCTCCGAGATCAGCCGTGCCGACATCAGGATCTCGCTCCGGTCGACGAGCAGCGGACCGAGCTGCGAGCCGAGCGCCCGGAACCGCTCCTCGGCGCGGTCGAGGTAGCCGAGCGCGACCGGAATGTCGCCGCGCAGCATGTTGAGGTAGCCGAAGTTCAGGTGGACGAAGCCCACGGACATCTCGAGATCCTGCTCACGACAAATCCGCTCTGCCTCGAGCAAGTCGGCCTCTGCCGCCGCGAACTCACGCCTGATCGATCGGACGTGGCCACGATTGGAGAGCACGCGCTGCACCCAGACGAGGTCGTCAGCGCGGCGCAGGACGGGCAGCGCGGCACGGTAGTCCGCCACCGCCTCGTCGAGGCGTCCCACCTGGTGCAGGATTGCGCCCCGTTGCGCGATCGCCCGTGCTCGCGCCACCCCATGCAGATCGTCCAGCGCGGCGTCGATCTCGCGCAGCGCGTCACTGGGGCGCCCACGCCAGTTCAGCGCGAACGCCAGCGTCATCCGCGCCTCCCCGGCCAGCTGGGGCGAGCCCGCGCGAAGGCCCAGCGCTACCGCCCGGCGCAGGTGCCGGACCGCCGCGTCGATGTCCTCCAGATGGAATGCAGCCAACCCCCGGGCGCGCGCGGCAATCGCCGCGGCGGCGACGTCGTCGGCGGAGTGGGCGGCCTGAGCCGCCTCGGTGGCGAGCACCGCGGCGCGGCGCGGGTCGGCCTCGGCGAGACGCAGCGCCTCCAACGCGCGCTCGGCCGGCGTGCTGATCACTTGCACAGATCCATCCTGCTGGCACCATGCACGTCAACAGTCTCGGGCATGCGGACGTATCAGGGGCGGGTTTGCCTGCCTCCGTCTAGTCAGAGATACCGCTACGCCACTCATGGAGGCATTGACTATGCCGGTAGGCAGCACACGCGAACGCTTCATCACCGACGAGCTGGTCGTCGCGATCCCCCACCAGGATCTCGTCCTCGGCGAACTGGCCGAACTGTCCGACCTGATCGTCAACGCGAGGATCGACAAGTCCGACCCGCGGTTTGGCCTGTCCCTGATCAGCATCGTCCACGCGCAGCGAGGCTACGGCGACGACGAGGGCGCCGCGCTGAACCTGGTACTGCGCACGATTCGCGAACGCTGCGCCGAGCGCTACGACAACTGGGTCCCGACGATCGGCAAGAACCGGCTGCTCGAGCGCATCGACGGCGCCGGATACATCGGCGGCGGCGGTGTCGACGGCACCGGCTACATCGGAGGCGGCGCTGTCGACAGCGCGGGCTACATCGGCGGCGGGGGCGGCGGCGTCCCGACCCCGTGCGCAGCGGCCGACCTGCCGGAGCCGCCGGCCGGCGAGCGCGGCCGCGACGTCAAGGTCGCGATCCTCGACACCCGGCTCTATGCGCACCCCGACCTCGCCGGGCGGTATTACGTCGAAGACCAGGACGCGCTGCTCCACCAGACCGACAAGCTGCCCTACCACTCCGGGCACGCCACATTCCTCGCCGGGCTGATCAGCCAGCGCGCGCCGCTGGTCGAGCTGGAGGTCCACAACGTGCTCAGCGACGAGCGCGCCGTGGCGACGGCCTGGGACGTCGCCACGAGAATCGCGCAGTTCGCCGGCTCGGACGTCGGCGTGCTGAACCTCTCGCTCGGCTGCTACACCGACGACGGCGCGGCCCCGCTGCTGCTCGCGCGTGCGGTCGAACTGCTGACGCCCGGCGTCGTCATCGTCGCCGCAGCGGGCAACCACGGCGCGGGCACGTCGCCGGCCGGCCGACTGACGGCGCACACGCCGTTCTGGCCCGCGGCCCTGGACGACGTCGTCGCTGTCGGGGCGCACGACGCCCACGGCGAGCGCGCCACGTTCAGCCCCGTCGCCCCGTGGATCTCGCTGAGCGCGCCCGGCGTCGATGTGAAGAGCACCTACCTGGCCGGCGGGGTGCTCGTGCCCGGCGACGACGGCGAAACGGTCGAACGGACGTTCGGCGGCTACGCGTCCTGGAGCGGCACCTCGTTCGCCGCCGCGACGGTCAGCGGCGAGATCGCCGCCGGCACCGTTCCGGGCGTGCGCGGCGCGCGCGAGGCGCTCAACGACCTGCTCCGGCAGTCGGCCGGTCAGGCAGGCGCTGACATCTGGGCCTACGATCAGCGTGCGGGGTAAGTGAGCTACATGGACCACCTGAGCGTGGTGGCGACACTGTCAGAGGGGGCGGCTGATGCGCGACGATCCGATGGTCATCGCGCTCGTCGGCCGCGCCCGCGACGGCGACCAGGCCGCTTGGGACCAGATCGTCGAGCGGTTCGCGCCGCTGGTGTGGTCGATCTGCCGGCGGTTCCGCCTGTCGGACGCGGATTCCCACGACGTCGGGCAGAGCGTGTGGCTGCGGCTCGTCGAGTACCTGCCGGCGTTGCGCGAACCAGCGGCGCTGCCGGGCTGGCTGGCAACCACGACCCGCCGCGAGTGCATGCGGGTACAGCGCGGGGCCTGGCAGCGCGAGCGCCAGCTCACCGAGCCGGAACTGAACCTGCCAGCGGACGAGGAGACGACCCAGGTCGACAAGTGGCTGATCGAAGCCGAGCGCAATTCAGCGCTGCGCGAGGCATTTGCACGCCTCGGCGAGCGGTGCAGGCAGTTGCTCTCGCTGCTTATGCGCGACCCGCCCATCGCCTACTCTCACATCAGTGCACAACTCAGCATTCCGGTCGGCAGCATCGGGCCGTCCCGGGCGCGGTGCCTGGACAAGTTGCGCCGAAGCCCGTCCGTTGTCGCCCTCGTCGGCGCGAGCGGCGAAGGGAGCGGTGAGCAGCGTGACGAACGCATGGTTGAGCGATGACGACGCCCTGCTGACTGCCGTCAAGGAGGCGCTGCACGAGCAGAGCGACGTGCCGGCGAGCTTCGTCGACGCCGGCGTCGCGTCCTATGCCTGGCACAACATCGACGCCGAGCTCGCTGCGCTGACCTACGACTCGTCGCAGGACATGCTCGCCGGGGCGTCGACCCGGGCCGAGCCGGCCGAGCTCCGGTGCCTGACGTTCGATGCCAACCACCTCACGATCGAGCTGGAGATCATCTCCGGCGCATTGCACGGGCAGGTCGTCCCGCCGCAACGGGGCACGATCGAGCTGAGGCACGCCGGTGGCACGGTTACGACGGCCGAGATCAACGACGTCGGCTACTTCACCGCCGCGCCGCTGCCCGAGGGCACGTTCCGGCTCTACTGCAACACGAACAGCGGCGTCGCCGTGCTGACGGACTGGATCACGCTGTAGCCGCCGCCCGCCAGTCCTGCTCCAAGATCGACATGAGCACCTCGTCGTACCAGTGCCCGTCATGCAGCAGCGCCTCGCGGCGCCGCCCCTCCTCGACGAAGCCGGCCTTGCGGTACGCCGCGATCCCCTGCACGTTGTAGCCGGCCACGTCGAGCTGGATGCGGTGCAGGCCGAACTCGCGGAATCCGTACGACACGATCACCCGCACGGCGTCCGTGCCGTAGCCGCGCCCGACGAACTGGCGGCCTAGCACGATGCCGAGCGTGGCCGATCGGCCCTTGACCCCTATGCCGAACAGGCTGACGTGGCCGACGAGCTCGGGCGCGTCGCCGAGCGTCTCGACGGAGAACCCGGCGGTTGCGGACTTGTTCGCGACCCACTCGGCCACCTGCTCGCGCGTCGCGGCCTCCGACCGCGGGAGCACGACTGCGGCCTGCGTGGCCTTGATCGCCGGGTCCATCAGCCAGGCGGCCACTGCCGGCAGGTCGTCATCGCGGGTGGCCCGCAGCCGAACCCGCTTGCCGACGAGCAGCTCGTCGCCGTAGGTGAACGCGTCGTCCTGGTCGCGCAGTTCCGTCATGAGCCGCCCCGCGCCGTGAGCATCGCATCGCAGCGAGGAGCGGAGCGGCGGGGGAAGGCGGGAGGCACGGTCATGCGCCCGATCTTGCCGTAGCGATATATGGCAGCAGCGCCCGCAGTGCCCTGCCGCGATGGCTGATCGCGTCCTTCTCCTCCGGGGGCAGCTCGGCGTTCGTGACGTCGAAACCGTCCGCGACGAAGATCGGGTCGTAGCCGAACCCGTTGGTGCCCTTCGGTTCGCGGACGAGTCGCCCGGGCATCCGGCCCTCGACGACGTTCTCGGCGCCGGCGGGCGTTACCAGGGCCGCGGCGCAGACGAACGTGGCGCCGAGCCGCTCGTCCGGCGTGTCGGCGAGCTGTTCGAGCACCAGCTGCAGGTTCGCATTGTCGTCCTTGCTCTTGCCGGCCCAGCGCGCCGACAGCACTCCGGGCATGCCGTTCAGCGCGTCGACGGCGAGGCCGGAGTCGTCGGCGACCGTCAGCAGGCCGGTGCGCGCCGCTCCTTCGCGGGCCTTGAGCAGCGCGTTCTCGGCGAATGTCGCGCCCGTTTCGGGTAGCTCGTCGAAGTGCGGCACGTCATCGAGCCCGACCACCTCGACGTCGAGCAGTTCGTCGAGGATGCGCCGCAGCTCCGCCAGTTTCTTGACGTTGCGTGTGGCCAGCAGCACCTGGGTCACGCGCCGAGGGCCTCGGACTGGAACTTGGCCAGCTGCGCGCAACCCCCGACCGCGAGGTCGAGCAGGGCGTCGAGCTCGTCTCGTCGGAACGGTCGGCCCTCGGCAGTGCCCTGCACCTCGACGAACGTGCCGTCGCCGGTGACCACCACGTTCATGTCGGTCTCGGCGCGCACGTCCTCGTCGTACATCAGATCCAGGCGCGGCTCGCCGTCGATGACGCCGACGGACACCGCCGAGATCGAGTTGACGATCGGGTTGGGCCGGGCCAGCGCCCCCTGGCCGCCGAGCCAGCGCACGGCGTCGACCAGTGCCACGTACGCGCCGGTGATCGCCGCCGTGCGGGTGCCACCGTCGGCCTGGAGCACGTCGCAGTCGATGGAGATCGAGTTCTCGCCGAGCGCGGACAGGTCGATCGCCGCCCGCAACGAGCGCCCGATCAGCCGGGAAATCTCGTGCGTTCGGCCGCCGATCCGGCCCTTCACCGACTCGCGGTCGTTGCGCGTCAGGGTGGCGCGCGGCAGCATCGCGTACTCGGCCGTGACCCAGCCCAGCCCGCTGCCCTTTCGCCAGCGCGGAACGCCCTGCACGACGGAGGCGGCGCAGAGCACCTTCGTCTCGCCGAACTCGACCAGTGCCGAGCCTTCGGCGTACTTCTGCCAGTGCCGGGTGATCGCGACCGGGCGGAGCTGATCGGGCGCGCGGTCGTCAGGACGAGACATGCCACCGAGCGTATCCGGACCCCCTGTCATCGCCCGCCGTGACAGCGCCATACCAGCGCGTGCCAGCGCGCTGTGCGGACGCTGCCAGGGCGCCGGGCGAGCATCGCCCCATGACATACGCAATCGAAGCTGAAGGTCTCGTCAAGCGGTTCGGCACCACCACGGCCCTCGCCGGCGTCGACCTCGCCGCGCGCCAGGGCACCGTCCTCGGCGTGCTGGGCCCGAACGGCGCCGGCAAGACCACTGCCGTGCGCATCCTCGCCACGCTGCTACAAGCCGATGCGGGCACCGCCCGGGTCTCGGGATACGACGTCGTCCGCGATCCGCAGAAGGTCCGGCAGAACATCGGGCTCACCGGGCAATACGCATCCGTCGACGAGGATCTCACCGGCACCCAGAACCTCGTCCTGATCGGCCAGCTGCTGGACCTGCCCACCTCGCAGGCCCGGGCCCGCGCGCAGGAGCTACTCGAGTGGTTCGACCTGACCGAGGCAGCAGGGCGGACGGCCAAGACCTACTCCGGCGGCATGCGCCGGCGGCTCGACCTGGCCGCGTCGCTCGTCGGCCGGCCGGCCGTCGTGTTCCTCGACGAGCCGACCACAGGCCTGGACCCCGGCAAGCGCGAGGACATGTGGGACGTCATCCGCGACCTGGTCGCCGACGGCTCGACCGTGCTGCTCACGACGCAGTACCTCGACGAGGCCGACGCGCTCGCCGACGAGATCACCGTCATCGACCACGGCCGGGTCATCGCCCATGACACGCCGGACGGCCTCAAGCACATCGTTGGCGGGCAGCACCTCGAGGTCCGCCCCGCCGACCCGGCCCGCCTCGACGACGTGCGGCGGATCCTCGGAGAGATCGCGTCGAGCACGCCGGTGTCGACCGCTCGCGGGGTGCTCAGCGTCCCGGTCGAGGGTGACTCGACCCTCGCGTCCGCCGTGCACCGGCTCGGCGCAGCCGGCATCACGGTCACCGAGCTGTCCCTGCACCTGCCGAGCCTGGACGAGGTGTTCTTCACCCTCACCGGCCGGCACACCGACTCCGACTCTGATTCAGAGGAGAACGCAGCATGACCAGCACACTCACCGCCCCATCGCGGCACGCGGCGTCGACGCCCGCGAGGGCGGAGGCCACCGCGGCCGGCCCGGCCCCGACGCTGCGGCACGCCGTCGCGCTCGCCCGGCGCAGCCTGATCAAGACCTGGCGCACACCGGAGGCGCTGATCGACGTCACGATCCAACCGATCATCTTCTTGCTGCTGTTCACCTACGTGTTCGGCGGGGCGATCTCCGGCGGTTCGCAGCACGCGTACCTGCAGTTCCTGCTGCCCGGCCTGCTCGGCCAGGGCATCGCCATGGCCGGCATCGCGCTCGGCCAGAACCTGAACGCGGACATCGAGAAGGGCGTCTTCGACCGGTTCCGATCGCTGCCGATCGCCCGCTCGGCGCCACTCGTCGGAGCGGTGCTCGCCGACGTCGCGCGGTACATGATCTTGTGCGCGATGTTCCTCGGTTTCGGCTACCTGATCGGCTTCCGCATCGAGACCAACCCGCTGGCGGCCGCCGCGGCGGTGGCGATCTCGCTCGGGTTCGCATTGTCGTTCTGCTGGATCTCGGTATGGGTCGGCATGATCGCCCGCACGTCCGGCGCCGTGCAGGGCATCATGATCTTGCTGGTACTGCCGCTCAGCTTCGGCAGCAACGTGTTCGTCGGCACCGGGACGCTGCCGGGATGGATGCAGGCGTTCGTCAAGGTGAACCCGATCTCCCACCTCGTCGGGACGGTCCGTGGGCTCGTCCTGGGCGGGCCGGTCACGTCGCACCTGCTCTGGACGCTGCTGTGGATGGCGATCCTGCTCGTGACGTTCGTTCCGCTGGCGCTGCGGGCCTACCGGCGCCGCGCCTGATCGTCAGTCCAGCAGGGCCGGGTCGAGCCGGGCGATCGCCGCTTCGCGGTCGAGCGCCCGGCCGCGGTCGTACGCGGTGTCGAACGGGGCGTCGCCGAGCGCTTCGCGCAGGGTGGCCGTGAGCTCCTTGATGTCGAGGTTCGTGGCGTCGTCGGCTCCGCGAAGGCGCGACGCGGCGCCGAGCATCTCGACCGCATCGAGCGGTAGGCCGGTCCGTTCCGCGAGTGCGGCGACGACGACGCCCACGGACGCAACGATCGGCATGTCTTTCGTCCCGATCGCCGCCTCATAGGCTCGCACCAGGCCCTCCCGCGCGACGTCGGGCTGATCGTCGACGAGATCCAGCCTGGCCGCGATCGCCAGGATCAGTGCCTTGCCGTGCCCCTGGATCGGATGGGCCGGCGGGATCTCGCCGAGCCTGCGCAGTGACTCGTCCCGAAGCCGCCGCGCCTCGGCCATGTCGCCAGCCAGGCGGGCGCACTCGGCCATGACCGAGCGGGCAAACAGCGACTCCATCACCGAGCCGGTGGCCTCGCTCATCTGATCGGCAATCTGGACGAGCCGCTGCGCCTCGGCCATCTCACCGTTACGCAGGCGCAGGCCGGCGAGACGCACGTGCATGAGCGCCTGGTCCTCGCGCGCGCCCATCTCGACGACGAGCCCGAGCGCCTCCTCGTAGCTGGCGATTGCCTCGTCGAGTTCGCCGTTGACGGTCTTGAGCTGGCCGAGCATCTGCAGGCTGTTCGCCAATCCCCACCGATCGCCGAGCTCGCGGAACTCGCGCACCGCCTGCTCGGCATCGACGCGCAGCGACTCGAGGTCGCCGCTGTTCTCCGCGACCGCCGCCCGGAACGAGCGCAGCGCTGCCCGCACCCAAGGATCAGTGGTCGCGAACGACTCCTCGATCAACCGCTCGACCCGGTCCAGATCGCCGGAGAACATCGCCACGACGGGCTTCAGCAGCGCCAGCAACGGGATCGACGTGGTGTCGACGTCGTCCAGCCGTGCGCTCAGGTCGGCGATGCGCCGCTTGCCGTCCTCGAGATCCTCGGTCGGCAGGAGCGCCGGCGAGATGGTCGAGTTCATCACCCGGATCGCTTCGCCGACCAGCCTCGTCTGCGGATCTGTGTCGCCGGGTAGGTCGAGGGCGAAGCTGATCCACGTGACGGCTTCGGCGTGGCTGCCGAGCAGCGACCAGTACCAGCCGACCGAGACGGCCATGTCGAGCGCCGCCTGCGCGTCGCCCCGGTCGCCGAAGTGCCGCAGCGCGGCGAGCACGTTGTCGCGCTCGGCGTTCAGCAGCGCGATCCAGACGAGCTGCTCCGGCCGACGCAGGTGCGGCTCGGCCTCCTTGACCAGCTCGGCGAAATACGCCGCGTGGGCGGCCCGAATGCGGGTTAGCTCGCCCCGCTCGGCCAGCCGCTCCTGGCCGTACTCGCGGATCGTCTCCAGCATCCGGTACCGGACGTCGGTATGCCCGGACTCTTGCAGCAGTGACTTGTCGACGAGTGACGCGAGCAGGTCGAGGACGTCGTCCGCCGGCACGTCGTCGTCGGCGCACACCGCCTCGGCGCTGCGTGGCGTCGCGCCGGCCGGGAACACCGCGAGCCGCTCGACCAGCGTCCGTTCCGGCGGGGTGAGCAGGTCCCAGCTCCACTCGACGACGGCACGCAGCGTGCGATGGCGTGGCAGCGCGGTGCGGCTGCCGCCGGTCAGCAGCCGGAACCGGTCGGAGAGCCGTGCGGCGATCTCGGCGATCGGCAGCGAGCGCAGCCGGGCCGCCGCGAGCTCGATAGCCAGTGGCAGCCCGTCGAGGCGGCGCACGATCTCGATTACGGCACGCACGTTGCTGTCGTCGATGCCGAAGTCCGGACGGACGGCCGCCGCCCGGTCGGCGAACAGGCGCACCGCGGGGAATTCCAAGGCCTCGACCGCCGGAGCGTCCGGCGCCGGCTGGCCGAGCGGCGGGACGACGATCAGCGACTCGCCGAAGATGCCGAGCGGTTCGCGGCTCGTGGTCACGACGCGCAGCGCGCGGCACTGGGCGAGCAGCTGATCAGTCAGCTCGGCAGTCGCGTCGATGAGGTGCTCGCAGTTGTCCAGGACGACGACCGCGCGCTTGTCGCCGAGCCCGTCGAGCAGCCGGCTCATCGCGTCGCGCGGCGTCATCTTGGTGGGCTGCTCGAGCAGGTGCGACTCGCGCAGGCCGAGCGAGCCGAGCACGGTCAGCGGCACGTCCGCGGCATCGGTGACCGACGCGAGCTCGACGAACCAGATGCCGTCCGGGACGTCGTCGACGAGTACCGCCGCCGCCTCGACCGCAAGCCGCGTCTTGCCCGCGCCGCCCGGCCCGACGAGCGTGACCAGCCTGCCCTCGTCGAGCAGCTTGCCGATTCGCGCGACCTCGTCGTCGCGGCCGACGAAGCTGGTCAGCTGGGCGCGGAGGTTGGTCCGCGGCGCCGCGCTTGCCGCTGCCGTGGCGGTGCCCCCGCGGAGCACGGCAAGGTGGATCTCGCGCAGCCCGGTGGACGGGTCGACGCCCAGCTCGTCGGCCAGCCGGGCTCGCATCCGCTCGTACTCTGCGAGCGCCTCCGCCTGGCGGCCCACCCCGGCGAGTGCTTTGATGCGCTGGCCCGCGATCCGCTCATCCAGCGGATGCTCCGCGGCCAGGGCGTCGAGCTCGGCGACGACCTGCGCGCCGTTGCCAAGCGTGAGGTCGGCGTCGATGCGGTCCTGGATCGCGGTCAGCCGCAGGTCGTCCAGCCGGCTCACCGTCGCGGCGGCGAACGGGGCGTCCTCGACATCCGCGAGAGCCGGACCGCGCCACAGGGCGAGAGCCTCCCGTAGCACGCTCGCGCCTTTGCTCTGCGCACCGCTGCGCAACGCCTCGGCGCCGGAGCGGGCGAGCTGCTCGAAGCGATTCGCATCGACGTCGCCGGATTCGATCGCCAGCCGGTAGCCGATCGGCGACTGGCCGACGAGCCCGGCGCCGCCGAGGGTTCTGCGAAGTCGCGACACGAGTGACTGCAGCGCGTTGGCCTCGTCGGCCGGTGGCTGATCGCCCCATACGGCGTCAACCAGCGCCGCTCCGCTCACCGGCCGGCCGGCGTCGAGCGCGAGCCGGATCAGCAGGCGGCGCAGCCGGGAGCCGGCGACGTCGACCATTTCGTCGCCGCTTCGCACCTCGAGTGGGCCGAGGATCCCGATTTGCACGGCTCCACTGTCCCAGAACTCGGTGACGGACAATTGCGCGATGCTCAGCGAGACGATCAGCGTCCGTACCGGGGGCGCGGCCCGCGTGCACGATCTCACCGACGCGTGCGCCCGCTTCGTCGCCGGTCAGGGCGACGGCCTACTGAATGTCTTCGTCCCGCACGCGACCGCCGGGATCGCGATACTCGAAACCGGCGCAGGCAGTGACGCGGACCTTCTCGAGGTACTGGACGAGCTGCTACCCCGCGACGGCAGGTGGCAGCACCGGCACGGGTCGCCCGGCCACGGCCGCGATCACGTCGTGCCGGCGTTCATCGCGCCGTCGGCGACCGTGCCCGTGCTGGCCGGTCGGCCGCAACTCGGTACCTGGCAGTCGATCTGCCTGGTTGACACGAACATAGACAATGCGGACCGGACGGTGCGGCTCACGTTCCTGCCCGGCTGAGCCGGTTTTTGGCCGTTCGGACCGCCGATGGCGGTCCGAACGGCCAAAACCGACCTCAGATCCAGTAGACGGCGCCGGGCTGGGCAGCCTCGACCGACCCGCCGAACGTCGAGGCCGCCTCGGCCACGGCGACATCGCGCGATCCCCACGGCGGCACGTGCGTGACGATCAGCCGGTCGACTCCCGCCCGGGCGGCGTGGTCGCCCGCCTGCTTGCCGGTCAGATGCAGATCGGGGATGTACGGCTCGTCCGGGCCGAACGAGGCCTCGCAGAGCAGCACGTCGGCGCCGTGCGCCAGCGACACCAGCGCCTCGCTCTCGCCCGTGTCGCCGGAGTAGACGAATGTGCGATCGCCGACGCTCAGACTGATCGCGTACGCCGGCACCGGATGGTTCACCGACGCGACCGAGACCGCGAACGGGCCGAGCTCGCCGCTGCGCGGGGTGGAGAAGTCGAACAGCTCCTGCAGGCCGAGCTTGCGCGCGAGCGGGTCATAGGCGGCCTCGATGCGTGACCTCGTGCCGGACGGCCCGATCACCGGGATGCGCGCATCGGCGCGATCGGGCCCGTAGCGCAGCACGTTCACGTACGCCGCGAGATCCAGGCAGTGGTCACCGTGCAGGTGCGAGAGCACGATCGCGTCGACCTCATGCGGCGCGACGTGCTGCTGCAACGGGCCGAGGGCACCGTTGCCCAGATCGAGCACGACCCGGTAGCCGTCCTCTTCGAGGAGGTACCCGGAGGCGGGCGAGTCCGGGCCGGGCAGCGTCCCCGAGCAGCCGAGCACCGTGACCTTCACGCGACACCTCCGACGGGATGTGCCGCCACGGCGGCGACATCGAGGACGTCCGGCCCGAGGAAGCGGCGGCTCAGCCGGGCGAACGGCTCGGCCGGGCCGGTCGCCCGGAACACGTGCCGCGGCGGTGGCGCGTCGTCCGGGCGCAGCAGGTCCGCGCCGAGCAACACGCGGTAGACGTCCTTGGCGGTCTCCTCGGCGCTCGACACCATCGTGACCGAGTCGCCCATGACGACCGACAGCAGCCCGGTGAGCATCGGGTAGTGCGTGCAGCCGAGGACGAGCGTGTCGACGCCCGCCTGGTTGAGCGGAGCGAGGTAGGACTCAGCCAGGCCCAGCAACTGCCGCCCGCTCGTCACGCCGCGCTCGACGAAGTCAGCGAAGCGCGGGCACGCGGCGGCGAACACCTCGACGCCGGCCGCGCCGAACGCGTCCTGGTACGCCCCGCTGGTGATGGTGGCGCGGGTGCCGATGACGCCCACCCGGCCGTTGCGGGTGGCAGCGACCGCGCGGCGCACTGCCGGCAGGATGACCTCGACGACCGGAACCTCGTAGCGCTCCCGCGCGTCGCGCAGGCAGGCAGCGCTGGCGCTGTTGCAGGCGATGACCAGCGCCTTGACCCCGGACTCGACCAGCTCGTCCATCAGCGCCAGCGAGTAGCTGCGCACCTCGGCGATCGGCTTGGGACCGTACGGGCTGTGCGCGGTGTCGCCGATGTAGCAGAGCGCCTCGTGCGGCAACTGGTCGAGCACCGCACGTGCGACGGTCAGCCCGCCGACGCCGGAGTCGAGCATGCCGATCGGAGCGCCGGCACGGTCAGCGGGTTGAGCCACGCCGTCAGGATACGGAGTCCGCATGCGCGGATCGCGCCGCAGGCTCATGCCGCAGCGTGCTCACGAACTCGGCCGAGCCATTCGCCGACGAGAGCGTGCACGAGGTCGACCTGCTCGTGCAGCAGCGCATGCCCGGCGCGGTCCAGGACGGCGAAGGTCGCCCGCGGGTAGTGCTCGAGCAGGTCCCATTGGCTCGCGTAGCCGACGCTGGAGTCCTGGCGGCCGGCGAGGATCAGTGTCGGATGCAGGTAGGCGGCCCCGTCTTCCGGACGCTCGCGCAACTGCCACCGCTCGAAGATCCGGCCCAGTGCCGACCGGTCGACCAGCGGGACCGAGGGCGCGACATACTCCTGGAACCGGCGCAGCGTCTCGGGCGTCTGCACGACGAGGTAGTCGCGGTACTCGGCTTCGAGCTCGGGGCTGAGCACGCCGCCCAACTCGCCCGACTCGTGAATGACGACATGGTCCGGTACGTCACGCGAGTGCTCGCCAATGGCGCAGATGAGGGCCAGTCCGACGGTCCGGTCAGGTCGCCGGTTCGCGATGGCCCGGGCCAGGTAGCCGCCGTAGGACTGGCCGATGACGACGAACCCTTCGTCGCCGATGACTCGATCGACCAGGCCGAGCAGGACGTCGACCACGTCGTCGTTGCTCGCGATCGTGGCGGGCGCCGGCGTGTGGCCCATGCCGGGCAGGTCGGGGTAGATGCGCCGATAGCCGGTGCGGTCGGCAAAGACCGGTTCGAGAGCACCGGCGATCTCGCGATGGTCGACACCCGCGCCGTGCAGGGCGAGAACAGGCAGGCCACTGCCGAACTCGGCGTAGTTGACGTCGTCATCCATCCGGCGAGCGTAGAGACGACCGGTGACAAAACCTGCTACTGCGCCGGGACGCGCTTCTGACTTCGCGCCCGACGCGGATGCAGCAGCCAACCGGTCAGGATGCCGGCGCCGAAGCTGCAGACGTGCGCCTGCCACGACGAGTTCGAGTTGATGGACGGGAGCAGGCCCCCGAACAGCCCGCTGAAGAAGAATGCGACGAGCACGGCGGCGACGATCCACAGGATCCGGCGGGAGAAGTACGCGCGGGCCAGCAGGTAGCCCATCCAGCCGAAGATCAGCGCGCTGCAGCCGACGATCAGCTGGTTCGGGGCGATCAGCCAAGTCGCGGCGCCGCCGACGATGCCGACCAGCGCCGTGACGACCAGCCAGACGCGTACGCCGGAGAGCAGGATCGCCCAGCCGAGCAGCACGAACGGGCCCGTGCTCGACAGCAGCTGCCAGGCGCTCGTGTGCAGGAACGGACCGGTCACGATGCCCCACAGGCCGGACACGTGGCGCGGCCGCAACCCGAAACGATCCAGGCGGTGGTCGTCGACGGCATTGGCGATCGCGACCCCCCACAGCACGGCGGCGAACACCGCCATGACGACGAGCGCGCCGCCCCAGCTCGTCGGGTCGAACGGCGGCTCTTCGCCGGACGCCGAGCGGAGCTTGGGGATTCGTGGCGCAGGGCCGTCGCTGGGCTCCGTCACGGTGTTCAGCCTAAGCCGACTGTGCCGCGACCATTATCTGGTGGTAGCCGGTGGCCCCGGACGGGAACGGGTCGCGATGCTGGGCATCCTGCAGGACGCCTTGCGCGTCGGCAGCACGCACGCGAAGGGTGTGCTGCCCGGCCGAGTCGACCGTCCAAGGGAACACCCACTGCCGCCAGGTGTCGGTCGACGGCACGGGCGCGAGCCGGGCCTGCTGCCACTCGCCGGAGTCGACCTGCACCTCGACCTTCGACACGCCGACGTGCTGGTCCCAGGCCACGCCGGCGACGGCCACGGTCTGCCCGACCGGCACCTTCGTGCCGTATCCGGGTGTGTCGATGCGTGACGCCAGGCGGATCGGTCCCTTCGCCGCCCAGCCGCCTTGTACCCAGTACGCCTGTGCCTTCTCGAATGTGGTGGCCTGCAGGTCGACGATCCACTTGCACGCCGACACGTAGCCGTACAGGCCGGGCACGACCATCCGCACCGGGAATCCGTGCTCGATGGGTAGCGGCTCGCCGTTCATGCCGATGGCGAGCATCGCGTCACGGCCGTCCATGACCACGGCCGTCGGCGATCCGATCGTCATGCCGTCCTTCGACGTCGCCAGCAGTTGATCGGCCTTCGGGTCGACGCCGGCCTCGCGCAGCAGGTCGGCGAGCCGCGCGCCGAGAAACCGTGCGTTGCTGATCAGCGTGCCGCCGACCACGTTGGAGACGCACGTGAGCGTGATCCACCGCTCGATCAGCGGGCGCGCGAGCAGCTGGTCATACGTCAGCATCAGCTCGCGGTCGACCATGCCGTGAATGCGCAACTGCCAGGACTTGGGATCGATTTGCGGGAACGTGAGCGCGGTGTCGATCCGGTAGAAGTCAGTGTTCGGCGTGTCGAACGGCACTTTGCTCTTACCGAGGTCGGTGCCGTTGGCCAGAGGCGGCGCGGGGTCGACGGGCGGGGGCAGGCGCAGTGCCGAGCGCGCCTTGCTCACGTCGTGGCGGGCGTGTTGCAGCGCGCGTCCACCGAATCCGCCGACGAGGGCCAGCCCGGCCGCGGCCGCGCTGCCTTGCAGGAACTGCCGCCGGCTCGGCCGGAGCGCGCCGGGTTCGCCCGCCTGGCCGAGCAGGACGACGAGCGCGGCGCCACCGGCAACGGCTCCGATGATCGAGGGCACGACGTCCGAGCCCTGGTGCGCGGCTGCGGTGAGCGCGCAGTAGACACCGACGGCACCGAGCACGGCGACGCCCGCGATGCCGGCCCACAGCCACCGGACGGCGAGCACGCCGACGATCACGGCGAACACGGCGATGCCCAGGTAGATGCCGGTCAGCAGAACGTGCTTGTCGTTGGTGCCGAACTCGCGGATCGCCCATCGCTTGACCGACTCGGGCGTGAGCGCGATGAACCGATTGCCGACGGCGATCACCGGGCTCGCGGCCGGACGCACGAACGCCGCCACCAGCTCGCCGACGCCGATCGCGATGCCGGCCGACAGCAACCCGACACGCGCTTCACCTCACCATGGTGGCCGAGCGTCAGGCTGATGACCATTACGTCCTGCGAACGGTTGGTCTGGGCCCCGTGCTGGCCCGGCCCGGCTTGCCGCGGCGGGCCCGCCCGACGAGGGCCCAAGATCGTCTCTGCTGGAACTGCGCTCACACGCACTGGAGCAGAGATGATCAATATGCGGGCCGGTCAGGCGCGCGAGGTGGCAGCAGAAGTCAGGCGGCGACCCGGCGCAGCAGGTCGCGCGCGGCTGCGTCGGCCTGGTTGTGTGCCTCGACGAGCGACGCCTTGGCGTGCTCCTTGAACTCGGCGAGAGCCGGGTTCACTTCGGCCAGGGTGAGCTCCGGGGTGATGACGCGCAGGTCTAGGCCGAACACCTCGCCCAGGATGCGGCGCAGGTACGGCTCGGCATAGTCCCATCCCTCGCGCGGCGTGCCCAGACGGTACGAGCCACCGCGCGCACTGACCAGGACGGCCGGCCGCCCGGCCAGCAGTCCGTGCTGGCGGGTGCGCGGGTCGAGCAGCAGGTAGTCGATCCAGGTCTTGACCGCGGCCGGAGTCCCCCAGTTGTAGAGCGGGATGCCGAGCAGGATGGCGTCGGCAGCGACGAGTTCGTCGACCAGCGCCGCCGAGCGCGCCACGGCTGCGCGCTGTTCGAGAGTGCCCTCGCCCTCGGGCACCTGGCTGGCCTCGAAGTCGACCTTGGTGAGGTACGGGAGCGGGTCGCGTCCGAGGTCGCGGACAGTCACCGTGCCGGTGGGGTGAGCGGCCGTCCAGGTTGCCCGGAACGTGTCGGCGACGGACCGGGAGAACGAGCCGTCTTGCCGGATGCTGGCGTCGATCCGGAACAGGTGGGCCATGAGAGTTGCCTTTCGGAGAGGTTCGAATGAGTCTCCGTAGACATTAGCCGATCGTTGATGTGCATCAATGATTGAGCCACCGTGATGATTGTCGCACGTAGGTAGTATGGCGGCCATGGCCGTTGACGAGCTGACGCGGGAACGCCTCGGCATGCTGCTCGCACGGCACGGGCGGTTCGTCGCCGAGCGCCTCCTGCAGGCGATGTCGGCCACCGGCCTCAAGCCGCGGCATCGCCAGGTACTCGTCGAGCTCAGCACCCGGGGACCGACCAGCCAGCAGTCATTGATCGACGCGCTCGATGTCGATCCGAGCGTCCTCGTGGCGATCCTCAACGACCTCGAACGCCTCGGCCTCGCCGAACGCCGCCGCGACCCGGCTGACCGGCGCCGGCACATCGTCGAGATGTCGGCCAAGGGATGTAAGGCCCTCGAGGGGATCGAGAAGGCCGTCGCCCTGGCCGAGGACGAGCTGTTCGCCGACCTGGACGAGCGCGAGCGCGCTCAGCTGCACGACATGCTCACCCGGGTGCGCACGGTGCCCGAGAGCGAAGCGTGCGTCGAGACCAAGAACTGCTGAACGTCTACCCGACCGCCTGGACGGTCACGGTGTGGCTGCCCGCACCGACGCCTTGCAGCGTGACGTAGCCGTTCTGTGGCTGCGCGGGGCTGCCCGCGCCGTCGACCTGAACCTCGACCTGATCGCCGGCGGCCGGCACCGCGATCACGCCGGACGTGCCCGCAGGCACCGTCACGGTCAGCGTGAACGTGTCCGAACCTCGACTCCAGCTGACGCCCAGGGGGCCGTGCGGCGTCGGCACCTGCCCCCGCGCCCAGCTGACCGTGCCGGGATGTGGCTGCACCGACCACGTACTGAATCCCGGCCCGGTCGGGCGGGCGCCGAGCAGGTCGTTCGTCAGCGCCGGCAGGACCCCGGTTGCCCAGCCGTGCGCCGCAGATGTGAAGCCCCCTTCGTAGAGCGAGCCGCCGGGACCGACACCCTCCCAGTCGGTGATGCCCGGGTCGTGGCTCGACATCCAGCCGTAAAGCCGCTTGATCTCCTCGATGGCCGAGTCGGCCTGGCCGCTCTGGAAGCGCGCCTCGATCTCCGGGTACGACGTGAACGCGTACACGCGCTGCGAGCCGCCGGATATGAGCGTGTCGTTGTCCATGAACGAATTGCCGTACGGCCGCGCCGTGTTCTGGGCAAGGTAGCCGAGCGCAGCAGTTGCCCGCGACGGCGACGCCACCCCGGCGACGACGGCGATCCCGTTGCCGTCCTGGGCGTGCCGTACCGCGCCGGTACCCGAGTCGACATACGCGCCGGCCGTCGCGTCCCAGAGGTAGGTGTTGATCGCGGCGCTGACGGTCATTTCGCGCTGCGCCCATCGGGCGGCGTCCGCGTCGTGGCCGAGCGCTGCCGCCATACGTGACGCGTCGGTCAAGGCCTGGACGTACAGCGCGTTGTAGTACGTGACTTCGCCGGTGCGCGGCAGGAACGCGTAGTCGCCATACCCCCCGGTATTGTTCAGCCCCTTCTGCAGCAGCCCACGGTCGTCGGTGACCGACGGGTACCACGCGTCGAGCACCTTGAGCAGGTTCGGGTAGTAGGTGCTCGCGTAGCCGGTGTCGCCGGTGTACAGCAAGTAGTCCCAACTCGATGTCACCCACCACAGTGGATAGTCGAACAGCGGGAGCGTGTAGTTGACGATCGACGCCGGCGGGATCCAGCCGTCGGCGCGCTGGTGTTCGGCCAGATCCGCGAGCACGTTGCGGGCCGCGATACCCACGCCGTGGGTGAGGTACGCGGTGCGGCCGGACACGGCGACGTCGCCGACGTACGGATCGCGGTCACGCTTCGCGCCGTCGTGCAACACGAGCTTGCCGTCCAGGCTGGGACTGTCGGCACCGCGCGGGTCGACGTCGGTGGAGCGGAACGTGTCGGTGATCAGCTCGTTCGTATACGACGCGTCGTACCAGTACCGGTTGAGCTGCGCGTCGGACGATTCGAACCAGCCCGTGTAGGTGTTCGGCGTGCCGAGGTAGGCGGTGAAGTCGAGCGAGACCCCACTGATCCGTACCGTGCCGTATGGCTGGGTGTCCGGGGCGTCGTTCTTCAGCGCGTCGAGGCTGATCTTGAGGTAGCGGAAGCCGTGCAGCCCGTCCGCGCAGACCTTGCTCCCGTCGAGACACCCGCGAGTGTCGGTCCACATAGTCGTCGTGACCGGCACGGCGAACTGGTCGGTTCCCGGGACGATCGATTGCCCGTTGTCGGAGCGGGTGAAGTCCGAGCGGTCGCTCAGGTACTGCGTGCTCTCGGAGAACGCGACGCGCACGCCGGGGTGATTCGCCGACGCCCCGGCGAAGCTGACCTTCGGGTAGCCGACGACGACCTTGCCGAAGTCGAGCGTGATGCTCGGCGGTGCCGGGTCCGGGGCCACCAGCCCCGGCCAGACCTCGTTGACGCGGGTGAAATCCCCTTTGCCGCTCGACTGGTCCTTGGTCACCGTGATGCGGACCTGCGCGGTCGAGACCGTGCTGCTGAACGGCACCTGGCGCTGCACATCCGCGTTGCCGGTGATCGACGCCACCGGCTGCCACGTCGTGCCGTCCCAGGCGTCGACCGTGAAGTCCTGCGGCACACCGTCCACATTGGACAGCAGAGTGATGCCCGGCAGGCTGACGTTGCTCGGCGCCGTGATGGTCAGGACGTCCGGGTAGACGCCGATCGTGTCGTCGTTCCAGAACGTGTCGGTGTTCCCGTCGATGGCATTGCCCGGCACGTACGTGCGCGGCTGGCCGTCGTTGCCGTTGTTCGGCGCGTGGAAGGACGACGCGGTCGCGGACGTGCCGGCAGGCCACGCCGGCTTCGGCGGCGGCGCATCACGCTTGAGCGTCGCGACGCCTTGACCGAGCGCGCCGTTCGGGTTGGTCACGTCACCGGCCGTCGAGAGCACCCGCTCCGGGCGGACGTCGCGGCTGGCCGGCGCCACCACATAGCGCTGCCACGACGGAGTCGAGCCGACGGCCGGGACAGCCGACATGACGCCGGCCAGCAAGACGGCGGTGGCGAGCACGCTTAGGGTGCGTCGGTACATGGCGAAGCCCTTCATCGTGGGTAGGCGGTCAGTTCGATGACGCGCGAGTAGTCGCCACTGTTCGACGCCGTGATCGACAGGCGCACCGCGCTCGCGACGACCGGGTCGAACGAGACGCTGATGTGCCCCACCTGGTTGTCGCGGATCCGGCCGACAGTGCGCCACTGCCCGTCCACGAGCAGCGACACGTCTGCATCGCGTAGCCCGTACTGGGCGGCCGGGTACAGCTGCGAGTCGAGCGTGTCGACGTCCACCCGGCCGATCTCGGCAGGCGCGGCGAGACCGACCTGGACGCTGTCGGGGAAGACGTTGATCGTGTTGTCGTTCCACCCGTTGCCGCTCCCCCAGCGATCAGACGTGGCATCGCCGTCGATCACCGACTCGGCGGGATAGCCCGGATGGGTGGACGAGGCGGTCACGGTGCCGAATCGGGTCGCCGGAGCAATCATGATCGGGACGTCGGCGTGGATGTCGCCGGTGGCGACGGTCAGCGTCGCCGTGGACGGGATCGGCGCACTCGTCGGCGCGCCAACCCGAAGCGGCACGCTGACCGTGCTGTCCCGCCCGACGGTGACCGTCGTACTCGCCGGCGACACGCTCAGCCCGTGGTCCACCGCAGCGGTCACGGTCACCGCGCCGGACGTGCCGCCGAATCGCCGCACGGACACCGCCGTGGGCACCGTCTGCCCCGGCGCGACGCCAATTGTGCGCGGCGCCGTCAGCGCGATCGCCCCGTCAGCCCCGACCGGCGCCAGCGCCGCGTGCACACGGACGCTCGGGCGCAGGCTGACCGGGCCGAGCAGGCCCGACGGGCGGCTGTCGCCGTGCGCGTTGGCGAGCGTGTTGGTGACCGTGACGGAGACGTCGTTGCTGCCGGCATGCAGGGCATCGGTCACGTCGAGGCGGTACGGCTGCCACAGCACCGGGTCGAACGCGTGGCCATTGACGCTCACCTCGGCCACGTCGCGCACGTCGCCGAGGTCGAGGGTCCAGCGGTGCCCGGCGAGCTGCGCCGCAGACAGGGCGATCCCGTGCTGGTACATGGCGCTGCCTGAGTATGTCGGGTGGGTCGCCGTCCACGAGCCCAGCGGGCCGGACGTGGACGTCGAGCCGAGCTGCATCGTCCAGTCGCCGCCGAGGGCGACCGGCATGAGCGGATCGGCGACCTGAACCGTCCCGGCGAGGTACTCGCCGTCCGCAGCGGCGACGAGCGGATAGCTGCCCGGAGCCGTCGCTGTGACGTCGGCGGTCACCGCTTTGTCGGTAGCGGTGAGTGACACCGCGTCGAGCCCGTCGACGGCACCGCCCGCGACCAGGTGCGGCACGTCCTGCGGGGACGGCGTCGCCTGGCGGAACACGATGATCGACGTCTCGTACGGATCGAGTCGCAGCGGCACAGTCGCCGCCTGGCCGTGCACCTCGAACTGCGGGGCGATCGCCGTGCTGCCGGTGCGCGGGTCCCAGATCTCCGGCGTGCGCCCGATCGGGAACGTCGCGTCGGTGTAGGCGGGCGAGTTGCCCTCGTTGTTGACCATGAAGGCGACGTCGTTGCCGGAATACAGGCGGAGCACGCGCACGGCGGGCTGCCGCGGCGCCAGAACCGCTGCAGCCATACCGGAAACCTCGCCGAGCGAGCTCGCGTCGGCGACCCGGACCACGTGGGCGGATCGGACCAGCGTAGTCAGCGCAACGCGCAGGTCGGCGTCACGCCCATCGGCCTCCTCCGTCGGCAGCGCGCCGACAACGACGAGCGTCCCGCCGGATCCGAGGAAGTCGGCGAGCGTCTGGACGGCGGCGAGCGCCAGGGTCGGCGTCTGCGGCAGTACCGCGAACCGGTAACGCTGCGCCCCGACGGCCAGCGCGCCACCCTGCACCCGCGCGGGCGCGCGGACCGCGGGATCGCCCGCCAGCGCACCCTCGTCGAGCAGGTCGAAGTCGACCTGCGAGTTCTCCAGGGCATCGTTCGCATCGGTGAACGCCGCGTCGATGTCGCCCGCTTGCGGCGTGTGCTGCCAGGTGGCTGCAGCGCTCGACGGATCGATGAGCGCCGTCTGCGCACGCGCCTGCCCCTTGGCGATCTGCATGACGCGACCGGTCCATGCAGTCAGCGACGCGGCGTCGTGCCACCACGGATTGTCGGTCTGGAACGGCGGCGGGTAGACGACGTTGCCCGGATCGGTCCACATCGCGTGGTACACGTCGAGGCTGATTCCCCGAACGGCGAACGCCCCGATCAGCGAGCGCATGAAGTCCGGCGTGATCCACCAGCCCATGGCGCCGAAGTTCTCGAGCAGTACCTGCTGCTGGCCGTTCTGGTGGGCCACACTTGCCGGCCAGCGCGGCAACATCGTCCGGCTGCCCTGCGAGTACTGGTCGAAGACCACGTCGGTGCCCGGCACCTGCGCCCACTGGTTGTCCTTGAGGATGTCGCCGCTCACGTCGAGTTGGCCGGCGGGCCCGAACTCGTCGTGCAGCGGGTTGGAGATGTAGCCGACGCGATGCTCGCCCATCCAGGTCGCCTGCTGGTGGTAGTACGCCTCGGCGAAACGATCCGAGACGGCCCGCCAGTAGTCGCCGCGCAGCGTCCGGCCGGCCCGGCCCAGGTCGTCGAAGACACCGGTGAGCGCCAACCCGGGCGACGTCCCGAACCGTGCGAGCGCGTCCGGCAGGGACGGCGACCAGGGCGTGCCGGTCAGCGTCGGCTCGTCGTCCCAGAAGCCGCGGATCACCGTGCCGAATGCGTCCGGGAAGTGCCGGTAGTACTCGCCCGGCACGGCGTCCATGAAGCGCGCCACGGCGTCGTCGCTCATCAGGTCGAGGTAGCTGCCGCTGGTGCGCGACGCGGTGAACGTGTCGAGCGTCCATGTGCCTGCCGGCGCCTGCCAGGTGCCGCCTGCGGTAGCCGCCTTCGTGAGATCGATGAGCCCGCCTGATGATCCGGCCGGACGTGCCGACGCACCGACCACGTCGACCGGTGCGCCACCCGCGTGCGGCGCGAAGTCGTCCAGCGCCGAGGAGTCGTCGAACGTCTGCCGGTACAGCGTGCTGCCGTCCGGCGCGGAGACTTGCAGATCGTCGTAGGACGAGCTCTGCGTGGCCACCGCCCGGACGCCGACCGTCCCGGTGGCGTAGGTGCTGTCGGTGACGGCAAGCCGCTGCGTGCCGTCAATGGCCGTGGTGATCGTGTTCCCGCGCAGGTCGATGCGGATCTCGTGCTCGTCACCGGCGGCGAACCCGGCGATCGGCGGCGACGTCGCGAGCTGCTGGAACGACCCGGCAGCCTGACGGTAGACGAACACCGAGCCGTCCTGGTTGGTGTCGACGAGGTAGCCGTTGTTCTCGTCCGCCGCGCGCACGACGATCCCCGCGGCACCGGAGTCGCTGCGGCGGTGCGCCGTGACCGTGTAGTCGCTCCAGTCGCTGCCCACCTTCAGGATCCGGACGCCCTGCAGCGAGGCCGCGTCCACGATCAGGCGGCCGTTTTCGATGTCGAGCCCGGACGGCACCAGCGATACGGTCGCCGGTCCGGTGACAGTGCGCTGCTGGCGCGCGAGCGACTTCGCGGCCAACTCCGGATGCGGCGCGTACGTGTGACCGCTGACCGTGCCGCCGTTGACGACGAGGCTCGCAGCGCGCCCGGACGGGAAGAAGTCGTCGTTGAACAGCCAGACCCGCATGCCGGTGCGCTTCGCCTCGTCCAGGGCGTGGCCGACGACGTCGAACCATCCGTCGCTGAGGAACGCCGGCTTCAGCGCGGACGTCTGGAACGGGAAGATCACCGCGTTGTAGACACCACGCTGGCGCAGGTCGGCAAGCTGCCGGTCAATCAGGTCGTTAGTCACCGTGCCGTTCCAGAACCACAGCACCGTCGGCCGGCTGTCGTTCGGTGGGTCGGCGAACGCGGCCGGGTCGAAACCCGGTGACGTGCTCGCGGGGGCCGGCGCGGCCGCCGATGCGAGCTGCGGAGCCGACAACGTCGACGTCGCGAAAACCCCGACAGTGGTGAGGATCAGTAGTTTTCGCAGTCCCATACCTGATTGCTAACGACGTTGCGTCGTGCGGGCAAGCAAACCGGACGGTACTGGCCGAATGCGGCCAGAACGCTGCACGTCACCCTTCGAGCCTCACGGTCGTGCCTCCCGGCAGCAGCGGCACGACGAGCCGATCGCCGTCGACACGCGTCGCCCCGGACGGGCCGCTCGTCGCGATCTCGAACTCCGCTGCAGCATGGCCGTCGAGCGGCCAGCGCAGCGTGCCGGTCGTGTTCCCGGGCAGCGTGACGGCAACGCGGTACGCCGGCGACTGCTCGACGTCGACGCCGACCAGGCCGCGCACGGTGGCCACGGTGCCGCTCGCACGTGCGAGTGAACCTGGCTGCGGGCTGATCTCGACCTCGGCGGCACCCGGCGCGGTAACGCTAACCCCGAGCACGTACCGGGGAATGAGGTACGCCGGCCCGGACGCCCACGGGTGGCTGAACGTCGTGTTCGACTTGACTGTCGGCGACCAGGCCTCCATGGTCTGGGTCGCCCCCCAGGTCTCCATCATCGACAGCCAGGACGCAGGTCGCCGGCTGGTCATGATGTCAAGCGCGGCATCGACCTGGCCGCCGAGGAACAGCGCCTCGATCAGCCACGCGACCGCGTTCGCACTGACCCGGACGGGATCGGCGGTGTTGCTCGCCAGCCAGTCGGCGATCCGCGGCAGCTCCGCCGCATCAGCCACACCGAGCGCGGCCGCGTACAGGCTGGCGTGCTGGGCCTGGTGGGTAGTGCCCACCCCGTCGTAGTAGGCGCCGGTGGACGCGTTGTAGAACTGCGCGTTGAGCGCCGCTCGCATCGTCTGCGCCAGGGCACGGTAGTGGTCAGCCTGCGCCGACCGGCCCAGCGCCCGGGCAGCCTGCTCCATGAGGACGAACGCCTGGTATTGCCAGGCGTTCACCACCGTGTTGACGTTGGTGAACACGTAGCCGTCTCGCTGCGACGTGGGCCAGTCGACGATGTCGGCGTTGTTCTGGCTGGACGATCCGGGTGCCTTGCTGATCAGCCCGTCGGCGTCGAGCCAGCGCTCACCCTGCTCGGCGACGTGCAGGTCGAAGTCGGCGGCAAGCGCGTCCAGGTCGCCGGTCTGCAGGTACTCCTCCCAGGCCGTCGTGATCGTCATGAACTTGTACTCGGTGGGCCAGCCCGGCCGCCGCAGCAGGTAGCGGTTGGTCTGCCGGACGATGTCGTAGCTGCGCGAGTACGCCATCTCGCCGCGCCCGTGCGCGAGCAGGTCACCCTCGTAGGCGTCGCGCTCGCGGGTCGGGCTGTCCATCTGCACGTCCTGCCGGTTGGCCGCGACGGTGTACGCGCAGAATCCCCAGACCTTGTCGAGGTCTGGGTTCGCGGACGAGAACGAGCCGACCTGCTCCGGCTCGGGAACGACCTGTTCGAGCAGCGTGACGGCATGCGAGAGGTCCAGGGACGGATCAGTGATCAGCTGCGCCCAGCGGAAGCACCGGTAGCCCCAGTGCTCGATCGTCTGCGTGCCTTCGCGCAGCGTCCATGTCTCGCGATACGTGGTCTGCGCGCGCAGCTGGTAGCGCACCGTGCCGTCACCGTTGCGCTCCTCGCCGAGGCGGATCTCGACCCGCGTCCCATCCATACCCTGCGGTATGTCCAGCGAGAGCCGCAGGCCGGCGCTGAGCTCGCGGCCCGTGTCGACCAGCCACTGGCCGTCGGCGATCTTGGTGACGCTGACCGGGCGATGCTCCACGCGCTCGATATCGGCGGCGGCTCCCGGTGCGAGTCCGGTCAGCGGCGTGGCTGTGACCGCCGGCGCGAAGTCCGAACCCGCGTAGCCGGGCGAGCGCCAGCCGATCGACTCGTGCCGGGCGTCGAAAGCCTCGTTCGGCGCGACGTAGTACGGCGTCTGGAAATCGCCTGCCCATCGCAGCGTGTCACCGCCGGTGCGGGCGACCCAGCCCGGTCCCGAGACCACCGTGACGACACGACCGTCCGTGTAGTGGACGTCGAGCAGTGCCTGCAACTGCTTGCCGTGCTGCGTCCAGCACTGGAAGGCGAGGACATTCGCGGCGCCCGACCGCAGCGCGTCTGTCACGTCATGTGTCTGGTACCGCGGCGCGTCAACGGACCGCGCCGGCCCGACGCCGACGTGCTGCCCGTTGCACCATGCCCGGTACGCGTGTTGGCGCGCCTCGTTGGGTGACTGCGCCGTGGCGAACAGGTACGCCCCGGCGATCTCGCCCGCCGGCAGCGCGAACTCGTACCGCACGAGCGCCCAGTCGTCGGGGCCCGGAACGCCCAGCACGCCCGCGGTGCTGTTGCCGACGAGCAGCCTCCCGTTGTCGAGGCTGCCGAACGACAGCAGGTTACCCGCGTCGGAGAAGTCGTTGCGGTACAAGGGATTTCCCTGCAGGTCTGTGATCACGACGTCGTCGGCCCAGAACGACTCGGTCGACCCGGTGCGGAACCCGAACGCGCCGGCATGATCGGCCAGCCCGGTCGCGGTGTCGACGACCTGGCCGTTGATCGAGGTCGTGATCGTGTCGCCGCTCGCCTCGACGCGCACCGCGAACGGCGCGTCGGAGGGGATCGGGACGATGAGCGGCACCTCGGCCAGTACCGTGTAGGTGCCGTTGACCACGACGTGCTGGCGCAGCACTCCCGGCGTACCGGCCACCAATTGCCACATGTAGCCGTTGCGCAGGTCACTCGACATCCGGACGAAGATGCCGGCCCGCGACTGGCGGATCTGGATCGCCGCCGTCAGGGCCGCCTCACCGTACGAGGGCACCGGCACGGGCGCGGCCCAGACCGCGGCGGCGCCCGACCAGTCGGCGTCGCCGAGCGGGCCCAGCACGACGCGGCTGGCTGCTGACCAGTCCGTCCACCGGCCCGCACCCGGGCCGACGAGGACGCGCACCCGCCAGTGCGCGACCTCGCGCGGCCGCAGCGGCGAGAACGGCCAGGCGACGGCGGTGCTCGCGCTCGACGCGACGATCGCGGTCGTCTCGACCTTCGCCCTCGGCGCGAAGCCGCGCGGGTCGCGGGTCAGCTGGATCTGGTAGCCGTTCTGCACGCCGCCGTCGTCGCCGGGCGCCACCGGCACCTGCCACCACAGGCGCGGCGTCGCGCTCGGGACGCCGAGCGGGTCGTCGCGCAGGGCCGTCATCAGGGACGAGGGTTTGTCAGACGCCGCAGGTGCATCGTCGGCTCGCGCCGGCATCGAAGGCAGCCCGACGACCGCTGCGCCAACACCCGCAATGGTGAGGAAACGCCGCCGCGTAAGGGGAATCCGGGCATCGTCTGGCATGGCGCCTCCTTCAGGTGGGCTACGAGCTCAGTCGCGCCTCGGCCGAGCGCCACGCAGCGTCGGCCGCCGAGGGCTCGTACCGGCGAAGCGGTTGGGTGGTGCGCACCAGGCGGCGCATCGAGGTCAGGTCGCCCTCGACAGCGGCCGCGGCGCGCGCCTGCACCAGGACGTTGCCCAACGCGGCGGCCTCGGCCGGTCCCGCGACGACGGGCAAGCCGCAGGCGTCGGCGGTGAGCTGGCAGAGCAGCTCGTTGCGCGATCCGCCGCCCACGACATGGATGGCGTCGGCGGTACGTCCGGACAGTTCGAGCGCCTCGCGCAGCGTCCGGCGGAAAGCGAGCGCAAGGCTGTCGAGGATGCACCGGACGGTCTCGGCACGCGTCGACGGCGCCGGCTGCCCGGTCCGCGCGCACTGCCGCGCGATCCGAGCGGGCATGTCGCCCGGCGCGAGGAAGTCGTGATCATCGACGTCGACGACGGCCCGGAACGGCTCGACGCCGGCGGCCTCATCGAGCAGCGCAGCCAGTTCACCGGCCCAACCGGACGCGCGCCAGACTCGCTCCGACTCCTGCAACAGCCACAGGCCCATGACATTGCGCAGGTAGCGGATCGTGCCGTCGACGCCGCCCTCGTTGGTGAAGTTCGCCCGGCGGCTCTCTTCGGTCAGGATCGGCTTGTCGAGCTCGACGCCGACGAGGGCCCATGTGCCGCACGAGATGTAGGCGAACCGGTCGGACTCGGCGGGCACCGCGACGACGGCCGACGCGGTGTCGTGTGACCCGACGGCGACCACCGGGACGCCCGCGGGCAACGCCGCCCGATCGGCAACGGCCGGCAGCACCGAGCCGACCATGTCGCCGGGTCGGCGCAGCGGCGGCAGGATCGCCGGGTCGAGGCCCAGCCGCGTCGCGAGCTCAATCGCCCAGCGTCCGGACCGGATGTCGAGCAGCTGCGTGGTCGACGCGTTGGTCAGCTCGGCGCCGCGGTTGCCGGTCAGCCAGTAGCCGAACAGGTCGGGCAGCAGCAACAGTGTGCGGGCAAGAGCGAACGACGGGCTGCGCTGCTCCGCGACCAGCTGGAACAGCGTGTTGATCGGCATCAGCTGGATGCCCGTCGTGGCATAGAGCTCCTCGGGCGACACGACGGCGAGCACCTGCTCGACGGCGCCGTCGGTGCGCGGGTCTCGGTAATGCACCGGGTTGCCGAGCAGCGACCCGGACACGTCGAGCAGGCCGTAGTCGATCGCCCACGAATCGACGCCGATGCTCGTCAGCTCGGCCTGCCGCGCCGCCGCGCTGACGCCGGCCAGCGTCTCGCGGAACAGCCCCAGCACGTCCCACCGCAACGTGCCCGACACCGAGACCGGGACGTTCGCGAAGCGGTGTATCTCCTCGATCTCCAGCCGTTGCGCGTCGACGTGCCCGAGGACGACCCGGCCGGACGACGCGCCCAAGTCGACGGCCGCGAACGAGGTCACAGCGCCCCGACCCGCACCGCCCAAACGACCGCCTGCACCGGGGTATCGACACCTATTCGGTCGCACAGCGACCGGATACGCCGGCGTACGGTCCGTTCGCTCAGATGCAGCCGGCGGGCGACCGCGTCGAGCACCAGGCCGTCCGCGATCAGGCCGAGCAGCTTCGCCTCGTCGTCGGCGAGCGTCGTGGGCAACGCCGCGCCTTCGGTCATGGCAACTCCTGTCACCGAGTACTCCTCTCTGCGACCCGTTGCCCCCCGGATGGCTAGCGCAGGAACGCCGCCGCGACGCCGGCGTCGACCGGGACGTGCAGGCCTGTCGTCTGTGACAGGTTGCCGCCGGTCAGCGCGAACACCGCGTTCGCGACGTGCTCGGGCAGCACCTCGCGCCTGAGCAGCGTGCGCTGCGCGTAATACGCGCCGAGCTCTTCCTCGGGCACTCCGTAGACGGCTGCGCGTTGCGCGCCCCAGCCGCCGGCGAAGATGCCCGAGCCGCGGACCACACCGTCCGGGTTCACACCGTTGACGCGAATGCCGTGCTCGCCGAGCTCAGCCGCGAGCAGCCGCACCTGATGGGCCTGGTCGGCCTTGGCAGCGCCATATGCGACGTTGTTCGGGCCGGCGAACACGCTGTTCTTGCTCGAGATGTAGACGATGTCGCCGCCCATGCGCTGGGCGATCATGATGCGGGCGGCCTCGCGGGACACCAGGAAGGACCCCTTGGCCATCACGTCGTGCTGCACGTCCCAATCGTGTTCGGACGTTTCGAGGAGCGACTTGGAGATCGACAGCCCGGCGTTGTTGACGACGAGGTCTACGCCGCCGAACGCAAGCGCCGCGGCCGCGAACATTTCCGCGACCGCAGCCTCGTCGGTGACGTCGGCGGTGACTGCGACCGCCTTGTCGGCGGACCCGATCTCGCCCGCTACCGTCGTCGCCGCCTCGCCGTTGCGGTCGGCCACGACGACGCACGCGCCCTCGGCCGCCAGCCGGTGCGCAATCGCCCGCCCGATGCCCGACCCGCCGCCGGTGACCAGCGCAATGCGCGTCGCGAGCGGCTTCGGCGCCGGCATCCGCTGCAGCTTGGCTTCCTCGAGCGCCCAGTACTCGATGCGGAATTTCTCCGACTCGTCGATCGGCGCGTACGTCGAGATGGCCTCAGCGCCGCGCATGACGTTGATCGCGTTGACGTAGAACTCGCCGGCGACGCGCGCGGTCTGCTCGTCCTTGCCGAAGCTGAACATCCCGACGCCCGGCACCAGCACGATCGCCGGGTCGGCGCCACGCATCGGCGGGCTGTCGCCCGCCGCGTACTTCTCGTAGTAGGCCGCATAGTCCTGCCGATACAGAGCGTGCAGCTCGGCGAGGCGGGTGATCACGTAGTCGAGGGGCGCGTCCGGTGCCGTGTCCAGGACCATCGGGCGCACCTTGGTACGCAGGAAGTGGTCCGGGCAGGACGTGCCGAGCGCGGCCAGCCGCGGATGCTCGGCGCGGCAGACGAAGTTCAGCACGACGTCCGAGTCGGTGAAGTGGCCGACCTGCGCCTTGTCGGTTGACACCAGCCCGCGGATGACGGGAGCGAGCGCAGCGGCGCGGGCGTGCCGCTCGTCCTCGTGCAACGGCTGATGAATCACCGCACCGAACGGCTCGGGCCTGCCCCGCTCCGCGATGAACGCCTCGGCGTCGCGGATGATCTCGAGGGACCGCGCTTCGCATTCCTCGCTGGTCGCGCCCCAGGACGTGATGCCGTGCCCGCCCAGGATGCAGCCGATCGCCTGCGGATTCGCCGCCGCGATCGCGGCGATATCCAGCCCCAGCTGGAAGCCGGGACGCCGCCACGGCACCCACACCACCCGGTCGCCGAAGCACTCGGCCGTCAACCGCTCGCCGTCCGCGGCCGTCGCGAGCGCGATGCCCGAGTCCGGGTGCAGGTGGTCGACGTGCGGCGCGTCGACCAGGGCGTGCATCGCGGTGTCGATCGACGGCGCCGCCCCGCCCTTGCCGTGCAGGCAGTAGTCGAACGCGGCCACCATCTCGTCCTCGCGCTCGACTCCGGGATAGACGGCGACGAGCGAGCGCAGCCGGTCCAGCCGCAGCACCGCCAGGCCGCCCGGGCGCAGCGTGCCGAGATCGCCGCCGGAGCCCTTGACCCAGAGCAGGTCGACCGGCGCGCCGGTCACCGGGTCCGGCTCGGTGCCCTTCGCCGACGTGTTGCCGCCCGCGTAGTTCGTGTTGCGCGGATCGGCGCCCAGCCGGTTCGAGCGGGCGATCAGCTCGTCGACGGTCTCGCTCATGCGCCCCATCCGGCCTGGTTGCCCCCGACCCGCTCGGCGACGATCCGCTCGGCGTAGCCCGAGCGCGCGTATGCGGCCATCGGGTCGGGGTCCAGCCCCTGCTCGGACCGCAGGTCGGCGAGCAAGGGCCGGACATCTGTGTTGTAGGCGTCCATCAGCACGCCGTGCGCGCCGAGCACGTCACCCGCGGCCTGCGCCGCTCGCAATGCGTCGGAGTCGACGAGCGACGCCTTGGCCGTGGCCTCCTGGACGTTCATCACCGAGCGGATCTGGCCCGGGATCTTCGGCTCGATGTTGTGACACTGATCGAGCATGAACGCGATCTCGCTGTCGTCGTCGAACCCGCCGCCGAGCCGGACCTCGTGCAGGATCCGGAACAGCTGGAACGGGTCGGCCGCGCCGACGATCAGGTCGTCGTCGGCATAGAAGCGCGAGTTGAAGTCGAACGCGCCCAGCTTGCCCGCCCGCAACAGCACAGCCACGATGAACTCGATGTTCGTGCCCGGCGCGTGATGGCCGGTGTCGACGCAGACCTTCGCCCGCTCGCCCAGTTGCAGGCAGTGCGCGAACGCGGTTCCCCAGTCAGGCACGTCCATCGTGTAGAACGCGGGCTCGAACAGCTTGTACTCGAGGATCAGCCGCTGATCCTGGCCAAGCCGCGCGTACACGGCCGCCAGCGCCTCGGCCAGGCGGTCCTGGCGCTCGCGGATCGAGTCCTGCCCCGGGTAGTTCGTGCCGTCGGCGAACCACAGCTTCAGGTCGCGCGAGCCGGTCGCGTCCATGACGTCGACGCACTCGAACAGGTGCGCCAGCGCCTTCTTGCGGACGTCGGGATCGGGGTTGGCGACACTGCCCAGCCGGTAGTCGTCGTCCTGGAAGACGTTGGCGTTGATCGTGCCCAGCCGCACGCCCTGCTCGGCCGCGTGTGCCGCCAGCGCTCCGTAGTCCTCGACGCGATCCCACGGGATGTGCAGCGCCACGCTCGGCGCGACTCCGGTGTAGCGGTGCACCTGCGCGGCGTCGTCGATCTTCTCGAACGGGTCGCGCGGCACGCCCTGCTGGGTGAACACCTTGAACCGCGTGCCGGAATTGCCGAACGCCCATGACGGCAGCTCGATCTGTTGGCGCCGGAGAATTTCTGAATTCATGGACTCACCTCGACGAGTTCTGTTCCGAGCAGATCTGCAGTCGCCCGCAGCTCGGCCAGCAGGTGACCGGTGCCGAGCGCCCAGTGGTGCGAGATTCCGGTGGCGCTCCACGCGTCGGTCCACTCACCCGGGTCGCAGCCGAAGTCGACGCGCGAGGTCGTGTTGCCGATGCGCAGCAACGGGCCAGGCACGACGTTGCCCTCGGACGCGACGAACCGGAACGCGCCGTCGCGCTGCTGCGCGATACCGAACGCGGTGACCGGCCCGTGCTTCACGTCGAACTCGACCGAGACGCCCCACCCGCGCTTGCCGTGGTAGACGCCGAGGCCGCGCAGCAGCGGACGCTTGTCGCTGATCGCCAGATGTGCCGGGCCGTCATGGCCCATCTCGACGACGTTGTCGCGGAAGTTCAGCGCCTGGAACTCGGTGAACGAGCCGCCGCCGCCGAGCCGGTCGACGATCAGCATGGCCAGCGACGTGCGCAGCTCGTACTCCCCCGCCGCCGGGATGCCCCGGGACGTCAGCAACGAGGCGCCCAGGATCATGCCGGCGCCGAGCCGCTCGTGCGTCTCGCCCTCCAGGCCGCGGTGGTAGTACGCCAGGCTGTCCAGGGCGAAGTCGCGCACCAGCGCGTCCAGGCCGACCGACACCCGGGCGGCCCACCGAAAGTCCTCGTCCTGCACCGTCGCGTCCAGGTCGAACATGTCGGCGGCGAGCGCCATCCGTGCCTCGACCTCGGCGTCGGTCACGGCGTTGACGCGCACCCGCAGGTCGTCGAACTCGACGACCTCCATGTGCCCGCCGAGGTTCACCGGGATCAGGGTCAGGTCGGTCGAGACGTCGAGCATGCCCGGGTAGAGATGCCCCATCAGGCCGTGCCGGCCGTGGCGCAACGCGCCGCGCACCGCGGCGGCCTTGATCCAGCGCGCGATCTTCGCCCACGCGCGCTCGTCCTCGACGTAACCGGACACCGAGCGGAACGGGATTCCCGCGCGCAGGAACGTGTTGCCCATCTCCGGCAAGGGGCAGGCGCCGCAGTAGGCCAGCCACTGCCCGGTGTCGAAGTTGGCATGGTCCATCGACTCGGTGGGTTGCAGGTTGATCAGCAGCACCGGCGCATCGCTGCGCTGCGCTATCGGCAGCAGCATGGACGCGGTCATGTACGTGGTCAGGAACCCGACGATCAGGTCGCAGCCGGCCGCGCGCAGCAACTCGGCCGCGCGCGCACCGTCGTCGGCGTCGGAGATGAACCCGACGTCGACGACGTCGCAGTCGAGCGCCCGCATCCGTTCGGACACCCGCGCAGCCGAGCGTTGCAACTGCGGGAGCAGGTCGGGGAACTGCGGCCAGTAGGCGCCGAGTCCGCCGGCGACCAGCCCGACCTTCGCCCGCCGCGAGACGACGTGCTCGGTGTGCTCGGTCATCGGCTCGCTCCCCTCAGCGCGTCGTCGAGGTTGAACACCTCGTCCAGGACGAGGAACCCTTCGTCCGGCGGGCGCCCGGCGAGGCCGGTGAAGTACCGCGACATCTCCGCCTGCCAGCGCCGGTTCACATCCGTGGCCGCCATGGCCGCCTGCGCCGCGGCCAGGTCGTCGGCCTCGACGTAGCCGACGAGCAGGCCGTCGTCGCGGACGAACAGTGAGTAGTTCCGCCAGCCGGTGTCACGCAGGGCGTGCAGCATTTCCGGCCAGACCTGAGCGTGGCGCGCCCGGTACTCGGCAAGCAGGTCCGGGCGGACCTGCAGCAAGAAGCAGTAGCGCGCCACGACTCCTCCGGTCGATCAGAAGTTGAACTGGTCGACGTTGCTCTTGTCGAACACGGTCGGCGGGCCGAGGACGACGGACGGCCCGGTGTCGCCCGACGGCGGCAGCACCGTGTACTCCTTGAGCTTGCCGGCCGTGAACTTCGTGCCGGGCGTGAGACTCGCGCTGCCCGACGCCAGCGACGCGGCCGCGTATCCGGCGAGGTAGCCCAGATCGTTCGGGTTCCACAGCTCGAATGACTGGACGGTGCCGTCATGGATGTACGGCTTCATCTGCGAGGGCAGGCCGAGCCCGGTCAGCGTGACCTTGGCGGCGATGTCTTTGTGCGTCGAGAGGTACCGAGCCGCCGTCGAGATGCCCACTGTCGTCGGCGAGATGATGCCCTTGAGGTTCGGGTAGGCGGACAGCAGACCCTGCAGCACGGTCAGCGACGTCGCGGGGTCGTCGTTGCCGTAGACGGTCTTGACCAGCTTCATGTTCGGGTACTTGGTGAGCTGCTTCTTCATGAAGCCGATCCACGCGTTCTGGTTCGTGGCCGTGGCTGCGGCCGACAGGATCGCGATCTGGCCGGTGCTGTTGATCTGCTTGGCGAGCACGTCGACCTCGGACGTGCCGATCTGCTCGGTGTTCGCCTGGTTGATGAACAGGTGGTTCGGGCAGGTGACGTCGGAGTCGAACGAGACGATCTTGATGCCGGCGGCGAAGGCCTGGCCGAGCGACGGGCACAGCGCCGAGGGGTCGTTGCCGGCGATGACGATCGCGTCGGCACGTGCCTGGATTGCTGCCTGGATCGACGGGATCTGCGCGGCCGCGGTGTCGGACGTGCCGCTGCTGACGACTACCTTGCCGCCGAGCTCCTGCAGCGCGGTCTGGCCGCCCTGATCGGCGATGACCTCGTACGGGTTCTGCGTGTCCTTGGGGATGTAGTAGACGGTCAGGCCCTTCTTGATACCGGTGCCGGTGGGCGAGCCGGTGGGCGCGGAGGTCTTGGTCGACGAGCTGCATGCGGCCGTGACGCCGATGATCAGCGCCGCCGCGAGTGCGGCGGAACCGATCCGGCGCCCCCCGCTGAGTTGCATCATGCTGATCCCCTTCCGTTGCTGATTGGTGGTGACGGATCGAGTGCCGCCCTGGCTGGCGGGCGGGCCTGCGGTCGAACCCGTGCCCGGATCCGGCGCAGGGCTTCGGCGCCGTTGGGCACGATCACGCTGACGAGCAACAACCCGCCGAGGACGATGTTCTGCACCTGGGCGTCGACGTGCATCTGCGTCAATGCCTGCTGCAGGCAGCCGACGATGACGACGGACAACACCACCCCGGCAACGCTGCCCCGGCCACCGAAGATCGAGACGCCGCCGAAGAGCACGATCGCGACGACGTTGAGCTCGAGCCCGGTGCCCGCGTCATAGCGAGCCGACGCGTTCTTGAGCGTGAACAGGATTCCGGCCAGGGCGCAGACCAGGCCGCTGATCACGTACAGCCAGAACTTGATCCGGTTGACCCGGATCCCGGCGAAGTGCGCCGCCTCGGACTGCAGGCCGATCGCCACGATCGAGCGTCCGAGCGGCGTGGCATGCAGGACGACCGCGCAGACCAGCGCCAGCCCGATGAAGATGGCGACCGAGTAGGAGATCTGCGTGCCCTGGATCGGCGCGACGCCGATCTTGGTCAGCGACAGCGGGAACCCGGTGACCGAACTGGTACCGAGGATGATCTCGGCGATGCCTCGGAACAGCGTCAACGTCCCGATAGTCACCGCGATCGACGGCAGGCCCAGCTTGGTGACGAGCACGCCGTTGAGTGCGCCGCCGAGCGCCCCGACCGCGAGCGCGACGGCCATCGCGAGGTAGATGTTCCAGCCGTGCTGGAACAGGTAGCCCATGAGCGTCCCGGACAGGCCGAGCATCGAGGCGACCGACAGGTCGATCTCGCCGGTCATCACGATCAGCGTCAGCGGCAGCGCCATGATCGCGATCTCGCCCATGTTCAGGCCGATGTAGAAGATGTCGGTCTGGTCGAAGAAGTTCTCGGTGTTCGAACCGGCGAAGATCAGCGTCGCGACCAGGACGAGGACGAGCCCACTCTCCCAGCGCAGCAGCGCCCGCCACGGCGGCGGAGCGCTCGGCTCGCCGGCCGCCGTGGCAAGCGTGGGGGCCTGGTCGGACAGCACGGTGTGCGTCTCAGACATCACGGTGCGCCCCTTCGGCGGACTTCAGCCGCCGGGCCACCCGCAGGCCGAGCCACCGGTCGAACGCGATGGCTGCCAGCAGCAGGGCACCTGCGATCGCCTGGTTCCAGAATGACGAGATCCGCGACGCGACGAGCGCCTGGTTGATCGTGTTGAGCAGGACCGCGCCGAGCGCGGCGCCGAGGACGGTGCCGCTGCCGCCGAAGATCGCCACGCCGCCCACCACGACGGCCGCGACTACGAGCAGTTCGTAGCCGGCGCCGCCCGTCGCGTCGACGGTCGCGAACTCGGCGAGGAACAACGCCCCGGCGAACCCGGCGAGCGCGCCGCTGATCAGGAACGCGCTGAACACGCGCCGGCCCGCGGGCACGCCGGCGAGCGCGGCGGCTTCGGGGTTCGACCCGATCGCGTAGAGGTCTCGTGCCGACCGGAACGAGCGCATCGCGTAGCCGGCGACAGCCACCACGGCGGCCACGATGATCGCCAGCCACGGGATGCCGAGCACGGTCTCGTAGCCGACCGCCGTGAACGCACTCGGCACGTTGACCGGGTCGATCCGCTTGCCGTTCACGATGACGGCGTCGATGCCCCGGATGATGTACAGCGCGGCCAGCGTGACGACCAGGCTGGGCACCCGGGCGACCGTCGTGATCAGCCCGTTGATCGCCCCGACGGCCGCGCCGATGAGCGTCCCGAGCAGGAAGCCGACGATCACCGGCGTGTGCGGATGGTGCACGAACACGTCACCGACGACGTAGGCCGACAACCCGACGACCGAGCCGACCGACAGGTCGACGTTGCGGGTGATGATGACGAGCGTCTCGCCCACAGTCAGCAGCGCGATCAGCGAGGCGCCGGTCAGCAACTGCTGCACGCTGTGGGTGTGCGCGAACGCGTGGTTGTTCAGGGTGGTCAGCCCGAACACGACAACGATCGCGATGACGATGCCCAGCTCGCGCGCCCGGAGAAGCCCCTCTGCGCGGAGCATGCGCTGGGTGGCGGGCGGCGGGGCAGCCGGCGCCGGGGCGCTCGTGACGGCGGTCATGGGCGTTCCGCCCCGGCTAGTTGGCCGGTCGCGGCGCGCATGATCGCGTCCTCGTCGGCCTGCGCGCGAGACAGTTCCGTGACCAGGCGCCCCTCGCGCAGCACCAGTACCCGGTCGGCCATCCCGACGACCTCGGGCAGCTCCGAGGAGATCATCAAGACAGCGACCCCCTCGGACACCAGCTCGTCGAGCAGCCGGTGCACCTCGGCCTTGGTTCCGACATCGATGCCGCGAGTTGGCTCGTCCACGATCAGCAATGACGGACGCCGCGCGAGCCACTTGGCCAGCACGACCTTCTGCTGGTTGCCGCCGGACAGCATCGAGACCGGGTTGCTCATCCGGCCGAACTTGAGCTGCAGCTTTCCGGCCCACTCGGTCGCGAGCTCGCGCTCGCGGGAGCGCCGGATCAGCCCGCTGCGGCGCAACCGCCCGAGCGAGGGCAACGCGACGTTGTGGTCGATGCCGAGGTCCATGACCAGCCCCTGCTGCCGACGGTCCTCGGGGACGAACGCGACACCCGCCGCCATCGCCACGCGCGGCCGGCCGTTCGGCAGCACGCGCCCGTTGACGCGCACCTCGCCGGCGTCGTGCCGGTCGATGCCGAACACGGCGCGCGCGACCTCGGTGCGCCCGGCGCCGACCAGGCCCGCCAGTGCGACGATCTCGCCGCGGCGGACCGAGAACGACACGTCGTGGAACACGCCGATCCGGGAGAGGTGGTCGACCTCGAGCACGGCCTCGGCCGGCGTCGTGTCGGTCTTGGGGAACATTGCCGCGAGGTCACGCCCGACCATGGCGCGGATGACGTCGTCAATGGTCAGCTCGGCGATCTGCGCCGTCCGCACGAACCGCCCGTCGCGCATGATCGTCACGCGCTGGCAGATCGCGAAGACCTCTTCGAGGCGGTGCGAGATGAACAGGACGGCCGCGTCGTGATCGCGCAGCGTCCGGATGACTTCGAAGAGCCGGTCGACCTCGAGTGACGTCAGGGCCGCAGTGGGCTCGTCCATCACGATCACGTTCGCATTGAACGAGATTGCCTTGGCGATCTCGACGATCTGCTGGTCGGCCACCGACAAGCCGCGTGCCAGGCGTCCCGGGTCGAGCTCGACGCCCAGCCGGGCGAACACGGCGTTCGCCGCGTTGCGCATCTGCGCCCGGTCGATGCGCCGGCCGCCCCGCTGCGGCTGCCGGCCGACGAAGATGTTCTCGGCCACGGTCAGGTCGGGGAAGAGCGTCGGCTCCTGGTAGATGATCGACACTCCGGCCGCACGCGACGCGGACGGGCTGCTGAAGGACACCGGTTCGCCGCCGAGGGTCAGCTCGCCGCTGTCGGGCTGGTGCACGCCGGCGAGGATCTTGACGAGCGTCGACTTGCCCGCGCCGTTCTCGCCGACGAGGGCGTGCGCCTCACCGGGATACAGCGTTATCGAGCCTTCCGCGAGCGCCCGGACAGCGCCGAAGCTCTTCGTTGCCCGGTCGAGCACGAGCCGCGGGTCGGCAGGCGCGTGATCAGCTGACACCGGCGTCCCCAGGGGTTGATGAAACCTTTCACGTGGCCCGGAACGCTAGCTGCGAGTTCCGACCGCGTCAAGGGTTCATTTCCAGGCCGTTTCCCGAATGAGACCCGGGGGTAACGCCGGTTATAGGCAAACGCATGGTGGTCATGCTGGCGGCACGGCACGGCCGGTCACCATCCGTGACACGATTCAAGCTGCCGTAGTGGCCGCGTCCCGGAGCCGCCGCGATCTTGTGCAGACACGCTCGCCATAGCCGGCCGATCTGCACATGATCGCCGCGGCCGCGGCGGACGCCGCAGGGTTCGCGGGCGTCACACGCGTGCCCTAGGCCCAGAGCTGGCCTTCGAGCTTCTCTGCGGCGTGCTGCAGCGAGCCGTCGTACGCGCCGGTCGAGAGGTACTTCCAGCCGCCGTCGGCGACGATGAACGCGACATCGGCCCGCTGGCCGGCTGCCGCCACGCGATCGGCGACCGCCAGGGCCGCATGCAGGATCGCGCCCGTCGAGATGCCGGCGAAGATGCCCTCATGCTCGATCAGGTCGCGCGTGCGCCGCAGCGCGTCGTAGGACGTGACCGAGAAGCGCGAGGTCAACACGGAGTCGTCGTAGAGCTCGGGCACGAAGCCCTCGTCGATGTTGCGCAACCCGTACACGAGCTCGCCGTAGCGCGGCTCGGCGGCGATGACTTGCACATCGGGCGCCTTCTCGCGCAGGTACCGGCCCGCGCCCATCAGCGTGCCCGTCGTGCCGAGGCCGGCGACGAAATGGGTGATCGTCGGCAGGTCGCGCAGGATCTCCGGGCCGGTGCCCTCGTAGTGCGCGAGCGCGTTGGCCGCGTTGCCGTACTGGTAGAGCATCACCCAGTCCGGGTTCTCGGCGGCCAGTCGCTTGGCCACCACGACTGCCTCGTTCGACCCACCCTCGGCCGGCGAGTAGATGATGCGGGCGCCGAACATCTCCAGCAGCTGGCGTCGTTCGACCGACGTGTTCTCGGGCATCACGCAGACCAGCCCGTAGCCGCGCAGCTTGGCCACCATGGCCAGCGAGATGCCGGTGTTGCCCGACGTCGGTTCGAGGATCGTGCACCCGGGCGTCAGCCTGCCGTCGGCCTCGGCGTGGCGGACCATGTAGAGCGCAGCGCGGTCCTTGACCGAGCCCGTGGGGTTGCGGTCCTCGAGTTTGGCCCACAGTCGCACCGGCGCGTCACCGTCCCACCGTGGCGATAGCCTCGGCAGCCCGACCAGCGGGGTTTCGCCGAGCGCGTCGAGCAGCGAGTCGTACCGGGTCATGCTCAGCCGCCCGCGACCGCCGGCAGGATCGTGACCGAGTCGCCGTCCTTGAGCGCGGTGTCGAGCGAGCCGGTGAAGCGCACGTCCTCGTCGTTGACGTAGACGTTGACGAACCGGTGCAGCCCGCCGTCGTCAGTGATCAGCCGGCCCTTCAGGCCCGGGTGCGTGGCGTCCAGGTTGTCGAGCAGCGCCGAGAGCGTGTCGCCAGCGCTGTCGACAGACTTCGCGCCGCCGGTGTAGCTGCGCAGGATCGTGGGGATCTTGACCTCGATGGCCATGGGAATCTGGTACTCCTGTCGTGCTTGGCAAGTGTCGGCTGGTTACAGAACGCGAACGCTGAGCACAATCGTCCCACCCGCGCCCGTCAGATATACGACTCCACCACCGTGACGGGTTCCTCGCGGACGACGCCGTCGACGATCCGGAACGACCGGAAGTCGGCCGTGTCGGGCAACCGGGTCGAGACCAGCACGTAATGCGCATTCGGCTCGGACGCGTAGGAGATGTCGGTGCGCGACGGGTAGGCCTCGGTGGCGGTGTGCGAGTGGTAGATGACCACCGGCTCCTCGTCGTTCGCCGCCATCTCCTTGTACAGCTGCAGCAGGTCGCTCGAGTCGAACTCGTAGAACGTGGGCGAGCGCGCGGCGTTCAGCATCGGGATGAACCGGGTCGGCCGATCGCTGCCCTCGGTGCCGGCGACGACCCCGCATGCCTCGTCCGGGTGGTCGCGGCGCGCGTGCGCGACGATGGCGTCGCGAGTGGCCCGCTCGATGGTCAGCACGGCGCTCAACGCTACCTAGTCAACGCGCGACCGCGTGGACGAGGGAGTCCTGCAATGCCGTCAGCCAGTGGTAGATGGCCCGCGTCTGGGCGTCGGGGTCGGCCGGGTCGATGCCGGGCTCGTCGTCCTCGCTGACGTTCAGGCGCGTGCCGATCGCGAGGCGCAGGTCGTTGAGCACGGTGAGCCAGCGCTGTGCTGCCTCGTCGTCCAGCTCGACATTGCCCTCGGCGGACGGCAGCTCGGCACGGCACCTTTCGAGCCGCTCCACCCGAGCGCCACGCAGCGAGTCCTCGGTCAGTTCGCGGAACTCAGTCGCCGCGTCCTCGTCCTCGGGGTAGGCCGACGGGAAGAGCCGCTGGCGCACCGGGTCGTCCTCGGGTAGCACCTCGAGCGCGCCGCCGAGGTCGTCGAACAGCGTCGCCAGCAGCCCGGCCTCGACCACTTCCAGATTGATCCGGACGTGGCCGCGGCGCCGGGTGACCCTCACCCGTCCTGGTGCTGCAGCGTGGCCCACAGGCCGTACCCGTGCAGGGTGTTCACATCGAGCTCCATCCGTTCGCGGGTGCCGGACGACACAACGGCCTTGCCGCGTTGGTGGACGTCGAGCATCAGCTTCTCCGCCTTGGGTTTCGAGTAGCCGAACACCACCATGAAGACGTGCGTCACGTAGCTCATCAGGTTGATCGGATCGTTCCAGACGATCGTGATCCACGGGTGGTCGGCTGCGCCGAGGACGTCGCTCTGCTCCTCGGGCAGCGTCTCACCCTGGGTCTCGAGTGGGGGCGAGAGCGTGCCAGCCATCACTCCATGGTGGCACGGTAACGTTCCGGTCACGACTCGCTCACCGGCCGGATGCGCAGGGGCATGGTCAGTCGGCGGACGATGACATCGACTATCACGCTCGGCTACGGTCAAGCGCCATGAGCACGCCTTACAACCCTGGACCGGGCGAGGGCCAGCCGGGTCAGCAGCCGCAGTGGGGCAACTACCCCGGCGGCGGCAACTACCCGCAGCAAGACCCGTCCGGCTTCCCCGAGCCGACCGTATATCCAGGACACGGCGGCTACCCCGGGCAGGGCGGCTACCCCGGGCAGGGCAACTACCCCCAGCAAGGCGGCTATCAGCAGCAGGGCAACTATCCGCAACAGCCCAGCGGCTACAACTACCAGCAGCAGCCGCAGCAGCCAGCGTGGCGTTCCCGCTACGACGAGCCGCGCGAGTCGGCCGGCATCGTCGGCCTGGCCGTCGCGGCGGTCGGCGCATTGCTGCTCGTCATCGGCGTCGCGGCGCTGAACTGGTACACGGTCCTCGGCCAGGCCGGAAAGCTCTCCGACCTGGGCGACTCCGCCAAGGACATCGACGCCGGTCTCATGAAGGCATACAGCGGCTATCTGGTCTGGGTCCTGGTGCTTGCAGTTGTCGCCGCGGCGGTGGTCGCGAGCCTGCCCAGTGGTGCGGCAGCCTTGTTCCGCATCATCGCGCCGGTGCTCGGTGTAATCGGCGTGGTAGTCACCCTGCTCGCGTCGAGCACCTTCTGGAACAAGGCGAAAGACACCGGACTGCAAGACGCTGGCGTCTTCAAGCACGCCCAGATCGGGCTGTTCTTGACTCTCGCCGGCTTCCTGATCGCAGGCATCGCGGGAGTCTTCGGTCCACGACGTGACTGACGGCCGCGGGCGCGGCTCATGAGTACCGGGTTGCTGACCGACCGCTACGAGCTCACCATGCTCGACGCCGCTCTGCGGGATTCGACCGCGGGGCGGCATTGCGTGTTCGAGGTGTTCGCGCGCCGGCTGCCCGAGGGGCGGCGATACGGCGTGGTCGCCGGCACCGCGCGGCTGCTCGACGCGATCGCCGACTACACGTTCGACGCCGCGACCGTCGAGTCGTTGCATCGCGCGGGCGTGGTCGGCGAGGCCGCGGCGGCCTATCTCGGCGCGTACCGGTTCCGCGGCGACGTCGACGGCTATGCCGAAGGCGAGCTGTACTTCCCGTACTCGCCGCTGTGCACGGTGTCGGGCACGTTCGCCGAGACGGTCGTGCTCGAGACGCTCGTACTGTCGATCCTCAACCACGATTCCGCGATCGCGTCGGCAGCCGCCCGCATGGTCAGCGCCGCCGAAGGGCGCTCGATCATCGAGATGGGATCGCGCCGGACGCACGAGCTCGCGGCGGTCGCGTCCTCACGGGCCGCCTACCTCGCCGGCTTCGCGGCGACATCCAACCTGGCAGCCGGGGACCGGTACGGCGTCCCGACGAGCGGCACGGCCGCACACGCATTCACCCTGCTGCACGACGACGAGGCGGCGGCGTTCCGGGCACAGATCGCCACGCTCGGCACCGACACCACGCTGCTCGTCGACACCTACGACCTGACCGCCGGCATCGCCGCCGCCGTCGAGGTAGCCGGCCCGACACTCGGCGCGATCCGCATCGACTCCGGCGATCTCGGCGTGCTGGCTCGCCAGGCACGCGCGCAGCTCGACGCCCTCGGCGCGACCGGCACACGCGTCATCGTCAGCGGCGACCTCGACGAGTACTCCATCGCCGCGCTCGGCGCGTCGCCCGTCGACGCCTACGGCGCTGGCACCGCGGTCGTGACCGGTTCGGGGGCGCCGACCGCGGGCATGGTCTACAAGCTCGTCGAGGTCGACGGGCGCCCGGTCGCGAAGCGCTCCGAGCACAAGGAGAGCCAGGGCGCGCGCAAGACCGCCTACCGCGTGCACAAGGCCACCGGGACCGCCGTCGAGGAGGTCGTCGTCGCCGGCGCTACACCGGACCTCGGCGAGCACGACCGGCTGCTGCAGCGCCCGCTAATGCGCGATGGCGGGCCGGTTCCCGACCTGCCCGGCCTGGATGCGTCCCGCGCGCACCTGCGCCGGGCGATGGTCACGCTTCCCTGGGACGGCCTGAAGCTCTCCCGCGGCGAACCAGCCATCCCGACGCGCATCGTCCCGTTCGGTTAGAGCCGCCAGGTCTCGGTTTCCTCCGCTGGTTCCTTTGCTCTGCGTACCGGTGCGCAACGCCGGGTGATGCGTCCAGGTACGCAGAGCAAAGCAACTACCGAAGCCGCCCGGCGCGCCGCCGACGGGTCGCTGGCGAGCACAATCAGCGCTATGCGCAGCGCGGTCATCGTCGTCGACGTCCAGAACGACTTCTGCGAGGGCGGTTCGCTGGCCGTCGCCGGCGGCACGGACGTGGCCCGCATGGTCACCGAGCGCCTCGCCGCGGGCGGCTACGACCACGCCGTCGCGACTCGCGACCACCACATCGACCCCGGCGCGCACTTCTCCGACCACCCCGACTTCGTCGACTCGTGGCCGCCGCACTGCCGGGTCGGCACGGCCGGCGTCGAGTTGCACCCCGAGCTCGACACGTCGCGGGTCGAGGCGGTCTTCGACAAGGGCGAATTCCGCGCGGCCTATTCGGGCTTCGAGGCCGTGAGCGACGGTGTGCCGCTGGCCGGTTGGTTGCGCGGGCACGACGTCGGCGAGGTAGAGATCGTCGGCATCGCCACCGATCACTGTGTGCGCGCCACGGCACTCGACGCGGTCGCGAACGGCCTCGTGACGACGGTGCGCCTCGACCTGACGGCAGGCGTTGCCCGTCCGACCGTCGACGCGGCGCTGAGCCTGCTCCGCGACGCTGGCGTCACCCTGCTCGGTGAACCGATCGTGCGGACTTAGTTCGGCGGGACGTCCAGCACGAACAACACCGAGTCGAGGTAGGACTCGTCGCCGGATCGGTCCGTTGCCGCGCGCCGCGCCGACCTGCCGTCGACGCCTACTGCCATACCGGCACCGCTGAGCAGGCGGTCGCTGCGGCGCGCGTCGCCGACGGCCACCGCATGCGGCAGCGGCACCTCGAACGCGGCAGCCAGCCGTTCCAGGGCCGCGGCCTTTCCCGCGCGGTCGCGTACCGCCGCCGCGGCATCGAGCTGGAGCGAGTCAGCGAGCGCATCGGCCGCGCCCTTCCGGGCCGTCGCCACCGCGGCGACACGGCAGCCCGAGTCCTGCACGGCGCGCACGAACTGCACGACCCGCGGGCCGAACCGCGCGTCACCGACGTCGCCGGCGAGCGTGGCGTCGGCGTCGAGCACGAGTAGTTGCCGCGCGGGCTGCCGGGTCGCCGCAGGCTCGACGGCGATGTCGAGCCTGGTCTCGGCGGCAGCCCCGATCAGCGACTTGCGCACGTTCTTCGCGTCACCGTCGATGTACATCTCGACGCCGGCCAGCTGCGCTCGCGACGACTGCCACATCGACTCGATGTTGCCGCCCACGTCGCTGATGCGCTTGGCGACGTCGCCGATCGCGCCGGCCCGCAGCTGCCGGCTCAGGATGACCGCGCGGCTTTGTCCGGAACGCGGGCGGGGCCGGCGCTTGCCCAGCGACATCGGCTGGCCTTCGTCGACGACCTCGACCTCGGAGTCGACGCCCACGGCCGCCGTGTTGCTGCCGACGGAGTGCCGCAGGGCAGCCGCGTCGCCGCGCAGATCCACCAGCACCGTCAGGGTCGTGCGCTGGCCGGTGACCGTCTGCACGACGTCGCGCACGTCGACGTCGTGGGCCGACAGCGCGGCAAAGACGATCGCCGTGACGCCGGGCCGGTCGCGGCCGGTCACGGTGACGAGGACTGGGGTGGGTCGCATCGCATGCGAGCCGAGACGCCGGCTGCCGCCGGAAGCCGGCGCTACCGGCCGGGTTCGCTATCTCGTTCGCCGGACCTCGGGCCGTCGGCGCCGGCGAGGGCCTGCACGATCTCGTGCCGGCGTCCGGCGTGGGCTTCGGCCTCGAGGCGTTCGAGCAGGTCGGGGTAGTGCAGTTCGAAGGCCGGACGCTCGGAACGGATCCGCGGGATGGACGTGAAGTTGTGCCTCGGCGGCGGGGACGAGGTGGCCCACTCGAGGGAGTTGCCGTGCCCCCACGGGTCGTCGGCGGTGGTGATCTCGCCGTAGCGGTAGGACCGGTAGACGTTGTACAGGAAGGGCAGCATCGAGGCGCCGAGGATGAACGAGCCCAGCGTGGAGACGGTGTTCAGCGTCGTGAACCCGTCGCTGGGCAGGTAGTCGGCGATCCGGCGCGGCATGCCCTTCTCGCCGAGCCAGTGCTGCACCAGGAACGTGGTGTGGAAGCCGACGAAGGTCAGCCAGAAGTGCAGCTTGCCCAACTTCTCGTCCATGTAGCGCCCGGTGTATTTCGGGAACCAGAAGTACACGCCCGCGTAGGCGGCGAACACGATGGTGCCGAACAGCACGTAGTGGAAGTGCGCGACCACGAAGTAGGTGTCCGAGACGTGGAAGTCGACCGGCGGGCTGGCCAGCAGCACGCCGGTCAGGCCGCCGAAGAGGAACGTCACGATGAACCCGACGGAAAAGAGCATGGGTGTCTCGAACGTGATCGAGCCGCGCCACATCGTGCCGATCCAGTTGAAGAACTTCACGCCGGTGGGTACCGCGATCAGGAACGTCATGATGCTGAAGAACGGCAGCAGCACCGCGCCGGTGGTGAACATGTGGTGTGCCCACACGGTGACCGACAGCGCGCCGATGAACAGCGTCGCGAGCACCATGCCGGTGTAGCCGAACAGCGGCTTGCGGCTGAACACCGGGATGACCTCGGTGACGATGCCGAAGAACGGCAACGCGACGATGTAGACCTCGGGATGACCGAAGAACCAGAACAGGTGCTG
>WNGR01000051.1_pt1 | contig 115445 bp, 144 predicted proteins | sample 5407581 | NCBI WGS metagenome assembly WNGR01 (sample SAMN13153383, study PRJNA577476) | soil metagenome | isolation source: 80 cm soil or saprolite under Garry oak tree replicate 2 | place: USA:California | collected 2016-06-15
GGATCAGACAGGGGATGGATGGGTCAAAGACTGTTATGTTCCTATACCGTAGGGTACAAAGAAGTCAAGTCTAAGGCTACAGTGCTAAAGACCTGAAGTACTTATAGTAATGGAGAACAATAAGTAACGCGTACAATAGACGTCACGAGAACAATGGCATCACGAGTACAATAGGTCACTGGGAACAATAGGTAGTCCGAGTTAGGCCTATGACATCATAGGAACAATGCAGTCACAAGTCATTAGTCCATCACACGTGATAATAGGTCACATGGAACAATAGAGGTCACGACAACAATAGAGACACGAGAACATACCGAGTCACAAGTCTGTATAGTAGGTGGTCACATGAGTCAAGCCTGTGAGTCACCATGAGTCGCAGAGAAAAGGTTAAGCATGGGTAAAATAATAGAAAAATGAATAGAACGGTTCTGGGACGTAACACCGGGCCACATCACAGCCTTTCATGAAAGAACTGCGCGTCGCTCAATCCACCGCAGTACGTATTTGTTGTGTCCACTCAAGCCACTGATAGAGCCTCTACTCCAGCAAAAAGCGGCCAGAACAGCTGTGAAGACGGGTGTCGTGCCATCTGGCAAGTAGACAAGAATGACTCTCGCATACATCCACCCCTTCTCCGAATACCAATGCTTTGCAACTTCTTCTCTCTGTGTCTCTTGGTCCTTTCTTGCTATCCAGTTGACCCCCATGGACTGCTCTGTCGCCGGACTCAATCACATCGCTTTCACACTCAGAATTGGACTTGTATCTTGTACTCTCAGGCACCACTGGTCTTGCAAGGTCTTGTAATTCTTGCTCTGTGCAGCACTTCTACTGTGACGCAAATTGGCGCGTGACAATGTCGTTAGAATGTATAGTAGTAGCCTGCAATCAAAAAATTTGTGACGCGATCGATTCGTAGCGATTGTCGAGTGACCAATTTCAGAAAATACCAACAACAATAAGTTTGATTGACGTCGATTGTAGTGGACTTCATCGAAGGCGGTCACAGACAATCGACACGAGTCACGAAAAAATATGGTATGAGGGACATATAATCGATTTATTGACGCAGGTAGGTCGTGTCTACAACAATCGAATTCGATCGACCCTGGACAACCAACTTCCCACTGGGTGTCAAGAGTCGCAGTAGTCACGATACCGTGACCCAAACGCTGCGGTGCTGACATAGCAAAGCACTTGCTGCTATACTTGCCACTCGATAACAGAATGTTTTTCTCACGACTTGCACCGAAACCCAAGTAGAGCACCTCGCCGTAAAGCATCTCCAACAAAATGTCTAAATTCGCTCCCCATCGTCATTCTGCGAACAATCCCCGCCCCACGTCCTCGACAGTCTGTCAGAAATGCCTCCAGACAGGTCTGTTCCACGTACAAATTATTGAGGCGAACCGCACAGTTCTAATACTGGTAATATAGGCCACTTCACATACGAGTGCAAGTCCACTCGACCATACGTTACACGCCCGTCACGTACGGCGCAGCTCGAGAATCCACGTCTTCTCGCCAAGTTAAAAGCAGACGGAAAACCTTCTATCGATGTTCCTGAGGAGTTCAAAAACAAGTTCGTCTCAACTTCTCGGGGTTGCCTCATATTGACTAAATTTTCCCAAAAGGACCGGAACTGCGGATAGAATCCTAGACGCAAAGGAAAAACAACGAGAAAAAGAGGACAAAGGGCGTGCGAAGAAAAGGACGAAGCGGTGCGCTCTTTTTTTCTTACTCTTGCTGCGTTCTTCGCACCCTTACGGCAAAACACGCTAGTTCATCGAGTGCAGCCTCCTCTTCCGATTCCTCATCTGAATCAGACTCATCGACCGACTCCGGCACTGATTCAGGGTCAGAGACCTCAAGCTCAGGCGGTTCGAGCTCTTACAGTTCGCGTTCACGGGATCGGGATGACAAACGCAGGCAACCACGAGGGCGCAGTCTCTCCAGCCGATCGTCTCACGGGGAGCGCAGCCGCAGTCCGAGGCGATGATCATTCAGAATCTGCGGGTGGCGATGCCCACCCTCATTTGTATTGTTCAGAATGCCGCGTTAATAATATATGCATCGCACTCTCCAGAGCCAGCCCGTGCTGCTCGGTGCGACAATTAAGCAAGGCGGAGGTCGTGTAGAGCGGGCGACATTGAAACAGTAGCATAGGTCATGAACACCTTGCGTCCGTTGTTTTGGTATTCATTATCAGTGCAACGATGAGTCTGGCCAGTCGAAGTATCAGCGACGCGTTGAATGAACACCGCAGCAACAATAAAACCGTACCCGTACAAGCCAAGAACTTCTGAAAAAATGAGGATCAAAACCATTGCCACAAATACTTTGGATTCTCGGACGTAGGCGCGGACGCACTGCATGAACCACGTTGAGCCAGACTACAGAGAAGCTTTTCATGAAACGTACTGAATCCCCAACAATGCCAATGGCATATCCTGCTGCCATTCCAGTAGCACCACACGCAAGCCCTGCACCCAGATGCATAAAACCGGAATAGAGGGGGTAGTCTCGTGATGGATCGACTATGCCCCTATGTCAAAATTATGCATGGAACGTGGAGTGCTTTACCACTTACGTCCCCCCACAATTAGTACGGAGACCACGAGGCCGTACACCGCGATAATGCCGGACATGACGACAGGAATGAGGGACTATTCGCCATAGTTGTGGTGAGCTGCTGTCGCAACAGTAGCATGCGAGGAGAAGACGACACCTTCATGATGAGCTCCGGTTTGAACTGTCCCAGCCCCGCAATGCCAATACCCGCTTTTGATGTTCCATACGCGGCACCAACAGCTGGCCGTGCAAGAGTTTGGTCAGTATGCTCCTGGAGAGTATCCTATATTATACACACTGCTGAATATCATCTGAAAAGCAAATCGGGGTGTGTGAGACGCGGTGGGGATAAGACGAGGAAAGGGGATCAGATACTCACTGAGGAAGCAACGCCCGCGAATCCAAAGAATGGCGCGTAAGGTGGACAAGATGACATGGTGAAAGGAACGGAATGTGTCGGTGTGTCGGTGTCGGTGTCGATGTCTACAGTTGTCTCAAGCGCAGTGAGACAAGCGCAGTGGTCTCCAGCGGCAGAGGAGGTCGGAGTCTGAAAGTGCTTAATAGGACAATACGTCAACTGCGCTTGCGCAACTCACGTCAATCATGGAGGCACTCTTCTTCAACGTACGTGTCTACAATTCCCCCTATCTCCCTACTTCCCCCTCAATCCTCACTGACTCAGGTTCTGATGCGCGCAGGTCGATTCAGGGTTCTTGGAGGGCATCGTCAGGGGGTACAGGTCTAGTCTGCTCACACAGGGCCAGTACGCTACTTTGACGCAGTGCGAGACACTTGAAGGTTCGCGTTCCGTTACAGAAGGATGTCAAACTTCGATCTCATTGTGTGCGACAACTCATCATAGACTTGCGAACCCAGCTAGCGTCGACGGACTATGGCAACTTCCTCGCGAATGAACCGTCGCCCATCTCGACGTCCACCATAGCGGACAAGGCGCTCAAAAATCTAGTCGATCAATTCAACTACGTTCGGAGCAACGCGGTCGCGCCGCTTGACAAGTTCCTCGACTACATAACGTATGTTCGGTTACACTTGCCAGGAGCTGACAGCTGACAGAAGGGGATATCTCTTCTAAGATATGCATATATGATTGACAACCTCGTGTTGTTGATTACGGGCACACTTCACAAGCGCAAGCTGACAGAACTTCTGAAGCGATGCCACCCACTAGGCTGGTTCGAGGGTATGCCTGCGCTCGGGGTGCCAACTAACGCGGAGGAGCTGTATCATACTGTGCTTGTAGAGACGCCGTTGGGTACGTGCTTCCGCGCATACATTCAACCGCCAAAAATCTCAGTGGTTACCATACACAGCGGAATACTTCCGGGATTGCTTAAAAGTGGACGACTTGGATGCATTGAACATCGAAATTATTCGGAACACGCTCTACAAGGCGTACTTGGAGGACTTTGAGCGGTTTTGCCAATCACTTGGCGGTCCGACGGCCGACGTAATGGGACGCATCCTTGCCTTCGAGGCGGACCGAAGGTCGATTAACATCACTATCAACTCCATTGGCACAGAACTGTCGAAGGAGCAGCGGGCAAGACTATTTCCGACGATCGGCCGCCTGTACCCAGGGGGAAACAACGCGCTCGCAAAAGCAGATGATATCGACCAAGTGCGGAGCGCATGCGACAGCGTGACAGAGTACCGTGGGTTCTTTGAAGGCGTCGGCACGAACGGCGTATCTCACGGAGACGACGAGGGGGCGGCCGCGCAAATTGAAGACAAATTTTTCGTGGAAGAAGTTAATTTGAACAAAATGGCATTTCTACAACAGTTCCAATATGGAGTTTTCTATGCGTACGTGAAGCTGAAGGAGCAGGAGATCAGGAACATTACATGGATCTCAGAGTGTATCGCCCAAGAGGCGAGAAACCGGATACAAGATTATATACCATTGTTTTAATTTTTTTTTAACAAATTAAATAAACGTCGTTATGTCATCGGAAACGGAGTCAGAGCCGTTCCAAAATGAGATAAATTCAACAAATGTCAACTTGATGGTTAACTAAAATTGTTGCAAAGCGCGACGCGCAACGCCAACTGTTTCAATTTGATTTGATGTATACGCGCACAGCAGTGCATACACATGCATGCGCACATGGCCTATACGCATGTGTTGATGTCAAAGGTTATATATCGCTCTGCGCATATGCTTCCTTCCTTCGTCCCTTTCCATGTCCACCTTTGACTCCTCAGATGCATCTCGCCATCATTTCCTCACCGTCATCCTCATAGTCGCTCCTCTCGGTGCTACCCTGGTTCCAATAATCGGTACCCTTATCTTCTTCGCCCCGGGCGAGTCGAGAAAACGCCCCGTATTTCTCCTCAACATACTCGCTTGTCTCCTCGGTATCTGTCAAGCCGTCTTTTTCGCTTGTCTTAATTCCTCCGTTCTTCTTCATCCCGACAAATTTGTTTCACATACGACGCTTATTGTTGCCATTGCCGTCCTCCTTGCCCCCCCAATCCTCGCAGACTCAATTCTACTCTTCCGTCTTCTCGCTTTTTATCCTATTCAGCTCACTCCACGCAAAACCTTCATCGCCATTCTGGCACCCACTTCTCTCGTGAAGGCCGCACGTCTTGCTTGTCTCATCGCCTTCATCGTCACCTACCCGGTCTCACGCCTCGATGCACCAGGCTATGTTGCGGTGCGGGGACTCGTATGGGGCCGCGGACATTGGGTAATCGCTGTCTTCGCTCTCCAAGCGCTTGATAATACGTGCGTACCATCATTCGTCTTCTACGCGCGTCAATCCTGACCGAACGAATCTTGATCAGGTATGTGTCATCAATGTTCCTTTACAAACTCTATCGATTTGGTTATACCACCCAAAAGGCAATAGGTGGATCTAGGGGTGAGTGCTCTTCTGCTGCGATCAATCGATATAGCACCCTGACAGAGACCGCATTTAAGAGGAAATGTTCTCTCGAGTACCCGCTGTCTTCATAATCGCACTTGGAAATTATGTGGTTCCGTACGCGCCCGTCCAAATAGTCTCTCTAAGCATTAATTAACACACCGCCTCAGGGTTACAATCGACATTTTGATGATAATACTCATGACACTCCTTCCGGATTGGGCCGGCGGCGTATACATCCTCTTCGTTGCCAATTTTGTCACCATTTTTGGCATCGTGTTTGCCACTGTCTGGACAACCAACCAGAACTGGATTTTACGTCGAATGGTTGAAGCTGGTGTCGATGGACGTACACAATCCACCATGCGCTTTCAATCCAAGTCCATCGTCGATGCACCCTCCGTATACGACCCATACGAGACCGCGGACTTATTTTTCCCCCCACGATGAGCCTTCCGCAGAGTAACCGCCTTTGGGTGTTGCAAAAGACCGCACGCCTCCATTTCCAGCTACTCGGCCATGTGATGGGCGTTCTGACCCAACGCCAGAATCATTCACCCGAATGCTTCCTGACCAGCCTGATCAGCTCCTTGGTACAGCATGTGAGCTGTCACCGTCCGGGTCTCGTCCGAAAGCAGTTGATCAACGAGAATCACGCGCACAGCAAAACAGTGTACGCCCGCAGTCAGGAAGAAGTGTACATTCACAAATGGCGTTCTCGGAGATTTGCTATCAGTTCTGCCAAGTAGAGTTCGGGCGTCATGGGATCTATGTCAATCCACTTGAACCGTGGGCGCTGTAGTAGTGCCAGAACTAGAGTTTGGGTCTCTTCTCTCGGATCACAGTTGGTCCCGCGCCTGTTCGCTACACTGTACTACATGGGTAGTATGTACCGAACGCGACACTAGCCGTGATGACAACATATGTACTGTGCGATTTAGCGTATATGTCCATTTCGTGATTATCGAAACCTTGATAACGGTTGACTCGGATCTCGCCGTGACGCGCGATGTACTTCCTTCCTCCCCCCCTTAGCCCTTCTGCCCCGCCGTGGCCAACATGAGTTCTTACTTTAGTTCAGACCAAGACTCGGAATTTTATTCCGACTTTGAGAACTCTCCGTCGAAAGCGCGCGCTCGGTCCTCGTCTCGCGCCTCTGACTTCACCGCCGACGACAATCCTGACGATGGCCCCGGTTCTTTCACTTCCTTCGATGCTTACTTTCTACACGCATCCCGGCCCTCACGAACCTCCTCCAACGTCTTCTCGCAACTCGTCCAGCCACTGTCGCCCGACGAATATGCCACCTCCCTCCCCCGCGCCTTCTACACCCTCCCCTTCTCCGACGCGTCGACGCGACTATTAGAGCAGTCCCATCGCTCACACCTACCGCGCTACCTCCTCGAACTCGCCGAGGGTTTCAACCTGCTTTTCTACGGCCTCGGCTCGAAACGCCGCGTGCTCAACGAGCTCGCCCGAGCATGCGCCACGCGCGCACGCGCGCACGTCCTCGTGCTCAACGCCTTCCAACCGTCATTCTCCGCGCGCGATATCCTCACCGCGCTCGCGCGCCTGCCAGGCGAACCGCAGGGCGTGGAAGGCGTCGCGCAATTCCTCTCCGGGCCCATCTCCTCGGGACGACGACGGCGGCTCGTGCTCGTCGTGCACAACATCGACGCGCCCGCACTGCGCACAACGCCCAAGACGCGCACGCTGCTCGGTGCGCTGGGCGCGCTGGACGGCGTGCAGGTCGCCGCGTCGGTCGACCATGTCGTCGGCGCGCCGCTGCTCTGGTCGTCGACGGAGATGCTCGCGCGCCGGTGGCTCTGGCATGACCTCACTACGCTCGCGCCGTACGACGCCGAGCTTGCCGGCGCGGACCCTGCGTCGCTGCGTGCTCCCACGGCCGCGCGCGGGGGCGCCGGGGGTGTGGGTTTGGGCGCCGTCGCGGAGGGAACGGGCACGGGCGTCGGCGTCGGCGCTGGTGCTGGACAGATGACGGAGACGGCGGCCGTACATGTCTTGGCGGCCGTGACGCAACGGGCGCGCAAGCTGTTCGTGCTGATGGGCCGGCGGCAGCTCGAGGCGCTGGCCGATGCGGGCAATGTGGAACCGACCAATCTGGCAGACTCGGGCGAGGTCGCGATCGCTTACGATGTGTTGTTCAATCTTGCGCGAGATAATTTCATCGCGACGAATGATACGGCACTGCGCGCGCTTCTTGGAGAGTTTAGGGACCATCATCTGGTCGTCACCATTGGCACAGGTGCAATGGGTACAGGCGAGACGCTGTGGATTCCGCTACGGAAGGAGAGGCTCAAGAAACTGTTGGACGGATTACAGCAGCAGGATCCTCCATAATCTGAACATGAAATCATATTATGTAGTCGATATTTCGCCAGAACAATAACAGAGTCACTACTTAGTAAATATACGGGATGATGCGATAGGGAACGAGTTTCTGATACCTATGCCAATCCTTCCCATACCTGTGCAGGATTGTATCAATAAGATTGATTTTCAAGAGCAGAGTTGAACGTACTTCTTTTCACATTTTTCATCGTCACGTCGCTGTCTATGAATAAGGAGCACAGCAAAGTAGACAACGTAGAAATAAGTGACGGGAGTTTGAAAGCCGGTTGGAAGGGACCATGCGAGAGCCATGAAGAGGTCACCCCTTCAGATGATTAAGATGAAGGTACACAAGTAGTTGAATCACGACGCACAGGTAATTCGGATGACGTGACACACCCCACCAGCCAGAGGTGAGCAGCTTAGATCCTTGCTCGGTCGTAATATACACGAGGTCTGTTCTGTCGTGAGATCGCAATTACTTGGAAATTTAAGTCACATGGACGCACTCTTGGGGTTACGTCCGTTTCGGAACTCGTTCTTCTCGTTGTTTGATGCCCTGAAGATGTAATAACCGAGGAAATTGACTGCTAAAATCGCGGCGCTCCAGGCGTATCCGAGCTCCATTGGTCGGAACACAAGGTAGCGCGCCTGGAGGGAATACACGAAAGGCACCCAGAGTAGGTCACCGACGGAAAGCATAAAGCCGAATCCGTCAGAAGTGATATCCATAGTTGTCAGAACCGCGGGCTACATGTGACACTTAGCGGCAGGCTAGGAAAAGATCTCGAGGTAAAACTCACCTCGTTGTACAAAGCATCCGTGATATAGAGGCCTTGGAAGACGAGGACGAGGATCATTGAGTCTGTGATACGTCCGTCAAGGCGGGCGGCCTGTGCGCATGCCATGCTTATGTCGATCAACAACCAAAGGATCATGCCAGGACGAAGCTCGTTGAATGATTTGATGTCTAACGACCCAACGCTCGGGTTCAACTCACGCCCGATGTAGAACTTTTGAGGTGTGTGCGTAAGTCGGACGAAAGGATAAAAGGTAGAGCGTGAACATACATCATAAATGAAATTGCCACTGTTGCCACCAAGGGCTAGCAACTTTACTTCTTGGAAGGAGAGCGCGTACCAAAGGATGGCCTGAAGGAAGGACATCGACAAAGCTGCGCTTGTAAAGCCAATCCAGTGGTCATAAAAGAACGTGAATGACTCGACACCAAAGCGTAAGATGTAGCCAGTGGAAAGACCGAGGGCCAGAAGAGCTGAGGAGAACGCTATTCCGGACAGTTGTCATAAGTTCGAGAAAAAAGTGGTTCGAGAGAGGAGATCGTACCATTAATCTTGTAGTGTTGGTATTTGCCGTTTCGCAACTGGGTCCCTGGAACCCAGTCGCCTGGAAGGACCGCCCAAGCTAGTAAGCAAAAAGCATACCAGCTGTAGTAAAGAGCGAAGGCCTTTGGATCCCAAAGTTTCCACCAAAAAGCGGGATCGGACACCGCCCCGACTAGAGACGGGTAGAGGGAGTCGACAGGGGGTGGGCAGCCGCCAGACGACTCGTTGCAGGTGAAGTAAAGGGCATATGCAAGGATTGGTACACCGACTGTGATTAAAAAGGCCCCCGGGGGACCCAAGAACTCGTAGGAAGTTGTTTTTGGATTTAGGGCGTTTGAGCGTTTAGAGTCGGACATGATGGTCTGCTGCAACTCAGGCGAGGCGCGTCGCCAGCGCGTATCCATCACGTGTAGTTGCCATTTACAGCAAAGATTAATTTCGGGCCCAAGGTCCGCACACTCGCAAGTGATACTTTAGTGCTACAGCTCCCTCCTCAGACTCTCAGCCCCAGGCTATATCCCCACCCCCACCCTCCCTCGTGTGCTGGAGTGCACTTGTGCTTATGGGTTTCTTCTCTTCACGACGACACGATACAGAGGCCTTTCTTGATCCCAGTAACCAACACCTGGGCAATTCCCCGTCTCCTGGAGTTATCCGCTCCCGTTTCGTACGTGTGACGCTGCGCTCGTCCTCTCTTTCATTCCATCCATCGCCGATCGTTTCCATTCACTCTGCAGCAGTATGGTAGGAACAAGGGGAAATCACGGGAGGCGAACGCCACTCTTCCCCAAGGGGTAATCCCCTCTCCAGCGCATTCAAGAGGGGAACCGAGTTTCAACGACTCTCCATCTACCTTCAGCAAGCATCGCTCTACCAAGGGGAGTGATATGAGGAGCCCGTCCGAATCCCCGATGCTGTCGTCTCCCCCACATAAGACGTCAAGGAGTCCAGGGCCTCCGAATACTCGTGCTTCGACTGATGCCATAACGCACGTTTCCCTTTCTCTCACGCGCTCTCTCACTGAACTCTTCTTTTCTAGGATGATGCTGGCCCAGAGGTTGGCTGAACTGGCCTCGGCCAATGCAGAGGGTTTGCTCGAGTACGTGGCATCAACCAATTCAGTCGGTTACTTCGAATTGAATCACAAGTTAGCGACGACGAGTATAGATTGCTTCGCCAGAACCTGTTCGAGCGACTCGGCAACTCGACAGTACCGCAGGAGAACCCCGTTGTCCCTACCGCCGGTCCAAGTCGACCTCGTCCTCCTGGGAGTGCGTGTCTATTCTTGGCTTCGTTCTAGGTCGGTCCCTGACACGCTTTCTTAAGCACCGCAGCGTAAAGACTCGAATCGTGCTCCTTCTGTGCAGTCCAAAGCGTCGTCTTCTGTTTCTGGATTCTTCAGGCGAGCAACCGGACGAAGGAATGCTTCTACCGATGCAGACCTTCACAGTGATTCAACCAGCTTCCTCTCTGCAAGCTCAAATTCTCCAAACACCTTCACACGCCGTCTTCTTCGACTATCATCGAAGCAGAGCAGCACGGCCTCCTTGAGGGGCGATACGGCATTGTCTGCGCCCGACGGTCTCTCCCCAACTTACGTCGCGAGTCCCAGACGTTCCGGCGGTCCAGGCAAATCCGCTAGTCCCTCCATTTCACGATCCTCTACGACACGAAGCAAACGTCAGGCACCACCACCGCCTTCCGCTTTCCATCATCGCGCGAACGGAGCCGAGCCTAAGCGAATGCAAACGCATTCAGCCATTTTGGATGACGATGTGGATGACGGAGAACTCAAGTCCTCGAAAGACATTCGCGCGCAGATTGAAGCTGTGGAAGCCGAAGGACGCAGACTCATGGATGCGTTTAACGGTCTTGAATTGAGTGCCCTGACCCGAAAGTCTCAATCACCCGCTCTCCCGTCTTCTGGCCATTTCCTTCAGGGCTTTGATTCCTTTGATTCGTCGTGGTCGTTCCGCCCAGCGAAGGACGCCGATGGAATGTCGCTGCGCTCCACGACGTCGAATGGGACCAGCCTATCTGCTCACCGGTCGCCAGTTCGGACCCCCCGGACTTTACCGAATCCGCCATTAGTTTCGCAGCCGATCTTACTAGGTCGCAAGTCTTCGCTTTCTTCGATCTCGTCGAGGGGGCGCAGTGGCCCAACAAATGGCGCCCCACATTTACCCGCTTTACCGTCTTCGCTGGGACGCTTATGGGCTGCTAGTTCCTCAAGTGTCAACCTGACGCGCAGTACAGGACACCTGCCATTGGCGCCCGTGGCAGAAGGGGATAGCCGCGAATCCGTTGAGGGGCATGTACGTCACCTGCACATTGACACATCGCCTTCCGCGCTTTTAGGGACAACACCCAATTCCTCGCGGAAGAACGGGGTGGTAGGGGATGAGGGAGACATGATAGCGTTGGAGTCGGAGATGGCGGAGATTAGACGAAGACGGGTGGAAGTGATGGGAAGATACGACGAACGGCTGGGCTACCTGCGAGCCAAGCTCAAGGGAGCAGAACTTCATGAAAAGTTATTACGGCGGTGAATATACCTTGGCTGTTGGCCTATTATGTAATGTATATTCACGGTTTGGGCGGACCGGGATTGCCGGTTGTTAGCTTTTTGTGTCACTCTGAGCCTCTCTGCCAGTCCCACTCCACTGACCACTTACGGCCCATCGACCATGTCTGGTCAGCAAAATCCAGATAACGCCCCTAACGAGGATGATTTTACTTCCCCTACCTCGGCGACTCCAACTTACAGGTCAAAGCCACCCGTTCATCGCAGCGCTAGTCATGGTTCGCAATGGCTGGCCACAGATATTGCCTCACACCATAATGCCGGCACTTCCTACTCCTCCCAGTACTCACACCCCGTGTCTCCAAGCCCACGGCGTAAGAACGTAACGAGGAGCTCCTCAACGACAGGTTCTAGACGTCTCAGAGTGCGCACAACCTCAATTGCAAGTTCCCGTGTACGGGATCGTGAGGGTGGATTACTCAGCGAGGACGATGAAGAGAGTTCTGAAGAGCGCGCCGTCGGAATAGAGCAAGGGGATGACCCGCGCGGGAAAAGAGTTGCAACACTAGCTGAGGAGGCCTCTGGCAATAACAGCGACGATGACGTGGACGCCGCGGACGATGAGGACCCTATCACCCTCAAGGACCGCCAGTCACTCATCAACGTCGAGCATCCGTTCGGTCTCCCTATCTGGAAGCCGGCCCTGTACAAAAAGTCTCGGTCGGTCACTCGTTACGCTGACCAGGCACTCCATTCTATTCCGTCCGCCCAAGCCGAGCGGCACCTACTCCCCGGAAACATCCTCTGGGCTGTGCTCTTTGGTTGGTGGCTCGCCCTTGTCTGCTTCATTGTCTCGGCCTTACTCTGGTTCGTGCCACGGGGCGGAAAGCGCTACTCTTATCTCGTTTACGGGTTAGGGTGGTACCTCGGCTGGCCCTTCGGAAAGTATGTGGAAGGCCGGATTCATGAAGCGAACGAGGGGGGCAAGGGCGCCTCAACGCCGCAGGGAGATAGCGCGTTTCATGGACAAAACATTTCTGACAGCGACACCGTCCGGGGGCCCTCGGATCTACGGGAGCGGCGAGATAATGACCCACCTTCTCTGGGACCTTCCGTCCAATTCGCAACTCCAGAACACGCCCAAAGCGCTTCGTGGTCAGAAATACGCATTCCCAGTGAAAGGTCATCTTTATTGGCCCAGCAGCGAAACAACGGTTTTCCCCTTGGCCCTTCTAAATCATATGGTGCAACGTATTCATCTGTCACCAAGGAACCTATCAAGATATCCACATCGGAGGATATTTTAGGTCGTATCTGCTTTTGGCTAGCTTTGGTCATCATTATTGCGCCTCTGATGCTCTTCGTATGCATGATTTGCTGGGCACTTATCATTGCTGTCCCAATGGCGAAACTCAACTGGGCACTCATCAAATACCTTTTTCAGCATCCAACAGGCATCCGCTTCTGTTCGGCTCCATCCATCGTTTACCTTCCGGTGGAAGGCCTCTCCCCCGAAAGCGCTGGTGAGAGCGGAGGCACTTCCACACCTGTGAGAGTCAAGCCAAGGCTCTTGGCCGGTCAAGATGCCCCTTCTGGTGTACCATCCTCCAAGGTTCTCCTCTGCATCTACCGTGCTGTTGGATTACAATTTTACAAGTATACTATCGGCGGTATCAACATCTTCTTCATCAACCTCATCCCTGTTGTGTTCTTTGTCATATTCGATGGTTGGTTCCTATCTCCCATAGTCGAGGAACGCAAAGAAAAAGGCCAACATATTCCGGTCATCCTTGCCATTCTCGGTTCTCGACTCCTCGTCTTCTTGCTTTCGCTACTCAGTGTCATTCCCCTTTCGTACTTCATTGGTATGGCAGTTGCGTCCATTTCCGCACAATCATCCATCGGAATGGGCGCGGTCATCAATGCAACTTTCGGTTCTATTGTCGAGATTTTGCTGTACGCGTTTGCCTTGACCGAAGGCAAGGGTCGTCTGGTAGAAGGCTCAATCGTGGGAAGCTTGTTGGCTGGTGTCTTACTCATGCCTGGTTTGAGTATGATCAGCGTCGCTTTTCGGCGGAAGGAGCAGAACTTCAACGCTAAAAGCGCTGGTGTAACTAGCACGATGCTTATCATGGCTATTATTGGAACGCTCACACCAACCTTATTCTACCAAACATACGGCAATGTACGTTCTAGCATCCGCATACCTTTCTTTGACCTACATTCAATTTTTGCCTTCTTTCCAGTTCCAATTAGTGTGTGAAGGCTGCCCAGAGCATGCCCCAACCGGAGGCATTTCGTGGGGGTGCAAACGTTGTTCGTATCAACACCCGGACCCTGTGGATGACCCATTCTACCAAACGACTGTGAAGACGCTCATGTACTTCTGTGCTGCCGTCCTTCTCTTCGTGGGTCCACTAGCTAGTCTTACTTCTCGCCGCCGATTAATCGTTTTCGCTCCAGTCGTATCTCGTCGGGCTTTGGTTTTCGCTCCGCACCCATGCCTCACAGATTTGGCAGAACCCCCAGCAGTTGCTACACCCCCACGAATCGGGTCGCATGTCGCTATATCATAAGATAACCCCACCGTCCAACTTCATACCGGGGGTGTCCAGGCCAGGGCCGCAACGAGACATGGACACCATTCGTCACAGACCTAGCGTCATCATATCGGATCCGGCCGCGGAGTCGGGCTCTCGAAGTGTTTCCCAGTCCGCCGGCGCTCCGCCAGGAGACCACTCTGCCAGCGCTTCCTCTGAATCGCCGACCGCTCTGCGTCCCGTTTCGTACCCCAGCAACGCTCCCACGAGTCCCACGCCCGGGTCCCTTGTTCCGATTCTTGAAAGCGTCGACCACGCGCTGAAGGATACGGGTTTGCGAGCTGCGCAGCTTCCTCCCGACGATTTTACTCGCGCTGTCGCCGTCGCCACCGTGTCGGCTTTGCGACACCAACAGGTGCATGCTGCGCGACGAGTGAGAGGCGGACAGCTTGGAGATGAAGAAGATCCCGCTGGGCATGGCGGACATGACGCGCCTTCTTGGAGCCGTGCGGTTAGCGCGAGCGTATTGTTGGCGTGCACGGCATTATATGCCATCATCGCTGGTAGGTGCACCCGCCTTCTCTCATCGCCACATGTTTGCTGATTGGCACGGCACAGAGTTGCTGGTGGACGTCGTGGACGTCGTGCTGAATGGCTCGGGCATTGACGAAAAGTTTTTGGGAGTCACGCTATTCGCACTCGTGCCCAACACGACCGAATTCATGAATGCAATGTCGTTTGCCATGAACGGCAATATTGCTCTCAGGTAACCCGGCTTTTATTTTGTTTAATTTTTTTGTGTGTGGAGTTCTTGGAGACTGAGCGGCGCACACACAGTATGGAAATCGGTTCAGCATATGCCCTTCAAGTATGCCTCTTACAGATCCCCGCGATGGTCGCCTTTTCGGCCTGGTACGACCCTCTTGAGATGGGTAAAGTCGCCGACACTTTTACGTGTGTAATCCTTCCAAAATTTGAACCCTTCCCCCTCTCTAAAACGCCGTTTCCATGTCAGGTTGATCTTCCCTCGTTGGGACGTGATTGTCATCATACTGTCGATCTTCCTCTTAACTTACACGTACATCGAAGCGAAGGCGAACTACCATCGCGGAAGCATCCTCGTTTTGAGGTACGCTGTTTCCCTCCCTCGGTAATCTATCGGATTAAGCCCTAACGCGATTTTCCCGCAGCTATCTCGTGCTTACTGCTGGGTTCTTCTTCGCACCACACCGCTCCGAAGGCGACAGCAACGACAGTAGTACCGTCCTTGGTCCCCTAGTCACCGTACGCTCTCTCACCGAGTCGGTGCGCTTGTTTTGGGCCACGGCCGCTCCCTAGTCATTGTACGCAAACACTTTGGACTATTTCGTAATTTATATAGCTCAGCATTACCGCGCTCTTCTGGCGTTGATGACTTGTTTATGATTAGTTTTTGTTTGCCTCACTGTTCGCATATCTAGTTATCTTGCGAGCTTAGGCAGCATTTTTTCTTCTTCTTTATACACTGCAGTCCTGTTGTGATTGTTTGCACTCGCTCGACCTCAGCCTCAGGTTCTGAAAAATGTAGCTGCTTGCTTTGGTTAGAAAAAAAAAATATACAGAAATTGGCGATTGATACAAAATTGTCCGGGATCATCCTCGCTCGCTCAATGTAGCGCCTGCAACGCTTCCAATGACTGTCTGATTTCTCCGTACGTCTGTTTGAGCTTCTCGGGCGGAATGCTCCCCTTTAATATCCGCTCCGTCTCCGACGACGGATGCTCGAAATCCAAAAATTTCTCCAGGAAGTCCCCGTCGAGGAAGCCGTACGCCGCGGCGTCCGCGTCGCTCTTCCCCCACGCGCCCACGGGCGCACGGTGCTTGGCGTGCGACGCGTTCGCGATCTCGGTCACGACCTTGCTCAAGTTCCGTTCGAGCGCGGACAGGTGGAGCGAGAGCTCGGGTCCCGCTTCGACGATGACGCCGATGCGCCCGGAGGATGTGAAGAAGAGCAGTTTGGGCACGAGGGCTACTGCGTTGTTGTTGTTGCCGCCGGACGCTGGATCGCTCGAGGCCATGGAACCTAGAGAGTGGAGAGAGCATTAGACGGTTTGGATGAGCGTGTGCAGGATCTGTTTGTTACCTGGGATAAACTTGTTCACCACGTCGCCGAGGTTGTAGAACCCATCGCGATCGAGGGTCGTCCGGGTCTCTCCTCGCTGGACCGTGTACGTGAAGAGGTTGCTATCGCTCTGCAAACCGTGTATCAATGAATCGTAGTTTGTGTAAGGGAAAACTCAAACTCACATTTGCTCCGATGATCGTATCCCGGTCTAGCGACTCGATCGACACAGGCCAGAGTGGACTGAAATCCTTAGCGATAGATTCTAGTCGCACCTCCCCCCCTTCAGTCTCGATAAGATCAATGACCGACACCGAACAAATGGCGTCTCCAACGAACAACCTAGACCCCCTGGCGCCGAGGCTCGTCACAAGGTAGTTGTGGTTCCAATGTGCGACTGCCTGAAAACCCGCGGCGTCGACTTTGTATACAGAAACCTGAAACAGCTCCGGATCAGGCAGAATTGGAGAAGACGGACACTTACCGAAGGGCCTATGGAAGCAGCCAACAGCCCGTTCACACGGGTCAACGCATAAACACATCCATTGATGCTCATCTCCGAGTTTTTCTTCAACTGACGCCCAGTGGTGGCATCTGACTCTGCCGTAATGAGGAGTAGGCGCCCTTGACTGGGTTCCTGTTCGTTAGGTTTGAAGAACACCGTGCCAACACAAATGGCGGTATTTCCTTCCGAAAATGGTATCATGTGAATGGCCGTGATCTCTTCGCTGTTCTGACAAGTGAATTGGCAAAGTACTGTTGACGTGGTACCCATCAAATACTGTAACTGTGGTAGCGATGTAGAGCATTCGTACCATCGAAGGTCTTGTCGTCTAGTAACTTGAGACTGCTCGAAGCGGGCCCGTCTTCTCCCACACGACCAGGTTCGGTTCGAACACATGCCACTGCAAAAGCGTGGAGACCAACGTCGTGCTGCAGACGCCTGGGATTATCTAATCCCAAAGGAACCTACAGAGACAAAAGTTCAGGCTATCCCTGAAGGGGCACCGGAGGAATGCGCACCGTTCGAATATGCATCTTGTTGTAATCTCGTACTGTCCCGATTACGCACCCAGCTGGTGTCATCAAAAGTAACGAGGACGGCCAGTTCGGAGAGTTGATCCTAGCACTCGCGGAGACGTTCTCATCACCAGAACAGCGTTAACAGAGCCGTCTTACGGGGACAACGAGAGGTTACCTTTATCAACACAGAGGAGTGCTGCAAAATACCCTTTTCCGCGTAAAGTAGTGCTGCTCTGCTTCCGCTCGCGAATACCACCCTCTTTTCGCCCATCTCAAATTGTGACAGTCCTACTGGTTCAGTCCCAAGTGAGAAAATTCGCTTGTCCTCAAGCGCGTTCTTCCCAAAAGTGTACGTCACAAGAGTCCCGTCGCGCAGCCCAATCAAAATTTGAGGCGCATAGCCAAAGTCATGGAGAAGAAGGGACCTTGGGAGCGCAGGGAGTGAAACAGAGTCGCAGATAGGATAGAGATATCCGTCTGCAGAGGCGACTGAGAGGAGCTCGACGGCATGTATTGACCAATAAGCTACAGCAATATAGACGGAGAACGTCTTTGTAGTGTCGAGTGGCGTGCAAGAGAGCACAGAGATCTCTTCACGCAAGTCCTTATACCTAGATGGTACCGAGTCAAATCTGCAGTCACAAGCAGGAGAGAGTTGCGTTACCGGAAGATCTGGAACTTGTTGTCCTCGCTAAGATTGAGAACGACAAGACGCTTCCTACTCATGCCCAGGACAAACTGGCTCGGATTAAGCGCAGCCGCCACAATTTTGCGCCCTGCCCATTCCCCACCATGCTCATCGGGGCTCCACGAGGTCAAAACACTGTGCGCCTGTAGCACGCCGTCATATTCCAAAAGTAGCACTTTGTCTTCTGTGACTTGAACAATCAACGACGAGTCTTCGTACGAGGTTTTCCCAGCGTTATTCTTGAGACGCCGGGCAATATTCGAGGCGGCAAGAGTGGGAGAGATGTCGAAATGCATAGTCTCCGAGGGGACCACAGAGAGTTTATCTGGTTGATCAAGGCTAAAGATAACGGTTTCCTGGGCGTTTGTGGCCAGGATGTGCGTGTCATATCTACCAAAGGTTACGAATATATTCTGGAATGTAGGGAGACGCGTACGAATCGTGAAAGCGGGATCGTAGTGGCCAAATCTTGCTGTAATTTCCTATGTTTTCTATGACAGCAGTGCTTTGAAAATCTGCGCCGCTCTGAATGATACGCAGGCTACCGGCGTTCATGGACCCGGAGGCAGTGAAGATACGCGACTGGGGGAGATGATTTGAGTAAAACGCGAAGGATACCAGCGCAAAGAACAATCACTTGTCCGCTACGATCCGTATCAGCCAACACCGCGTCCAGGATGGGCCCGACATTCTGCCAGGTGTCAAGGACTTCGACGTAAGTACCATTCGACGCGAGCACGCGGCCACCGCCTTCTCTGTCAGCCATCGAGGCGCGGCGCTTTCCTTTGCTGCTATAGGAGAACGCTGAGGGTTCAACGACCGAAATACTAGCAGGAATAGGAAGAGTAGGTGCAGTGGTGTTAGAGAAGGGGGAAGTGTGTATTCTAATAAGTTGGCTGTCGCCAAAATGTGAACCTATAAACAAAACTTGCGAATCAAGGTGAGCTAGTGCGGTAGGCGGGGAAACCTTGTAACAAGGGTCAGACTTGGATTTCGGATGCGACGAAACAAGGGTTATACCTCTCCAAGAGGAATAACGATAAGGCCACGTTCGACTGTAGACTCCAATGAGAGCAAGGCTAAACGGCCATATGAGTCCCCGACAAAAATTTTAGACCCTTCGTCGTTCGCAGGGCACCATCTGAAGTTGGTTAGAAAGGCACATAACTGTCAGTACGAGACCTACGCAGTGACTTCACACCAAGGCCATTCAACAGCAGACCTCGGCCTTCGCTTCTTTGTCTCGCGATCTTTTTGTTTCTCCTTGGTTTTGGCAGGAACAAGTTGATCTGTGCTCTTCTGGCGGCTTTCGAGCCTCTGCTGCTTCTCACGATGTTTTTCTTGCCACTCCTCAGAAGAAAGTTCAAAGAATTGGATCTTACGTCCACCTAACACCAAGACACCGCCGGGTAATCGCTCTGTCGCATTTGATCGCTGTGGGGGCACCGGCACAAGACACGGAGGAGCGTCAGTGGGTGCGACGGCAGATGTAGAAAGCATTGTTTGTGGCAAAAGTAACGATGACTCGGGAGACAACTCATATTCCGAGAGAACAAGACTATGTGCGAGAAGTTGAAGGTTTTGGTTGTGGTCCTGGTGGAGAATCGCGATGGAGTAGTTGTCAGAGGAAGCAGAGATGAACGTCAGGGAAAGAATATTCAGTTCCGACACCCTGAAATCATCGGTCTGGGACTACATCCGTCTTCAAGGGAAAATACTCACATAACATCAAAATCGTTTTTGTAGAAACCGTTATCAAGTTCCACAATCCTGAACTTCCCTGCGTAACAGTTCACGACGGCGACACTCCCAGTTGGATCCACCGAGACCGTATGCAGAAACTCAGAGGGGCGGGCATTGTGATGATATAGATTCAACGTCTTCACAGCCTTCAAAAAAGAACCACCAGAAGAAAACGTTGAGTAAGCGATGAAAATGAGTCTGGGGTCAGGGTGATCTGTGAGTAAGAGCAGGTTGCTCTTGCCACCCTGCGGCAGTAAGATCAGCCACGCAGAGCATCAGAGGATTCGAAGCGGTTACCGTTGTTGGGATAGCTTTGACTACGACTATTCTGCCCCAAATCTCTGTTCCACACTCATAAGTCAGACCACTCGGTTGCACGGAGTAGATATCAAGTCTATTAGACTTTGCGACGACAAGATGGATAAGCGAGTGGTCGGAGGTAAGGCGACATTTGAGGGCGTCAGTCACCGAGGACGGTGGGTGAAATGTGCTGACGATCCTCATCAAGTTTACAGTAACACACAATCATGACATTCGCGACGCGAGCACATCATTAGCCTATTAGTCATCTGATCTCTCCCAATCCAGTCTTCATTTACTTGTAACAAAGTCAGAAATCGACCGATTCCCGCTCGTGGATGTTGCCGTAGATTTTCCCGAAGCCTGTGGTTTTCTACGTGCAGGGTCAGGCGCATCATCTGGCAATGACATGATTTCTAATATTCGTCGTCGCATCGCCGTGTCAAACAAACCCTGAGAATAATGGTCCCTTACCTTCCAAGAATAAGAATTCGTCTGCCCGACGGGCTACAGAGGCTGGTTATTGGTGAGCCAAAGTGCATACGGCCAGCAGTTGAGGAACACAGCGCGTCGTACCGAGGTCCCGTTGCTGCACCGTTACTCTTTTCTCGCGGTGTGCTATACGTTGACTGGCCTCCGAAAACCTCTTGATGAATTCCTCTGTTGCTAATGATATGAGAAATGTGGCTTCCTTTGCAACCATGGGTAGTTCCTGAAATGACGTTGAGGTCGACAATGGATGTAGAGCGCGATAGCCACACACCTTGTCTGCCTTCATAATCTTTTGCACACGCGAAATAGGTAGCAGGGACTTCCCCGGTTCCCTGACCAGCGCAACTGTAGGCTTTGCCGTAGTTTTACCCTTTGGCTGGTCAAGGGACTCGTCTTCTGGTGGAGGCGGCGGAGGCGTGCCAGGCGAGCTGTCTGCTTGACCCGCGTCGTCGACCTCCATATGAATGTCACTCATCCCTGTGAGATGAGAGTGTGCTGAGTGCTGACGGTTTCGCCAAAGCCTGGCCAAATCCCGCGCTCGTGGCGCTAAGCACGCGCGCCATTCGCATTTGCGATCACAACGAGTCACCCACCTTTCACTATGGTCTCGTCCCTGCTATCCGAAGCCCTCAGCTCACCAACCGACGTCCTACTTTCGTTTTACGATACGTACGACCACGGGGCACTCGATGACTTCTCTAAAGCGGTCGCAAAGCATTTCTCGGATATTTTCAGGACAGAGGAAGCATTCTCGGAGGTGCGTTATCCACGCGTCCGTCTCCATTGAATTGGTTCTGACGCGTCAAACACCAAGATTCCTCCTCTGATACCGTCGCGCTCATACAACGATCGCGCGCTTATCCGATTTCGCGCTTTGGTCCAGGATACTTCTTTATCGCCGGAGATTTACTTGTCGAGGTTGAGAGATGGTAAATGTGGGGGTTGGGGCTTGACAGATACTTCCCAGGGCGACGGCGATGACAACGATTTTGACTACAACCATTTACGAGATTGCGCCGTCTTGTGGGCCGTTAGCGTTCCTGGAGAGACTGAGTGGTATCAATCAGCCTCAGACGGGCACCCGTCGGCTCGAGGTGAGTTTCCTCGTGAGACTTCCTACGTTGGTACCTCAGGGACTGGCAGCAGATCAGCACGTTGAATCCCTTCGTACTCACAAATATCCCATCCCGGGAGGTGCACATTATGGAGTACAGATCAAGGTCAGTTCTTCCGGATTTACCCCAGATGTCCACTCACTTAGGCAACAAGATGTACAGCAACTCTGGGAACGACATTCCCAAGACCACTGACGTCCTGAACTTTGTGGGCATCCTTTCCAACGAACCGCAAGTGTCCTTGTCTGCCATACTTCGAACTGTTCTAACACTCCTGAAGACTTCACGCAGATTCGGACGAGCCAGTAATTGTGCCAACACTACATGTCCTATTCGTTCGCGAGCACCGCCTCGACATCTTTGAAGCATCGCCAGACCCGTTTCAGCATCATATTCGCGAGGAATTGCTCAGCTGGATCGCAGAAGAAGCCCTAGGGGGTGATCGCGATGCCGCAGAATGGGTTCTGCTCACCTGTGTTGCTCGAGTGTACGCTTTCCCTAGCTTCCTAGGTAGACCTCCGTTTACCGTCTCACCTCGTTCTAGCCAATCTCGCACTCGCTCACTCAACCCACCTTCGCTCACACTCTCGCACTTCCCATTACCGACGTCATCTCCACCCACTCCTCCCGCTCTCTTTCACCTCCTTTCTCTCATTCTCCCCTTACAAGTGACACTCTCGCTGTCTCTTGATCTGCTCAACTCCGTATCCTTCGCACCCGAAAGCGTGAACGAGGACTTGCACTCCGGTTACCTTCAGCTGGCGCAAGGTACAGCAGTGCTCATGACCGAGAGCGGGATCGAAGAGGGGAAACTGATCGAGCGCGGCGTACTGAACGTACGAACCATACAGCAAGTGATCGACACACAAACCCTCGCGTACAAGTTTCCCTTTAGCGAGTTCTCCTTCCCCACAGATATCAACTTCGTGATTCTTGCAGAAGGGACAAAGAGTGCCTTGTTCCAGGTGCGTAGGTAAGAGCTATACGTGTGCGCATCATTGAGTTGTCCCCACAGACAGACGTTACCTTTCCTCTTAACTCACCCTCGACGAGTGACCTGTACAAACCAAAATCCGACATCAAACTTCCGTCCACCGATAAGTTGGAAGCCTACCGGCGTTTAATACTGGGTGCCAAGGCGGGGAAAATTGAGGTGACGGACGCGATATCTGAGGTGCCAGCTAAAGCAACGTATTATCGCCCAGCCACTGACTTGATGGTCGCGTAGCATATTCAAGAAGACTTTGTCCGACAAAGAAAGACGGACAATGCGATGTCGCCTGAAGATTTGAAACGAATCATCTCACTCGCTCGGTCAGCCCCTTCCGTTCACTCGGCAGCACGAGCACACGCTGAAGATATCTCCATAGGCTGATATGTTTGACCACGCAGGAGAGCAATGTCACTGTCGACGGGTGGGAACGGGCAAAAGAACTGAACAGGCGGAGGATGGCACGATTCGCATAACGTTTTATGCCCGTTTACGTTGCGAGGTCAATTGCCTCCACTGTGGCTTCTTTGCTAGCTCTACAGTACTACCAGCAGTACCACTAGCTATGGACGTCCCAGCTCGTTAAGATCTGTCTGCATCCATGCGTCACCAAGTTCTCGCACGACTTCCCTCAAGACCTCTTGGACCGTATCACGATCTTTCCCGCTTCCCTCCAAGTAGTACTTGATCTGCCGAGTGGTTGATATCAACTGTCTCTCCCTACATGCCGTTCGTACGCACCTTTGGTTCCGTTCCACTCGTTCTTATCGTGAGTACAATTTTGAATCCATCCTTGGAAGTCGCTCGAAATTGTATCATGTGGCCGGATGACAGTGGTAGGCTCGGCTTGTACGTAGGTGGGTTCGAGGAATCGTAACCCAAGGTAAGGTCCACGACGCTAGAGACATCCAAGCGAGCAATGGATTTGGGGTAGCTCGGCCTCTCACCTGAACCCTAAAACGAACGAATTAACATCCCGCGAGATGAGGTCCAGAAGTGAAACTAACCTGCCCATCATAATTTCTAATTCGTGCGAAGATCTGGTCAATGACCAAAGGATCGCCACAGATGAAATAGCTGTTCTTGGTCTGAAGGAAAAGAGATATCGAACTGATTGACATCGACAGAGTCAACCCAACTCACCTGGAAATAGCCGTATCTAGAAATGCACAGCATCAGAGATGTCGTTATGTGACACCATATTTGATCCCTACCGGGAGTACAACTCCTGGAGGTAACTGCTAGCAGTCCTCCCTTCCCTATGCAGTGATGCCACTAACTCGGCGAAGAAGACCTTGGCAACGGTCAGGATTCACTATAGAACGCTACCGCATATGAGATCATACCGCCGCTGAGACGCCATCCTTGTCGCGAATCTCGGACCCAACCATGAAGCCGATAGCTTCCTCATACCCAAATGGAACCTCGTATCCCTGTTCAACTAAGGCCAGAGCGGTATTACCGATGAATTTAAAGCCTAGGTGCTAAAAATTAACCACGAAACGCAGTTGAGTTTCTGCTGTGCAGATCGGCACGAACCAGTGAGGCACTCGGTAAACTTGAACCCTTCCGTTGCTGCCATCGCTTCGACCATCTTTGAGCTCACCGTGGATGCCACCATGGCGAGTTTGTCTAAACAGTGTTGAGTGCCCACCCGAAATTCGTGCAAATGGTGAGGGAGCATGACTCACCCAGTGGTTTACCCGACATCTTGTAACGCTCGAATATCTTTCCAGCGAAGAGAACGCCGAGCTGGTCTCCAGTGAAGATTACCCAGGTTCCGTCTGCCCTGTTATCACAGAAAGGTTAAGCGCCTCCCATTAACCCGAAGAGACGAGGCGAACAGACTACCTTCTTTCCGCCGCACAAAAGCGGTCTGCGTCAGGGTCTTGCGCGAGGACGTATGTTGCGCCGGTGGCGTCCGCAGTGCGGATGGCGAGGTCCTATTTTTACACTCAAGCAGTGTGGCCTGGACTTGAGGGTACCGACTTACCAGAGCTCCTGAAATTAATTGACAATTACTGTACCTTCAACCGCGGGTAATGTATGGGATGAACATGGGGCGTACCCGCTTCTTCTGGATTGGGAAACTGGACTGTAGGGAATTCTGGATCTGGGTGCTGTTGTTCCTTTACGGGGGTAAATGGATTGAAACCGAAGCGTTCGAAGCTTTTCTCGACGAATACATGGCCGACGCCATGCATGGATGTGTTGACGAATTTGATGTCGGTCGACGTGTTGGGTACTCTAGGAAATTTCCCGTACTTCATATTCGTGGGGTTGTGGAGGAAGGCCATCTCTCTCCTACCTATGGTGACTGAGAGAGGCTATATAACTGAAGTAGCCTTCGACCATCTCGTCGGTTCGGTCGACACATAATGGATCCACAAGCACGGACACGGTATCCCACTTATTCGGATCCAGGTTGGCTAAGATTGACCTCGAAATTCCCTTGTCATGTGGACTGATGATCTGAACTGTCTATGTTCGAAAGTGTGACCTCTTGTCCAGCTGGGCAGTCATACCTGGACCCCATTCTCCCAATACACCTAGCATTGATGAGTCTACGAAGATGAAATTATATGAGCATCGGCTAACTTTATAACCGTTGTCGTGCTTTCATTACATGTGAATTGTACCGTTAGTCGGGCGCAGCAGAAAGGGATTTTGGACAACCTTGGGGTTGTGGCTGGCTGGACTGTGATATCAGCAGGGTGTCAACCTGGAGATCAACACCGCATGGACCTGTTATCATCACCCCACACGCTGCATTGAGTCTCTTCACACCGAACGGAACCCTAAAAACCTGGTTGAGTTCTCCCGCACAGCGTTTGAAGTGCGTCACTTGCATTGGTGTGTGTACCAAGCCGCGATACAAATATGTCTTTACTCCCTTGTTGTGAAAGGCAGCCGCCGTCAGCCGAGCCCACCTTTCTGAGTGGTGCCTGTGGTCGTGTCCGATAACAGCGCCGCGACTCTTAGCATCGTTGACGTGCTCGAGAACGTAAGCACATAGGCCCTGATCACCGTAGTTTTGGCTGCCTGGACATTGCACCCGAAAACTCACAAGAACCAACCTGCGAAGCTTGGATGACGATCAGGTCATTCATACGCGACCAACCAGCTTCCATCCGGCCACGAAGACCTAGCAAAAGTGGGATCAAGGACGATCAGCAATGCGATCTGTAAATTGTTGACGGGCAGACCTGCGGTCCCAAACTCGATGCGAGACCTAACGCGCAGAGTTCACGTACTGCTATAAAATCACGGAAGAAGCTCATACTTCAATCTCTTCTCTAATTCATCGGTACGTCCTGCTGCCCACAAATCCGAAATCTCCTGCCTAGTCTCGGGGTTCTCCGTGTCCCGTTTCAGCACTGGTACACCAGTGAGCATCTTAATATTCACACACCTGGTCGATGCGCAGCCATTCTTTGACTAAGTCTGCAAGCTCTTCACCTGCCTCAGGATTCATGGTGAGCGAGTGTGAACGTATTGCTACACTATGGTCTGGTCCAGAGTCTGGCTACCGTCCAAAGCCGGGCCGGTGAGCCCGAGGACGATATTGGATTGGAGGACCGATATGGTCCTCACGCGTCGCGTATGACCTCATAAACACAGTGTGTACGGATGACGAAGTCCTCCTGAAATATACATCACGATCCCCATAGCTCGGATTACACCCCAACTTGTAATCGGCGCAAGAATCGGCGTCTCATGGAGAGTAATTCACCAGCCTAGCCCAAAAGCCGGAAGCCAGCCAAGGCCAGCTGTGGAAAGCCGTTCCCACGGACACCTGACGGCCCACTTTGATCTCGCAGGACGGCGGTCCGGCCCACAGCCCCGGCTCCGCGCTTTGTGGTCCGGCCTGACCCTTGCCACTCCCTTGCCTCGCGTCTAACTTTGGGATCTGCGCGACGACAACAGGGTTCGCAGTCGCACTGCAATTCGCATTTTGATCTGCACAGACGTACTTGGGCTTAAATTCGGGTGGCTTTTTTTCTTCTTCCCAAAATCATGAGTGCTCGACCCTCCCGCGCAATTCACCCCTCAGCTAGCTTGACTGCAGACGACGCGGAGCTCAGCAGCCTCAGCTCGCATCGTCGCGCGGTTGCATTTTCCACTTCTGTTTCTCAACGCCGACCAGCCATTTCACCGGCGTCGCCCACCCTTTTATACCCTGGGCCCACACCGCCAGACTCAGACAACATCTCAGCACCGTCGCTTACGCCATTCGACTTGGCGCCAGCTCGAACTTCATGTAAGCGACCTCGGGCTTCTCAAATTACAGTCAACGCGCCACCCTATGCGCCGACCCTCAACGACGATCACGATGACATTCTCAACTCGAAGAAAGCGAAGACAAATGAGCCTCATTCTGATCTATATACCTCAGGGAGGCATTCTGGCGTCGGGATCACGGACATCGACGACGTCGCCGATGCACGCGACGAATTTCTCAACAAGACAGATCCGACTGCCGATATCAAGGCATTTTTCAAGGCTCTCCCTCATGTGCCAGGTCGACCAAAATCGCATATGAGCTGTAATCTGTGCGCGTGAGTACCCTCCCTTTTTCTTCACCCGTGATTCCCTGTCGCGCTGGGATCCGAGGTAGTCAAAGTGCCCCCGAGCGGGATTGGGTGAGGCTTTGGACGATATCGGTCCAGCTTATGCCCGCCGTCGGATCGGGGCGATCTGGGAGCACGCGGGGTGGCGGCCCGTCGAGGCGCACAACCTGGCGGGCGTGGCGCTGCGGGGACGTGTTCCGCACGCTCGCCGCGAACCTGCATGAGTTCATCAGCTCGCGCAGATCGCTCGCATGCCACCTGAACGCCTCGCCGTCGTCGCCACTGCGTGCGCGGCGCGCATCCTCCGCGTTCGTGTCCTCCTCTTCCTGCGCCCTGATTATTCGTAGCACCAGCTTGTCCGCGAGGATGTTCCACGTGATCTCGTACCCATCGCGCTCGCCCTTGTGGTAGTCCTGTTTATGACTTATCTTATTCACGTGCACAGAGAAGGTCTTGGCTGTCCAAAGCAAGACAAAATCTTGACCAACCAGCACTCAACCCTTCGTCGGCACGCCGCGTCCTTGCATTCAGTAAGTCTGATTATTCGGATCTCTGATTTCTTGTGTCTTAACTGTATATTTCTCCCTAGCAATACTACAGAAAGTGGTGCGAAGAAAATAAGTTCGAGTCAAGGTTACCCGACGACACGAAGCAACACAGGCAAGCTGCCCTCGACAAGAGTGTCAAAACACTCCAATCGACTGTCACTGACCATTTCAAGCCCAAGAACGCAGCCAAGAAACCGATTGCGAACAGCGACAAAGCGTTCGCATGTGCCGCAATCGAGTGGCTTATGGATGCAGATCTTGTAAGTATTTCTTTATCTCACTCATCCAAACACTGGACTGAATCATCGGCACCATTCCAGCCGCTTCAAGTACTCAACAGTCCATCCTTCAAGAGGATGGTCGACATCGCCTCCCGTGCAAACCACGGCATCAAGCTGCCTTCGCCAAGGCAAACACGTGGACGCGTTATCAAAATGTTCAAGCAACAGATGTGTCTCTTGAAGGAACGGCTTAATGTAAGTTCACTCTTCCTGTTCCCTTCATTCCTTGCGCTAATGCTCAATCATTAGAGCCCCGCCGTGAGCGGCGAAATAAGCCTGACATGTGACGCATGGCAGGCCGATAATACTGATGGATATTTTTCAGTCACTGGCCACTGGATCGAGGAGCGTGCAGTTGGGGAGTGGACCGAGGAGCACGCGTTGCTGGGTTTCACCCAACTTAACACAACACACAATGGCACAAGGCTCGGACAAGTGCTTTACAAGGTCTGTAACCGCATTGGTGTCGTGCACAAGGTAAGCGTTAGTCCATCCTGACAGGTGTCTACTGATATGCTTAACTGTTTACAGGTTGGACACATTACATGCGACAACACGAAGAATAACACGACAATGATTCAAGAGTTTGCTCGGTGTTACAACCTCAAGACTGGATCAACGTTTGACATTAAGAGTCGTTATATCAGGTACGTCTCAAATTCCCGATGGTTCTTTGGCGTTCATGCTAAATTCATTTATCTGTACAGGTGTTTGGCGCATATTATCAACTTGGCCACCCAAGCGGTCATATCCACGCGCAGCAAATCGAAATACTATTCTGGAGATCTTGAAGATGACAATCTCCCTGAGGACCTGGGGGCTGCTGAGCGTGACGAGATCGGCATCATTCGAGCCATCTCTGTCAAGGTGTGTACCTCTTTTTAGACCACCCTTTGATTCTGACATGTGAACCAGGCGCGTTCCTCTGCACAACGAAAAGAACACTTCAAGGCCGTTCAAGAGCGTAGCAGCGTACACCCCTGTCAGCTGCTGCTTGACACGAAAGTTCGTTGGAGTTCGACATATGTAATGCTCATTCGCGCCGAGTCTCGACGCCAGGTAAGCTCTGTCTCTTTTTATCTTATGTCTATCCCATACTTATATTAGTCTTACAGGCTGTTGATGAGTTCGTTTATGAACTCAGACTTAAGGAAGCAAATACTGAAAAGCGGCACAAGCTTGCTGCACTTGCCTTAGATGAGGAAGAGTGGACGCGTGTGCGCCTCTTCTGTAACATTTTGCAGGTACGTACAGTGGTTATTAATCATTTGGCACCCCTGACACTACCCCTTCAGCATGCGGACAATGCGCAACACGCCTTTTCGACTGCCTCAAGACCAACACTTCACAATGCGCTGCTAGCGTTGGAGAAGTTGTATGCAGAGTGGGAGAAGGCTTTGAGGAAACCGCGCTACAAGTCATTCGTCCCAGCACTCACTGCTGGCATGGTGAAGCTCGACGAGTATTATAAACGCTCTGGTACCTCTGATGCGCATCTTATGGCCATAGGTGAGTAATGGTCTTCGACTTCTTCAATGTTAGTTGATGTTTCACTGTAGTGCTCAATCCATCCTCGAAAATGAACCATTTCAAGAAACACTGGGATCCGGTCCTTCTTTCGGAGGTGGAAGACGTTGTTCAAATGCGTGTATGTATATTTCTTTCTTTTCATTGATCGCTAGGCATTGACTTGTTATCTAGTTCCTACAACGGTACAATGACCTCCATGAGCACACTGCAACCATTTCCACCCACATCCACAAGCTGTCTTCATCCAACAAGTCTAGCCGCTTAAATATTGATGACACTGACAGTGAAAGCGATGAAGACAGCGAAGCCATTGACCCTAAAAGGCCATGGCTCTATGAGTGGACTGCCTACCTCAACTCAAATGAGGTTGTTCCCGAAGGGGTGGGAATGGTCCATTGGTGGGGGGTACGTGACTGTTTTTCCTTCTAGTTCAGAACTGTAACGTGTTGGGCTTACGCTGACTCTTGTAGATCCACGGCCAACGCTACCCAACATGGCGATCCCTTGCGCGTGATTACCTTGCCATCATGGCATCTTCGGTGTCAAGTGAGAGTGCATTCTCAGCTGCAGGCACCACAATCAGCAAGCGTCACAATCGACTCGAAGGGGACATTGTTGAGGCACTCCAGTGCTTGAAGAGTCAAGACATTTTATTCCATGATGTCATCAGCGCCGCACAAGAGGAAGAGCATTTGGACCTGGCAGATCAAGAGCCGGCTAATCAAGAAGCCAACTCAGGTGAGGTTGTCCGTGACGGAGAGGGGTGGTGTTGGGATGAACTGGTTGAGGGCCCCGAGGATGAGGAGGAACACGCGTCTCGGTACTGACTGCCCCATGATGTCCATTATTTACAACAAGTTGTTGTGAAGCTGTGGCCCTAAAGCCGAGGCCAGCCTGAGCTCCCAAAAGCCGAGCCAAGCCTGGGGCTTTGAGGCCGAACCGGGCCTGTAAATCACTAAAATGTCTGCGAACATACATTGCTGTTCTCTCGCTGAGATCACCGAGGCACGAAGTGTACGACTGATATCGGATGGAAGGTGGGCCACGGACAATCGCATTCGTTTACCACAAATATCCTCGACTACATGGACTAACAGTTGGAAGATTTCACGCCAGCATCGGGGTATCGTGCACCCAGGCGCTGCAGGGTTTCACGAATTACCATGAAATCGGGCAGCGAACAGGACTCACCGTAGACTCTATAGATGTGCTCTTATCCTCTTCACTAACGCGGTTGCAGCGTCCTCGTCGAGGTCATCGCGTGATTCGTATTCTACCCTGTGCATGTCCTTCGTCGTTGGAGGCGATTTCTGCTCGAGGTCTCCTGGACCCGAGTCTATGGGCAACGTGCTAGATCTTGGGGCTGGAACGATGTGATAGTGAACCTGAAGGTGTTGAGATCGCGCACAGGGGAGTAAGGGGGGTGTCGCGTACATGCGGAACAACCTGCGCGTACTCTTGATTGCAAACCACGTTGAGCGCCGTATTGTCGACAGCTGCAGCAGGGCTTAGCATAGCAGTGATAACTGCGGAGACTTCGCGTAGCGTACCTTTTGTCAAAGCATTGGAGATCCTAGAGATGGCTTTCCCTACGGAGGCCGCATATTCTAGAGGAAGTTCAGAGACCCTCGCACAATGGAACTTGGGTACGACGAGTGTATGCCCGGGTCGAAGCGGCAGTATGTCTGTTTAATGTCTTAGGATGATCGCTCCGCCCTCCTCGGAAAGATGAGGCAACTTGCCGAGGAAAGCTATAACGTGGTCGTCTTCGTAAATTCTAAAGGCGCGCGCTTCGTGGCGAATTATTTGACAGAAAGCACACTCGCTGTCCTTTCTCCAAAATTCTGGGACAGGACGGCTAGCCTGGGCTTTGATGATGAAAGATGTCATGCTTGAGAGCAAACCAATCTCACTTGTTTTCATTTTGGGGTCAATCCCGAAGAGCTCGGAAGTCCGAGACGAGACGCGCTGACACTCGGAACAGTCGGAAAATGATCGATCATGATATGATGATCACGACGGGCTGCCAGTGACCGGCCTGAGGCGAGGCCGGTGCAACCAGTGCAAGTGCATGTCAGGCAGAATAGGGAATAGGTGTCTACCGAAATTCAGGAAAGCAAGCTACGGACATGAGCGCATGAGCAGTGAAGAATTTCTGGAGACCGCTCTCCAGCTTCAATGGCCCACCCAGCCTCGGACAACCCACGCTAATATACCAATGGACACGGATACTGCAACTAGCTTCACGTCTTCCCTTTTCAGAACAATACCAGCGAACTTCACCCCCGAGCGAGGGTCCTCCGCTACAGGTTCTTCGTGCAATACGGTAACGGATGGTGGTGTGCTCGAAGCCGCTGCAAGCGTGGCAAGGACTTTATCCTGCTCCTCTAGTCTGCTCTTCAAAGCCTCTATCCCCTTAGACACGACATCCAGGTTCGCTGCTTCCAGCTCCTGAACTTGACGCTCGAAAGTTTGCGCGAGTCGGCGACGTTTCCATGGTTCAACGAGTGCGATCGCGAGCACGAACACGAGCACGTTCACGCCCAGCACGGCCAGCTGCCCATACGTGGACACGCTGCGGATCTTGTCCGACCAGACCTGCTCCTCGTGATACCGTGCGAGAATGGCGCGCATGAGCGCGCTGAATTGGCGTTCGGTGTCGTCTTCCGTTTGCGTGACCGCGATCTTCACACGGGCTTCCTCCTGTTCGAGTGCGTGGTCCTGCCGCACCAATGCAGTGAAGCGTGAGACGTCCGTATCGGTCCACATCGACTTGCGTTCCAGGAGGCTATTGACCTCCCGCTGCGAGTCGGAACGTTTCTGGACGGCCTCTTCGTAGGCGGCCTTTGCGTCGCGCGCGGCCTTTCTTGAGGCAGAAATGCGGGCCTCTATCATGTAAATCCTTTACACGTCAAGAGCTGAGGGCGCAGGCAGGCATACCTTGCGAGACGACTTGTCGCTTCAATGACTCGATTTCATCGTAGCCAGTTACTCTATTGATTTCACCTCCAAGGCGAGTGAAGGAAGTCGCGAGACGTGCGACAAGGATATCCGTACGCTGACGCAGTCCAATGAACTGCCGTTCAGACCAGCGTCGGATTATGGATTGTACGTCTTCAACGCCACTTGGCTCCCTGGATTTGAGACTAGAGGGTGGTGAAGGAGTCGAGGTAGAGTGTTCCGAGGACGTGTTTGAAGCCCTTTCTGCAGAAGGCTCATTGAGATGAGACCGCGAGCCGTGGTCCAGCAATGCGGGAGGTGTTGCAGCAAGGAATCTTGCATGCACGCGCGGAAAAGTTGCATGCAAAAACCTAAAGGCTTGGGGTCTCAGCATCCGACCGCAGATAGTTTGACGAAGTGGCGACGGGTAGAGTGGAGGTCGTAAGGAAGTGAAGGTCTGAGGACACTTGCCAGGTGTGCATATGAGCTACTCCGCGTATTCTTCGCACATATCTCGAGTCGCGCAACTCATTATGCATGGGTCATGACAGGAACACATATAATACGCATGTAGTCTACAAAGTGCACGCAACCATAGTAGAACAAAAGAAATCTAACTAACCCTGCTCTACAGTTTCGTTCAGCTCCAAACATCAAGCATTAATCGTGATCGCTCCTTCAGTAGCTTGAGCTCCGCTGCGCCCTCTACCTCCGCCGAGCCACCCTTCGCCTCACCAAGGATGCGTGCAAGGGTCTCCTCTACAGATTTGCTCATGTTCTTCGCATCGCCGCAGATATACACGTAGCCCTTGCCGTTCAAGATTGCATCCGCTACCTGCGCACGAGCCTCCCAGATAAGGTCTTGCACGTAGATCTTCCCGCCATCAGGTTTATATGGCGGCTCACGAGAGAACGCGGTGCGCAATGTGAATTTGCCTTGAAGTTCCTTGACGTACTCGGGCCACTCTTCCTTATAAAGGAAATCCTCGTTCGAGCGCCGGCAGCCATAGAAAAGATAGATGTTCCCCCAGTCGTTGAGTGCATCTGGGCCGTTCTTCTCAATGGAACGCCGAGCAAGCGCAACTCGTTCTTGAACAAACCCACGGAACGGAGCAACGCCCTGGATGATGTTCATGAGGAGACTAAATGTGATACCGGGGTATGAGACTTACAGTTCCAGGTCCAATCATAACGATAGGGCTCTTCGGGTTGGTAGGAAGGCGGAAAGTGGATCGACGAACATGAACGGGAGCCTTGTAGGTTGATCCTTCAAGATGGGCACCTCGGGGACCCTCGATAGCATACGCCGGGAAAACCATGGCAGGTTCCGTGCCTTCACTAATGAGTGGAGTTGTTTCGCTATTGGAGGCGTATTTAAGGTTGAGAAGGAAATTGGAGCCGACACCGAATATGGAGCGCTGGGGGATGCTGGAACCGGCAGATTCGTACTTGAGCACGACACACGTGACGTGAATAGAGTTTGGGTTTAGTTTAGGGCTAGAGGAGATGGAGTAATAGCGAGGTTGGAGACGAGGTATAGAAGAGACAATGATGTCGAAAGGAATTTTCCATGTGGTGGTATTCTGGGTAGTAGGAACCAATTTGATGTCATTGCCAGCAGCGAGTTGGAGGAGCTCGCCCAACTTGAGACAGCCTTCTGTTACAACGGCATGATATTCTTCCTTGCGCGTGTTGAGGTTTCGGAGATAAGCCTCAGCCTTCGGGCTCGGAGCGAACTTAGCTAAAACGCCAAGAATTTGTCGACCGGCGACTGCGCTGATATCGATGTAGTGTCGAAGTACTGTGACATAGGTCGTGGGCACTGGGAATGGCACCTTCGCAAGAGCTGGATCAAGAGACTCGATTCCGATCACGGCATCCCTTTTCTCCGAAAGACCGAGGGCACATAGAAGGCGCTCGACTTCAACATCCGGATTGGAAGGCCAAAGACCAACGTGATCACCATGTTGGTAAGTTATACCAGATCCTCCGATGTCAAATTCCACGTGAACACAGTTCCGGTTATGGGTATTCTGGAATAGTTCGCGAGATAAGGAAATTGGAGCGGCGTAAGGGTTCTTCGCGTCATGAATGCCCTTGGATCTGGTGAGAGCACGAGCAGACAATTCACCTGGAAAAATGTTTAGGTACTAGTGCTTGGGGTGTAAGGAGAAATGTGGCCTACCGCGGTAAACCTTCTCAGCAGGGAGGGAGTCCTGAATTTCGTTCACTGCGAAGTCGGCAGTATCCCCGCCTTGTCCTTCCTCCACGTTCATTACGCGAGCAAACGCTTCCCACATGCCGTCCTTCCATTCAAGGTAGTCTTCTTCCATGCTTTTGTCATCGTCACCCTCACCGCGCTCACCAATCCGCGTGGCGCCCATCTTGGTAAGATGTTCGTCGACTTGCCTCGAGATGACATTGTAATGCTCGTAAGTCCTGTTTCCGAGGCCAAACACGACATATTTGAGACCGTTAAGTCGATGTCCGCCCTTACTAAACTCGAAGGACTCGTCCGAGAGGTTCTGCATCAGTTGCACAGCATTGTCGGTAGGTTCGCCTTCACCATACGTGGCCATCACGAAAATTGCGGCACAGTCCTCGGGAACTTCATCCAAATTCTCAAAGTCGTATTCTTCGGGGTCACAGACAAGGGAAGCGAGGCCAAACTTGGATTTAGCTTCCTTGGCGATACGAATGGCGTATTCTTCGGCTGTCCCAGTTTGTGAGCCGTAGAAGATGACAAGGCGTTTTTTCTACAGACAATGAGAAGGATGATGCAAACAAGATAGACAAAGGGGCCTACCCCGGCCTTCATCTTTGCAACGAAATCGCGGGGGTTCCCATGACCGCTTGCCTCCTTGGCTGGAAGAGAAGTGGTTTTTGGTTTAGATGAAGAGTTGAAGAGCTGGTCACGGTAGAGATACAAGGCAGCCAATACGACGCCCAAGACGAGGACGAGAGAGTCAGAGGTGATGGCAACAGCCATGATAGAAGGAAAAGAGAAAGGTAGTACAAAAGAAAGGTGGTGAGATTCGTGAATGATGGGACAGGCCAGGCAGTATAAATTTGGTACGTCTCGAGATATTATGTAACATATCCTCGTACGATCAGCGCGGACGTCGTTACCTAAGACTCCGAGTCGGTTCATGATCAAGAGATCCGAGTGTAACGACAACTACGTGTACGTGTCAAACATTTGCGCCCAAGGCTTCCCCACTGTCATAGTTGCTCTTTGTCCCCACACTGCATGCCTTTTCGGTTCTCGGATCACTACTCGCATCTCTTCAGCCAGTTCGCTGTCTGATCCCAGTTCGTATGAGGCCCATTGCAGCGCTAGCCTCCCCCAATCTACAACTGCCTCCGCACTGCAAACTACCTTTTAGTGGCGCTTCCCATGACACAGCCCACATGTTCGGAGGGTAAAAAAGGGTGACACTTACTCCGAGTGGGCGGCCGCAACCAACGCAGCGTCGGCAGCGAGACGACCGCGCTCGCTCGTATACCCTTCTTCTTCGCCGATGGCCCAAATTCGCTCTACGAGCCGAATAGCGTCACGTCCATCAATCACTCTTTGGCCCCACGTGCTAAGGCGGTCGTATAGGTTACTCATATTCGTCAATCTGTTATCAGAGTCTTTGGACTCCTCGTTGGGCAACGCGCAACATACACAGGTGCAGTGGAAACCATAGGTCTGCATGAGGTGTCGTCTAATTTTTTTTAAGTAGACCATCTTGTGCCTAGGCCGAGGCGAGAAGGGCAGCTTACCTTCGTTCGTCTCGGGATTGCTGCGTTTTAAAGTACGCAGTGAGTAGTTCTTCACCTTTCTTGATGTCCTTCAGGGCATGAACAACTAAGACACCTTCTCGTTCCCTCCACGAGTACACGGAGTTGAAAGCACGAGAACACCCGTGGTTTAGGCGTGCCATAGTCGGAAACAGTCCAACATTAGGCCCGGCAGCTACAGCATTAGTCTGAAAAATAGCGAGCGGAAGTTGCTTCGTTGACTCTTCGGGGGAGAGATCCTGTGGTAGATTCGCGTGTGATAAGTTGTAAAACGAAGCTACCTGCTCAGGCGAAAGCCGTTGCACCAGATCCAGGATTAATTGAGAGGGCGACGCCGCAACTAGGCTAAGAATGAATTGCGATCCCTTATCATCTGACGACGGCCTTACTTTGCTGGGGCACCAAGATCAAGGGTTTTTCCCGCACCAAGAGCTCCCCACGCTGATTATAGAAGGTGTTAGTGTCTGGTTCCATGTACTGATGGCGCCTACCCTGATGTCGCGAAGTGCAATCATGCCTTTTCCTTTGCCAGGAAGGTCGCGGACGATAAATGCAGGACCATTCTCCTGTAGTTCTTGCGGTATGAACGGTATTGGGATCCGCGCCCAGTATAGCGAGCAGATCAAAGCTGTAATGCAAGTCACAATGAATGCGCTTCGTGTCCATAAGGGCCAGGCTCGCCGCGGTTTCTGAAGTTGAGTTTGGGTAACATAAACACCCGACGGGGAATACTCTGTTACCTTGGATAATTTATTAAAATGTCTTCGGCTCACATTGCCAGTATCCTCGCTGCGAGATCCAACCCTTGGATGAGTTGCCATTGAGCAGTCCAAGATTAAGTGGAACGAAGACCTAGGGCCGGGTTAGGGTCACTTTTTTGCCACGTTGTCCATTCTTAATCGAGCAGAGCGCTTATTCACACTACACCTACGCAGGCCCGGGATTATTGGTGTTGCTAGAACCATTACACGCTCTTTCCCGCCCACGTAGAATGTCTTTCCTCAGGTATGTTTCAGCCCAGTCCGTAATACGTGGCTAAGGTTTCCATTACCTGCACAGGCTCGCAGTCTGTGTGATTGGCGTCTATTCAATGTTTCTGGTAAGCGACCACTCGGGGACAACTGCTAAGCGCTAAGCACTAACTCGCGCAACTCCTAGTTGTGGGCAATATCCCAGGAACGATGTAATTCATATACGCTGTCATCTTTGCCCGACTGTCTGACTTGTCTTGATTCAGTATCTGTCCCCTTCCTATCTTTAGACGGCAAGACTTCAGACAAGTTCAAGTCACCCATATTTCTCAGCACTTGTCAAAGTGCTCTTAGTTCTATATCTGCCCTCATATACCTTCTGCTGAGGCGGGAACCCGGACAAACCCTTCCACAAATTATCGGGCTCTCTCCCTCTGGGGTATACACCAACACGAAACCAAACGGCGTTGCAAATGGAACGGCAAACGGGCATGTCAAATCAAATGGCCATGCCTCCTCCCCTTCCAGGTTCTCACTCACAAAGTCGCTTCTCCTAAGATACCTCCAGTGTTCCTTATTCATCACATTCGCCGCACCGTTCGGCTTCGCTGCGCTCTCCCACGTCTCCTACCCCGCAATGGTACTCGCCAAATCGTGTAAGCTTGTGCCTGTCATGGTGATGAACGTTCTTCTATACCGTCGTGCATTCGCACGGCATAAATATGTCGTCGTTGCTCTCGTGACTGCAGGTATTACCATGTTTATGGGCTTTGGTGGAGACGGTGGGGGAAAGCACAGAACAGGAGGCCAAGACAACTCGACTCTGCTGCATAGTATCATCGGGATGTCATACCTCCTGATCAACCTGATCTTGGACGGCGCAACGAATTCAACGCAGGACGAAATTTTTGCACGTTACAAAGTATCTGGGCAACAAATGATGTTGTGGATCAACCTTCTCTGCACACTCCTCACTTCCTTGATATCTGTACTTCCTCTGCCGTACATACCAGTTCTTCACCCGTCCAAAGGAGGTGAAGCCGAGCTCAGGGGCGCCCTCAAATTCCTTCGAAGCCACCCTTCAATTATATACCCACTGGTCCAGTTTGCGTTGACAGGTGCCCTGGGTCAGCTGTTCATCTTCGAGACACTACAGCACTTCGGTTCTCTCACTCTCGTGTACGGCTTTCTGCAGTTATGGTCCTCTTTTTTTTTGCTAACCGACGAGGGCAGTACCATTACGCTAACACGCAAACTCTTCACCATGCTCCTCTCCGTCATTGTATACAACCACAAGTTAAAGCCAGGTCAATGGGCAGGTGCGGGCGTCGTTTTCGCTGGTATCTCCGTGGAGGCTTGGGTCAAGCGTCGAGGTGAGCAACTCACCCAATGGCACCTGCTTCGCTGACTTATGCGTCTTAAGATGTTCACGCAAAGCGGGTTCTTCAGGAGAAGAAAAAGGCAAAAATCAAGTCTTTATAGATCCCCCAATAGCGCTGCCAGTATCAACGGTATAGAGTATAATTAGATGGAAAGATGACAACGTGAATGTGGGCGAACACAATAATAAGGCTGGGATACAAACAGGAGTGGGGATAGTTATGATTCCATGGCATCGGGATCGTATGACGGGTTAGCGTCGACAAGTGGACGTTTGTCCTCTCTGTGGTCATGTAGCTGGTCAGTCATGGCTGCGCCGTCAAATGTATTCACCTACCGTTCGTCGTCGTCGTCATCATCATCGTCCTCCCGTTTCCGACGTGAAGCTGCCTGGTGGTTCGCGGGGAACATTGATACCGCTAAGTTGGCTTTGTAGATGCTTTCGTATTCCTGTTACGTTGTGTCAGAGTCTGAGGTCTGTTCCCTGGCGAAGGATGTATTATCCTCTTGCGACCAACCTTGATCTGGGTTAAAAATCCACCATTCGGAGATATGCAATATCGCCGATTTTGGACTAAGTGGAGAGCATCTTCCCATGAGAGCTGATAGTGTTGCATGACAAACATAATCACGAAGGCTGGTGATAGACTGATCCCGCCTAGTGGTGACCGTTCGTTCAACCAACCTTCGTACCACACGACATGTAAAAGATTACCGTTACAGTGGACAAGCACGCGCCCACCACGGGAGAGAGCGGTGTTGATAAACTGTTGGGCTCTGAGGCGTGTTGGACGGGAGTTGGGGCAATTCATAATCTGCAATACGAACTTTGGAAACAACCGTATGAGGTTCTGCTCTTCGGAATCTTGCACATCGAGGACAAGGTATTCAAAGGCATCCGGAAACCGGGGACGAACCGAGAATGCTTCCTTCACATCGCGAATGCAGACTCTGGGCACGAGGGAGTCGAAGCTCAGGACGGTGTGCAGAAATTCCGAACAAGACGCGTACATGTGCGAGATTCCCAGTTCACCGAGCGTGACCTGGTTCTTGGAGACCTGAAAGGGGCCAAGCAGGAGACCAGGTAGGATCTCCTGGCACTGGTGCCGCATGTCGTACCTGTGCTTGACCGCGATCCGTCTCAGGCCTTGATGCACAGGGGTGAGGCGTACCTCCACTCAACATCGCCTGGTCCCTGTATCAGATCCCGGAGTTCTTGAGAGTTGGGCTCGAATCGAACGTCCATGATGGGGTAGTTGTGGGTGTTGATGGGTAGGAGGGTAGAACAAAGACGCGACGAGGAGGCGGTGTGACGCCCTTAACTCGATTGATGCCGCGGTCCGATATTCCCACCACAGCGCAATGAACGACGACGAGGACGTTCCGTGAGCCCCATTGTTTTCCGCGCAGAACCGGGTTTGAAACGAACTGTGACAGTATCCTGATTGAATCAGGCTTCGAGAGCGTGCCTGCCATCAACGAAGACAAGCCCACAGGTCACCAAGTGCCTCTCACAATCATATCTGGATTTCTTGGTGCAGGGAAATCCACACTCCTAAAGTGTGTCTATGACATTCGGCGGCGTACCCTAGATTTCTGTAGCTCCTATTCTTTTCAGGCGCATCCTCACCGAACATCATGGTTATCGCATTGCGGTCATCATGAACGAATTCGGGGATACTGCTGTACGCCTTATGTTATCTGTTCTGGTGGTTAGCTTATCCCATATAGGACATTGAATGTTCGTCTGGCCGCCGTTCACTCAGTGACCTTGATGAGGTGATGAAGGAATAGCCAGGGCCATCAACGTTTCGTCCGCCTCAGATCCAACCGCAGAGTCATCTGAAGAGTTCCTTGAACTATCCAATGGTTGTCTTTGCTGTAGCATCAAGGATTCTGGCGTCGCGGCTATTGAGAAACTAATGCAACGTAAAGGCGCGTTCGACTACATCCTGCTGGAGACCACCGGGCTAGCAGACCCCGGTGCGTCATCTCTCTCAGCACGGGCCTTGATTTTCGTACGACGTCGCGTCCCAAGGTCCAATAGCATCCATCTTCTGGCGCAATGAGGAGTTCAATCGAGGAAAAGGGAAAGATATCGTGTTGGACGGTGTAGTCTGCGTCGTTGATGCGGTGTTTGGGAAGCAGGTGCGCATTAACTCAGACTAGACGGGTTTCGTTGACATCATATGCGATATCAGCAAATGGAGGAGGATCATGCACAAGAAGGCATTGGCGAAAGTCTCAGGTTGGTCTTGGCCTTACCTTATATCCTTACATATTTGAGAATCGAACACAGGCAAATCGCGGCTGCGGATGTTATTCTGTTAAACAAGAAGGACCTGGTAACCACCGCGGACCTTCAGGCCACGGAGGATCTGCTCCGGGAGGTCAATCCTGCTGTCACTATTCACCACACAATCCGAGCGATCATCGACCTCAAGAAGGTTGTCAATATCCGCGCGTTTACATCCCGTGTTCCATTAAACGCGGGAATCTCATGGTTCGGTGATCACGACCATGCCGCGCATGAGCATGGAGAATCCCATAACCACAGCACTCATTACGAGGTGCGCGGTATCTCGAGTTTGCAGGTTAGCTGCCCGGTCTTGTCGTCCGCGCAGCAGGAGCGTTTAGAAGAGTGGATTCGGACGGTATTGTGGGAGTCTCAACTCCCTGAGCATTCGACCAACGATCACGACCGGCCACTGGCACTCGAGGTCTTGCGTTGTAAGGGCATTTTTGGCACCCAGTCCGGCCAGACATTGGTGCTTCAGGGGGTTCGGAACCTCTACGAGTTGGAGCCTTTGGTAGGGGACGATGTCGGGTTGCCAGAGCATGGAAAGCTTGTATTTATTGGGAAAGGTCTAGGCGATGTGGTCAGGAAGAGCCTGGAAAAGGTTCTTCACTGAACACTGCAGTGGACAAGGCAGTGGACCCAATTTATGACTCGTGTGAGCCGGTCCGGATAGATAAGCGCTAAGCGCTCAGATTAAATCTTGCTACAACTCCACGTCCATGCAAACACCACAAGCGACCGACATTCGCGTTGTCACAACCATCGGTCATGTTGACCATGGAAAGACAACCCTCATGGACGCGCTGTTGGCCGCGAACAACATCATTTCATCGCGCATGGCAGGTAAGATACGATATATGGACAGCAGAGAGGACGAGCAACAGCGGGGCATTACCATGGAGAGTAGTGCGGTCTCACTGAGGTTTAAAGTCTTGGAGAAGTCTGTAGATGGCGGTGCGTGCAATCGCACGCCATGCGGTTGAGGCGCCATGACAGGTTTGCCTAGGTACCTCTCCAAGAACTTACTTTGTGAATATGGTCGACACACCGGGACACGTTGACTTTTCCAGCGAAGTATCTACCGCATCGCGATTGGTGGATGGCGCGCTCGTTCTCGTGGATGTTGTTGAAGGCGTTTCTTCGCAAGTGCGGCACCTCGGTCACGTCATCCTGAGGAGCGATCTCCCTGACTCTCACTTAGACGGTGTCCGTACTGCGTCAAGCGTGGATCGATCGCCTGCGTCCTATCCTCGTTATTAACAAACTAGACCGTCTCGTAACGGAACTCAGGCAGACGCCCATGGAGGCGTATCACCATCTCTCTCAGCTCATCGAGCAGGCAAATGCAGTCATGGGCAGCTTCTTTGCTGGCGAGCGTATGGAGGACGATCTCCGATGGCGTGAAGAACGCGAGCGGCGGATCGCAAGTAAGAAGGATACCGTTGCGGAGCAGGCAGACGCACTTGTGAACGACGAGACAGCTGACGATTTCCAAGAGAAAGACGACGAGGATATCTACTTTGCCCCAGAGAAGGGAAACGTCGTATTCGCTTCTGCTCTCGGTGGCTGGGGGTTCCGCGTCGCTAAATTCGCCCAGATATTCGCGGATAAACTGGGAATCAAAGAAACCAACTTCAGGAGAGTACTGTGGGGGGATTTTTACTTGGACCCGAAGACGAAGAAAGTCATTAGTCACAAACATCTCAGGGGCCGTTCATTGAAACCGTTGTTTGTGCAATTTGTACTTGAGAACATTTGGGCGGTGTACGACGCAGTTCTGCTGAACCCGTGAGTAATTTCTGTCTTTGGATCCAGACGGCTGCCTGAACGCCATAGGAATACTGACAAAATCAACAAAATCGTTTCGACGCTGAACCTCAAGATTCCCCAGCGCGACTTGAACTCCAAGGATCGCAACAGCCTCCTTTCGCTGATATTTACCCAATGGCTCCCCCTTTCGACAGCTGTCATCCAAACCATCATAGATGTTGTCCCCTCTCCGCGTCTTGCTCAACCCATTCGGATACCCATGATGCTTCATCCCGACCAGCTTGGAGCTCACGTCAATCCCAACTCAAAACTTGAAAAGGACATGTATTCTTGCGATGCAAGCCAGAGCGCCCACGTCGTTGCATACGTGAGCAAAATGTTCGCAGTGCCCACGGCCCAGCTTCCGGAACACAAGAAGCAGGTCGACGAGGTACGTGCTTCCGCGCGCGAGGCACGTGTCAAGGCCGAAGGAAGTCGAGAACAATCCAGGGTTGGATCACCTTTCCCTGTCCCTGATCATACTCCGTTGGAAACTCCCACAGGCGAAAGCCTAGCGCTTAAAGAGGAAAGTGAAACCCTATTGGGATTTGCTAGGCTCTATTCTGGAGTCATCCGCATTGGCAGCACTGTCTCCTGTGTTCTCCCAAAATACGACAATGCCTATGAACCTGCGCATCCACGCAACAAAGCACATGTCGTCAGAGCAACGGTCAGTGCTCTATATACCATGATGGGACGTGATCTCGTTGCGGTGGACAGTGTGAGCGCAGGGAACATCTTTGCTATTAGGGGACTTAAAGGTTCAGTTTGGAGGAGCGCAACACTTTGTGTGCCGTCTTCAGAAGTCATGCAGGGGGAGCATGTGGAAAGTTGGATAATCAATTTGGGTGGTGTCAACCGGCAGGTATGCTGGCACTCATAACATTTACCCTACTCACCTTACTCTAGGTTCCACCCATTGTACGAGTTGCCCTGGAGACCGTGATACCATCCGATATGCCAATGCTTATTCGTGGGATGAGGTTGCTCAGTCAGGCCGATCCATGCGCAGAGACATTCCAACAATCGACTGGAGAACATGTCATACTGACCGCAGGAGAATTGCACTTGGAGGTGCGTCCGTCTCAGGCAGGTCTTATACGAGAAAAAAATGACTTGGGGGTCTTAGCGGTGTCTGAAGGACCTTCGCGAGAGGTTCGCGAAGGTAGAAATCCAGCCCTCGGAACCCATTGTTCCATTTCGTGAGACAGCCATAAAAGGACCAGGTAGGGTTCCGCTGGTTGAATTCTGCGAATGAATTGGACCTTCTCTGCGCTCCGACAGATATGGCGCCACCTAAAACTCCTGGTGCTCCCCGCGGCACCGTTAATGGTTCCAGCTTCCAGAATCTCGTAACCTTCACCATTCGAGCTGCCCCCCTTCCCGACCTGGTTGCCGACTTCCTTCGGAGCAACCTAACTATTGTTAAGCGACGCTTAGCAGATCGGACGCATTCAGTTGGTGCAACTTCAGTCGAAGAGGAGGCAGGGGAAGCTGCTACCATCGGTGACATTCTACGCGTACCAACGATTCATCCAGAGCAATTCTGGGACGCATTTCAAGCCAAGTGCGAAGAAGCGGGACCAGAATGGGCAGGAATTGTTGACAACATATGGGCCATGGGCCCGCAAGCCGCGGGAGAATGTCTTTTGATCGATTCTCGTAAAACCCAGGAACGACAATCGTGAGGCCATGTTTTCTACTCACCATATGTCGTCACTGGTACTAGCCTGATTTAGGTTGAGAAAGCGACTGGAACATGTGAAGGAGACAGAAACTGGCGATTTGCAGACGGACCAGACTGGAAGAGATTTCGATGGTGCCATTGAGACAGGGTTTCAGATTGCAACCCTCCACGGGCCACTTTGCGCCGAGCCCGTGGAGGGGATGGTGTTCTTTGTAGAAAGGGTGGAGATAGACGAGGAGGGCATAGAAAAAGAAACCGGTAGGCCGGAAAGCGACGCTTCCTACTGAGCGGCGATCGCTAACGTATCAGCTACCCCAGAACAAAACAGGTCATCGCAAATCACTGGTTCACTTATTTCGGCCGTCAAAGAAGGATGCAGAAATGGATTGTTGGATTGGTCGCCCCGGCTAAAACTAGCAATGTATTCTTGTGACATTCAGGCCTCGAGTAAGCGCGATGGTTATCAGCTTCCGTCTTAACAAGTTAAACTAAATGGGTTTCTTTGTTGACAAGCGGACGTTCTGGGGAAGGTGTATGGCGTTGTGGCAAAGCGACGTGGGAAGATCGTTGCCGAGGAGATGAAAGAAGGCACCTCGTTCTTTACGGTGCGCGCCCTTCTGCCAGTTGTGGAGAGTTTTGGGTTTGCGGACGGTGGGTGACAGAAAACATTTCTCAAATAATGAATAATGCCTGATATTTTATTGACAGACATCAGAAAAAAGACATCTGGAGCTGCGAGTCCCCAGCTTGTTTTCAGTGGGTGAGTAAAATAATTGAAATATCTAAAAGTGCGTTCTGACCGGCGATGTCGGTGGCGATTATGACCAAAGATACGTAATGTTAGATGAGGACCCATTCTGGGTGCCGACTACCGAAGAAGAGCTGGAAGATTTGGGGGAGAAAGCCGACCGAGAGAATATTGCGAAAGGGTACATGGACAAGGTGAGGGAAAGGAAAGGGATGTTCGTGAAGCGTAAAATAGTAGAAACGGCCGAGAAGCAGAGGACATTGAAGCGATGAAGTTAGTTTCCTTAATAGGACAAACCGCGGACTGTCGTCCTCCCTCTTGCTCTCTCATACGCATACATCTGCATTGGTCCGCATCCGACTCCTCATGGATGACCAGCAATTCGTTGCCAACACTTTTTTCTGTCGCGCCAAATACGACTACCACTCTGCAGATGTCGCTACTCCTTCTCTCTCTTTCCGTAGGGGCGACATCATTGAGGTCCTAAACAGACTCGAGACCGGCTGGTGGGACGGCCTCCTTGGAGAACAGAGAGGCTGGTTTCCCTCAAACTACGTCGAGATAATCACAGATGAAGAAGCGGACGTCGGTTATGCCGCACTGGAACTACAGCATCGACAACAGCAACAGCAGTCAAATCTCCAGTTGTTGCCAACGTATCCGACGACCTCCACAATCCAGAGCACGACGAGTTCTTCCAGCATCGCTCGATCCCAGTCATACGGTGATCATCGCAATTGGCCTGATCCGGACACAGACTCGTCCTCTCGAAACGGTCGTAGTGTGGACGAACTCCTCACGACAAATAGTGAAGGAGAAACGCTCCCCAGTGACTTTTGGGTTCCGCGAGTCACACAGGATGGTCAGGTGAGTTTCTGCATCTTTCCTGTACCATATGTCTTGTTTCTTATTCCCTGTAGATCTACTATGTCAACACCCAGACTGGCCAGCACTCTCGGGACCTCCCCATCGACGCCGGTGACTTCTCAGATGTCGATTTCCGCACTTCTGCCCAACGCCTGCGGCCGGATATCGCTGTGGACCCTTATGATCGGAGTAATGGTCCTCAGAATGGCAGAATTGCTGGCTTTGGTCTCCCTAAACGCACTGGTACACCTGAGCCATGGGTCAGGCGCCTTGCTGACGATGGGCTGTCGTACTTCTATTTGAACAAACTGGATGGTTCCGTCCAGTGGACTCTTCCGGAGACTCCTCCAGCTGTACACGTGAACGGACACGCGTCTATACCTGCTCAGAGTGACCCCGTGGCGATTGACCCACGACCCCTCTCACGGAATCGATCTGACTCTGCCTATGCACGCACAGGGAATAACGATGGCGGCACTGGAAACGGGAACGTTTACTCTGATGATTCCGATGTCGAGCCACACGACAAAGTCGTCGTCACCTCAACGAAACAGCCCAACTTGGTTCATGCAGCTGACTCTCAGACATCACTCCAACCTACACCCTCATATAACCCCACACAATCTCGACCCTCTCTCATCGCCGACACTTCTGATCCACCTCTCACATCCGCTGAAAAATTGGCTCAAGCACTTCAGCATGCCCTCGCCCCTCCTCCTCCTGACTCCGTCACCGCGCTATCAGCTCTTACTCGACAGTCAGTAGCCGCTATTGTAACAGCCGTCCAATCTCACGACTCTTCGAACCGACCATTAGCACAGGCCTCGCTCGAAAATCGGATTGCAGACTCTGTTATTGCGATTCGTCATCTCCTTTATATATCATCCCCTCCTTATGGTCACGTTCCGAGTCATCTATATCCTAGAGACGGTGCTGCGTCTAGCTCTTCCATCCCCCAATTATTGCAAGCACAACTCAAGCCAGCGCAGCGGCGGGTCACCGCTACCCTCTCTAAGCTTGTCCTTGCTGCCCTTGCTGCACAGTATGACACAAAATCATTCACGTCCGAGGTTTCGGAAAGGATGGAGACGGATGCGGCGGAACTTGATCGTGCCTTGGTCACCTTTGTCACGGAAGTACAAAAAATTAACGATCAGGTGCCACACGAACCATCGAAGCGGTTATTCGCTGCCCTCCTACCCACCAATGTTGGATTGGGGTTAATGGGGGCGGGTGCTGCTGGAGGTTGGAAGGGATTCGGCTGGGTTGGGACTGATGCACAGCGTCAGCCACGGCGGGACCTGTCTACCGACGTCTTAGCCGAGCTGAAGGCCACGATTGCTCAGTTGGAGGAGAAGTTGGTAGACCTGCACTCGACTGTCTTCGAAGGGGGCGAAGGTGAGTCTCTGATTCACTCCTACGCAGCTCTAAGTGAGTCACATCATTTTGTAGTTCGCCAGATCTACGGTCTGGGCCAGATCGCGATTGCGTGGCTGCACTTGGTGCTGTCGTCCTTTGCGGATGTGAACCTTGCACGCACCGTCGACATTGACGGGATCAGTCGGGAGGGACACTCCGGAGATGCCTATCTCCAAAGTGTCCATAAAGCACGGGCTCTGGTCCGGGCGGTTGAAGCCTATCTACAGTCTCTCTACGACGATGGAGCTTCCCTCCTACTCGTGATCACTACACCCCCATCCTTCTGGACCGGTCCATTGAGTCCTCCTTCCGAGAGGGTCCGCTCGCTAAGTGTTTCGATCAAGAACAACGTTGCGCAATCTTTCCAGACTCTCGAAGCGCTCCTCTCCGTAGGTCAAGAACAGGCAGCTAACGGCCCAAGTGATTACCGCGGTTCGATCGAGTGGCGTATGTCACGCATCCTTACCAGTGACAGCAACCTTGGGCGCACATTGAAGGAGCTTGCATTCGAGGATGATTCATATGATGAGGGTGAGGACCTTGTTGACATAGAACACGCCTTTGGACGGAAGCCTGGTGCCCTGAAGCCTTCGGCACCCTTGGGAATGAGTCATAGCTCTTCTGCGCTGTATAGCAATCCTTCTCAAACATCTGAATCAAGCTTGGAGGCAGCACCACGTCCCCGCGCCGAGAGTGCACCACTACCACCGTCGTGGGGAGCACAGCACAGTGCCACAACCGCCAACAGCACACTAGCCCCTCCATCTCCTCCCGGCTCGGAAGTCGCTGCCGGATTACTGGACGATGACGATAAGGGTTCGCTGGTGCTATCATGCGTGTCGCCACAGGCTAACGGTGAGATGGGTTTTGCAGATGCGGCCGCGACTACGCCTTCCAACGCAAAGTCCTCCTCTGGAGCTGCCGACAAACTCATTCGTGTGCTAGGCGACGCCCCAACCCACATCATCGATAAGCTTAATGCGAAAACAAAACCTTGGTACCTCCGGCCGAATTACGAGGATAGCGAAATCCAGATTGATCCAGATGGTAAAGTGCGCGCCGGGACCGCCCCAGCGCTTGTGGAACGTCTGACTGCACATGAACACTCTGGTTTGTGCCGTGCAACGATGCTTCCGGTGGTTACTGCAACTGATTGCAAACTCTTAGACACAACATTTACTAAAACTTTCTTGCTAACGTACAAGTCATTCACGGATGCGGAAGCGCTGTTCAATCTGCTAGTGTCGCGGTTTTGGATCAAGCCTCCAGAAACTTTGTCTCCGGAAGAGCTTGACGATTGGACAAAGCACAAGCAGCATATTATCCGGATGCGGTATGGTGGCCTTGTATACTTTCGTGGCTATATCTGATCTGTCAACTAGTGTGCTCAACACATTCAAGACTATGATCACGGACGAAGATACCACTGGAGAAGAAGATCTTTTCATTCTCGACAAGATGAAAGAGATGGTGTCAAGTCCAGAAGTCATTCACCTTGGCGCTGCTAAGCAACTATTAAATCTCATAGAGCGTACAGTAAGTCACATCACACATACCAAGGGTGACGGATGACCAAATAGCATTGCAGCAAAAAGGAGAGAGCCGCACTAAGACTGCCATCTCCCTTGAACCGCCGCCAATGTCGATTATCCCCAAGACGTCCAAGAAGTTGAAGTTGTTGGAGTTTGATGCCCTTGAAGTGGCACGACAATTGACGATGATTGAATGTCACTTGTACATGAAGATCCGACCTTCTGAATGCCTCATGCGTTCACGAGAACAGAAGAGCGACAATAATGACAACATTGCTGCCATCATCGTGACGACGAACAAGGTATACCCAGTGTTACGACTTGTTTACAATTCTCCTTATCTCAATATTTGTGTCTCACAGATCGCGCATTGGGTGGCCGATACGGTGCTAAGCAAAGATGATTCAAGGAAACGAGCGATGATCGTAAAACAGTTTATCAGCGTTGCGGACGTGAGCAAACGAATAGACTTTATACCTGCATGGTCTAACTCTCCACCCTCAGCGATGTCGCGAGCTCAAGAACTTCTCAAGCATGATCGCCATCGTTTCTGGCTTAAATTCACCTCCCATCCGTCGGCTAAAGCGAACTTGGGAACAAATTACCCAAAAGTTCATGACAATGTTGGGAGCCTGCGAAATGACGATCGATTCGAACAAGAACTTCAGCAACTATCGGTCATTATTACAACGGATTACGCCCCCTTGTGTTCCATTCATCGGTACGAGATGCGTTTACTGCAGGCATGCGTCGTCGTAATTCTTACGATGTGGAATAGGACTATACCTGACGACGTTGACATTCATTCAAGATGGCGCTCCCAACAACATTGGAACGCTCGTCAACTTCAGGAAACGACAAAAAGCGGCCGAGGTCATCGAGGAGATCCAGAAGTGGCAATCCAAACCATTCAATTTTGCAAAAGTCGACCTCATCCATGACTACATCGTGGATTGCTTGAACAAGTTTAATAATCGGCCGGATGTCAGCGACGAGTTTTGGAACCTCTCCCTTGAGCGTGAGCCCCGAGAACGAGATGATGAGAAGATGGCGCGGCTGCTGCAGGAGACAGGTTTCCTATAGTCTGATTATGGTTATGATTCTTTACTTTTTACTGCTGTTACTACTACGGGTGTCAACGACTATTACTAAGGGGGCATTCGATCGCGACTTTCTGCTCATGTGGAATTATGTATCATGTAAAATATTAGTTCTCTCGTCATGTGTTATTGACCCCCCCTTCTTCCCTCTCTTTCTCATCCGAGTCTCTATTTCTTGCGCATGTATATGTGTATTATAGCAACTAGACAAAGCTTAAGCGAACGATTTGAACGTTTGGCCCTCAGGGAAGGAAGTCCGTAGTTAACTTCGTTTATAGTTTACAGAATACATTTTAGCAGAAAGGGCTTCCGACTTAGCTCACTGTGCGTCGAAAGGACCAGCGACGATCATCGAAGACGGCGGAATAAGCACGTCCGACGCCAGCGGGGAAGGTCATGAGCCAGAAACGGCACTGCTGGTCGACATCGAAGATCCTGACTCTCCGACACGGCACGAGACAATCGCTTCCGAAGAAAGAGACAAACACGAATATATGCGCTTTTCGTGTTGTCGGTGCACGGGTCTGCTTCGATCAAACGCCAAGACGCAAGTCAGTGGTATCAGCTCGCAAACTAGACCGATGACCGCTCCCTTTATGAGGTGCCGGCTCCGCTAGGACCTCGATGGAGGGACCGGGACAACGAAGTTTAAAACGAGGGTAGCGATTATGATCGAGGGAAGAATGTTCAGCAGAAAATCCACATTACAGTATGGTCGTGTTACCAAAATGGGAGAATCGTTAATCTGGTAAGTTACCGTTACAGTAATTGTGAAAACTCGAATCACATGTTTGGCGCGACCAAATACTCACGCACACTCTCTTTGTCACGTTCACGATATACTGTGTCTTTGCTATGGCCCCTGGATCTTTCGAAATTCGTGTCTACTCGCTGCAGTCTGCCCACGGTGTCTCTCAGGGTCTACAGTCTGGGGCAGGTCCACAGGAAAATAGTCTAGGTCTGAGCTGCTTTGCGCAGGAAGGGAGTTCTACTGCTGCTCGTGCCGGTGATCTACATCGACGCCACATGGCCAACACTGTACCGTGGAATCAAGAGGTCGTCTTTGATCAATCAGGTGGCATCAGACAACAGCGACTAGAGCATTCTACAGTGCAAATGACGACATCAACACCAGATAGGTGGCGAACAAAATCCTGGGGCATCTCCGGGCGTGATCTTGAGGTCCATGGCTTATCCCCTCCGTTATTTCCTGTTCGACCGGGGGATACGATCCAGCGCAGTGATGACATGATGGTATCAGAGGACTTTATAATGCGTCAGCGAAAGCCAAAGGTACAGAGGACGGCTTCGCTGTTGTCGATCCTCCGAAACCTCCAGGGCCTTAAATTTACGGTCATTGACCTTCTCGTTTGCGTCATCGATGGACAGGGAGAGTTTGAGGGGTTTCGCAATGCCCTCTTCTCTCCAAAGAATCGAAATGCGCTTATTCGTCTCTTCGATAAGTTTTATCAAGATGACAAGGGTCACATTATCTTCTCGGACTGGATGTTTCCCCACTCCATCACCTTGGTTCAGGAGAAGATACACGCAGAGATGGAAGCCGCTAAACCGTATCTTCGAATGCACAAAAGCGAGGTTACCCCCACTTTCATCGAGCAATGTGATATACATCAGATCATGGAGCCAGTTATCCGTGATGTTACGCCTACTTTGACAAGCATTATAGAAAGTGCGGGGGAATCAAAAGCCTCACGCGCCAAGTCAAAGTCTACTAAGTCGAAAAATCGGGCTACAGTGGGTACTTATCCACGTGTTCAAGTACACAGTATCTAACTCGAAGTATGTGCGCTCTGTCAGCCATCGCTTATCATCATGGCGCAGCTACATCATCTGCGTTCTATGTATTCAGCGAAAGTCCCCATTGGTCTCGGTCTTCAGGCTTGGGCATCTGGGACATCACGCGACAAACCTCAACCTCATTCTGCGACGGTCACGGGTCTACTACTCGCAAACTACCTGCGTGCTATTGGGGACACTCCAAGCTCTTCTGGGGCGTCGTCTGTGCATGAAAGTGCGCACGAGCGTCGAGTTTCTCGTGGATTGGTACGCAGACAGGTCTCATACTTCTGTGTTGCTCTTGTAGACTGACTAGATTATGGCCCCCATAGTTGGCGCCGAACACGACTCGGCCTTCTGTGGGAGAACCCAGTACTTCCGCTGCTGACAATGGTCCGGCCAGTTCTGAAACTCGGGATGATTCACAGCCAGATGACTCTGATACATTGGACTTCTCTGGCGCCAATCTAGAGGTCTCTGAAACTCGGACTAGGTATCAAGAGCACATACAACCGGAACCCCGTGAGCGAGGGGACGAAGACCATAGGAGCGCCGAGGATTGCGATGATGATACCATCCATAAGATGGATGGCTCCACGACAGGGCGGACCCAGAATATGCCCACACCGCTGGATTCGGTATGTCTCATCTACGTAGTTCGTCGTCCATTTTGATTATAGGGATCTTCTTCCAGGTCGCAGGCACACGCACTTCAACGACATCAGTCATAATTGATCCATTGTAGTGTCTGATTCTCCGTAAACCCAGCCATAGCTTACGCAGCACCACCCACAGTGCCCCCGCGTCAACCACCTTCGTGACCTACCGCAACTTGCGCCTTGAATACGCCAAGGAAATGGACAAGAAAAGAAAGGCCGAGGGTAACACGTCGATGACATCAACTAAGAGACAGAAAGTATCGGATGCCATGGCCATACCCACGGAGGGCAACTCCATCAGGTGTGCCGCACATCTTTCGCTTCCAATACAGCGTAAAGCTCATCGCTGTCACAGAAACATCTGTATGCGTCATTGGAACGAACATCAACCCGAGGGACAAGGCCTCCTTTCTAACTTCGACGCTTACTTCAAGTCTCTTACTGAAGAGGAAAATGAGGTACGGTCACTCCGCCAAAAACATCACTGGGATACACTCTCAAGACTTTTCCTAAGCCTTTCAAGAAGGAAATGCGCAACGGACAAGTTGCAGCTGTGAGTTCCCGTCGCACTCAAATCAATCCCGCTCACGACGCTATCTTCGCAGAGGAAGGCCAAAATGGCTGCGAAGAGGGCCAATGACGTGCCCAGCGCAAACTAGACGACAAGCCCCAGTCTGGCAGTCTCGTCCCCCCCCTCTCTCGTCGCATACCTGCTTTTGTGCTCTTGGCTCGCTCAGACCCTCGTATTCTTGTTCATTGCATCGTCTCTCGTCTGTCCGTCTCGTGTCATGCCTGTACCCTTTCAATATTGCCGCGGGCATGTAATAGCCCTGTAACTAGTATTAAAAATGAAGATCGATGCATCGTCGTACGGTTATGGATTACAATCCAGGTGATTTCGGCCATAATTAATTTCGAGTCCGTTCGTTTGATTATGTACAGTATGCATTTTGTGTCTGAGATTGAGTCGATGCGACTTTGGTTGGATGTCTCGGGACCGCTATCGGTCGACTTGCATCTATGTTAGTGTAATCTTGGGTGTCTGTGGGCCTGGTCTGCGTTGTTGGAGATTACCTTCGTTGAAGCCAGACCCTTGGAGGCATTTCTAGAGCGCTTGCGCTTGTCACAAGGACGATCCACTCAACGTTTACGGAAAGAACAAGTCTTTCGACTATCGCTTTGATGCGACCGTTCTTCTGTCCAGTCTACTTCGAGCACAGCCCCCCGAGAACCCCCACACTTACCATCTCTCAACCTAGACAAATAAATCTCCGGCGATAAAGAAGTGTCCAGGACCAAGGCGCGAAATCGGACAAGTGCGCGATCGTTGTATGAGCGCGACGGTATCAGAGATCCGAGGAGGAATCTTGGATTTGACGCGTTAGAATCAATTTACTGGAGACGGACGTGGGTTACGCACCTCCGAGAATACCTTGTCACCGCTTTAGGGAAGCCATCGAGTGCCCCGTGGTTGTACGTGTCGTAGAATGAAAGTTGGATGTCTGTTGGTCACCTGAGGGCTCCGACTAACTTAGAAGTGAGGGAGACGCCGGTGTGATTAGGACTTCCCACGGCGTCAGCCAGACCACGACAACAACCACAACCACAACCACAACCACTCCACAACCCTCTCACCCATCTCCTTCTCTGGGGTCCCAAACATGCTGAAACCTGATGAAGACCGGCCATTCTTTGATCGCGAGCGGGACAGACTAGCGGGCGAGATCGGAATCGTGTGTGCTCCCCCCTTTAAACACCCTTTAACACCCACACCTTCACAAGCAAGTTCACAAGCGCCGCTTTCATAGGGTTTCGAAGATCTGCTATCGAGTAGCAACATATTAAATCGTAAACTTGAAGAGGTGCTTGGAATGACGCGGGAATACGACAGTATTGCCGGACTATGGGCCCGCTTTCACGAGCTCATGAAGGGGCAGAAAGAAGATGTGGTGTCATTAGAGGAGCAGCCTCTTGGTCTACCAGGAACAGGAGGGCACGTCGTGTCGTCAAAACAGGGGAGCGGGAGGTGATATCACAGAATGTATACGTATACGGTAATGAAACAAAATTTAAAACGGCCCATACTCGAGTTGAACCAACCGAGGGTGCCAGGTATCCAGTAGAAGCACAAGGCGTACAGTGTGTACAGATTACACGCGTGGAAAAACGTCTACAGGAAGTACTTCTCACAATTTATGCGTCTTGCGCCCATGACGCCACCCAGGAGAAGCCATTGAATTCGGACTGGTCGCGTGCGGTTAATTGACCGTGCACCGGCGTCAACGTTGGTTGCTCTTTCGTGAACTCCTCATCAAAATTACTGGTGTCTGCACTTCCGTTCTATCACCCTTGTTAGCAAGGTCAATGGCCTGACAGTGATAAGACATACTATGGTAGGGAAGTACGGCGGAGGAATCCGCTTGTTGAAGATGTCATCGAAGCTAACGTCCTTGAAGAATGGATGCCTTTTGATCTCTTCTGCGTCGCTCTTCCCCGACCCAAGACGACGGGCGGGGTCCCTCGTTAACAACTATGGAGGTGTGAAGCTGGGACGAACTACAAAGTCACCTGTGGGCTCACCTTTTGCAGAATAGAAACGGCATCGCGAGGCATCGTGATCGGATACAGAGGTTCATCTTCCAAAATAGCGTCGAAGATTTCATCCTCGTCATCTCCGCGGAACGGCGATTGTCCCAGCAGCATCTCGTAAGTCAACACACCGAACGCCCACCAGTCAACAGCGCGACCATAACGTTGTTCGAGAAGAATCTTATATCCTGAATTCAGTTCGTGTAACTCAGGGGAGCCGCACTGGCGTGCACATACCTCAGGTGCCATGAACTCCGGAGTGCCGCAGAACGTGCCGGTTGTTGACCCATGCCACATTTCTTCCTTACATAGACCATAATCAGCAACTTTGACATGCCCGTCCAACGTTAGCAAAATGTTATCGAGCTTCAGGTCGCTGCGACCAAGTAAGTCTGGGTGCTCGTCCCTAGCTTCGAGAGTATAAGCGCACCGGTAGATGATTCCGTTAGCGTGGAAATACTCCAACGCAAGTAAAACTTCAGAAGCGTAGAACTTGGCTTGACGGAGAGAGAACTGCTTTCGCTGAATGTGCAACATCAGATCACCTCCGCTCACGTACTCCATGACGAAGTAGACGCGTGTTTCGGTCTGGAAACATGAGTGCAGGCCCAGCAGGAAAGGATGGCGCTCCCGCGCAGCGGCCAGGAAAACGCGCTTTTCTGAGCGGGTGCTTTAATAGGGAAGGTGACTCAATGACCCTGGGAGAATGACGGAAGGCAGTGATAGAAACTCACCTTTCAACCTCGTCATTATCGATGATGAACTCCTTCTTCAACACCTTGATGGCGTACAAACTGCTCGTCGTCTTCTCCTCAGCTAGCATCACCTTCCCGAAGTTGCCTTTCCCGAGAACAGCTAAAAAATTGAAATCATCTAAGCCGACTTTTCGCTTCTTCACGACTTGAGGTTGTTGTGGTCGCTGAACCGGTTGCGAGATTGCTTGCTGTTGAGGAGGTTGCTGCAATGGTGGATAGCTGCCGCGGTGCTGGGGTTGTGCCACAACAAAAGGTGCAGGTGGGTAAGGCTTGGGAGGAAGGCTGGGAGGAAGGGGCTGTTGTTGTATCTGAGGTGTGAGGCGGCCTTGAGGGAGGTTGCCATCTGGCGTTGCGGCTACTGGAGGCGGTAGGTCGTAACCGGGAGGGGACGGACGAACTCCAGGAGGAACAATAGGCTCGTGGGGGAACCCGGGTGCGACAGCCGGACGAGCACCAACAGGCGGAGGCATACCTCCCGGAGGAAGTGGGGAAGGGAATCCTCCGGGTAAGGGTTGTTGTCCCGTTCGTTTATCAATAGAGGGTTGCTGTGGATAATGTCGCTGTTGCGGGGGTGTCTCGGGGCGGGGAGGCTCAGAACTAGTAAGACGTAGACGTTCTAACTCCTGTGTCACCGTTCCCGTTTGGTCTGGAGGTGGGGAATAAGCGGGAGGTAGCTGCACACGTGAGATTTGGCTAGCTGCAGCAGCCTTGTTCCCTCGTGCGCGGTTGATGTCGCGCCAGTCGCGTAGGAGTTGGTTGGCAGTCTCCATAGACATGCCGCAAAAATCGGGGACAAGATGTGCGCAATTCGCGTGGCAAGTGATATCGCATTCGGTGCATCGACGGGCATTCTTGCGTCCGAATGGAAGCATGTATCCGCAATGGCAGCACCAATTAGTGCCAATATTGGTTAAGGGTTCGAAGCGATGAGGAATTCTATGATTAATCTTCTCTTCATCCCCGTCCTGAAGGCAAGTGAACTCAAATCCAAAGAGAAGAAAGCTGACGGACTGACCCCGGACGTAGACTTTGATATACACTTTGTAACAACCTTCTCGAAGCACTTCTTGTGGCAAGTGTATCGACAATCTTCGCATTGATAACCAGCGGCGTTGAGTAAGAACTCGCTGCAAAAAGCGCAGAGAAGGAGCTGGTAAAACTGTTTCTGGACGAATTTGTGGCCATTCATCTCGTGAACTTCGTCCTTGCGCTTGCGGACGGCACCTTGTCGACCAAGTCCTCCGGGTGCATCGAGGGGGCGCTTTCGTACATTCTCCTTGACTAGGCATGGCGAAGAAGAATTAGGAATGATACGGAATCAGACGGGAAGCTTACCGAAATTCAGCTTGAGAGCAATAGCGCCGACAGGCTCGAGGGCAAACCACGCGTCGATCCCATCCGACTGGCTGCCATATCCGAAATTTGTGGCACCGCCTTGAGCCAACGGACCACCCGAGTTGAATGGTGGCTGATAATCACCAGACCCGGACGGGTGGTGCCCGGGTTGAGCCATGCCGGGGATGTTACTCATGTCACCCGCAGTGACCCATCCACCTTGGCCACTCTCTTGGTTGACCCTTTGGCGACGAAGCGCATCCACGAGGTCTTGAATTTTTAACCACAAAAGTGCGATAGGCACCGGATGCAGTTCACTAGCTTGTTTGTCGTATATGGCGAGCTCGACCTCGTTTGCCTTGTCAACAGTAATCTCGAATTCTTCATTCCAACGATCCGTACGGGAGGGATGAGTGTGAGCTCTCTGAGTGCCTTCAACTTTGAGGGAGACGTATGTATCCACTACCTGCTTCGACGCGGAACGCGAACGGCCAGAAGTGATAACGGGTGCGTGTTCAAGCTCACGCGCTCCTTTGATAGTAACTTGTAGCTTCCCGGACAAGATTTTGGAACGCAGGCCACTCTTCGCATCTCCATCGGCTGCTGGATCAACTGCGCATGTCATTAGATGAGCGTCTGTGAACGATAGAACGCATTTACCGGCATCCTCATCTTCATCAGCCGCATCAAGGACGTTCAACGTCTTGTAGCGTTTAAGGGCCGTCTGTAAGAGCTGAATCTTCTTTTCACTCTCCACGCGTTTCCCCTCGGCATCGGCACGAGATTTCTTGTCGCCATCGGCCTGATAAAGCTTTACCATCTTTTCGATACCCTTCTTGTACTGCATCTCTACTTGAAGTTTGAATTCAAGTTGATGGAGCATACGGGCGATTTTCAAGGGAGTGTGAGGAGTATCTGCCTTTATCATGTCCAACCTTGTGAAGTTTTTAGCCTTGGAGGAGGGTCCGCCATCTAGGTAAGAGTTACGGGTTTCGGGGGAGTTCTGTGCTCCTCCAGAGTCGCTGTACTGGGAAGCGCGATCTCTGTTACCTAGTTGATGTGGTCGTAGAGTCGGTGACAAGTTGGGTTGCGGAGTCCCTGTAGATCTTGAGGGATCGGAAAGCTGCATCTTGCGAGCTTGAAGCTCGCGGAGGGTATCTTCGAAATAGGAGAGAGAGCGTTCTGCCTCTTTGATCTTGGCATCGTTTCGACGAAGTACATCTTGATTTGTTGTTGCCTGGCGGAGGAGTTGGGATGCTTCTAGTACCTTTCGCTCTGTCTGGATACGTTTGTAAACATCCTGGATTTTCTGATCTAAATCTTGGGACTAAATAAAAGCATAGAGCACTATTAGTGAGAAGGATCGATAAATATCATTTGAGCGAGTACGTACGGCCATAACAAAAGAGCGTGTACCGCGACGAGGCGGGCCTATGGTGGAAGGGTGCAGAGGAGAGCGAGCGCAGGGCGATGAGTTGGGCCCAGATGCTGAGCTGAGCTGATCTCAAGACACAGCATATTAGATAAGCGCTCTCGCCTCCGCTTTTCCCATGTTGAACAGGATTTCAGTCAACGAGCCAGATTTCCAAATCTCTTTATCAACAACGCATACATTACTTGGAAATTCAACAGAAATAACGTTGCCCTGTCTTCTCGATTCTCGAATTATTGGCAGCGTTCTCTTTTCGTTCTCCGGGACTGTCGATCAATCCATTCCAGTCCCGCCTATGCAAATGCTTCATTCATCCGCTATCAAGACCTTCCTTCACCATCTTACCGTTGTACATCAAGTATCTCCGCTCGCCGTTTCTCACAACTTATTTTGTGTTTCCAAAGAACGCAGAGCATCTTTGTATCAGTGCTATCTCCGAGGTCATCCTTGACGACCGGTCCTTAGGAAGTCCAGAAGGTTCATAAACGCCACACCTAGCTGCTCTCTCGCCTTCCTCTGACTTCTGGTAGTATCCGTGACACTCTCACGCAGTGCTGACCTTCGCTCTTCTCCATGCGCTCATGTTTTATCGATACACCTCGCTTACAATTGGATGTCTTTCCAGCAGCAGTCTTCCGGTAGATATGTCCGCTCTTTGTGCGAGTATGCAACTCATGGCTTACTAAGGTCTCTCCATCTTCTCGCCCCAAATTTTTCTTCCCGTCCAACCGGCTTTGAATAAACTTGTGCACAAGTTATTCTCTGTTCATATTGTTGGGTCTGTTTTCGATGCCCGGGAATGTTGATGAGAATTTGATCCGTGGCTTTTAGCCGCTATCCTTGGCTATTCAGCCCCTTACGAACGGTATGTTTCATCTATTATCGGATATCTTCTTCTCGGTCTGGACTCCGTCGTGCAGAAACTCCATCTAGAACTCCAATGGTTTCCTTCACTCGTTCGATCGCTGCTGGCGATAACGGCCCGATCTGAAAACTTGAGTTTTCGCAGCGAAAGCCAAGAACTTTTGAAAGTAAGAGGCCCCTCCCTTTATATCGATTGGAATCGATCACCGCCCACAGAGAATCCACAACAAAGCGTCAATATACAAACGGGTAGTAGGTGATACGCATCGTTCTCCCTCCTCGCAGCGTGCACCACGCAGTTGCACGTCAGATTCGCCAGCAGTCGATGTCAGTGACGAGGACACCCTTATTTTGGCATTAGAGCTTGTATTGAAGATCGCGGCTCGCTCCCCTCCATTCAAGGTGCGTTTCTGCCAAGAATGGCCGCGAGTGGGTGTCAAGCCGTAATAGGGTGCTTGCTGTCGTGCAGCTTCGAAGCGGTCCTCTTCAGATGACGAGGAGACGTTGAATTTTTCTGGACCCGTGTTCTGTCGGCCCGATCAAGGCGACACACTTTCATGGGAGGACTTTGTACCACCTGAAGTTTGCTTCTCGGACCATTGGACCCCGGAGCGTGAAGAAAATATCTGGTCGGGAGAGTCAGAAGAAGACATAACCGTTGGTGATGACGAGCCCTATTCAACCCTCCAAACACATTCTTCCGAGGGTTCCAGGCTTATTATCTCCGAGAAATCGCTGACTAGTCGATCAAACTGCGACTCTGGTGTCCACGATGAGGATGAGAATCAATTTACATCGACCGATGTGTCACCACTTCTGGCACCTGAATGGCGCACAAGGATGGTTCTGTCCTACCTATCTGTGTGGCCATTCGCAAACACTCATCACTATTCCTAGCGAAAGCACGCATGCCCACCCCGCTGTGAAGGTTTTACACCCCCTGATCACGATCTGGGTGCACAATCTGATCTCTGTATCTTTGACAACGACATGGATGGGATGTTGCTTGCCTTTGACTAAGATTGTTCTCGAAAAATATGATGGCTTCTTTCCACATAGCGTGCCTCAGGTCTGATTGACAGAGGGTCAGAAATTTTCACTTGTGGCACGTGTCAGCTGTCACGCCAAGTTACCAGATTATTTTTTGTGGTTTTTTTGTTTTTATATATCGTCACGGCCACTTGCCTGGATCTCTCAATGTGATTTCATTTTATCCTGTTGCTACGGGAATGGCCGCAAGAGATCAAACTCCGACCGAAGGAGGCACCACTAAGTCGGGGGCAATTTCGCTTTGTGTTCTTATCCATCCAGTCATTAAGAGCTCATACCCACTACCTATTTTCATTGCTTTAAAACCCACAACGGCAGAGCTCTATCTGCTCTTCCCCACTCATCTGGCCTCAATCCGTGTGCTTTTCCAACCATGTCAGCCATACTTCCGGCAAGGGCCAAGAAGATTGACCTCAGCGTATGTCTCGCACTGCCTCTCGCCTCCCCCCCCTCTCGTGCCCCTCGCTCCATCCATCTTCGTGCCCTTACTTCTCTATCTAGTCTGTCGAACTACTTGCTAACCACATTGACCCTCCATTTTTCAGAAATTGACTGAGGAGGAACAGAAGCTTTTCCGTCTATATGGTAAACTCCCGAGTCATAAGAACATCCTCACCAAGATGCAGAAGGTGCTGATTTGAATTTTATCTTTCCTCTTTTGTATGCGTCTGAGCGTCGTGCGTCTACATCAGGACCGCAAATACTTCGACTCTGGTGACTATGCCTTGTCCAAAGCAGGCGTCGGCCCGCAGAACGCCGTGGGTACGGCAATCCCCAATCCAGAGAAGTATGTTACCTCGCCTCACCGTTTCCTCGTGGATCTGATCTGATGTCGGATGTAGCATTCCGCATGCCTCTTCGCACGCCACCCACCAGATACTGTCTACCTCTCCCGCCAATACAGCTACCAGTCCAGTTCGCGAAAGTATGCTCGCACAGAACGAGACACCTTTCCCCGACGAACGTGAAGAGCCCTTTCATCCATCGGAGTCAGTTGCTCCAGCCCATGTTGCTACTTCCACACAGAAGTGAGCACGTGAGCTAGTGCACGCACACGAATCGCTCGGCATCTACGGCTCATGTTGTGCCATTTCCCATACCTTTTGCTTACGATACTGCATCTCATGGTTCAACGTTCAGCACCCGCATCTCATTGGTGACATCTCTCCTCTTCTATTCTTTATGTCCCGCATTGGGTCGGTCATTGCTATTGATGGGTGCGCGGACCACCGCGCCTCTCATCGCTTCACTCATCAGCCTCATTCCTGCGGCGCATGTCGCCATTGTACCATCATATCCGGTCCTTTTGGTATGCATATCAATTTGCGACCGGATTGTATCTATCTTCCACCTGTCGTTTAACATACACAGTAAAAACACCAACGAGCTTGTATTGAGGGATAATATGGTTTTCCACTTCCTCAGTTTCTCTGCTGCGCGGATTGGCTCCTAGACGTGTGTTCCATCAACGAAGCATCAACCAGAAACGCATATATCACGGCTTCTTGGTCAGACTCTTTTTACCCCGTATGTGTTGGTTCAACGCATCCAGTCCAGTAGTATCTCTATCGTTGGACCCCACGTTTACGGATTTTTCTAACGAACGTGCGACTAAGCTCGTAGATGCCACGCAAGGTAACCCGTCCACAGACGAACCGACGCTGCTGGACAGATTGACCGTCGCCCGTCTTTCTTACGAGTACCATGGACGAAACTGATGGGCGTGAAAGTTTACGCGTTTACGACTTGTCTAACGACATTCAATCGACCTTCAATGAACTGGAAACGTTATCGTCCTCAACTATGTGGCTGCCTTTCGTCCTTACAAAAGACCACAAGAGAGTAGAGCGCAGCCTGCCACTGACATCTAGATTATAGTAACCCCATATGATCAACTCAAAACATGTCATTCCTGTCAGACCGCGGGCCAGGGGTTGTGGTACATCTGAGTCTAGAGCATGTGCATTGTGTATAATGGAAGCACCGAGCTTCTCCTACTCTTGTTTCCATGTGATTGCACAGGTACTCACACTTGCACATTTGAAAAGATTCGAGTAGATCAGTACTTTCTCTGGCTTTTCTGCCCCAAAAATACATTTTGTAGGTTCTAAAGATATGGGTCATAAATAAATTGGGGGATCCGTACAGATTGATCCGTACAGATTTACAACTACAGCGAAGACAATTTCGAGGGGATGTCCGGAGCAAGGATTCACACCCCTAGATCCCACAGTAGACTCGTGACCAGCTGTTCGAAATGAGGATGAGGTGGAGCGGTTACTGGTCGAATCCCACAGATCTCTGCTCTGTACTTCTACAACAGTGGGGCCACCATTTCCCTTAGTTCTCTCTCTTTCTCACTTCCTTGTAGTAGTTGCACGTACATCTCTAGTTGCAATATATTATACTTGTTATGATATTCCTCCAGGGATTTTCATCCAGAGACCCGACTCAATTTCATTCGAAATTAGAACAAAAAATGATCTTGGCCAAAATAGAATGACAATAACCATCCTATTTTCATTATCCTACATTAGACTCACAATCATCCTATTTTCATCCTATGTAATTAGCAGATACCCGACATTGGATAGGAGAAACTTCATCCAGTGCGATGTTCCCAGTGGTTCGACCGACGAGGTGACTATTTGTTCTTGTTTTCGCAAGCGCTCACTTGCCAAAAATTGCCACGGCGACTGACGACGCGCTTTCGCTCGGAGTACGCGTTGCGCTGCACTTAACTGGCCATCGCCAGGAGGGCACAAGGTCGTTTTATTTGGTCTTGCGATGAGGTCCGTAAAAAGTATGCCTGCTACGCTAATGTGCTGACCGTGCTGTACCCCTAGCTGACTTAGCTGACTTATGTTCATTTGTCGCCTCCGACTCCTTCCAAGACTCCCACCTTCACCATCGTTTTGTAGCCATGTCATCATCACCCAGAGGTTTTCAACTAGGGCGGCGACCCCATCGCAACAGTGCCTGGCAGTTTCCACATTTGACGCGGCCCCCTCTTCCCAAACACCCATACTTGACTCACCACCCTCCACGGACCACCTCCAGTATTTGGGAGACAATCACCCCTCATGGTCCGACCAAGACACAGTCACAGACAGAAAACGTATATTCCCTATTAATCAAGAGGAGACGGAGAAAAAGGTCGATTCGGACCCCTTGCCTGCTTTGTGCAAGCTATACGCACGTCTCAACACCCGTTTCTCGAAGCTCCCCACCCACCTCTCAACTGAACAAGTCCGTAGTGTCGCGCTACGCGCACAAAAGGAAAGATGCACAACTGCGCTGGATAATCTCACAAGAAACATTCTGGAGTCCCCAGAGCCCGTGCGGACCGAACTTGCGAGAACCTTGCTCTCGATTCCTCATCTGCGTTTGAACCCATCTCTCACAGCATCTCTCTTATCTTGCACCGTCCCAGACATCCTCTCCTCTCTTTCCCTAAATGCATCCTCTCGTATAGCTTGCACTCTCATGCGTCACCCCTCACCGTCCAGTACGGAGACGCTCCTAGCATGTCTCGCCAAGAACGTCGCAGAAGCCCTGAAGTTACATCAGAGGCGGAAGCATACTCTGACAAACTGGGAGCGCACTACCCTCATATGGTCCCTGTTCCGACTCGTCATGCACTTGTCCGAACTAAGTATGAGGGAGCCCGCGATGCACCTATTGCAGTCTTTGATAGAGACTTCTTATATCCCACCGGAAGCCATTCATCGTGCGGATCATTCTTCAGGAGACTTCCACTTGATCGTCACACTCACCCTCGTCCGCTCGTGCATCTATTGGAACTGGAATCGCAAAGCCCTTGTTCTTACGAAGAATTACCTCAGCGAAGTGTCTTCAGTAGGACCTGCAATCGCCAGGTTATGTCAAGATGTCTTATATACCCTTATGGAGTTTCCTACGATCGAAGACTTGGCGCTCAGCCTCTCTCTCGTCAAGGATATGGTGTCAAGCCCAGAGCCCCTTGCCGTTTCTCCCAACATTGTTCGTCAGATGTATGCCAATGCCCAGCACCTCGGCCGACCTCATATAGCCACTAGCCTTTTCATGCTCTCACAAAGCCAAGCCGCTAAAGCCCTCGACGAGTTCCCACTACCCAGTGGCCCTGCGCTGACATGGTTCCTCCGCCATCTGTCTCGCCGGACTACCCACGTACACCTAACCAGACGTCTAGCCGAACAAGTTGTGGACCGCTGCGAGCGTATTCCTCTAGCCGATCGAGCAGAATTTATCTCTATCGCAGCCGGGAGTGGGTTCGCAAGCCACGCTAGGTCACTCTGGTTACGCTACTCTTCGGGGAGTGAAGGCCGGATAGTCGCGGGAAATGCTGCTATGGTTGTACGCATGTGCAGCCTTTTCGCTAGCCTGCGCCGCATAAAGGTTGTCAACAAGTCCGGGAATTCCCAATTGGCTGCAAAAACGACATATTCCCCCATCGACGATGGCCTTGATCGGACATTAGAAGAGGAAGGAAAGGATCTTGGGAATTTTGCGAACTTAGTCCTGACCAGGTTCCGCGAGGCGAAGGAGCCACTCCAGCAAGCGTCTAGAGAAGATCTCAATGCGCTAGCCCGTGCGAATATCATACTTGGCCATGTCAAAGAGGGGTTGGAGGTCCTACGGGTTACTATAGGCCGGAACGAACGTCCCGACCTCCATGACGTGAACGTGGTACTCTCTGCGATTGCGGAGGTTGATCCTCGAACCGCGCTGAAGATGGTTCGACACATGGCTGCACTTGGACCAGGACCTGATGGCGTCTCGTTTGGTACAGTCATGCATCAAGCTGCAAGGCATCGCGACGTTGCGGTAATCACCAGCTTGCTTCGTCTGGCGAAGGAAACTAGCCAACAGCTCACTACCAAAACTGTTTCCGCAGTCATCCGGGCGAGCGTGGTGCTCAGTGGCACGGACAAGGACGCTGTCCACGACAATTTAACTCGTGCGCTGGAGATCATCATTGCCAATGAACACTCGAGCCACCTCGCAACGTCGAACATGGGCAAGTTTTGCATCGAAGAGGCTCTCAACGCGGATGACCCCACTCTCGCATTCCAGTTTTGGAAACGTTTGCTGCGAACCAGAGCTGAATGGGACGACGACTTGCATGCGTCTCTTCGACGACGGATCGCGAAGAGTATTCACACCCACCGCAAAGAAGGACACATCCGCGCGGGGGATGGTCAAAAGATGGTTTCTGCGCTAAGGAGGCCCAGCCATAGAAAGGAAGACGTGAGCAATTGTGCATGGCATGGTCTATAGGAGGTCCGATCCGTAGATTGGTTTGTGTGGGTGTAGGGACACGTTTGGCCAAGCTTTTTACGTTCGAGAATATTGGGTCGGGGGGACAAAAAAATTAGAGTTGACAAGTAAATTACAGTTTGCGTGGCCACACATGAGTGCATGGGCACTGACAGCTGGCAGGGTTGCGATGAAGCCCTATCGTACCGTATGGACACAGCGAATAATCGGATGAAATGTACAGACGCCGGGGCAATGTACGTACAATAAAGGTAGGCTGTGTTCATATGCTGAGCCGAGTCTGGCGAAGAATGGTCGCAGGTCACAGAAGCTGATAGATCGGCTTTGCCCAACTGGGTATCGGCCCTCTCGGCTCGGGCTCGGGGGATGTGTCGTTTCGGAAGTACTCGTGACGCTCAGCAGGGAAGTCATCACCAGGGTCATCACCGGGGTGCGCCAACCACGCGTGTCGTCGTGTCGAGGAAGTTCTGAAAGGACAAGATCCTGATTTGGACCTGATATTAGATCTTGCTGAAGATCCCCACCAACTCGCCAAAACGGTGCGGCAATGGAGAACAGATTGAGATATTTGCGACTGTAACACCCTCATCCTCGACACTCTTTTTGTCTCCATGCCTGTCTCTCGTCTGAAGAAAGAAAGTGGATCTAGCTCTGATGATGCCGCCGCCGCCACCACCACCAAGGACGGTCACCCTGAAAGCAGCAAGATAAAGAGAAAGTGAGCCTTTGTTCTTGCCCGAGTTTTCTCCGTTTCGCCCGCCTTTCTACCTCAGGCTTTCGCTGCCCTCCCTCTACCCCCCTCTCTTTCCCTCTCGTCGTTCATCCCCCCTTCCTCCCATTCCCCCCCTCTCGCGTTCGTGTCCTCGTCCTCCCCAGGTTTCTCGTAGATTTCTGCCGTCATGTTGTTTGAATTTGCTTTTGTTATCTTGAGTGTTATGCTGACACGCTTGTCTTATCTACTTTAGGCGCCAGTCTCAAAGTAAGCCACCGTCTTCTCATTTCATTTCCGCGCGCTCAATTAACCCGTTCCTCTGCAGGCTGTGATGCTTGTCGTGCCCGTAAGGTGAGGTGTGCGAGGGACAACCCAGACGATCCCCAGTCGTCTTGCAAACATTGTATCACCCTCGGCATCCCCTGCACTTACGATTACCAGCCAAAGAAACGCGGCCCACCCAATCTGTACGGCATCACACCTTGCTCACTTGCTTCTTTAACCCTAGACGCGTCCGGCCACTACAGGTACTTGCGTCGGCTTCAGGAAGCCGCTGCAGCCGCTGCGGCTCAACAGCAGCACGAAAACCAAAATGGGGAGACTTCTCCCCTCTCCGCCAGACCAAACATGACAGGTCCGCGGCAACAAACTACCGCAATACCCACCATCGCCCAGCCCTCTCCTAGTTTCCTGGAACAGTCTCTGAACAATGTTGGGCCCTCCCTTCCCTCTGGCTCCCTGCAATCCTCCCATTTCGCGATTACGGCTGACGCGTATCACACACATTATCAAACCATGTCTTCGTCTTCGTTCGGTACTTCACCCGTCGATGTGCAACGCTCGCCAAAGGCAGACGACTCACAGTCCTTCATGTATCCTTCAGAGCAGTTCAGTACATATCCATTGTACAACTGGTCGTACCGACAGCACCAGCCAGTGCCACCACCGAGCACACTTCCGCCACTTTCCTATTATTATCGTCCCCACAGTCTTGAAGACGTTGCTCCCCGTGACACTATCATGTTAATCATTGCGCTATTCTTCGACTTTGTCTACCCTCTTTCCCCTTGTGTCCACAAGCCGTCGTACATGGCCGATCTTCATGCACGGAGGGAGGAGCGTGATCCTCTCTTCTTTGCGTTGGTCATGTCGACTTTAGCCTCTACCCTCGTCCAACTGCCCCGGTCATATCTCCCTATGGGACGACACGCTGTGCGTAAGCTGGCGCAGACTTGTCACGAAGCCAGTCGTCATATTTCTGTTGCATCATATGATCCACCAACATCAATGCATGTTGTAATCCGTTATTTGTGAGTACAGTCGTCGCCCACAATCTACGCGTAGTTGGCTTACTTTCTTCTAGCGATTGTATTTATCACTTCTGCGAAGGTCACGATGCCACTCAGCACGCCGCATTTGGCGAGGCAGCGCACATTGCCGTCACGCTTCGAATGCACGAAGAATCGTCTTACGACGGTCTCGACCTCATTGAGTGCGAGGTGCGGCGTAGAACTTTCTGGTTGTTATTTGGAGGTACGGTGCTACGACATGTTCTAAACGTCTTTGTTTCACCTTCCTCACCCTCAGCGGACAAATCCATGTCAATCCTCCTCGGACGTCCCATCTGCCTTAGAGACGAAGATTGCACGGTGCACTTCCCAAAAGAGCTTGACGACGAATAGTAAGCACCGTCTCTGGACCAAGCTCACTTCGTTCATTCTTGAACATGCGCCATGCTTGCCACTGTCTCATATTTAGCATTACGCCGAGCGCGTATCTACCTCAGCCTCATGGCAAGCCCTCATTGGTTTCTGGCCTCAACTGTATAACGCGAATTTTTGCCCTCCTTGGCGAGATTCTTGTTCGCATACGCGTGGATAGGCGGTCACCACCGCAAGGCCAGTACGCCACAGCCAGGTTGGAAGAGGTCCGGTCTCTCCATGCTCGAATTATGTCGGCTCTCGTACACACGCCGGAGCCGCTTCGATTGAAACAAGCCTCTCAACAAAACATTCCATCGGACTATGGGGGAGCTGGTTTCCGACAGGCAACATTTGCCGAAGTCAAGGACTTCTTTGACAACCCCAATGCGTCAAGGGCGAATGCGCTCAACCCTTTCCTTGTGATGCAAGCCAATATTTACGTGACACAGGTGCGTACTACCTAGCACTGTAAGTTTTCTGCGACGTTTACTTTAGCTTATCTAGCAACTTGTCCGATTTGTGATCGAGCAATACCGTGACGAACTTGAAATCCAGATTCGAGGGACCACAGATGACCAACGTGTCGCAGACGAGCAACGCATCGCAGATGATAGAGAAGCTGTTGCAAGTGATCTTCTCAACATATTGCACAAGTCCGTATCGACGACTATTTTTTTTTTCTCGACCCAGATATATCTCAGTCCCCACTCTAGCATTCCCATACAATCCATCGCCACCAATGGACCTTCTTTGGTAAGTGGCATAGCGGCGTCATCAAAGCCGAGGTCCATTAAATCCTGTTGCTAGGTTCATAAGGTTCGATTTGTTGCGTCAACGCTCCTCGATGCGGTGAGGAAAGCAGAAACGGCCCCTGCCACTGCCGCCCGAGCGCACGCGTATCTGTGTTTGTCTCCTTCCGCCAACCCAATGTAATGCAACTTCTAATCGGATATTATGTCTCCAGGGGATTTTCTCTCCATCTTGTCCGAAATTGAGCGAAACTATCTGTACGTCTTGATCTTGCAGCCCACCTCAGTTGACCAAATATTTTCGTCTTTCTGATTTTTCGTCAGGCTGGACGACGATAGGGACGCAACATCTAACGGAGACGGTATGCCGACACTGCTGAGCAACAACTGAGGCTGGTACCGGTGCTTACATAGACGGCTTTCGGGGACGGAATTGTACCTTTACTATGTCATTTTGTAGTCCAGATCTTAGACCGGTTCTTCATCTCGGTCACAATTTACGATACTCCCGGCCAAATGTGATGGTAGTGTTGCCTTCATTTTTTTTATTGTTCCGGACGTAATCTCTCTGTCGCAATGTTATCTGTCAAGCTGCTGTGTTTTTACTGTAGATGTGTTCACGATCAAAACGCGAGGCGCGTCATTGTTCCTGCAGGTCAAGGCACTAAGCGCCCCCGCGGCTGTGACACACCGTGCGCATTCTTCCCTCTGCCATTCCTTCCGCACTACCTGCATCGTTATGTCGCTGGACGAGCCCGGCTTAAAGTCTGCGCCAGTGGTAGAAATCACAGAAGGTCTGCACATGGGCACTATCGGTATTGTGCACCTTGATAACCTCCTGCTCAAGATGAGGCAGCCTTGTATGACCGCCAGATCCGTTTGTGGGGATTGGAAGCCCAGCAGAGGTCCGTCCTCCTTTCACCCTGCAGCTTCCAAACGCGCTTTCACATTCGTCTTTTCTTTATGATGTGACGAATGGCAGGATGAGAAATGCTACGATCTTCGTAGCGAACTTGCGCGGTGTCGCAACGGAGACTGTCAAAAATATCGTGCTCGCTGGAATCGGCAAACTTATCATTTGGGACTGTGAGGACGTTGCCGCTGAAGACCTCGGGGTTGGATTTTTCTTTAGAGATGAGGACATTGGAAAGAAGGTGCATTTTTCTTTTAAAAAAATATTTTAACCCCTCCCCACCCCCCCGGCTCATGAGCTGATGCACTCGTCCTTTCTCCCGCACACGGACCTAAGGGGCTTACGGCTATTCTATCATAGCGCGTGGACGCGGTCAAGTCGCGAATCGAGAGTCTCAACCCCCTCGTGGCAATCGAGACGTTGACGTCTCCATCGGTCCTAGAGCAGGAAGAGCTCGAGAAGCTGGTGCAGAGCGTAGACTTGGTATGCATAACAGATTCTGGACGGGATTTTCTCGTGAGTGTTGGCCACCCACTCCTCGTTATACCAGAAAAAGGTTGTAATGCACACAGATTCGCGTAAATGAAGCATGTCGAAGATCGAAAAAGCCTCTTTACGCAGGAGGGACCTACGGGCTCCTTGGTTACCTCTTCTGTGATTTGCTGGAGCACAAATATATTGCCCCGTACGTAATTTGACATGACTGTTGCGAGCAGGCATTTCATTACGCATTTGGGCTGGGTTCCCAGGGATCGCTCGGGGGGTAAGCAAGATGGAGCGAAGGACGTCAAAGTAACGGTCTCATATAGCCCGCTGCGTGAAGCCCTGGAGCATCGGTGGTCGGGCGTACCGCGTCGTCAGACCAAAAGTTTGAACCCCGCCGTCGTATTCATAATTCTTGGTAAGGACACTGAGTGCCTTGTCCCATGGCGAGGTCTGGCTGACATGCAAACGCAACAGCTTTGTGGGAACTCCAAAGTATTCACCAGGGTCATCTCCCAGACGACGCTAAATACGCGGACGAACTTGAATCCGTAGCCAATACTCTCATTGCGAAAGCCGAGGTCAACAAGGATGTGTTCCCCGCGATTTCTCGAGAGCTCGTCGAGTGGGCGGCGCTTCCATTTCGAATTTCTATTTTTTTTAAATAGTCTAACAGGACTACTGTGACGACTGCGGCACACGAATTTGCACCCGTCTGCGCGATCGTCGGTGGAATGCTCGCGCAAGATATCTTGAAGGCGCTGGGTGTGCGAGAAGCACCGTTGGCCAATTTCTTCACGTTTGATGGGAGCACTGGGTCAGGGAATGTCGTCCGCATGGGCATGAAATGATTGAAAACAGTGGTGAGTTGATCTTTAGTTCGCACGCACTCTGTGCCTTGGTATTGATAATGAATGAGCGCGACTGGTGGTCAGAGGCCAGGATGGTTTTTCCGACTCCACGCTCCGCCCTAATGGATAAGCCTGTGGTCATATGCTCTGCGAGAAGGGTTAACTTGACTGTTTTCTCGACACCTTGAGATCCGCAGTACTACGCTAGAATGTTTTATTTACGGTAGTCGCCGTCAATTTAAATTTGTGGCAATGTGGATCAGCTGGGAGGCGCCACGTGACGTAAACTCTCACGGGTGGGTTCGCGCGCCGTGGCACGCAACCCAACCGCAAGTAGCGCCGCGGTTCCCGTGTTTGTAAACCGGTTTAGCTGGAGCTAACTTTTCTTCTCCGTTTACCCGCCCTTGGCCCATCCTCCCTTTCCTCGTACCCATCATGGCCCATCCGTCGAGGCGTGTGCCCTCCCCAAACCCTTCTCATTACCATGTTGTCCCTCAAAGCCCTCAAAATCACATTTTTACCCAACAAAGACGCACATCGCGATCGAATCGCGCACATTCGGCCAACACCCAACCCGTCGTGGCTCCTATGCCTCCTAGGAATGACCTCGCTCAGGGTGTGGCGACAGGTGCTATAGGTGCAGGTTATGGTCCTTACGCAGTGCGCCATCCGCCATTTCCTAATATTTCGTCTACTCATATTTATTACCAAGCATAACCCTTCCGCAGCTGCCGCAGCTGCGGGCAACAATGCCTATAACGCTTCCCGCTTCAGTGCTGCGCCATCCGAGCGGTCTTCCATTACGGGCGAGAGACCTGCCCCTCCGGCAAATAGCTCTACTGTCCCCGCCTATTTGTGGGATACGAAGGATCCAGACCTCGACGACGCGCTTCATAACCCGGACCCGCGTGTTGATGCCGCCCAAGACAATTCATTTACCTTCTTCTCGACCCGGGGTTGGGCAAACGTGTCCGTTCTTATCCTTCTCATTGCTGGTCTTGTCACACTATTCGCCGGCTACCCCATCATTTCCTTTTACCACACAACGCCAATAGTTACACTCGGCAGCAACTTTGGCGGGAGCAATTCGTCAGGCCAGATACCTGAACTGACCAATTTCCCCTCACTTATCGACACCGACACTGACAAGCAGTTCTACACGAAGACTGCCAGCGACGGGAACACCTGGAATCTTGTTTTTAGCGATGAGTTCAATAGGGATGGCCGGACGTTTTGGCCAGGAGATGATCCTTTTTGGGAGGCGGTTGATCTTCATTATTGGTAGGGCGCTTCATTTTCCAACCTGTCGTCCGCATTGAGACAATGCGTAAACAGGCCAACAGGTGATTTGGAGTGGTATAACCCTCAGGTGAGAAACCGTCTCGTATCAGCGATGTGAACTATATGGACTGGGTCAGGCTATCACGACGAAAGACGGGAAACTGGTCGTCACTATGACAGAACAAAGCAACCACAACCTGAACTTTCAGAGCGGCATGTATTGTTTCTTTATCCCCATGATACCCAAGTAATCAATAGGTTTGCTTCTTCAGGAATGTTGCAATCCTGGAACAAGTTCTGTTTCACGACCGGGTACGTCGAAGTATCTCTCAGTCTACCAGGTACCACGCAAACTCCGGGCTTCTGGCCAGGTGCGCTGTTTCTTCGATTTACCCTCTCGTGGCGCTGACATTCTACAGCTGTATGGAGTATGGGCAATCTAGTGAGTTGATCCTTAGCGAATTGTAAGTCGCGTAACCAACCCCCGTCCACAGGGACGAGCAGGCTATGGCGCAACGACCGAAGGTACGTTGCGCGATCGCCATCTGTGATATCAAACCCATCCATAATTTTACTTTCAACCTGTGATAGGAATGTGGCCTTACAGTTATGCAGCGTGTGATGTGGGAACATATCCTAATCAAACGAACAACGGCCAGCCCGCGGGCATAGATGGCCTCTCGTTTCTCCCGGGCCAGCGTCTTTCAGCTTGTACTTGCCCTGGCTCTGATCACCCTGGTCCTTCCGTTAGCACTGGCCGTAGTGCTCCAGAAATCGACATTCTTGAAGCCCAAATAGACGTCAGCGTCTTCAAGGGCCAAGTATCCCAATCCCTTCAAATCGCACCTTTCAATGCCAACTATGAATTTGATAATTCTAGCACATCCACCCCAATCCAAGGCTCCACGACAGTTTTCAATTCCTATAAGGGCGCCGAATTTCAACAGGCTATCTCGGCACTGACGGACATTTCCTCGTCAAATTATAATGGTTCAGGATTCGGAACGTACGCGTATGAATGGTGGTCGGATCCTAATCACCGCAGCAGTGGTTACGTACAATGGTACAGCGAAGGACAGGAGACATGGCGGTCCAACTACGCAACGCTGGCTGGTGATTCCACAACTGGCATAAGTAACCGGATTATCCCTGAGGAACCAATGGTACGCTGCTATTGCCGTCGGAGATGTACCACGGTTCTCACCGTGATGCACAGTATCTCATCGTCAACTTGGGGATGGCTCGTAAGTCGTGCTGCGATAAGTTAGGGCCACTAGTTAATAACGTTTTTCTATAGCCTCCTTCCAAAAGCAAGACTTTCAGCACTTGCAATTCCCGAGCAAGATGTACATCGATTATATCCGCGTTTACCAACGAAGCGACGTCTCTGATGGTGTCGGCTGCAGCCCATCCAGTCACCCTACGACCGATTATATCAACAAGTATGCCATTTTATGCACTCCCTTCTCCGTCGGCACTGACACACCCTGATTTTAGCCACATCAATGCGTATACCAATCCGAACCTGACCACATGGAGCCAAGCAAATTACAGCTTCCCCCGTAACTCGTTACTCGACGGCTGCTGAGAGTGGAAAGGGTCACCGTCCCCTGGAGAATGGTTGTGGCTTATTTATCATCTTACGGACCATCTTTCTCGTGGCCCTGTCACGATCTACATGACATGATGCTGGATAGGCCCGGACTAGTACTTGCCTATCCATTTTGGTTCCTGTAATCTGCACCTTCACCATCCACAGCCTACGCATGGTCGCGACCTAACTCGCATTCTTCCGCATTTTTAGCATAACTCTTCTTTTCACCCACGTTTGTTAGGAACGCGGGTGATCGACAGGGTGCCCCTTGATTGATCTGGCCGAGCTAATGGACCAAGGACATGTTTTTTATAGACTGTACTGTAATACGACAATATTATTTGGGACAGTCCTGACACCAATGAAGGACATGCGCATGACGTTGAGGTGTGAACAAGATGATTACAATTCACGAGAGAATGTTGACAGCCCGACCCACTACAATAACTCTGGCAACGTTGCAACGTGCGGTCCTCATGGCGTGCACTTCTGTGAAGGTTTTCAGCCGCCGAGCTGCTGGCACTACACGTGGAATCAATTGCTGCTAGGACCGCGACACTCGGAGACAGACTTTTTTAAAATTCATTTCTGTGCGCCTTGGGGTACAGAACCCTATGTAGCACTTCATATTGTCGTTGTTCTCAATATCCATAATACACTTCCTTCCCTTCCTATTGTAGCCTCCCCGTCCCGAGTAGGAACTGGAGACAGACTACTGCAGGCAGGAGCTTACGAAATCCATATCATATTATACGGATTGTCATGGAACTCTCGCTCGAGCGCATCAATGTCTTACTTACGCATCTGCCACGGTACACGTTGCCGACGATTCACATCACCGGTACAAATGGGAAAGGCAGCGTATCCTCGTTTGTTGCATCGATATTACAGGCGAGCGGATTCACGGTCGGCAGGTTCAACAGCCCCCATCTCGTAACTGTTCTGGACTCCATCGTAATAAATGGTGAGTCCGCGTCGCCTGACCTGTATAACGGTGTACGCCGAATGGTGGAAGACGCCAATTCGGAGTTCGACATTGCGGCGACCAGCTTCGAGCTCCTCACCGCTGCCGCATTGATGTTGTTCGAGTCGGCAAAGCCGGATATCGTCATCCTTGAAGTCGGCATGGGAGGGCGCACGGACGCTACAAATGCTATTTCCGATGACTGCGTCCTCGTGTCTGCCCTCACATCCGTCGATTTGGATCACCAAAAGTTCCTTGGCGAAACTGTCGGCGAGATCGCTACGCAGAAAGCGGGCATTGCGAGGAGAGGAAGACCGTTCGTTATCGGTCCCCAGAAGCATCCCGAGGTTTTGGGTTCGGTGAGGACTGTGATAGAAAACGTCGGCGCGGACCCTGTATATGCAGACGCTGCTATCGTGCGGACGTGGCTTGCGGCGGTGGATGGTCCCTCGGAACCAGTCACGTCTACGTCCACGCCCCCTTTACCCTTCCATGCCACCACCTTGCGGCCGATCTCTCTGTTCCTGCCATACTTCCCCGATCCTATCTATGCGCAACTCCCATTGCACGGGGATCACCAATTGGACAATTTAGGTGTGGCGGGGAGCACAATATCCTCACTCTTGAGTCACCCCTCTAGCATTCACCAGCTTCCATTTCAAAGCAAGATCACTCCGAGCACAATCGCGGCAGGGGTGCGTTCAACTTCCTGGATCGGAAGGCTATCGTTCCACGACGTACCCTTGTCGAGATTGCGCCCTCCAGGGCTCGAAACAGACGGCCTCGAGGAGACCATGGCCGTGCTCGTCGATGGGGCCCACAACCCGTCGTCTGCATCTGTCCTGGCGTCGTACATGTCTCGCCTCTTTGAATCCGCCAAATCGGAGGATCTGAAGCTGGTTTTTATACTGGCGCTTTCCCATTCGCCTCCAAAGACGCCGCTGCAGACACTCTCGCCGCTCTTGTCGTTCAAACGACCGAAGAACGTGAGGATTAGCGTCAGTGCAGCCGCGTTAGAGTTTACGCCAGTGGAGGGCATGCCCTGGGTGCAACCGGTTCCTTCCGAGGAGATTCGCAAGGTAATCAGAGACATAGACGGGGACATTAACCTATGGATACCGAAAGATGGGGAGCGATCGAGCGTAGCTAATGCACTACTGTGGGCGCATGAGGAGGAAAAGGTACATAGAGGGAACGGATTGGTGTGTTTAGCGGGCAGTTTATATCTGGTCGCGGATTTTTATCGACACTTTTTTGGTTCGGAATCGTAATACTGGCAGTAATAGTATTCGTGATCGTGATCGTAATCGTCATTGGAAAGCCGCTTCACCCGCCCCGGCGTGCCAGTGTGGGCACGGAGCTGGTGCCGAGTGGACAGCAAGTGCCTGAGGCAAGAGGCCCGAGTGCGTGCTACTTGTCTCGTCCCCTCATCCACACTGTCCGCTTCTCCGCCACATACCAGTACGCGGCTCTCTCGCCCATAGACGAGATGAACATCCCTCGCGACGACGCTGGAATTATAGGCAATCTCCATGGTCTACGGCCAACAACTCGCGCTACCGCTACCCTCAGCAATTACAGAGATGCATCAGGTGCAACGGGCGGAACGTACGTTGTTCATTTCACTCCTATCCATCGCATCTGCCAACTGCCTGCTTTCCGACAGATGGCAGAAAAATCCAACGCCGATTCAGACTCCAGGTCGGGTAAGTGCGTCCAGCCTTCTCTTGCGCAAGGTTGGAGGAGCGATTGTGGTTCTACGCAGGGCCAGAACCCGTATGGCAATGGCCGCTTGAGCGGCAAAGCTGCCACTAGCTCCTCTTTGCAGCATGTCCCAAAACGCCAGAAGCTCGATCCCCAGGGAAAGTACACTCCATCGAAGTATTTCTCCATGACGCCGTCCGAACCCCGCACTCGGAGACAGCGTGCTCAAGCAGTCCTTTCTTCCTCTCCTTCCCGCCGCACCCGAGCTGCTGATGCCATTATCATTGACGAAGACGATACATCTGACGCAGGCGACAGCTCTTCTAAGCCTGTTACATTGAAGACTTCCTCCCCCGATCCTATGGACATCATAACTCCCGAACCTGCATACTTGTTCGATCAGAGCAAGCCTTCACCGATCCACCAATTCAGTTCATCCTTGGAAGAGATGCGTAGGTCTCCAACGGACGGCGAAAGTACAGCGCGCTTGCGCAGTCTGAAGCAGACCGAAGCCCGGAGTTCCACTTCTCGTCCAAACGGCGACTCCCCGTCAGCGAAGGCCACCGTTACTCCAAGAATTGGACAAGCAAACAGATCACCTGGAAGGAGCAATGTTAGCCAATTGGTGTCCGTTTTTGAGGAGCACACCACTCGTCGTGTTCTTGATCTCCAAGCACAATGCAGGAAGAACAACATGAAGCCGAAGCAGGTGAGTCTATCCGCATCCCGGTCTGGTGTTCCCCAACCAAGTGAGCTACGAGCCCCAGCGGCGGATTCAGCGGTTACCCATTACACGGCAAGACTCGCACGCCACTCGGACGTCTGGCTTCGTTTCTGGTTCGGGACCCTCAAAGGGCAAAGCGACTGGAAGAGACGTCGTCTGCAGTTTACCCTTGGAACAATGGTCTATCGGAGTGGACATCCCTCCGCACGAAGCAACACCAGAGCCCCGGGCCAATCTCATATGGGATCGGGGTGGTCTCCTCAAAGTGCAACACGTGAACTCCTCAACTCTTTTCGAGCTACATCTCGAGAAAGGTTCTCTTGGAACCATCCAGTACGTGGACGTAAAGGTTAGCAAACTCCCGTCTGGCAGGATTTGCATGCTAAAGTCTCGCAGAATTTTTCAAATGCGATGCCCCTCATTCAGATTCGCCCGTTGGAGACGGCCACTATACAAAGCTCGACGGGTAACGGATTCAAGCTAGGTCTGGAATTTATTTTATTTTACCTGGTGGTGTTTATCTCATTTTTGTACCAACATGAATAGGTTCGGATGATGCCGATGGCTTCCTGACCTTCAAATTTGATTCTGTTGCAAGCGACTGGGACGTGAAACTCTATTCCGACCTTGTTAAAGTTTTGCTGGGAGTCCTCGTTTCAAAAAATGAGAAATGTATCTTAGAGTGCGTACTGTGTCTATACGGTTATTCTCTAATTTAATGGGGATGTTTCAGTCGACCGGGATCAAACGCAGTATGGGAGGCTGTCACACGTGCCCACGAGGATCGGCCAACATGGGGCGAACTAGAATCTTTACCTCTTGATAATCACCCCAAGAAAGCCCCCGATTCAGTGACAAAGCCCCGACCGCAACCTAAGTCGTAAGCGACGCCAGTTTAGATATCGATATCTCATGTCCTGATCTTTTGTACAGTCGCACTGAGGCTGCTCCATTTACTGACATGGTGCGCCGCTCAGCACGACATTCTGGAGTGGATCAGCAGCGGTTCTCCCCAAAGCCTGATCCAGATGAAGTGTATGGCACCTCTTTGCTGGTTAATGTTCCTCGATTGACGCTCCACTAGCATTTTGGCTTATCGCTCTGGGACTGGCTCCCTCAACATCACGAATGGCGATGTCAGTCGCTTGAAGCCGGGCGAATTCTTGAATGACACGTTGATCGAGTTCGGCCTTAAGTAAGTTAGTTACTGTGGATATTTTCGACGACATTGACTCCTGTAGGCTGTGGCTCGCTGACCTACATGAGAGCAACCCAGAGCTGGCGACGCAAGTCCACGTATTCAGCTCATTCTTCTACAAGAAGTTGTCCACGAAAATGTATGTTGAACGCTTATTCGTGAAACGCTTTAGCCTACGTCATACTCTGCAGTGCCGAGGAAGGTTACAATAGCGTCCGGAAGTGGACATCCAAATTCGACCTTTTTCAGAAGAAATATGTCATCGTTCCGATCAATGAGAAGTACGTTAAATTGACCTGGACGAGTGTGGTGGATTATTCACAGGTCGTAGCATGCATTGGTATCTTGCCATTATCTACTTTCCAGAACACACCCTTTTACCCCGCCCCGAACCCCGCCCCGTTCAAGTGACGACGAACGTCCCTCGAAGGTCCACCCGCTGGTTAGGAGTCGTCGTCGATCCTTTGGATGTCAAGAACTCGGACCCTACACCAAAGCAATTACACCCTCCCGATCCTGATCCACCGCCAAGTGCTCAAGCCGATTCCGCTTCCCGTTCGGGATTAATTACCCCAGACTCTCCAAGAACAGACGACCAAAGAGAAGAGATCGACGTCGAGCGGATGGTGGAATCGGGGGGTCCAATACCGGACATATTGGCGAAGCAAATTGATGAGCAGTGTGTCGAGGCAGTCGACAAGGACGCCCCTGTTGACGATGCTGCAGGCCAAGAAGATTCACTGACGCTTTTGTATCCTGGGAGTTCGCCACTTGTTCAGCGCGCAGAGCTACCGTCCTTGGATCAGCAAGTCGACGTCATTGAACAAGAAGAACATCCAGCGCCGATAAGCGTGAGTGAAAGCGGCAGCGTCCGAAAATCAGGTATCCCACCCCAAACCTTCTACGGGAAAAGCAATCACAGAAGACGAAACGTCACATCTCCTGAGATTACTTTCGTTGACAACGGCGCACCAGTAGAGATTGTGATTGAAGAGGACATAATTATGGCTAATCCCGACAAGGAGCACGAAGAATCTGCCGAGTGCGCATTTCGTCCTTCCAGCTGCAACTATTACTCATCAAATTCTCAGGCATCCCAAAACGTACATTTTCACCTTCGATTCGCTGGGGTCGAGGCACCCTCAGGCGGTCAAGAGGCTCGGCAAGTACCTTCTCATGGAAGCTCATGACAAGAAGCAGCTGGCAGAAGACACACTAACTGAGCCAAAGGGCATGCAGGCGTTTGTAAGTGTCTGCAAGTTTCATTAGTGTTCGAATAGGTTTCACGGTCGGTCATTCAGGTACCCCCCCAGCCCAATCACTGTGACTGCGGTATATACTTGTTGCATTTCGCTAAGACGTTCATGAAAGATCCGAAGCTATCCTCGGAAATCATTCAAAACGTGTGTCTCAGCGTAGGGTAGTTTCACGTCCCATCCCTCACTTACTTTCTTCGTAGCGGTCCTCGCCACCGAGAGGTCGACGGATCCCTCATGAACATTGGGACGACGCCCCCGCCAGCAGCTACCGCGATGAGCTGAGAGCTCGCATCAACTCGATGTCCGATGAATGGAAGCGACAGCGCAGCGAGCAGGACGCGACGACGAAGAACCAGACCGAGGTCGCCGCGGCACCTCAGGAACCACAGCAGTCTAGCACGGATCCGACTCCCGCGGCCTCTTCGAAGGCGGATAACGACTCGGATTCCGAAATAGTGGTGGTCGTCTCCCCGAAAAAGGCACCCCCCTCCAAGGCGGCATCGCGAAGGGACAGTGGGCTAGCCGTCTATAGGAAGAAAGGAGCCGCCGCTCGCATACGCGGTGGCTAGCTTAGCACGCGGCCACTGCCATCACTTTCGATGACCCACTCTTTTCATGGATTCTCCTCTGGCACATAGCTTTTTCATTCGTCTCGTGCATGATTTACACCACATCATCGTGTCTGCGTTCTCCTTTTTCTGGGGTTCATGGTCCAGTTCTCGCAAGATTTCTCTTTCCCTGCACATACCTGTATACCTGTATAACACCCCCAAGTTACTGGCATTATTTTAATCGATTGTTAGATTAGTGTCGTAGAGGCACATCCAAATAGGTAGAACATATTGATATTGCGAAAGGTGCATTCATAGCAGTGTGAATGAGTAGGTTACATTGGATGTAGAAGCATTACTAGTGGCAATGCAGTCCATCCAAACGTCTAAGCAAACCCTCGGTCAGGACAAGGGATGAATGGAGGGTCAATCAAGACTGCCTCAATGTGATTGGCAATCCCCTCTTTGAGCAGAAGTCTGAATGAGGGACGAGCTACGCGCCGTCTGTCAGAAAGATTTACAAAGGTATCCAACATTATGTTAAAATAAAGAGAAATGCAAGTGATGCAAGGGGTATAGTGTTAGTGTTGAGACAAACGAATGGATGGGACGCGGGTTAAATCACCGGCCCCAGGAAGGCAAATGGGATGAGCGCTTAAAATTGATCACACCAAGGCGCGGTTGAGATGTCGGCGTTGGCGTTTGTGACGAGCACGTGGTGCGTCGGGTTTGTCCCAACGAGGGTGTGGTACGTGTATGACGTGGATAGGTGCACCTGACGCGGGAGTTGGCAACGCGTCAGCAAAGGCGGCGCGTCGGGCGACGGTATTTGTAGGAGACACATGTCGTGACGAGCTGTGGGTACCTGTGCCGGCACCCGCGACCTCTTGCGAAGTCGCCGCGCCCGTGCCGTGGTTACCACCCCCACCAATTGCCGTAGGATCTTGGTGGGAAGGTGCCTTGTGAGAGAGATACAACCCGAGCCCTATTCCGAGACCAGCGCACTATGATTTAGGTATGAGATGATGAATAACCGAGGGAGGCCCGAAGCGAAACTTACGGCGAGAAGGATGAGCCCGACGACCCAAACCCACCCGGACATATGTTTCTTACCGCTCTGGGTTTCGCGAAGCCATGGGCTGTGGAGGAATATTATTGGCATGGTATGTGGGGGCATCATGACGAGACAACCGTGACCCACCTCAGCTTCTGGGAGTAACGTTTCTTGTTCTCCTCTCTCGCGACCATACTGAAACGTCTCCAGAAATCGTCGCCCTTTTCGCCACGCCGAGGAATCAGCTTCTCCTCAGAGTTTCCGCGTATTATAGGCTCAGGTCCCCATTTAACCTCGTTACTCTGAGCTGGCTGAGCCGGTCGCGCAAAGACGGGGAGAATGGGAGTCATCGTCGGGGGCAACGGATGAGGAGTACTAGGGACGGTAATGGGCGCGACAGGAGGATGGCGCGCTCGAACGACGGCAGGAGGCATACGGGGAGCTCCATGTTGGTCAGACCGCGCGAGCGGAGGGTTGATGCCGGGAGGAAATTGAGCAGCATCAGGCATGCTCAGAGCGGCAATGGGGGCAGCATATCCTGGTTTGGGAGCGAGGAGAGGTACTGGCGCCTGTTGCGGGACCGGTTGGACGGCCGCCGCGGGCGCTGCATGCTTGCCGTGGGCCACATCGCTCGAATCACCATCTTTATATCATGCGTAAGTATCGCATGTAGCTGGCGTTCCTACTAGACTTACACCCGTTGTTCAAGTATCCGTCATAACTGCGAGAAAATGCATTTAGTTCCCAAGCACCGACAGGGAAAGAAGAAAAAGCTCACTGGTTGTATGCAGAGGTACGAGCATTGGGGTCATCCTTTGGGGGCTGTCTATATCTAGCCTGAGGTTGGGACGTTGCATAGACCCAGTCGGGTTCGTCTGTAGCAAAAGGGGGTCTACCAGCAAGAGGAGCCATTCCGAATCAACAAAATAGATGTAAAAAGAACGGAGTAAAAGGAATGTGAAGATAAAGAGCGAACGCCTCCCAGATGAAGGCAGGATGGGGTTGTGCGACGAACAAGAGTAGAGTGGGAGAACTGTGGGAGACAAGGCACCTAACGATGGCCTTGACAGGACAACGACAGGACCAGCTGCCCCAACCTGCTTCGGCTAAAGTAGGCGAAACCTTCATCCAAGCCTCCCACCCCTCACAGGCCTCACCCTCCACCCTCCACCTTCCACTTTCGTTTTCACCCGTTGTCTGTCAAGCCAGTTTTGTTTACAAATCTTCTCAATTATTGCGATTTCCCTTACTATTACTCCCGAGTGTATGCGACGTCGCCACAATAGTCAGAAGGCGAACACGTGATAGTATTTGTCATCATTTATCATCGTGAGGCGCGACGCGACGCGGTCTCCTTTATTTGGCGCGTCTTTCGGCACTTGCACTCTTAGGAATCAATGGCCAAACGCCGAACCGTGATAGACAGCGACAACGAACAAAGTGGCCAAGAGGGAAGCGCGTCTGGAGTTAAGCGACCTCGGCTCGATGTTGCCCAAGTCGAAGATCGGTCACAACATCGATCCTCGAAATCCAAATCCAAATCTAAAGGAAAGGGGAAGGGGAAGGGAAGAGACGACAATGACATATTGAACGACATCCGTGTCGACGACGATGACGATATCGCTACAGTGGGGGATACACATGCTGAGGAGGACGAGGGCGCCCAAGAGCGTTTCGAGGAGGAGCATGAGGAGTCCATTCGTGAGTCCATACGTCAAAGGAACAGGCACCAAGGAGTAGGATCTGGTCTCCGCTCTGTCCGTCTTATCTATCCTGAGTCTTGCCTCGATAGGGTGTCGCAAAATTCGGTATTATTGAGGCCATCGAGATGCACCAGTTCATGTGCCACAAGTACCTTACGTTCAAATTTGGTCCTCAGATTAACTTCGTCATCGGTGCGTAGTACAATGCATCATGGGGCATGAACAGACTTAATGACATTCTCATAGGTCATAATGGAAGTACGTAAGACTCGTTGGTAGCGCGCGATGCTTCTCAACTCGTGGTACAGGTGGCAAGAGTGCCGTCCTCACGGCGATCACGGTTGCTTTGGGTGGAAAGGCCACGGCTACGGGGCGCGGGAATGGCCTCAAGGCGTTCATCCGCGAAGGTCAACCGTGCGCATCATCTTTCTTTGACGTGTCCGCCTTTTGTAACGGGTCACGCCGCGATCAGTGCTTCAGAAGTGTCAATTCACCTAAAAAATCAGGGCGAAGAAGCTTACAAGCACGATCTGTACGGTGATAGTATCGTGATTACTCGCCGGTTCACGAAAGAAGGGGCATCATCGTACAAGATCAAGAGCAAAGATGGCAAGCTAATCTCAACTAAGCGCGAGGAGCTCTCTGCCATCTGCGATCATATGAACGTCCAAGTCGACAATCCGATGAACGTTCTCACACAAGGTACGTTTGGGACTTGATCTTTTTTAGCGTTGTTGCCTGATGGTGTGGTGTAGACGCAGCTAGGCAATTTTTGAGTTCTTCCCACCCATCTGATAAATACAAAGTAAGAATGGCATTTTTCGACCCCACCGCACTAGCCTCACATACTTCCAGTTTTTCCTCCGCGGTACTCAACTTAGTCAGCTGAGTGAAGAGTACGAAACGTGTCTAGAGAATATTTCCCAAACGTCCAAGGTGCTTATGCGCAAGAAGGAAGCAATCCCAGACCTCCAGGCTCACTATAAAGAGGTCCTCACCCGCTTCGAGGAGGCGTCGAAAGCCAGAGAGCAGAGGCATAAGGCCGACGAACTCAAGAAAGAGCTGGCGTGGGCCCATGTGGCGTCTAAACAAGATGTTGGTGGCTTCATGGTCATTGTGCCACATGACTAATATGGTGTTTCTTGGTAGGAAGTGACGGAGAAAGCTACCGAAGTGCACAAGCTGCAGCAGCGCATACCGAAGATTCAACGCAGCTTAGACGAAGCTGACGTACGTGTGCTAATCTTGATTCGCGTGCGCGTGATCTGCTCAGGCTCAGGACACAGGCAAAATTCGAAGCGGCTACCGCCGCCGTTGAGACGCACGAGAGAGAACACGAAAACCTTGGCAATATCGACCATTTACACGAAAAGAAGAAGGACCTAACTGAAACGATGCGTGCCAATAGAACGAAGCTCAGTGAGCTGAAGGTATTTTGAGATTCGAGTACTTCTTATGCCGTACTGAGAATTTGTGACGATGCTAGGCCGACGAGCGCTCAATCAGCGACAATCTGTCAAACACTAAGAATGCGATCCAGCAACTGGAAAGTCGACTGGAGGTTGAGAGAGCCAGATTGGCAGAATATTCGCGATCTAAGCAAGACGAATTAAACCAGCGCCTACAGGATGCGATCCTTAGTGTTCAAGCCGCTGAGACAAGTCTGAAACAGTCGACAGAGCTTGTTCGGGACAAGGAAGAGGAGGCCAACGCATTGCGTCGACAAGGCGATGAGGTTGACCGTGATATCCAGACCGCAAGAAACTCTGTGATGGGTTTGCAAGAGCAGATCCAGCGTTGTACTGAGCAGCAAAATAATTCGCTTGCACCATATGGACGTGATATCAAGAGCGTATTGGAGCGTATTGGAGGAATGAGATGGCACGGACGGAGGCCGCTTGGCCCCCTTGGTGTCTATGTGAAAGCGAAGGATCGTGTCTGGACCGACTTGCTGAGGAACATCCTCGGTTCTCATATGGCATCTTTTGTCGTTACGGATGGCAGAGACCTTCCCGCGTTGAAGAAGTTGTTGAGAGAGAGCGGGAAGTACGTGGAACTTTCCTTTTCTCGTTCGTTCTTCTCGTGCTGACACTGATCTTCAGCCCGAACACCAACGTGTTTGTGTCTGAAGTTGACCTCTTCGATTACAGATCCGGGGAACCTGGTCCTCAATATCCAACTGTTCTTCGCGTAATTGACGTAAGTTCTTCCCTTATCTTGGCTGAATGCTCGATGCAGCTAATTCTTCAGGTGACTGATGAATTTGTTCTCCGCATACTTATCAACCAAGTCAAGATTGAACGGACCCTCTTGGCTCCAACACGCAAGGCAGCAGATGATCTATTGAGTGGTATTACCTCAGGTGGCCAATGCCTAACTGCGGACCTCTGGCGTGTGCAACGCTTCAAGTTTGTACCCCGATGTCCCCATCTAGGTGTTCTACATGACTAAATCGTCGTTTCAGCGACGGTGGTGGACAATCACAGCCGATGCAACAACTAAAAGCGAACGATCCTAGGCTTCTACTGTTTACAGGAGAGAACCCCGAGACTCAACTGCGGTTTGTTTTTAGTTCCTAGCGTCGCTCCTCGAATTCACTAATTCTTCGGGTCCAGGCACTGGCGTGAAAAAGCGGAAGCCGAAAATAAAACCCTCCAAGCACTCAACTCCCAGCTTGGCGAGGTGCGCGACAGCTATATGAAAATGCAACGCGAGATCGAAGAGCGAAAAGTATGGGTGTTCCCAGTTTTACTCAATGTAACCTCCCTCACGTACTCTCCCAGCGCCAACGCCAAGATATTAATCGACAACTCAATGAACTGAGGGCTACTCGTGACTCGCTACAGACCGAGGTTAACGACAACGTGCCCGCTGAAACATCTGGGCTTGACGAAGCACTGCGGGTACGTGATTCACCCATACGATCCCAAGCTTTGAATCATTTTGTATTGTCTGGCTTAGGAAATGATAGCCGAAAAGGAGTCCTTCATGGCCCAGTTTGAGAGTATTGCTGAACAGAAGGCGGTGATCGACCGAGCACAGGAACCTCTACTGAAGGAGTTGAATGACGTTAAGAAGCAAATTGATGCTTTCGGTGATCAGCGGCAAGAGGCTCAGGTTGGCGTGTACTCTTTGTCTCTTTTCTGTCAGTATAATTTACTGCTCGGCTTCAGGCTCATATTACACAAGCTGCTGAACAGCGACTGGCTGCGCAAAGTGAGCAACAGTATTGGGCTAAAAAGCTCCGCGACGAGCAAAAGAAGGTTCAAGACGCACAGGAGCAATTGGACGTTGTCCAAGCAGAGTTTGAGGTAGGTCGAAGGTAATCTTCCTTGTGTTACCTCCCCTTATGTCCCTATTCATAGAATTGGACAGCTGGAGCTGAGCAGTACTGCGCCCGTGTTCATAATCCTAGGAAAGTCGAAGTCGTTCAACGTAACCTAGACTCTGTCCAGGCTGCTTTGAAGGAGCGCGAGAGGCGGTATGTTGTGTTCGTGTGCGCAAATGAGACACCTATTCATAAGTCGCAGACAAGGCGCGTCAGTAGAGGAGATGACAGCCGAGGTCAATAGAGCACGGGGTGCGCTTGAGACTGCACAAAGAGATCTTAAGAGCATGGCGTCTTTGAACAGAGTAAGTCCGCAGCATACCTCCCCGGTTACAGATCACTGACATGAATATAGGCTCTCAAACAGTCGCTCCGTCTCCGCTTGGAAAAGTGGCACGACTTCCGCCGTCACATCGCTTTCCGTTGCAAAGTCGTGTTTCAATACCATCTTTCAAACCGTGGGTACTTCGGCAAGGTCCTTTTCAACCACCATGACGGCACGCTGCAGCTGAGAGTACGGTAGAGTCTCTGTTCTTCGTCTCGTCAGCTCAACCAATATTACACTTAGGTCCAAACCGAAGACCAGAACGGTGCTCAAGGTGAAACCCGCGACAAAGATCCACGTTCCCTCAGTGGTGGTGAGAAGTCCTTTGCAACCATCTGCCTGCTTTTGGCTATGTGGGAATCCATCGGAAGCCCAATCCGGTGCCTTGGTAGGTCCTCATGACGGATTTTGAAGGTTCACGAGTTCACGGAGAAATAGATGAGTTCGACGTGTTCATGGATGCCGTCAATCGCCGCATAAGCATGAAGATGATGGTACCGGTCCTTTCATGACTCCGTTAGGGCCCCGGCTGATGTTCGCCCTAGATTGACACCGCGAATTCTTCCGATGGTAAACAGTACATCCTGATTACCCCGCAGAATATGCAGAACATACACGTTGGCCCTACTGTGCGCGTGCACCGTATGTCAGACCCCGAACGCGGGCAGGGGACCTTAGCAGGCGGCACATCCGCAGCATAACCAATAATCACCGCCCATCCACACTATACCGTACTCTCAGTACCTCTCCCTACGATGCCTAATCTGACTGAGTTGTGATTAATCCTCATCACGGTCCGATGCTCGTCGGCGCTTGTCAGGTACCTTCAACTTCCCACAAGGATTTTGTTCTGTTCAGGGCTTATTCGACTCTGCTCGGTTTCACCTGTTTTATTGGTTTAACCGTGCGGACGCTCGCTTGGTGTCCACAGTTACGAAACCGTTGGCGTTAACTTCTCATACCCGAGCCCAGGGACAAACACGGCAGCGGCCACCGTGTGCCACCGCCTACCATTTCTCAGCGGTTAGGGCCCGTCCCTTCGCCCGCCGCCCATCCGCCCGCCGCCCACCAAATGTATACTAGCCTCGTGATATGAGCCAACAAATAATCACACCGCTCGCCAATGTACCTGCAGAACTATTGTCATCAAAAAAAGGGGGCAATAAATGATTTATAGAGCTCAAACAACACCGTGACATTCGGCATTTGATGATAGATCAATGTATTTCCCAATCTTCTGGTGATTTTTTTTCCTATAGAGTTTGCAAGTGTGGAAAACACCGGGAGATTTTCGTCCAAAGTTACTGAGCCAGCGCTGATGAAGTGGGCGCCTGGGCATGTTGCGCTTGGTTCCGCATATCTGTGACTAACGACGGCGGCCGTACTCATCGCTGGTACTGTAACGGCGACTTCTTGTGCTGGAAGAGAAGCCTAAAAATCACGTTAATAGCTAGGTACCCTTCTTTCTCTGATTCGCCTCTACTGTACAAATTAATCGCACGAATTCGTTGCTCAAAAATTGTGCACTCTAACACCCCAGTCTAACAGAGTTCGGTAATGCGGTCAAAGACCGAGGGATGAGGGATACTCCTGAGCACCTCTTCACTGGGCCGTTTTCGTAAATGTGTACCAATCTTCGGTTTCGTTTCATGATCTTATATCTATGCGCTCAACTAGACTTGTAATTGTTTTTTTTTTGGGGGGGGGGCACACAAAAGGACATATTGATAAGAATTTGCACTGTACGATAGGCAGCGCCACACGGTCTGTCTTGGGATCTTGGGATGCGGCACCGCATCGTCACACATCAGACCCTCAAGACCCTCACGACACGACGTTCATCTCACATGGCAACAGGAGGGTAGTTACTATAACCTGTAGAGGTGTGGGAGTGGGCAGAGTTCTGTGTTCTTAGGTACATGACGACGAAGTCGAGAAATGATATATACACTGTCATCGATTCGCCGGATCCATTTTCCTTGGTCGGTCATTTGGAACGTCCGAGAAGACTCTCGCCGTTGTCCTTAAACTTCTTAAGCTCGGCTTTCCACGGCTCCCACACGGCCCCGTATTTTCTCAGGAGCTGCGTAAGCTCCTCACGTTGTTCCTTCTGTAGGGCAAGGAACGAAGTCAAGTGTGACCCACCACAAGTACGAAGAAAGATAAGGAAAGATACCCACGAGGTTCAGGGGCTCCTCGCCACCGTACACATCAGAAAAGACCTCTTTCAGCTCATGCCGTTTCAAGCCCTCCGCAGTTTTGAAGGCACGCATGACATCCTTCTTCAGCGAATCTTTCAGCTCGTCTTCGTCCGAGTCGGACCACCACCCGCGGTTATTGAGAAAGAGCCTGTACCGGGCGATAGGGTTGTCGATGCGCTTACGATCTTCGACCTCTTGCCGTGCGCGATAGGCAAATGAATCGTCCGACGTGGAGTGGTGGCCAACGCTGTAGGCCATCCCGAAGCAGAATTTGCATATGTTGTGAGGTAAGGGAAAGGAGAACCGTACCGATATGTCATAGCTTCGACAAGTACACCTCTACCGCTCTCTATACACTTGCGACGAGCTTCTCGTGTCGCACTAAGGACAGCCAGCACGTCGTTTCCATCGACGCGGATAGTGTCGATGCCATACCCGGCGCCACGGGCCGCTATCCCATCACCAAAATATTGCTCTGAGGACGGCGTTGATATGGCGAAGCCATTATTGCGCGCAATGAAGAGAGTTGGTGATGCAATAGTAGATGCAAATAGCATGCCCGCGTGAAAGTCGCCCTCAGACGCTGCCCCTTCCCCAAAATAAACTGCAGCACAGTTTTTGCCTCTTCTCGCTGGATCACGTCGGAGCGCATAAGCAACGCCGGCTGCTTGAGGGATCTGTGTGGCCAAAGGGGACGAGATTGTGTGGAAGTGATGTTGTGGAGAGCCCCAGTGCTGCACTCATTGGTCCAATTAGGGTAGAGATGATGAGGCGATTCAGGAAAAGAGGAAAGTGGGTACCACTGGCATCTGGCGTCCTTTACCCGCCATATCTTGTTCGTTTCCAAAACACTGGGCCATTGCGGCATCGATTCCCCATCCGCGCCATAACAAAACACCTAGCTCACGGTATTGACCTGTGGAGGGGTTGATTCCGTAGGTAAAATTAGCAGAGAATCTTCGCCTACCGAGTACCCTATGCGAACGTGGACCCTGTTGACTAAATAAGGTTTAGAGAAAGGGGGAAACGCACTCGTCGTCGGGAAGGAGCGCCGCGGCGGTTCCAACGACCGTCGCTTCTTCACCATGCTGATATGATATAAGGTGACAGGTGAATATAAAGGGTAAGGTTACACTCACCGCTGTCATCTAATTTGGAGCTCACAAACGATTGAACGGGACGCACTTGGTGAAGACGCTTACATAGAAGGATATCTTCCCCTGGCGCTGGATGTTATAAAGCAAGGTGTCCATGATGGGAAGAAGGGCCATGTTCTTGTATCTAATATAACATTCCCTTAGTGATGCTTCTTTTAAAGAGGAAATTGGCACATACATCTTTCGGGCGAGTTCTTGGTCGAGCTGGCAATGGGATAGACACTTGATGAATACGTGACAAGCAGGCCAGAACGGACCTCTGGTAGCTCGGCACCTTGTATTACATTACCGACGCCATCCATAATCCTGTATGTTGGAAGCTGTTTTCCATCTGTAGAAACCGCATTAAAGAAATGAGGTTTTGGTGTTATAGGAGACTGCGAGTTGGGCAACAGAGTCGAGAAACGTTTACAGAAGTTACGGATCATGGAGAAGCTAAGGAACAAACAAACGAACAAACAAGTTAAGCTGAAGTGTCACGTCGGTCACATACGACTCACGGATGTGACTGGGATATTTATTCGGATTGGGACGCGATTCGATGATATTGAGATCCGCGATTTCATTTCATTTCAAGATTTGCTTGCCTGGTTGTCCCTTGACTCTCACACGATGCTTCTGAGTCGCTGTCCCGAGGGAACACCCTCCGGCCGCTCACCGTATTTTATTATCCTTTCTCCCTGGTTCGGTCTCTCCTTCAACCCCCCCGCCCATGCTCTTCCCTCTCCTGGGGCTGGTATACTTTCTCACTTTCTCTCCTCAGGCCGTCCTTTCTGTTTTTCAGCTCGTCTCATATTCGCCTATTCAACAATGTGGGCCCTTTAATGTTTCGTTCGCTATGGGTACCCCTCCCACTGCCCTCCCACTTACTCTCACCGTCCTTCCTTTCAATTCAACGCCACTCGTTTTCACCATTCCCCAGTCTGCGTGGGATAATTCTACGGCCTCTGGCTCCTACGTCGCCTTTCTTCCCCTTCTAGAAGGGGTTTCTTTAATTGCTTCGTTGAATGACGCCTTGGGGAATAGCGCTGCACTTGCTTCTGACGTTATCCAAATCCGTTCCTCTGACAATACTTCTTGTATATCCACTGCTGCTAACACCACCACCCCGCCCACCTTCCAATTACTGGACACCACCGTCTCTCAGTGCTCGCCGTTCAGCGTCACTCGCAATTCCCATTCTTTGGACTACCCAATCTCCGTAAGAGTATTTATACCAACGGGTCTTTCATCCAAGCTCCCGAGGACCTCTTTCTACTCAAATCAAGGCGTTGATACATTTACTTTCATCATGAGCGTCGCACGAGGTTTTCAAGTAGCATTGCTATTTGATGACGGTCAGGGGAACCGCCAAGTTTCAGATCTGTTGTCTGTCGCAGGTGGAGAATCATTCCCCTCCAAATGTCTTCAGATCACCTCCACAACTTCCACAACTTCCACTGCCACAGCTAGTGCCTCGAGTTTATCTAGGTCCGTACTATTATCTGCGATTCCTCATTTGAGGCTGATCCGTTTGCAGGTCTGCAATCATTGCAATTGCTGTCACGTCGTCTGTCATTGTCGTCGTCATCCTCATTCTTGGCGCCTTCTTTATCCGCCGCGAACGACGGAAAGTTGCCGCTCTCAGAAGAAACACCATCAACACCATCCAAAACCACGGCCAGTTCGGTGAACCCGGCCCCGTGGTCAGTCCCCCTATCCCCCCTGGACCTCCTCGAGGGCCTCCATTTGCGCCCATCGCTAGGGTACCCGCAGACCCCATGGATAGGCCCGTGCCCTCTCCCCGGTCATCCGTCTTTTCTCCTTTCATTCCTTCGAGTTTGGGATTCGGGAGGAGTCGTTCTAATATTAGCCGGAATGCCAGCGCCAGGACCAAAAGCAGCATTGGCCGCTCAAACTCGCGCCCCCTGGTGGACCTTGACATTGCGGGACTCCTCGAGGTGGCATCTGTGATACATCGAGAAGCAGAGATGGAGACGCACTCGACCTCCTCGCTAGGGATCCCCGCACCTACACCTGCGGTTCCTCCATCATCCCTGGTCCCATCCTTCAGAGCAAATAGACTTCCATCAGGTCAGAGTCACCAAGAGCTGGACGTGCCTTTATCGCCTCTCAGAAGGTTTTCCGGCATTTCGTTAACTACTCGGGGGCCGTCCGCTCTAGCGCAGGACACGAGAGCTGCCACGCCAAAGAACGATGACTTATCGAGTCAGGTGGCATCTTCTACCTCTTCTCGCGACGCAGGCGTACGATCGCGGAGTAAAAAACCGGTGCGATTTTGATTCTGGAGTATTGGACCCTTCCCACGTGTCCACACTCTCATACCCGCTTATGAATACGGGGTCGATCCCACCATCGATCCCCGGCTTTCGCAACAACCTACATTGAAGGCTCGTATACTTTGGACCTGGAACCCGCAATTTCTGCATGCACATTCATCTGAAATTTGTATCTATAGCCGTTAGGACCCGTTGGAGTGCATGTCGGATGTTTACATAGTGGACTGTAGACATGTCAAGGTATCATCATCGAACGGGTAATCGTAATTCGGCTAGCGTTCGTATTTCGCCCTCGATTACCCGTCACTTGTTATTTACATTGTTATTGTTATAATTCATCTTATCGTTGCAAGAGGAAAGCAATAAAAGCCAAGTCGAGTGTGTTTTTTCGTCGGCCCTATCCTTGGCACCCTGGTCGAAAATATTATTTCTAACTCAATCAATTTCTATCATCAAGTACACTCTTGTGAGAGATCACGGGGCTTAGTAAGTTACGCGCGGGGTGGGGACACTGGTCGGCAGCGCCAAGCAGTACCGATCATCTGAGCGTCTTGCTTGGCGACCCGCGGCGTGCGTGAACTAGCCGTTATTTCAGATGCGCTGAACCCAAACAAGAGCACCCTCCTACCAACTGAAAGAGTAACACGCGAGCCATTTGCAATTTTTTCTGCCCCCAACGTAATAAGTAAGGATACCGTCGGGAACCATCGAGCGAGGTTCGCAGCCCTTTGCTGTAACGTGATACAGTATTTTTTTTGCTGAGGTACGAACAAACACAGAAAAACTTTGAATACCGTTTGTCCATCGAGTGAAACGGTCAACTCAGTCATTCTAGGAACAGGCGGCCGAAAGCAACTGATGCACTTCCAGGGCGCTGGTTTAGTCACGCCACCGGTGATCCCAACAATAAATTAAGGAGTCTACAAGTAAGTTAGGGTGGAGTAGAGTCGAGCGAGTGGAGTGGAGTGGAGTAAGCCCCGAACGATGACCGATGATCGCGATACCTTGTTGTCACCGCTCCAGGAGCAGTCTCAGCCGCGGAGGTTTGTCATTCCACGCAGAGCAACATTGCAACATTTGAGCTTGTATCAGTTTTATACCCGAGCGACGATAAGGGGGGCACAAATCACCGGTGTATAATACAGTACGGTACAGGCACACTGTGGAAGCTTTGGGAAATGGCTGATCTCCATCCCATCACTCGTGGCATACACTAGTCATCGCGGGGAAGCTTTTGCGCCTCCTCTTGCTCACGTCGGCGACTGCCAAACATGATATCTACGTAATCCGCACCGCCTAGCACGGGTCCAGCTCCTGACGGCCGCGGCCGTTTCGTCCTCCCTTTGCGCGTGCCCGCTTTTTTCTTTGCCGCGGACCCCACGGCAACCGGCGCTGGTTGTTTTGAGGGGGGAGTCGTGAGCGCCGTTGAAGCACCACTGGCAGTCTTTCTCTGTGATGGATGAATGCACGCCCGTATCCAGTCAAGAGGGTGGATAATCATCGTACCGTACGCTTGTGAACTTTTGCACTCTTACCCATCTATGATCGACGATGGCCAAGTCAATGACTAACGTGCCTAAATAACGAGTGGTCTGATGCTGAAGAATGGAAGAGTCTGTTGTTGCTCGGCGGCGGCTCGAATCAAAATAAGATGTGTACTTTTTTAAAGATCAAATCAGATAAGATGGAGTACAAATCAGCAAATATATATATTAAGCACATGGATTGAGTGTGATGAAGAGGTCTAATAGTTGATTAAGTCTAGCGTTATGCGACAAGTGCAGGAATAAAAGGATACACACGTCTGCAGACGCATGTACAGCGGTTGGATACAATGCAGGAGAACTAACAAGTCTACGCATCAACGCCACACGCTTCGAGACCCCGTGCAGCTTTCCAGATTGCATTCCTCCGGCCGCGGACACCTTCCCTTAGGCGGTCGAGCGCAGGAACAGTTTGTTCCCACGACACGCAGGCATCGGTCACGGACTGGCCATACTTGAGCATTGCCTTTCCGGACGAGGGAATATCCTGACGACCCTCAAAGAGATTCGACTCGATCATGACACCTAGGATGATTGAGGCAGTGTCGCTAGTTTCAAGTTGGTGCGCCTGAGAGAGAAATCGTTATCACGCTGCTATCTCTCAAAGTCGTGAAAAACCCTCACAATATCTTCCGCAACGTCGATTTGTCGTTGATGCTGCTTCAAGCTGTTGCCATGGCTGCAGTCAATCTAAGGAGTGCACACGCGTGAGCCCGCGACTTTAAAACATGGAATCCGAGTACGAACCATAACCTTGACAGGGAGTCCTGCCTTCATGGCCTTCTCTCCGCAATCCCTCACGTGTTCAGCGGCAAAGTTAGGACCTTTAGCACCCCCGCGAAGAATGACGTGGACGTCGGGATTGCCCTTCAAAAGCAGAAGCCTGAGTACTTCGTAGCAAGAAGACAAGACGGACGGTACTGACCTCGGTCTCAACGATACTGCTCAAGCCTTCCTTACCGACAGATAAGAAGACATGCCCAGAGCGTGCGGCACGGCACGCGTCAACAGCAACACCAACGCTGCCATCTGTTGAATTTTTGAAGCCGGTAGGCATGGAAAGTGCTGAGGTAAGTTCGCGGTGAACTTGCGACTCGGTGGTGCGTGCGCCAATCGCTCCCCATGAGACAAGATCTGCGGTGTACTGCGGGGTGATTGTGTCGAGGAATTCGCAACCGGCAGGCAGGCCAATATTTGCGACGTCGAGGAGGAGCGTGCGGGCGATACGGAGGCCACGGTTGATTTGGAAGGTGCCGTTCATGTCAGGGTCGTTAATGAGCCCCTTCCAGCCGACGGTGGTGCGGGGCTTCTCGAAGTAAACGCGCATGATGATGTGAAGATCATCTTTGGCATTATCGGCATACGCCTTCAGTTTATGTGCGTACTCCTTGGCTGCCTCGATATCATGGACCGAGCAGGGTCTGATAAAAAAAAATTTGTGAGAAAATGGCGCCACCACGGATCAGAGAAGTCATCGCGTACCCAACAACGACTATAAGCCTATCATCGCCGCCGCGGAGAATTGCTTCGGTTGCCTTGCGGCCTTCAAGGACAGTCTGGGCAGCACGGAGGGATCTACACAATCCAATTTAGCCTATGTGAGGGACGATCTTAAGCAAAATGACACACAACGGTAGATCCTCTTGGAGGATTTGTGGCGGGATAAGAGGACGCGTAGACTTGACGCGGTGGTTCTCAAGGCGGTGAAGAGCTTCTTTGAAGGGGATGGCCATGCTAAGATCTGTCACTTTGAAGGTTGCGAAAGTAGAAAGTGAGTTCAAGGAATGGAAGGGATGTGAATGCTGCGGCTAAAATAAAATCCGCCTACTTTTATACTGAAAACGCGAGTCGGATAGCGATGCAAATTACGCGGTAATACGGAGAACCCAGGTTCTTGGTCGTGGCAGTTGTTCGGGGAGATGGTGATGCGAGAGTCACCCCGTTGAATTACTAAGCACTCTACTCCATCGGATCGGATTCGGCGTATCCAACCCCTGCTGTACTGTGCCGTCTGGTGATGGAGATGAGTCGCATCTTAACTATTAACACCGCCTCTAAGGTATAATCTAAGTTAGGTCCCTTTCTCTGTTTGCTCACACTCGGTACTATGTGACTAGTTGTCAATCTGCGCTGACCTGATGTTTCAATTCAACAAAAACAACACTGTTGGTGTTGTGTGCCGGTGGTCTGGCATTTCATCAGTGTGCTGGTCATGATGTCAGCATTCGGAGGATAGAGCCACCCGCACATTGGGCGGTCGGACAATCATTCTCATTGGTGCTAGTGGGCCCCGGTTCAATCAGTACAGCAGCAATTGCTCTAGTCGAGTTGTTTCTCCGTCCAGACGTGAAACCAACACCTGTCGCCCATTGAGGCACTGTGTACCTTGCTTCTTGGGAATTATCACACCGGATGACGAAAGTGATCTACATTCGCCGTTGGGACGACCTTCTGTAATCCGCGGACTATGCAGGAGGGTTCGGTTACAGGGCCATGAGGCGTGCATCGTTCTCCGAACGAATTGTACGATACGTGGGCAAACTGGACCTACCTGCGACGGCGCTTGTGTGATTGGATTGAATTGGATTACTGTGTTTGAACCTGTCACCGCAACCAGTGCAGTGGGGGCCGTCCGTTTCTAAGGGATGACTATATCATCGGAAGGCCGCCTGCCACCGTTGTTATTCAAAGGCAACTTCGGAGGACTGTCATTCAACAACACTCAGCATAAATCGCTGCTAGCGTACAAGTTCGGATTCCCAGCTGCCCGGCAGCAGTTAGCCGTTGATGCGTTGGTGATGGGAACATAGGTCCATTAACCATATGTGTAGACGGAACACATAACAGAGAACACAAGTCCGTGCCCTGGTTTTGAATAATTGGTAGTCAGTGTACTGTACCGATCATCGAAGCGTGAGCGTGGAACGGAGTTATGCACGTGCACGTGGCGGTTGATCAGACGCCCCGCCCAACTTGGCACTACGTACTCACCCACCTTTTTCGCCAGCGGCCAGCGTGAGTCCAACTCTCACATCACATCTCTTATTTCCGTTTTTGAACTGACTTCCAGCTGTTTGGAAGTCTCAGAAACATCGGCCGGAGATATCCCACTTTCGGACCACGTCACACTGCGCTCATTAACAGCCTTTCTTCATTATGGACTTCTCAGCATTCAATGCCGCCGAGCAAGCGCATATGACCAAGGTCATCGAAAAAAAGCAGGTTTGTTTGCTATTTACCCCCCCCCCCCCTCTTTTCCCCCAGTGGGTTTGCGCGTTGACACTCACATTGATCAGATGCAAGACTTCATGCGGATGTATTCTAGCCTTGTCGAGCGCTGCTTCACGTCATGTTGCAATGACTTCACTAGCAAGGCATTGTCCTCGAAAGAGGTAAGGAAGGACTGATACGCCCGTTTTCATCACTTTGCCAACGTTACACCAGGAACAATGCATGATGAATTGCGCCGACAAATTTTTGAAGCACTCGGAGCGAGTAGGTGCACGGTTCGCGGAGCAGAACGCAGGTGCGCAACAAGTACCACGACGTGTCCTTCGAGCTGATGATGAAGCCTTCGGCAGAAGCGATGAATGCCGCAGCACAAAAATAGAGCGAACTTCTATCCACCTCTTGTATTTACCTCCGTTTAATATCATATCTCACTCCCACGGCGTCGGGTACCCCACATGGGTTATGCGAGTAGACGTTTACCCCGTTGATAGTGGGACCAGTTTATCTCCATGCTTGTGAGTGCCGCGTGAGACTACATCGCTGGTCGACGTCTTGCATTTTCCTATGCCTATATTTATTGACATGGTATACGTTATCCGACGGAGGGAGCTTCATGGGGGAGCTTTCTCCTTTTCGTGCCTGTGGCTCTATATTCTTGGTTGGCTGCTGCTCGTAAGTTGCTCGCTTTTCATAAACCGACATGATTGCCCTGCTGCCCCTTCCACCAACAATTTCGAAAGTTGAGTTCAACGTTGAGCGATGAGCTGAGCTGAGCATTCCAGCGTATAGCGATCATGTGAAGCAGTCCGGCAACTGGCGACACGGAAATGTCCCGATTCCCGAACGGGAACCTGATGACGATATCTCCAAAAGACTCCAAAGCCGTGGCCACACACCCCTTTCCTAGACCACGATGTCGAAACATCCACTGCTCGGCCAACCCGCCCCCGTGCTCTCGTTGCCCAATGCTGACGGAACGACGTACGAGTTCAAACCGGGAACGCAAGATAAACCCGCTGCTGTGTTTTTCTACCCCAAAGCCGGTGCGTGCCCTAGTTTACCGACTTTTCCCTGGTGTCTTACCGTGGAGTTCACACAGGTACCTACGGCTGCACGAGAGAAGTGTGCGCATTTCGCGATGCGCTCGTTGGTGCGTTGCGTTGCGCCATGACGTCGATGACCGAGACCGAGATCTCGTGACCAATCCGTTTACAGAGAACGTTGACTTCAAGGACTCGGGTATCACGGTCGTCGGCATATCCGCCGACCCGGTCCCGGCGATCAAGGCATTTGTTGCGAAGCACGGAGTGACGGTGGGTGCTCGAATCACCAAGCGTTTTCCTTCTCGTCTTGGACTCACAACGAAGTTTAGTATCCGATGTTAAGCGACGAGTCCGGCGAGGCCCGCAAGGCATACAATGTCAACCGCGGATTGATGGGCCTCTCCGAGGGACGCGTCACGTTCTTCATCGGCTCGGATGGAGTTGTGCGGTATGTTACCGCTCCGCTTCCTCCATCTCGTTAGTGAATACTGACCTCTGCGGCGCAGGGACGTGTTCGATTCCGTGATTAACTATAATGGTCATATTAAGGCCGTGACGCGAGCATTGGAGGAGTACAGGGGTAAGGGGGTGTCCGGCGATACTCCAGCAGCGGCGGAGACTACGAGCGCTTAATGCAGAACGTTGGTCGCAATGTCCGAGCTTTATGATAGTTCTCGTTGATTATGTTTGTGCTTTATCATAAAAATGTACAAGTCACGACCCCAATGATCACATGTGCTTATACCGGGTTTGCTTTGGCAACACAATAGCCGGAAAAAGGAAGGTGGTTATTTAAATACGTTGAGCACTCGAGCTTCGTCATAACTTGACCACTCAAAGACCCACTCGACTGTTCTCCAGATCTTCAGAACCAAGAAACGATGCTCGTGACACCTGTAACGAAATTGTTGAACATCCGTGTGCAAGTGTCATGTACTTTCGCACTGGGAATCTACACTCACAGGCAAATGAAATTAGACCTATTGTGCAGGGAGGTATGCAATGGTGAGTGCTAGGTAGCCCTGTGCGTGCCAGTGAAAAGTCCGTGTGAACGTGCTGCTTCAGGGTCGGACTCCCCTCGCTCGCGGCAGCAGTTTCGAATGCGGGAGGTCTTGGTATGTTGTTGCTCTTGGCGCACAATCCCGGTCGTAGCTCCGAAGCGTACTTCGACGTGAACATTCCATTGCAGGTATCCTTACGGCGCTGACCCAACCCAATCCCGAAGCGTTGCGAGAGGCCATTCGCGAGACTCGGCGAAGAACGGACAAACCCTTCGGCGTCAACATTACGCTTCTGCCCACCATTAACCCGCCGGACTATGAAGGATATACTAGGGCTGCAGTCGCAGAAGGTGTGCGCATCTTCGAGACGGCCGGGAACAACCGTAAGCATCTCCCCACTCTTTTGCATTGGGATGCAGTTCAACATCACACGAACGGGCGTGGATAGCGAAGAAGATAATTGCATATTTGAAGGCAGAAGGTTGCACGATCATACACAAATGCACGACTATCCGACACGCAAAGGTACGATCACACTCGAAACGTATCATACCCTATGCTGACCATTCCGAGACAGTCGGCAGAGAGACTTGGGGTAGACATTCTTAGCATTGACGGGTTTGAATGTGCGTTGGAGATCACTCGCATTCCCGGGAGCCTTTGTTCACGTCCCTGACAGGCGCCGGGCATCCTGGCGAGGAAGACATTCCGGCATTGGTGCTGGTATGTAGTGTGAGAAATGGTCTTGATGAACCTCATGAACTGAGGACACACAGCTCGCACGGGCGGCGCAAGAGGTGAAACTACCGTACCTCGCCTCCGGTGGCATTGCGGAGAGTCGCGGATTTGTGGCGGCGCTTGCCCTTGGCGCGTCCGGGATCAACATGGGTACGTAAACTCATTGTGGCGTGTCTGCAGCCGAAGATACATATGCGTTTGCAGGGACGAGGTTCATGTGCACCGTGGAAAGGTGAGAAACTGGATCCGGTCAGGACCGCCGGTGAAACTAATGGTAACTGTGGGGCCAGTCCGATACACATGAAGATCAAGGAGAAGATCGTCGAATCGACCGAACAGGATACAATTCACATTTTCCGCACAATGCGTAACACGGCCCGTGTGTTCAAGAACAAGGTTTCCGAGGAGGTTGTCGCGATAGAGCGGCGGCCAGGATCCAAATTTGAGGACGTGAGAGACCTGGTGTCCGGAGCAAGGGGACGAGAAGTGTACGTGCGGGGTGATCCAGACTACGGGATTTGGAGTCTTGGGATATCAGCGGGGTTAATACAAGACATACCGACGTGCGAAGAGCTGGTGGGACGGATGGAGAAGGAGGCGGAGGAGATGTTGAACGGGGGACTTACTCGGAAGCTTGCAGCTAAATTGTAATTAATTGACGAACACGTGATCGCGTTTCACTGGAATTGCCTCGTGGTGGACACGCGACTGAGTTGAACTTTTCGACTTGTCGTGGAACTAAGTCCGGATCCTTTCAATATGTCTCTCCCATTGACCCCCCCAGTTCATCCACGTCCTCCTTCTCTCTTCGACACTCCCCCTTCCGACGAGTCGGCGTTATATGAACTCTCCTTTGATTATGAGCAGAATTCCGCTGGCGAATGGCATCGTGTTTCTAAAGGTCGTGCATCCCCACCAACTCCTGTGGACAAGCAGTCTCCACCTTCTACTGACTCTAATTTACTACCTGATGGCCCATCCCCTGCGTCTTCGTCTCGTCAGTCTCTCACACGATCAGAGAGCCTACCCGGAATTCCTTCGACCTTACCCACCGAACGCCCGGAGCCTGTTTCAACCGCTCACTCTGCCTTGCGCTCGTTACAACGCGCACTCTCTGGCCCCGTTTCGCTCCCGCAATCCACGTCGCAGCCGTCGCACGCACCCGCCCAACCGTCTTCCGCCTACGTCCGCAGTGTTCTACCAGGCAGCCTGCTCAGCGCAGGACGCTTGGCTGGTGACGCTCGGCGTGTCACTCTTGACAAATTCAACGAGAGGCTTAAGGTTCAGCAGCAGCAACAAGAACAGGATGGGAACGGCCTCCACTTACAGACCACCGGTCTTCCTCAGGACGAGAAGGAGAATCATGATGGCAGCTTGTCTCCAGAGCTTGCCGCGGGTCCGAGTAGTGTCCACCGTCGTTATTCGCCTCCCTTATCTGTACCCGCGTTGTCCGGGGCCCACGTCAACTACCTTTCCTCGCGTTACTCTTCAGTTGGCACGACTTCTTCAAACACCCGCTCTACCTTAGCGGATGTCGTCCCTCCGCAGCGACCCTCACTACCCATGCAATCTACCGCTTCCATAACACGCCAGTTAGTGGCTGGGCCGAGTCGTCTCTCCCGCGTACAATCACTCGTCCAGAAAAAGTTTACACGTGGTCTTGCTATCGACAAGATCTCCGAAGTTGAAACCGTAGATGACGACACGTACGCCGATCAGGCTCTCAACTCGGAAACCGATGGTGGCGCCGAGGAGCACCCACATGTACGGTCTCAAGCTAAACCCCAACGTCAACGCGTCAACGCGCTCGCACATTCTGCTACTCGACCCCGGCGATCCGCAAGCCTTAGCGACGCGTCTAGTGTGTCTTACCTTCCTTTACATTCCTGACGTACGATGCTGACTGACTCTAGCCCCGGAGCGTCCCATCGCGCCGCCTCTATCAAGCGCATCTTCGCAGTCCTCGGCACGTCCAGGGACTAGCATGGGCTTGACCAACTCTCGCACGGGAGCGACACGCGTAACATTGGAAGAAAGGAGGCGCCGTGACCAGGAGATCGCACTTGAAGATGGTGTGTCAACATTCCGCTTGGCTGTTCTATTGCGTGTTCTTAAATACTGTTTGTACATCAGAGTACGCCAGGGCTCGCCAGCAGCGTGAAGAGGATGACCTGGAAGTTGAACGTGGGTTCTCACAATGGGTACTGTATCGCGTCCATATTTAATGATCACGTGCGCTCCCAGGTCGACCATTCCCACAAGATCACATCCTTCGTGGTAAGTCGCCATCACCGACACACATCGCGGTGGTTAGCGGGACACATGTCCGCACCGCCTATGGACACCGGCGACAGGAATCCGACACCCTGCGCTCCGCGGTTGGGAGCCTCCCTCCGTTGCAGTCTCAACAGCACGCCCCTGCACGACCAGCGTCGACATCACCCAAACTATCCGACCCAACACCGCCTCCGCGTGGACCAGCCGTCTCTGTGCGACACAGACGCAGTCCTACTATGCCAGAGCCTATGGGTGAAGAAGAGGTGGCGCCGGTACCTGTCACCGAGGTCAAAACGCGCAATCTCGTTGTGAGCAAAAAGGCGTACGCGCGGCTCGATCTAATCGGCAAGGGCGGCTCGTCGCGCGTTTACCGTGTAATGAACAACGCGAACGAGATATATGCTATCAAGCGCGTCTCGCTCGACAGGACAGATGCGGAGACGATGAGCGGCTACATGAATGAAATCGCGCTCCTCAAACGACTGAGCGGGAACAGCAGGATCATCAAGCTGGTGGACAGTGAGGTAAAGCCTGGTCCGGGGGGGACCAAAGGTCATTTGATGCTGGTGATGGAGTGTGGTGAGATCGGTCAGTCACGCATTGGATGACGCATTGTGAAACTTGGGGCTTAATGTGAGCTTGTGACACGCAAAGATTTCTCAAGACTTCTTCAAGATCAGCAAAAGGAGCCGCTTAATATGGTCTGGGTTGCTTACTACTGGCAGCAGGTCGTGTCTTTTATTTCTTCGCCTAGCAACAAGTGCTGACGTGTGGGTCGCGATAAACCAGATGCTCCAGGCCGTGCACGTTATCCATGAAGAGAAGATCGTGCATTCTGACCTCAAGCCCGCGAATTTCGTTCTTGTCCGTGGACAACTCAAGTTGATCGACTTTGGGATCGCAAATGCCATTGCTAACGACACTACCAACATCCAGCGAGACCATCAGGTGTGCTCGCGTGCGGCCCTATTTTTGTGTGTACTCTGCTGATCTAAGACCGTGTAGATTGGTACCGTAAACTATATGTCTCCGGAAACCATCGAGCTTCCCGACGGCATGCGACGCCTCAAAGTTGGCCGACCAAGCGACGTATGGTCCCTAGGCTGCATTCTTTATCAGATGGTTTATGGCCATCCGCCGTTCCAACACCTCTCGGTCTACCAGAAAATGAAGGCGATTCCGGACACCGCTCACTCAATCGAGTTTCCAGAGTACGCCGTGCCAACCTTGCGCTCTGGAAGCGCTGGTAGCCCGCCGAAAAAGCTCGACCATCTGAAGCGGCGTGTACCACCAGACGTGATCGCATGCATGAAGAAATGTTTATCACGGAGCCCAAAAGAGAGAGTAACCATTCCCGAACTTCTGGAGCAAGAGTGGCTAGGCATGAAAGAGGGTACGTTGACTGGTTGATTCTCCATCATGTCCCGACTGGTATGCTCATTTGGCGCTTGGACTAGTAGGGGAGCCCCCGGCGCCTGAGCCGCCGCGCCAACCTGAGCTCGCAGAGGATGAGACGATCATCAACCCATATTATATGCGTCAGTTATTGCAATACGGCATCCGTCTTGGCCAACAACAAAACTCTGCCGACATGAATCCGGAAGACCTTCTGCGCGAGGCAACGGTGCGTCTGTCCGCCTAGCAAGCAATTTCTTCCGCATGTGCTTGATTTTCTGACGACGGGTGTGAACAGCGGCTGGTCGCGGAGCTCAAGGCGATCGCATGAAACCCCAACGCCGCAGATGTGAAACAAATAAATGGGGAGGCACCACATGGGACGCAACCGAGCAACTCACCTACTGTTTTTTTAGCCCCGAGTCCTTTCATGCCATCTCACCCACTCTGGACACTTCGTTCGGTGTATGCCTACAAAAACGCACATGTTTGTACATTTTTATGCAAAGGGCCTTGCTCAACACATGCATGCACCGCTCTCATTATATTCTACCATCCATCCGAACTCACTCCATCGCTCTGAATTAATGCTCTTCTCCGGTGTTTTTAAAAAACGCTTTCCTTTTTTTTTATACTTCTTTCTAAGGTCGCAGGTTTCGGCATATGGCATAAGTTGTTAATAGCACACAACAGCATTATTTCGTTGTTTCCCCCCGGGCCTCCACCCACCATTTTTACAATCACTTGGTTATTCTCTTTCGTCCTTCGAGTTTTTTTTTTTCCCTTTTTAGAGGATTTCGAATTCGAAAATGAGAAACATGTTTATATAAACCGTGACTGTCAGTCATTATTCCGTTTGATAAATTCGCTCAGTCGCTCAAAGCGCTCAAACCTCGTCTCGGGATGGGCGGCGGACTTTCTTGCTCTCCTCAAATGGACCACTGAAGCACGGCACATATTCTGTCATTCCAATGAAGCGGCTAGTAGTGATCTAAGGAAAAATACAACTAGTAAAAATGCAGCGACCATCCACGGGATGGGGCACGTCGTTCCGCTGCCCTGCCCAAGACCAAAATAATGCAGAACTAAAAAAAACACGATATTCCCAAGGATATTCCACTTCGCGGCACAACAACGTCTGCGCCTGGGAAACGTCATCGTGGACTCGCTGGATGCGGGGTTCCCGGGTGAGAACGGAAGTAGGTTGAAGGAATATCTGGCTGCTGTCCGTATAGCCGTGCTAGGCTGGGTGGGGTGGAAGATAGTGTCTCCCATCGTGGCGTTCCACACATCCAACCAGTGTGTCCTGTAAATGGGCCTGCCATGGCTCCGGTCGTGGCGTTCCACACACGAATTGTTTCATCAGAAGAGCCTGAGACGATGCACTGGCCATCTGGCGAGAATGCCACAGACCTGACCGAGTCCGTGTGTCTAGTAAATGGGCCTGCCACCATGTCTCCTGTCGTGGCGTTCCACACACGAATTGTTCATCGACCGAGCCCGAGACGACCCGCTGGCCATCTGTCGAGAATGCCACAGACCAGACCCAACCCGTGTGTCCATTAAATGGACCTGCCACCATGTCTCCTGTCGTGGCGTTCTACACACGAATTGTTCCATCGTCCGAGCCTGAGGCGATCCGCTGGCCATCCGGCGAGAGTGCAATGGAATTGACCGGACCTCCAACATTTGAAATCACCATCTCCGATGATGGCCAATGAGACAATCGCCCACGTTCCACGAGCAGGATAGGAGGAAATGAGCTGGAATAATGCGCAGAAACGAGGGAATTCGTCGGCGCAAACGGTAGAGCAGAAAGATAGACATGTGGTGCACGCTTTGCCATGGCCATCCCGAAATCCGCATAAACACAGAGGCGTCGTTGATGAACAACCTGAATCTCTCTAGCTCCGCTTCAGAAACCTGCTGCCATCGGAGCTATTAGTTTTCGCCCACTTCATCGAATCAACAATTATCTCACACCTTGACCAGAGGCTAACCATACCCTCAGAGACGAAAGTGCTGGAGAAGCAACACCCACATCACTCATCAAGCTAAGGGCCTCCAGCCAAAACAGAAACTTCTTCTCGAAGAAAGTTTCAAGTTTGCCAAAGAGATCGGATTCGAAATCAAGATGTTCCAAATGATCGTCCTAAAAACGACAGGCATACGACAGAGCAGGTGGCAGGTGTTTAACAATGCGCATTTCAAGGTCTTCGACATCTTTATTGGCAAGATGAGATGATTCGAGACCGCAGATGTTGAATTTGAGGCCATCGAGCACTAGACCGAGACAAGAATGGGCCAATTGGCGGTGGGCGAAACCAAGGTCAACATAAAAAACGCTGCTCTTCTCTTCATTCGTCACAAAATCGCGGAATGACATATGAAGAGGAACGATGGGAAGCGCGTCATCAGGCGATGTGACATTACTCAGCAACGAACCGAGGTAACGCAGCGTTTTGACAACAGAATTGGAATCGTCGTCGTCATTGGAGGCGTGTCGTCGCAGACTGGTCAGGGAGTGGATGGAGAAAGGTTCAAAAGCGGCAAGGAGTTGTCCAACCACAGAGCGAAATAGACCCCGTGCCTCTTCGTCCGTGAAGTATTCTTCAAGGACCCCTTTGTATAACTCGTTCAACGGATCTTGTCCATGGTGATCAGCAGCGGATTTTAAGAGATGCTCGATTCACCCATTTCTGCTACGAACAGGTTTGGGTTCTCGGATGTATCCACAGGCAACCGCCGCCCACTGAAACAACCGCTCTGCCCTTCTTGCCAGCGCCTCGCCATACTGTTCAAAATCGTCTGAAGGGAGCCTCTTCCGAAGAAAGGTGAGAATATCATAATGCGTTGTAGCCCCCAGCTCATGATCATTCATGTGCTTGATGACGACAGATTTTGCTGCAAGGAACGCAGATTCGGTGCCGTCCTCTGGCCGCGAGGCGATGAGTACACGGAAGTTCTATGGGAGTTCGGAGAGATTTTTAGCGAGAAATCTGTGTAACTCATCTTCACCAGTTGCATCCCCACTTTCGTCCAAGGCATCGATTACAACAAGAATAGGACCGACGATGTGTAGATCCTCAAGAGGTTCCCGGATAAGGCGTTGAAAAAGTGTGCCGTAGTCGCGTGTGCCGAGTCGAAGCGAGGTGTCGTCCTTTACGACCTTTCCAAGCGCGTTTTTGAACAACGAATAGCGGTCGGCGAGATCACGAGCAAGATTCGTAAAGAGATGTTAAGCGTCGGTCTTGGATTGCTCCTTCCGTACAAAGATAAAGGACGAGGTAAGACGGCGCATTTCATCGAAGCGACGCGCAATCTCATGTGCGATGGATGACTTCCCCGTGCCCGCCAGCCCGAAAAGAACGAGACCACGCTCGGAAGCGGGATTGTTCACCCAATCAACAATGAAGTCGAGGAAGGCAATGCGTGTTCCCCGGAGACAGCCCTTGTCTGGGGTGAATCGCGAGCCTCTCCTATATGGGATTTCTCCGATTTTTGAATCTAGCGCTGTGACGATGATCAGATTGATAACTCCCGAGATTTCACGACTACATACCGGCATCTGAAACTTGGCTCGACACCCACTCAAGCTGAGTAGATATCCCGTCAATCTTGGCCGAGATGTTTCCCACATCGTTTTGAATTTGGAACGCTGTTATTTCTGCAGTAATGACGGCATGATCCAGAAAAGCTCTTCGATGTTCAACAAGGGCGGTGGACAAGTCCCGAATTTTTTCCTCCACTCCGCTGCCCGTGTTCTTCAACATCCGCATCACTGAAGATTGCATGTTCGAATTGGCCAGCACCACGGTCGCTGCAGCTGGTGTCAGTGCTTGGTATGATGCATGGGTACATATATGCGTACGCAAGATCATCCTGAGTATTAGCGTTGGTCGTCGAAGCACGTGGTGGTGCTAACGTGAGTCCGATACAGGGAAGAGCTGATGCTGTCTCTGCTGCATCGCTCGGAGTCGTCGCTATTGCGTTGGATATCGATGTTGGAAGGTGTACGTAGTCACAGTATTTTCATCGCATTGCTCAAGTGGATCTGGCTGGACGTGTTCTTGAGGGCCGACGTCATTAGATATCTGAACCCCACAAGAAGGTCCAGCAGCCTCATAGTCACGGTCGTCTAGCTGCATTGGATGATGAGTCTCAGACGGCGATGCACCATCTTCAGTGTCAGGAATCCCGGGCACCACGGGAGCGTGAGGTGTCGTTGGGACGGGGGTACGCGCAGAACTCCGAGCATTTCGTCGTTCGGGTACTCCTGAGCGCGTCGAGGATGTAGGAGACCGAGTAGGCTCAATATTATTGGCAAGGAGGTAATCTTCAAGTATAACCTCAGTCTACGCCGTTGCACGGGCTTGCGACTTGTCATGGATGGGAGAGGGACTTATAGATGCTGTGAATGGTCGTCACACCGTGTATGGAATCCTCAGGCAACGGGGTGTGTACATTCAAACCGATTGAGTCGAGGCCAAAGAATAGTTCAGAATCGTTTCGAGTCGAAAATGGGTTACATAATCTATCAACTCTAATAAGTACACTGGCAGTATAGGAAATAGGAGAGGGTCTGACTACGAGTGTCTCCCCCTAGTCGTTGCAGGCCTAACACGGACGTCACCGAGTTGAGTTGCGCCGGGGGGTTGAGTAGACTGGACCATACAGTATGACACAGCTGTCTTCGGTCAAACTTTTGATCTTAGCCCTGGGTTCTCGTCTATCCAATGCGCAGGTCGGGATACACATGCCGTGGCGCAACTCAAATTGCGGACGAATATTGTTGCTATCCCCATGGCGATCTTCAGGAACTGGCGCTGCAACTTGAAGAACTGCATCTGCGAGGCCGGCTCTTGGAAACTTTCGCTCCCTGGTACAGTAGTATCGTCCTTCCATGATGATACTAGCGGGACCGGGACACATCTACCTCTTCTGAGCGACGCTGTCTGCAATAGCGCGGAGCGTGCCAGTTCGCGTGATACGGACGTGCCGCATAAATATAAATGCGGAGTCTTGTCTTACACCACAGGACAGCCTGTTCGTTGCGAACCATTCGCACAAAGCCACGGGCACAGTCTCCAAAGTGCGCAGTCCTCAGCCATTCTTCGGCGATGCCTGGTCCGCGCATCAGATCACTTTCCCTCCCGCTCACGTCCCAACCGAGCTACAATTGCACACGTACCCCCTCCGCCCAGCTTAGCGAATAGCGGCGTTGCGGTGCCCTCAGGGGTCTCGCGCCAGTCATTCTCTTAGATGAGCAAAGAACACTTTTGGTTTTTGCGCTGACAAAAAATAAGCTACCTGCGATGCGATGTAGCTCTCATAAACTTACTCAAAAATCCCAACTAATCCTGGGTGAATGTTACGTGTTTCCACCAGTCAAACGTGGTCCTCGGCGGAGCGCCGTTCTACAATGCCGAATATACAGTCCTCGTAGTCAGGGACGTTTTTCCTCAACAGAGTCTTTTTTTCTCTGAATAGGTGATACGACAAACATGCGTTTTCAATACGTTAGTCGTCAACAGGTCAGTCTGCAACGCTAATGGATTGGCACCAGGCACCATTCATCCTCGCCCGATTGAACTCATGTAAGCTACATCAAGTGACTGACTTCGGATCTTGGACTCCATGTAGGTGGCTCCACACTGAGGACACACACCCCGCGAAAGCTAACTCAATTGCCAGAACGCCGCAAACACCTTAACAAGTCCTTCATTTGGCACAAACCCAACCGAGGACACGCCCTGCGCCACTTCGCTCAATATTTCGCGTTGCCTGGGCAGCACTTTCAGCTACCAACGCGATGGAACGTAGTACGTAAGTGTAACTATGTACATCACGAGTGTCGTTGGGTTTCCGACGGCTCGCAATTCAAAGGAGTGCCTTCAGTTATCCAACACTGGAGACGCTACGGAGAAGTGTGCCGGGCGTCGATCACTGGGCCTTCCATGTCGCTGCGCAGATCCCATGCAATCTTCTTTTGGCTTTATCGTCATTCCCATTAGTGTAACGGCCACATCTCTAGGTGAGCGTGTCGCAATGGAAAAAATTAGCATTCGTCCGCGCCGAAGCTATATGCGTAAACTCTTCTACGGGGCCGCGGGTCATCCATCCGTCTATTCGTGCAACTCAGGCTTCCTGCGTATATAAAATGAAGGACTGCCCCCCCCCTCCATTAGAGCAAAAGCCCTTTGACGCAAGGTCCGCTTTGCCATGTACGCCATCTCCACTGCTGCCTTTGTTTACGTTCTTGCTTTGGCCTCGTCCCTGGCTGTCGTCGTACAAGCAGCCGGTCCGCGAGTACAGTGTAGCGGTGCGTCGTCGTCTTCATCGCCATTCCACTCCTGGTCGTCTGAGAATGATTTCATGCTATTCCATGTACAGTCGCGAGTGACGTTCTGTAAGTCTTGGAATATCATATCTCTCCGTGGCGCCTCCCGATGCACCTGTGCTGACTGTCCGACTCACCACCAGGAAGGGTGAAACCTGCCACACCTTCGGCACGAGGCTCGGCCTGAGCCAGACCGCGATCCTGTCGATGAATCCCGGGTTAAGCTGTAAGTGTCCTTGGTACAATCCGAGTTTTTTTTTCCGAGCAGAGAGCTGACTAAAAAACGCACTTTCTCCACAGGCCAGGGCACCCTCACCGTCGGAAGATTGTGCATCTCGTCGTCGACGCCTACCTGCACGCACAAGGTGACCGCCACGGCCACGACGTGCGACGGGCTGGTGTCAGAGTGGGGTCTCACTCGGGGGGTGTTCTACGACTACAACGACAACGTGAACAAGTGGTGCAACAACCTCGTTCCCGGACACGCCGTACGTGTATTCCCGCTCTAGACAAGGTTATACGCGCGGGGGTGACGTAGCGCTGACTCATTCGCGATTAGTACTGCGTGCGCGTCGGTTGATACCCAGGAGACACAGATCCAGTCTGTCCACAGTGACGAGATCTTCGGTCGTACATTTAGTCATACGATGGACCCTCGTCTGTGTGAAGGGCGAAGCGCAGAGTTTTCTCGTGTTCCTACTGCAGACTATGGACTGAATGTTTATTTCTGTGTGTCTCCCCGACTATTAATCTAACGGACGACTTTAAGTCGTAATTATATCGTGTCTTATGCGTGTCACGGTTATGGCTGAAAGACCTCTCATGACCCACTTGTCATCACGCGTTGATGATTTGGGGGCGACGGCTCCACACACACCACACAAAATTCTATATAAAACGAGGCAACAAGTCGCTCGCCAGTAACGGGTCCTTGGCCGACACCATGACGGATACGCGAGGACGCAAGGATGTGAGGACTTGAGTTATGGCGGACTCGAGTTGTCAACTGAACTTGAAGGCCTGAAGGCTTGCATTCTCACCCCCTCTTCTCGTGTGGCGTACGTCTAGTCCTCGACACGACGAGAACAGTGTTTAACTGTTCCGAAGAAGCACTGTCGCGATGACGTCGATCTTCGATTTTGGATGTGAATTCATCACATATTTTACTCTTATAACAGGGTGAGCGCGTAGGATCATATCGTAAGTGGGCAGGCTACCGAACGTAGGTACAACAAACTCGTGGTTGTTCGAAATAGATAATGCGAGCTAGGAAGACCGCAAGACTAACTACAACAAGAACAGAAAAAAAGCCCATTAAGCCTGAATAGTGTAGATACGACGCATCGAGATGGAAGAGGGGAGGTCAGTAAAATTCGTACAAACATTATGTGTCGTGTCACCGTCGTCAAAGAAACAAGATTGCGCGACTAGAGGGGGAAAGGGGGGGAGGCTATCGATTACAACAAGGATGGGATCGACGATGTGCAGATCCTTAAGAGGTTCCAGGATAAGGGGACTGGGTTTTTCCTCTGGGATTTAGTTTTGCATCGTCTTGCGGTCGCGTCCGGCGCGCGGAAGATATGTGTATATCTGGGCAATAGCCGTGCGCACGCCATCCTCCTGTACGTAAATGCACGCAGTCAGCGACGTGAGTCATACGAAGACAAAGTATCTCTCACCGATCGAATGCCCTGCCCAACGTTCGCGGCTTTCTCTTTCATGATGCTGTGGGTGACGAGTGATTGGCGCGAAGGTGCCGTAGCCAGCAGAGCACTTACAGATTCGAAGTTGCCTTTTTCAGCGCGTTCGCGACCTCGGTCGAATGAAGACTGTTCACACGCAAGCCGGCCTTTTCGGTAAAGAGATATATAATCAGAGCGTGTACCTCGGCACGACGAAGCCACGGAAGACCCACCCCGAGCTTCTGGACGCGCGATGCCCAAAAGAACTGATCTCTGCAGAACCAGGGACGTCAGCACAGTTCTAGAACTCTACACTTTGAAAGGCGAGGAACTCACCCGAACCACGGACGAATCAGAGTAGGAATGCCAGCTATTGGGACGGGTCATTGTCGCACCGGTGAAAAGGACATAGGCAATCAGAAAGCCGTACCTCGCAGGCTAGCGCCAGTAGTACCGGCTCCGCCATGATGTAAGACTGCGTCGAGCTGAGGGAACAACCAACTATGACGTTGGCCAGTCAGCACATGGCACACGGTTATCAGATCCGCACACGTACTCATGGGGCACTCGGTCCAGCTGTAAGTGAGATGACGTAAGTAGTCTGGAGTAACCACTAGGGCAAGGGGAGCCGATTGGATGAGAGGACCTACCGAATAGCACTCTTCGGGGAATACGACGTCATCTTCGTCCTTGGACTTCGACGCGCGTGCAGACCAGCCTTTCGAGATGATCGCCCGTACGTCACCTGAGAGCAAGCGTCAGAGATAGTTCCGAGATGGGGGTTCGAAGCAGCATACTCTTCTGGACTGCCCGGATAAGGCGCTCGGTGACCAGTTTGGGGTTCGGCACCGTGATGCTGCCAAAACCGATGTAGACAAGTGGTTTCTCGTCGGAACGCGCTTTGGCCATAAAGTCCACAAGTGTTTTAGGGGGAGTCCAGTTAAGCTCGGGGTTTTCAAGGAACCAGCTGAGAATGAGCGTAAGAATTTCATTCGCAAACGATGTGAGCATAAGACCTACTATCCGGAAATGGCTGTCGCATCTCCCCAATCGAGAGGCTTGGGAACCACAGACTACGAAAAACCATGAGCAACAAGATATACATCATGTCACACTGAAGAGTACCTGAGAGAAGTTGTAGATGAATGGGATCTTGGACTGTGCGAGATGACCCATATCCGTCGAGCTTATCCCCAGGGTGTGTTTGCGCCACCGGTTGATTTGGGAGGAAGTGGCGGTCCACAATACGTTGTCGAAAAGTACATACCTAGTTCCAGAAAGTCATGGGGCCAGTACATCTGAATATCACAACCACTTACGATGCGGCGTTGAATGTGGGTGACTCCACTGGCGGACTCAGAAAAGCGTGGGGGAACTGGCGAGTCCTATGACCCGTGCATACTTCAGAACTCGGAACAATACATCAATTACGAGAACGTACTTTGTCCAGGGCATGGTGAAGGTCCGGAAGTATGGGATGTCTGGGAAAGGATGCTAAGAGCTCGATTTGGGCTGGCGTGATGAGAGAACTCACGGAGCGCTTCCGCAATATGTACACCTGCCATCGCCGAAGGACTTTCCAAAAGCACATCAGCGTCCTTACACTGCTCCCAGGAATCAACAAGGACTGCGCAGAGCATCAGAAATCCCTATTTAAATAGAGACGGGATAGCGCACGGTCATCGAGCCAGGTACGGAACTGAGGAAAGATGTGAGCAACGAAGTCGCAATCGAAGTAAGCACACCCACATTCGAGATGCTCTCCTTGAAGAATTGTGGCGAGAACATCTTTACCAACCAGCGTCAAGCGTCACCACACAACACCATCAAGCTACTGCTACACACCTTGTTCTCCACGCTAAGTTTCATCAGGGCCGTGGGGTCGCCGCCTGCAGTTCGGTGTCCGATCCCGAAGCCCGTGACCCACTCCTTGTACTCTTCGTGTGTTACAATTGTCACTTTGTGCCCCTCCTTTTGTAGTCCCTTCCCCAGTGCGATGTATGGCTGCACGTCTCCGCGCGAGCCAATAGTCAAGCACATAAAGTGCTTCGAAGGCATGGGCAAAAGAACTTCTTCTGGGACATTGATCGCTTTGGGGAAAAGTGCACGAAGGATCGGACCGTTTCTCGCGCTCTGCACAGCTGAGGGTAGGCGAGAGAGGGGAGCCAGGATGGAGCTTGGGCTGCGCGCAGACGTCATCCGTTTGCGGGGTGAGGGAGATGTAGAGCGCGACGAAGTCGGTGAACGCGGAGGGCCAGACACACCCTCTGGAGTGGCAGGGGCTAAACCTGGGATATCCGAAAAGGAAGACGTCGGCGAGAGCGCCTGCGGCGAGGCCACAAGTCCACCACTGCGTCGTTCCTGTGCGACTTCAATGAACCGAAGTACATTCTCGACCCCCTCGTCACGCTTCTTTGCGTCGGAAAAGTGGATTTTAAAGTTGCGCCGACCCTGCACTTCCATCACGAGAGTGTGATCCCGCCCAAACTTGCAGCGACTATCCCCCATTACGCCCTTGACACGTGAGATGGGGATGCGATAACAGACATTTCTGCTGAAGCCAATAGAACGTGACCAAAATCCGATGCACTCCGCATTCGCGGCGAAGTGTCCGTAGTTGCTGGTGAAGCGACCATGGGTATGTGCCTTCGCGACTAACGGCTCGCCGCTTAGATACATGTCATGAGATAGAGACACCGCCACTTACTGAAGAACTCATTTGTGGGGTCGAGGCCCAGAGCGCGGCAAACGGAGATTTGTAGACTGCTCAATCCGCTATTGTCCGGCTCTCCCTGCCCTGAGTCAGCCCTGGGGTCGAAGTCAACGAACACCCTGGCACCAGGCCATTCGGTTGTATCTGCGGCCGCCTTTGCCTTTGCCTTCTCGACGTGGGACATGAAATCGTCCCACAGTGGGTGCTTGCGTATCATGCTAACCTGTACCGTGTAAGGGTCAGCGTCGCTATCCCCGCTAAGCATCGTTTCGCTTCTTTCGATCGAATTTCCTTCAGAGGATGAATCACTCTCCACCGTAGGTGTGGGTACGAGTTCGTTGGACGCAAGTGGGTCAGCGCCAATGGTTATGCAAACCATGCAAGCAAAGGAGAGGCATTGGGATTTTGATGCCGACGCGATCCTATGTAGAGGAATGTTAATGCGAATCCCGTTGACGTCTTCATTTGAATCCCGCGCTAGGACAGCGAGGCGATTTCGGCGATACAAGAAGATTGTACCTATAATAGGAGCATCGCCGATCAAACCTGTCGAACGAAAGACCAATGACAAGCAACACACCTTTGAGTTCATTTCTCCAATCGCGGGCCGCCTCGATAGTGTCAAACTCGACGAATGTCTCCATGATTCCGCTTCTGGACTCAAAGACGAAACCAATGCGTCGGGGTCGCTCCCAGTCAACGGGCCTTATTTCTTTAACAGAAGACACTGCGGACGGGGATCAACGAACAGAAGAATGACAGATGTATAGGGATACGGACACAAAATACTTTTGATAGGCTTGATCCTATCCTCGTCACGGCTGGAGGGGAAAGAGCTGATCATG
>WNGR01000096.1_pt1 | contig 112200 bp, 110 predicted proteins | sample 5407581 | NCBI WGS metagenome assembly WNGR01 (sample SAMN13153383, study PRJNA577476) | soil metagenome | isolation source: 80 cm soil or saprolite under Garry oak tree replicate 2 | place: USA:California | collected 2016-06-15
CGCCAGGCGCGGCACCGCGTCGATCAGCGCGCGCCCCGGCGCCAGCTCGGGACGGCAGCGCAGGCAGGGCCGGAACCCCGCGAGCTCCGCGGCCGCTGCGGACTCGAAGAACCGCCGGTGATCGTGACGCGCCAGGCGCGTCGGGCACACCGGACGGCAATACACGTGCGTCGTGGTGATGCCGACGAGAAAAAGACCGTCGAAGCGGGCATCGCGCGCGTCCAGTGCGCGATGGCAAATGTCGGCGTTGAGGATCACGGAGTGGTAATCTAGACAACGCCGCTCCTCCGGCTAGCCGGATTCGGACATCGAATGCCGCGCAATTCCACGTCCGAATCCGGCACGCGCATCCTGGCGCGCCCCTCTATATGTGAGTTCGCGGCAGGTCTCCGCACTGGAGCAGCCATGGAACACGAACGGAAGGTCGCCGTGGCAAAGGCCTCGTGAGGCAGGTTCTACCCTTTCACTTCAGTGGAGGTTTCGATGCGTCACATCCCGTTTGCGATTGTGCTCGCGGCGTTGGTCGGCTGCGGTAACGAATCGCGCATCACGCAGGTGTCGGCGGCGGTGAGCCGCAGCGCAACGCTCGACGTGGGCGACAATGGCAACACCGCCGTGTTTCCAGCGGTCGCCCGGCCATACGGCGCCAGCATGGCGACGTGGGCCGATCGCGAGTCGCAGTGGGTCTACGGCCTGCCCCTGGCCCACAACCCGCTGATCGATCAGACCGGCGCCGATTGCGGCGTGGGACAGAGCGGGCAAGTCTGGTTCATCCCGCGCATCGCCGGGCCGCGCGTGTTCAGCGGCAGCCGCACGTGCACCGTGCCGATCGGCAAGGCGATCTTCCTGGAGATCGGTGCATACGTGAACGAGTGGCCCTGTCCTGATACCAGCTTTCATCCCGCGCCGGGGCAATCGATGTACGATTTCCTGCTCGTTGACGCGAAGGCGTTCATGGACGGCGTGACCAGGCTCGACGTCTCGCTCGACGGCGAGGCGATCGACGACGTGCTGAGCTACCGCTTCCACTCGGCGGCGCTGTTCTCGCTAACGGGCGATCCGACCTTCGCTGCGCTGGACGCCTGCGTGACCGGCACGCCGCAGCCGGCGATCGTGGACGGCTTCTTCATGATGTTCAAGCCGCTGACCCCGGGTGAGCATACGCTGCGCGTCTTCGGCACTGATGTGCGTGGCGCGAACAAGACGTACTTGTATCACCTGAACGTCGTTCGATGAACGCATTCGTCGCAAACCGGTTCAATGAGGTTTCGGAAAGGCACGACCATAACAAGAAGGGCCCACCGTCACCTGGGGTACCGCGATGAGAGTGATTCTAGCAGGTCTCACGGGAGGCGTCGTGCTCGCGTCCAGCTTCGGAAGAACGAGTTCTCAGAATGATGACCGGGTTATCGTGGCCGCGCTCGATACCCGGTACCAGGCGGCGGTCCGAAGTCACGACGCCGCCACGATGAGTGCCATCCTGGCGGATGATTTTGTGCTCGTCACCGGACGAGGACGGGTCTACTCGAAGGCCGACTTGCTCAGGGAGGCCAACGGGGCCGACCTGATCTACGAACATCAGGAGGACACCAACCGGACCGTTCGGGTCTGGCAGAACACTGCGGTCGTTACCGCACTCCTGTGGGAGAAGGGAACCGACAAGGGGACGCCGTTCGATTATCGACTTTGGTTCAGCGACACGTACGTCCGGACCCCCAGCGGCTGGCGGTACGTGTTCGGCCAGGCCTCGCTGCCGCTTCCTTCGGACTCCCGATGAGCCCGTCCGTTCGATTGGTAATGCGGCCCTTAGTCTTCTCACTCCGCGACGGAGCCTCGCGTCGCGCGCAGCGCTTCCCCGGACGTGAACAGCGCGGCGCCGAGCAGGATGACGTCCTTCATGAGGAAGCCGCCCATCGGGTTCGTCGGCGCGAGCACGCCTGGCGTGGTGACGAGGAACGAGAGGGTGACGACGAACATGCCGGCGGCCGCGAGGCTCGCATAGCCCGACATCTTCGGAAACCAGGGCCGCGCTGCGATGAGCAGCGCCGCGGTGACCTCGAATACGCCGAGCAGACTGGACGTCCCGCGCAGCCCGAAAAGCGGATACAGCCACGACATGAGGGGGCTGTTCTGCACGAGCGGTTGAATGGCTTGCGCTTCGAAGGCACCGAACTTGGCGCTTCCCCAGAGGAGAAGCAGCACGACCAATCCGTAACGCAGGACGATCGTGCCCGCCGTGCTGATAAGGTCGACGCTACGCGCGTACGATGGAAGATGGACCGAGCGCGCGAGCGCCGCCGTTGTGCTGCTACTAGTCGACATTGGAAGCTCCTGTGTAGAGTGTAGTATCCGAAACACTGTCTGCGGGTATAGTCCGGCATGGTCGCCCAGCGTTACAGTCATCTCCCTGCTGTGAGGGCTTCCTTTTTCCATGATGCGGCACGCCGCGGACGACGAAGCGCAGCTGATCGATGCACTCAGGCGGCACGACGAGGCGGCCTTCGTGCAACTCGTCGAGCGGTATCAGGGGCCGCTCCTCCGACTGGCACTGGTCTATGCGGGAGGTCGCGCTGTAGCCGAAGACGTCGTGCAAGACACATGGCTCGGCGTGCTTCAGGGGATCCACAAATTCGAGGGCCGGTCATCCTTCAAGACCTGGCTGTTTCGCATTCTCGTCAACCGCGCGCGCACCCGCGCGGAGCGCGAGGGCCGGACTCTGCCGTTCTCAGCGCTCGGCGACGCAACAATCGAGAGCGGCGAATCCGCTGTGCCCGCCCAGCGATTCCTAGGGGCAAGCGATCCGCAGTGGCCGCATCACTGGGCGTCGCCGCCGAAGGCCTGGGGGGGCTCTCCCGAAGATCAGCTGCTCGCCCGCGAGACCCTGGACTTGATCGCTCTGGAGATCGCTCGCCTCCCGCCCGCGCAGCGCGAGGTGATCACGCTGCGGGACGTTGAAGGTTGGTCGGCTGAAGAAGCGTGTAACGTTTTGGGGATCACCGAGACCAATCAGAGGGTGCTCTTGCACCGAGCGCGAAGCCGCGTCCGCGGGGCGCTCGAGAGCCACTTTGACCCGGGCTAGCAACATGGCTACACCGTCATGTCAGGACTTGACCTGCCAAGAGCTCGTAGAGCTCGTGACCGACTACCTCGAGGGGAGCCTCGCGGCCGCGGACCGCGAGCGCTTCGACGCACATCTCGCGACGTGCCCCTTTTGCACGACGTACTTGGATCAGATGCGACAAACGATCCGCGCCTTGGGCCATCTTCCCCGCGAATCGATTCCGTCGGAAGAGCTGGAGCAGTTGCTCGGCCACTTTCGGCGGTGGCGGCATGCATCGGTGCCCTAGGCGCCTTGGGTGCGCCGGCCAATCGCGCGTTCCTTAACCGCCTTGGCGCTTGGGCTCCTTTACTAGGTCGGTGGCCTTACCAAAATGACGACGGCTCGTTTCTTATGCGATGCGATTCTGTTCGATCTCGACGGAGTATTGGTCGACTCGCACGAGTGTGTCGCTCGTATCGTGCGCCAGTGGTGCGAACGTCATGGACTCGACGCGAGCCATGTAATCGCCGCCGGTCAGGGTCGGCGGCCCGTCGAGACGGTGCAGCTCGTGGCGCCAAGTTTGGACGCTGCTTCCGAAGCTGCTTGGCTCATCAGCCGCGAGGCAACGGAGACTGAGGGTGTTTTCCCCGTTCCTGGGGCAACGCGACTGCTCGGCGGACTTCCGCCACGAGCGTGGGCGGTTGTGACCTCGGGCGCCCGAGCTACTGCTGAGTTGAGAATGCGTCATGCGGGACTTCCCCGTCCACCCATTCTGATTTGCTCCGAAGACGTCATTTTCGGGAAACCTCATCCCGAGCCGTACCTTACGGCAGCACGCCACCTCAAAGTCTCACCGGGCGGATGCGTTGTGATAGAAGATGCGCCACCAGGCATCGAATCCGCGCGCCGAGCTGGAATGCGGACCATTGGTGTTCTCAGCACGTACGGAGCAGGCGCGGTCGAGGGGGCCGACATCATTGCGACGAGTCTCGCCTCGCTGAATATCCGGCCAGTGGGGGGGCGGATCGACGTCGGCGTAGTCGCGCGATAGCAGCACCATGGTGGCAAAACTGGTGGCAGACTGACACAGAAAAGCCAGATTCCGTCGGACTGCGAGGGAACCTGCCTGGGCACTCAACCCCAACCGCAGGGATCACCTAGGACTTCAAAGCACTGAGAAGGAAAGAGGCAGAGGCCCTTTGCAGACCTCTGCCTTACCACTTGGCTACGGCGCCGGTGGAAACGTAAACTCGCAATTCACTATGCGTTCGGCAAGAGTTGGAGTTCGAACCGTTCGCGCCCTGGGTCGGGGTCCGGTCCTCGCGCTCCTGGCCGGCCTCGCTCGCACTCCCGCCTCGAGCGCCTCACTCCTTCACGAGCCGCTCACACATATTCACGTCCATTATCCTGACATTCATGACCGCCACGCGCACGCCTAGAACTGATTGGGCACCAAGATCCGAAGAATCGGATGACCGCTCACGTTCGCGAGCGGCAGGTAAACGCGGTGCGTGGCGGGATCGATCGCGACCGAGTGCGCCTTCGGTGCGCGATACCAGCCGAGCTGCACGAGCGCGCCGTCGCGCTCGTCGAACACCGCGACGATTCCGGACTCCGCGGCAGCATATAGCCGTTGGAGCTCTGGATCGAACGCCAGGACGTCAGGATCGCTCCCGACTGGCAGCACCTGACGCAGCTGCAGGGTCCGAAGATCGAGCACGCCCAGCGTCCCCCTCTCCTGACCGGAAATGAACGCCAGACGGTGCGGTGCGTCGATGTAGAAACCGTGCGGGTACCCGACCGCTGTGGCGAGCGTGATGCGACGGACGATGGTGGCGGTCGCCGGGTCGATGATAGCCAGTTGATTCGCGGTCTGGACCGCCACGATCACGCAGTGCGAGCCCGCGTCGTATTGCGTGTTTCCCGCCTCGCCACCGAGCTCGATCTGGGCGACCACGGTATTGTTCGTCGCATCGATCACAAAGTCCCGCCGCCCCGATTCATCCGAGACGAACAGTCGCCGCTCGGCGGGAGCATACGCGATCCCGTCCGGGAAGCGCGGCCCCGGGACTCGCGCCACGATCCGAAGCGTCGAATCGTCCACAACCACAACTGCGTGGTCGCCGGCCGCGGAAGCATACGCCCGATGCTCGGCCGGCACGGCGAGGACGCCGGTCACCGTGGGAAATCCGTCCAGGTTGCCGATGACTTTACCGGCGTGCGCATCGAAGACCACAAGATGCCCGGCGCCCATGTGTGAGATGAACAGGCGACCGGATGCCGACTCTAGGCTCTGGTAGTCGAAGCGAGACGCGCTTCCCGGCAGCGGCACATCCGCGATCACGCGCAGGGGCGCCTCGACCGTCGCCGGCGGTGGAATAGCGCCCGACCAATGAGCCTCGACCGATGGACCGGCGAGGGTGCAGGCAGGAGGCGACGCCTGTCGGGCGGCGATGAGCATGAGCGCCGTGGGCCAGAGGCCAGGCATCAGAACGCCTTTCTCATGGTGCGATGCGGTGGACGATCTTTACCACGAATGCGCCGTTCAAAGGACGAGCGAGCGATCGTATCTCGGGAAAGCGGTAGGTCGCAGCGCGATTGGTCGTGTACCCCGAGTTCCAGACCAGGAAAACGTCGTCTCCGATCTGGGGAATCCAGTGGAATCGCAGGTTGAAGTCCGCCCGCCGCGCGTCGTTGTTGTATTGCACGAAGCCCAGAAAGCTGGTCCGCGTGTTGAAGTCGTATTCGATGCGGCCAGCGGCGAGCAGGGCGGTGAAGCCGCCGCCGGGCAACCGCGCGGCGGTGCGGGACAGGTCGGCCCTCACCAGTAACGGCCGGGTGGGATCTTCACCGCCTGAAACATGTCGAACGTGTCGATGGGCGCGTCCAGGAAGCGCTGCACGTTCACCTCGAAGCGGTCTCCGTTCTCCCGGTCGCCGCCGAGGAAGCGCCACTCGAACCATGCGGTCTGCCAATCCCCCGCGCGGCCGAGCGATCCCGACTCGTTGGCGATGATGTCCCATTCGGGGATCAACTTGAAATCGAGCTGCCGGATGCCGAGCGCGTGGGGTCGGGGCATGAAGTCCGTGTGGCCCTTGGTCTCCCAGATGCCGGTCCGCCGCACGAAGCCGAGCGGTGGTGCGAAGGCGCCGTCGATATGATAGAGCGAGACGAAATTGTCGAACAGATCGTTCGGATTGTCGGTCGAGATTCGCCAGGCGATCGGCGTGCCGGCAACGCCCGGCGTCTGGCTCGCCGCCACATACACTTTCGGCTCGAGGTTCATCCCATCGATGACGAGCGGCAGATCGACGTCTACCCCGCCCGCTCGCGCGACGCCCTGGCCGCCGGGGCCCGCGTGCAGCGTGCCGATCGCGCCGACGTATGACCGGTCGAACAGGTCGTGCGTGACGCGCAGGACGGCGTCGTTGGCGCGGTCGCTCCCACCGGTCTGCGCATCGAGGACCCCCAGCTGCCAGGACCCGAGCCGTCCATAGACTCGACCACCGGCGGCGATCGGCACCGGTGCGCCGCTCGTATCCAGGCCGAGGCGGCGCGAGTAGAACAGCTGCACCATGCCCGGCGTGCCGTAGTCGAGCAGCCCGCTCGATTCGAGGAAGAACTGGCGCTTTTCAGGGAAGAAGAACGGGAACCGGGTGAGGTTGATGACCTGCTGGTCGGCTTCCACTTGCGCGAAGTCCGTGTTCACAGTCACGTCGGCGGTCAAGGTCGGTGTGAGGCCGACCTTAGCGTCGGCGCCGCCCTTGCCGCCGAGGTAACCTCCGGCCGTTTCCCCGCCGACGCTGTCGTGCTCAGCTTCGACGGCGCGACCGAGCGCATACGGGTACAGCTCGACATCGTGCGGGCGGCGCAGATCACCGAGATCGGTGATCCTTCCTTCATTGTTGAGGTGGTAGAGCCCCTGCGCCCGGCCGTATGAACGCCACAGGTCCTCCTCGTTCTTGCGCCGGATGAAGCGCCGGACGTTGAACCCGAATTCGGTGTTCGTCCCGGTGTGAAACCGCAGTGCCAGTACCGGGATGCGGAACTCGGCCGTCCACCCGGCCGCATCGCGCGACACAGCGACTTCCCAGACGCCGTTCCAGTTCTCGTTCAGATCGTCGACCCCCGAGAACTGGGCATCCCACATGGCGCCGTTCGGATTCGTCCCGAAAAGGAAGGCGCTACGCCGGTCGTCGAAGCTGTCGATCAAGAGTTGGACGTTGTCGTCGCTCGAGAGGTCCGCGTCGCGACGCAGCTGGCTCGCCCGCACACCGCGCGCGTCGGAGTCGTAGCAGCGCACGGCGATGTAGAGGGCCTCAGCATCCCGCAACACCTTGACCACGGTACGCTCGCTCGCGGGAGTGCCTGACGAAGGCTCGCGCTGCCGGAAATCGGTGATCGAGTCCGCGCTGGCCCAGGCTGGGCCGTCCAGGCGACCGTCCAGAGAGATCGGGACGGTCGCTGTGACGACGCGCAGGCGCGCCGCTCCCTCCGAGGCGTTCGTCGTGCGAGCGTCGGCACCCTGCTGCGCCGCCATTCGGACGGGCAGCAGCAGTGCCAGCGCGAGAAAAACCCGCATCAGGGCGCGAGTGCCGTCGCGGTCAGGTCGTCGAACAAGGTGTGCGAATCGGCTTTCGTCCACACGCCAACCTTGCCCGGCGCCGTGAACCGTGAGTCGTGGACGTCGATCAGCTTCGTGCCGTTGAAGTAGACCTCGACATGATCGCCGCGCATGTCCGCGCGCAACGAATGCCAGACCCCCGATGCGACGGGCACATGCGCGCGCTTCACCTCGACGCGGCGGCCATTCTGCACGTAGTACCAGCAGACGTTGTCCTCCAGGGCGTTCGCCCGCGTGAGGTAGTAGTTGTTTTCGTCCTGGTAGCGCCACACGATGCCGCACGCGCGATCCACACGACCGCTCACCGGCTTGCACCGGACAGATACCCTTACGTCCCCGAACGTGGGGCCGTCAGCCAGGGCGAGAGGGAAGCGATAGTCTGTCCGATCGCTGTCCTCCTGCGCCAGCACGTTGGGCCCGCTGGGGGCGTCGGTCGCGGCGCGGACGACCCAGCGCCCGGGGCGCCCCGACCCGGTCCGGCCGAACGAGAAGCCAGCGGGTGGCTGCCCGATGCTCGAGCTGTCAAATGTCCAGATGGTGGCGGCCTGCGCGCTCCCCGGCGCGGCGTTCACGACCGGGGCTGGATCGTCGTCATCGTCATCATCCTGGTCGCGACTGCGACTCTTGCTGCATCCCGTCGTTCCGATCAAGGCGAGGCCGAGGGCCACCAGCCCTGCTTTCCGAAATGCGTGCATGTATCCTCTCAGTGCCCCGCATCGATGGCCGCCCTGAGTCCGCGCAGCACGTCGGGGAGCGGGCCGTCGGCCCAGAAGTGGATGTAATTCAGGTGGGGGAAATCACCGATCATGTGACTGTGTACGGCGGTCGCCGTGATCCCGTGCGCGGTAAGCGCGTCCACCACACCGGCGACGCTGGAGTCTCGCACCGCGAAGTCGCCGGTGGCGACGGCGCGCGAGGGGCTCACCATCTGCACGTTGACCGGCGAGCCGTAGGCGAGCCCGGGGGTCATCGTGCGGCCGGTCATGGTGACCGTTCCCGAGACCAGAACGAACCCCACTTGGGCGACGTTGCCGCGCGCTGTGCCGTGACGTCCCAGCGCTGCGAAAACCACGGCTGTGTCGATCGTGAGGGGAACCGGCGGCGCCGCCGCGACAGGTCGCGGCGTCCCCGTCTTGGTGAGGGCCCGATCCAACCGTGTCGCCAGGTCGAGCGCGTTTCCCTGGCCAAGGAAGTGCACGTAAATGATCTCCGGCTGTTCGCTGACGATGTGATTATGGATCGCGCTCACCCCGATGCGTTGATGCGCCAACTCGGCGAGTACCGGGCCCAGCTCCGACGCCGTGAGCACGAGGTCACCCATCATCGTCGCGTCGTTAGGCTCTCCGCTGAAGCCGGCCCAGGCGCCAAGCGCGAGCGCCGGCGCGACCGTGACGTCGCCGATCCGGACGGTCAGGTCGCGGCGGGGAAGGTTATAACGGATGTAGCCAGCCGCACTCGTGGGAGCCGTTCCGAGAATACGCCCGACCGAATCCCAGGCAGCGGTCGACGGCTGTTGCGCGAACAATGGGCTAGATCCAGAGCCAACGAGGTACAGAGCCAGAGTTGCCCTCAGGAGCTGCTTCATGGATGACCTCCTCCGTTTCGTGATGGTGGCCGCGCCTATAACGCATGCTTCAGGAGCAGGCCTACGACGCCCGCCGCGGCGATAAGCGCGGGTTCGGGAACGCGCTTCATCCTTACAATGACAGCGAGGGTGACTGCGCAGATGAGGACGCTCGGCAAATCGACGAGGGCACGCAGGCCCAGCACGACCACCGCCCCGGCGATGGCACCGGTGGCAGCGGCCGTGACTCCGTCGACGAATGCCTTTATGCGTGCGCTCTCGGCAAGACGGCGAAAATGTGGTGCCGCAAGAATGGTCACGAAATACACCGGCGCGAACACGCCTATCGCCGCGACGGTGGCCCCGACTGGCCCCGCAACGAGGTAACCGATGAACGCCACGGTGATCACGACAGGGCCCGGCGTGATCATCGAGACGGCCACTGCATCCAGGAATTGCCGCTCCGTGAGCCAATGGAACTGCTCCACGACACCCCCGTGCAGGAACGGCACGATCGCGAGCCCGCTGCCGAACACAAACAGGCCGGCACCGGCAAAGTACCAGAACACCTTCCAGAGCATTGCCACGGATGCCGCCCCAGTCAGACCCGACGTAAGCCAAGCTGGGAACGGTGCGACGAGCAGCGCCCTGCTCGGCAGGGACGGGCGTGCGCGGGCGCGGACGAGCAGCGGGATGAACCCCGAAGCCAGGAAAAGCCAGATGATCTCCCGCGCCGTCCAGGCGGTGACGGCAAGGCTCACAGCGAAAAGTCCCCACAGCAGTCGATCTCGTCCCAAGGTCGTGCGCGCGAGCCTCGCGGCGCTCCACGCCATAATCGCGATGACCGCTGCCCCGATGCCGTAAAACAGCGCCTGCATCCAGGCGAGCCCGCCGAACTTGACGTAGAGCGCCGAGAGGATGAGCACCATGAGGAACGAAGGCGCCACGAACGCGATCCCTACGAGTGTCGCGCCCAGGACGCGGCCGCGCACCCAGCCGAGGTACATGGCGAGCTGGGCCGCGAGCGGGCCCGGGGCGAGTTGCGCGAGTGCGAGCCCCTGTTTGTAGTCGTCCCGCGCGATCCACCCACGCTCGTCGACGAGATCGCGCTGCATGTAGCCCGCCAGCGCGATCGGTCCGCCGAACCCCAACGTGCCGAGTTTGAGGAAGTAGCGGACGAACTGCCAGAGCGTGGCACCGGTCGGCGTTGGCTTCATCGCGATGACTGAAAGAGGTTGTCGAACACCGCCGCTCCCTTGCGGAGCCGCGTGGCGTCGGTGGCGTGCTTCCGGGCGATTCCCGCTAGTAACCGCTCGACACCTGTAGCCTCCGCGCGCTCGAACTTCGCGTCCTTGCAGTCGATGTCGTGCACGATCTCGCCAATCGCGCGCAGCGCGGGGTCGCGCAGTCGAAACCGCCGGAGCAGCGTCTCAAAGGTGCAGCGGTCGCCTTCGTGCGTGTACTCGGCTTCGAACATGTCGAAGCGCAGCTCGCCCTTGCGGGGCGCGTAGCCCTCGGGTGCCACGAACTTGAACCGGGGCGCCGGGTCGATGAAGCGCTTGATGAGCCACGCACTCGCGATTCGATCCACGAACACGCCCCGGCGCGTGACCCACGTCCGCCCGCGCATCCGTCCGCCTCGGCGGCCACTTCGACCCCTGCGAACGGCCCGGGGTTGTCCGGCCTTGCGGAATAACCCTTCGATGTCGCGGTCGCTCAAGCCGTCCAGGAAGTCCCCTCGGAACACCGACGCCTCGCCCCCACCCGCCACGATCTCCTGCAACAGCCAGCGAAAGTCTTCGACCGCTTGATCGTTGTACGGGAGCACCCACACCGAGTTCTTGACCGGCACCGCGCCGATGCGCTGCAGCCGGCGCCACACCTTCACCCGGAAGTAGTCGGGCTTCGGCGGAATCTGGTGGAACAGCAGGAGCCAACGTCCGGTGGCTCGCATAGAAGCCTCGGTGCTGCGTGCACGCATCGCGGTTGACTATAACAAGTGTATCATCGAACGTTCGAGCGGGCTAGCGCATCCGTTCACACCACCGAGATCGGGGGCATCGATGAACACGACGAGGAAGACATGGTTTGTCCCGGTTCTGGCCGCGGCAGCGGTGTGCTGGGGGAGCACGCTCGCGGCCCAAGACAAAGACGTGGCAAAGGCGGTTCTGAGCGCTCGCGTCTCCCTCGAGCGCGGTCTGGCGGCGAGCGCGAGTCGCGGGCGACCGATTTCCGCGAAGTTCGAGATGGAAGACGGCAAGTTACAGCTCTCTGTCTATACGGCGACGGGTGGAAAGTTCTTCGAGGTGGTTGTCGATCCCAACAGCGGTGCGGTCGTCAACACCGAGCCGATTGGAGAAGGCGAAGATTACACCGCCGCTCAGAGCCAGAGCGCGGCGATGGTCACGGCGAAGGTCTCGCTGCGAGCCGCGGTGCAGAACGCGCTGCGTGCCAACGCCGGCTTCCGCGCAGTCAGCGTCACGCCGTCGTTGAAGGATGGCCGCGCCACCGCCGCTGTGACGCTCGCAAAGGGCGATGAGCTCAAGACGGTTCCTGTGCCGTTGCAATAACGTTTGCTGGGACCGGCGCCGGAGGCGCAATAAACTACAGAGGCAGCAGCCCCTCCCTCAACCCCCGGGTTACGGCCTCGGTCCGCGTGTGCGCGTCGAGCTTGGCGAGCACCGACGCCACGTGATACTTGGCCGTGTGCGTCGAAATCCCCAGCGCCGCCGCGATCCCCTTGTTGCCCAACCCTTGCGCCATCAGCCGCAGCACCTCGGTCTCACGCTGCGTGAGCGCCGCCCCGGCCACGGCGCCCTGAGCGCCGTGCACCGGACGCGTAGCGGCGGCGTCATCCAAAACGACGTCGGCCTCCTCTGCCTCGCCCACGAACACGATCTCGGGATCCTGGCGCAGTAGCTCGCGTAGCCGGCGCCGCTCGGCGGCATCCGCCACCCCGAGGTAGATCCGCAGCTTCATGCCGCGCGCGCGCGCACCAGGGCTTCGACAGCCGTGATCGGCACCGCCAGAGCCAATCCGCCGACGATCATCGTGCTCATCCCGACGACGCGCCCCTCGGCATCCGCGATCGGTCCGCCCGAGTTGCCCGGCGCAAGACGCAGATCGGCCTGAACCCAGGGAAGGCGCCGCAACCGCGGGGGAATCGGATAACCGTCGGGCAGAGGACCCACAGCGTGAAGTATGCCCGAGCTCATCGCGTGACGCACCCCGAGCGGGTGGCCGATCGCGAACAGCACCTCGCCCGGCCTCAATCCGGCAGGGTCGCGGCGCCGCACCGCGGGCAAGCCGAGTCGCGGCACGTCGAGCACCGCGATGTCGCGCTCCCGGTCGGCGAACCGGACGAACGCTTCCCGCACGTGCCCGTTAGGCAACCGAACGTCGAGTCGGCCGGTGCGCGCCACGTGGGCGTTGGTCACCACCACGTCGAATGCCCAAGTGAGCCCCGATCCCACGCCCCCGCCCTGATGGACCTCGACGACGCAGTCCTTCACCCAGGCGGCCGCTTCGTAAGCGGGCGCGTTCATTTCGCGCGCCGCGGGCGTTCGCCGACCAGGAGGTCCACCCGCGCCTGCTTGCCGCCACGCACCAGCTCCACCTTGAGGGTGCGGCCGACGACGTCGCCGCCCAACAGATCGAGGACCTGGTCAGGATGCTCGGTCGCGTGGCCGTCCAGGCTGACGATCACGTCACCCACCATGAGGCCCGCGAGGGCCGCGGGTCCGTCGGGCTCCACGGAGAGGATGACGAGGCCGCCGCGCACCGGCTGCATGGCGGCGCCGAGCCAACCGCGCGCCACGTAGCCCTTGGCGAGCAGTTGCGTGATGACGCGTTCGACGGTGCTGACGGGAATCGTGGTGGCCAACGGGCGGCTGAGCCCGCCGGAGTTAATGCCGAGGATCGTGGCGTCCGGGGCAACGAGGGGCCCGCCCCCCAGGCCGGGGTAGATGGTGAGGTCGGATTGGATCCAGAGATCGATTTCGCCCCCCTTCCAGGAGCGCCACTTGCCGCCCGTGGCGCTGACCGCGCCGAAGGCGGCGCGCGGGCCGCTGTCCCCGGTGCGACCGAGGGCGAGAACCAGATGCCCGGGGCGGAGCGCCGTCGGATCCCCGAGCGTAGCGGCGGGGAGCTGTCCGGTGGGAATGCTGAGCACGGCGAGGTCAGTGCCGGTGTCGCGGCCCTTCAGCTGGGCCGGGATGCGGCGTCCATCAGGCAGCGTGACGGTGATGTTCTCGTCGCGTTGGACGGTGGCCTCGGTGGTGACGATGACGCCATCGCGCCAGTGGACACCGCTGGACGGCAGCCGCGGGCGGGCGTGGACGGAGACGACCGACTTGGCGCCACGTTCAACGGCGTCGGCGAGCTGGTCGGAGAAGGTCGAGAGTGTTGCCGGCATGTGCGTTCCTTCGAGTACGGGTTCGAAGGAACGATGGAAATGTGGCGCGGGCAGTGGTATCGGTAGATCGGGTAGGTCAGCCCTGACCCTTGAGCAACTTCAAGAGGGGCGCGCTCCCCTCCCCCTGGTCCGCGGCGAGTCCGATCGCGCTCTTGCCTTCGTCATTCTGCACTTTGGGATCGGCGCCGTGCGCCAGGAAATAACGCGCCAGCTCCAGGTCCTTTTTGTTGACGACCTCGTGCAGCGCCGTCCATCCCTTGTGCTGCTGCGCGTTGATCGGTGCTCCCGCCTCGACAATGAGACGCACCGCCTCGGCCGACCGGCCCGCGACCGCGGCGTGGATGGCCTGAATGCGCATCGGGTTGCGCGCCACCTGCGCGACGTCGGCGCCGCGCGCCAACAGCAGGCGCACCGTGTCCGCGTGGCCGAAGAACGCGGCGAGGCCGAGCGGGAAAAACCCGTCGCGGGAATAGGCGTTGACGAGTGTCGGGTCGGCATCGAGCAGCTCGGCCACCCGGTCGGTTCGGCCCACCGACGCGGCGTCGAACACGTCGAGTGTGGGACCGGCGGCGAGCAACACCGCCACCAGGTCCGGTTTGTGGTGGTATTGGGCGATCAACACCGGCGAGTGGCCCAGGTCGCTGCGCGCGTCGACGAGCTTGCGGTTGGCGGCGAGCAGCGCCTCGAGCCGCGCCTTATCGCCCGCCCGTATGACCTCGAAGATCTCCTGTGCCGGCTCCATCCGTCGCCCCTCTCTAGAACCTGAAGCCCCTCCGCAACGAGAGCGCCCACCCCGTTCCCACCCCGAACCGGTAGCCCACCGCCAGCTCGCCCGCATCCCCGTGCACCGCGCGTGTGGGTCCGAACCGCAGCGCAACCCCGACGTTCCCACCCAGCCGCGCCGACTCGTCGGCGAACCACGCTCCCCCGTAGTCGACAAACGGCGCGAGACCCAGGCCCACCATGCCCCACAAGTCGTCCGCCACGAGGATCCGATCCTCGAACGCGAGCCACGCCATCCGCGTCCCGGTGAACTCGTGCGCCCCGTACAATCTCGGGACGCGCTGCTCGAACCAGAGATCGAACTCCGCGCCCGGCTTGGGCCGTTGCAGGCGGCCGCCCTCGAGGTGGGCGATCAGGGTCTGACGCGGCAGATTCTGGCTCACCAGGGTAAGGCCGCCCCGCAGCCGTGTCGAGTCGAGCCCCGTGGCTGCACCGTAGAGCAACGCGAAGCCCCCCCGCCACACCGCCGACGTCTGTCCCGCCGCCTCGTACCCGACGCCCGACTGAACCACGGCGCCGAGTCGCACCGCCTGGGACACGTCCACGTCCTCGCGCCGCGCGTACGAGTTGAAATGCTCGAGGACACGGAAGCGCGCGTGCCCGACCTCCACTCCCACCCGTCCCGTCGCGAACGTCGAGCGGGGGAAGGGTGTGGTCGCCGCCAGCGCGAAGTCCTCGCGCCGCCACTCCGCGCCGAGGTACAGGCGGACGAATTCGCGGCTGGTGGCGTGCAGCGCGACGCCGCCGGTCACGCCGACCCGCAGGATGCGGTGCTCCGAGCTGTCCAGCAGCGCCCCATCCCTGAATTGCAACACCCGCTCTCGCGCCGACTCGCCGTACGTCACCAGCGCGCGCCGCGCAGCGATCTGATAGAAGGGCACGCCCACTTGCCAGAGGCCCTTCTTGCCGTCGGAAAGATCCGAGTAGCGCACGAGCAGCGAGTTGCGGGGCACCAGGAAATGCGGATTCAAGTACTCGAAATCGAGGCGCCGGCGGTCCGGCGTCTTCCCGTAGAAGACGCCGAACTCGCTCGCGGTGCCGAGAAAGTTCTCCTCGACGAACCCGATCTCCCAGATCTGGTCGCCCCCCGCGGTCGAGTAGTTCGCCTGGGGCTTCGAGCTCCAGCCATCGGCCGTTCTCACCCGCAGCGCCAGCGGTCCCCCTCCGCCCGCCCCGAGCCGGGTCGTATCCACGCGCACGAACCGGAAGACCCCCAGCGCTCGCAGGGCGCGCTCGCTCTCGGCGACGCGCGCGGAATCGTACAACTGGCCCGGCGACACGAGCAGGGTGCGCCGGATCACCGAGGCGCGCGTACGCACGTGCAGCGCGTTCGCGAGCCGCGCGACGAAGCCCGGTCCGTCGTTCGCGTGATCGAAGATGTTCCGGTTGTCGACGACGATGGTGTCTACGGTCTGTTGCGGCGCGGCACTGAGCAGCAGCGCTACCAGCCCGACGGCAGTCACGGCCGCACCCCGTGAATCCGCTGCTGAAGCCGATACGTGGCGTGCACGCCGGGGTTATCCCAGGCCGTGAAGTACAGCGTCGCGGCGATGCGGCCCGCGAGCTGCCGCAGGCCGCGGGTCGACATTGTGTACGTGCCGCGCACCGAATCGGGCCTGAGCGGTCGGCAGAAGCAGATCACCGTCGCATACGCGGGGATGTCGCTGCCCAATCGATAAGGATGGTCGGCGGCGAGGCGACGAACGTCCCCGATATCGAGCGCGATGCTCAACGCGTACTCGTCCCCCGTCCCTTCGCCCGGGTCGAACTCGAATCGTGCACTCAGAATGTCGTGGCGCTCGGTCACGCCTGTCGTATCGACCTTGAGCCGCACGAGCGTGTAGCGCTCGTCCGTCTCGACTGTGAGCCGCCCATGCCAGTCCCACCGGCCGGCCTTCTGGTCTCCTTGGGTGTCTCCGGCACGCGGCAGGATGTCGCACGCCGAGATCACCGCGGCGATTAAGGCCAACGTAGGAAGCGCTGTCATTGGGTAGCAGGAAGATATACACCACGGCGCTGCCGAACGACTGTCCGGCAGCGCCGCGGCTCTCTAGTAGAGGTAGGTCACAACCAGCGCGAAGCTGAGCTGGTCCTTCTTGCCGGCGAACGCCGCTAAGGTCGAGCGATCGTAGCGTACCTCAGGCCGGACCAGGGCATTCGGCCAGGCACGGACGTTCACGGTGGCGGTGGCGCCGCCGAATTTCTGCCCGGTGTTCGCGGGGAATCCGACCAACCCGTTGAACGTGCTGCGAGCGCCGTTCGCGTCGTCCACGTAGTCGCCCCGCAACGCCAGGCCAAGCGTCGAGGCGAGGTCGTACGTCACCCAGCCGCCGAGCGCCCACCACTTCGCATCTTGCGTCGGGTCCGGCAGCGCGGCGTTCGCCTGCTCCCTGCCGATGTCACCCTGCGCCCAGGCTTGGACCTTGCCGAGTTTCCGCCACAACAGCGCCTCGACACCGTACCGGTTCGCGGTATCGTCGCCGGTCTCCTCCGGCCCCCAGAACCCGACAATACCGATCGAAGTGAGCGCATCGGGGGAGATCCCAACGCGTCCCATCAGCGATTTGCGGTGGTTGTTGTCGGACACTTGGTCCCACCCGTTGATCAGCCGGAGCTGCACGTCGAGGAGCCGATTGAGCCTCGTTTCGACGCTCACGCCGAACCCTGTGAAGTTCTCGACGTAGACGAACTGGTTCCCTTCCGACGCGTTGGGGTTGCCGGCGGTCTCGATCACCTCGAGCCCCATCAGGGTCGGGATGCGACCCGCCTTGAACTGCACCCCGCTGCCATTGGCCGTCGGGAGATTCAGGGTGACGTAGAGGTTTGGGATGTCGCCCTGTGTGCCGATGTCGAGCGCCCCTCCCCCGGACTTGATCACGGTCGCGTTCTGTCCGAACAACACCTCAGTGTGGAACCCGGCGCTGCGCTTCGTGGGGTCGTACGCTTTCTCCAACACGACCCCCAACGCGTTCAGGGTGAACCGGTTCTGCAGGCGGTCGTACAGCCGCCCCACGATCATCGAGTCTCCGCTGCTGCGGCCCGAATAAGCGTAGGACACCTCGGCGAAGCCGCTCAGCTTGACCTGCCCGGCCAGCACGCCGGGCACCAGCACGAGACCAGCAAGGATGAGGGCGCGCATCAGATCGGCTCCGGCTGGGGCTCGAAGACCGGTTCCGCGGCCACCGGCACGCGCTCGCCCATCACCACCACCGTCGAGGCTTCCGGCGTGCGGGGGTACCCTTCCACACCCATCTCCGGTACGTCGAGCCCGAGCTCCTCAATCTCAGCGGAGACGCGATGGCCGCCAACCACCCAGCCGGTGACCTTGTAAGCGACGTACGCCATCGCGCCCACGGCCACGAAATTGGTCACGCCGCCGACCAGCTGGGCCAGGAGCTGCGACGCGTCGCCGTAGAACAGCCCGCGCACCGCCCCGTCGACGCCATTCCACCCGGCGCCGTAGGTCCCGTCCGCGAGCAGGCCGACCGACAGAATCCCCCACAGGCCGCACACGCCGTGCACCGAGATGGCGCCCACGGGATCGTCGATCTTCAGCGACCGTTCGACGAAGAGCACCGCGGCGCAGACCAACACGCCCGCCACGCCGCCGATCAGCACGGCGGACGGGGCGGTGACGAAAGCGCACGGCGCGGTGATCGCGACCAGTCCGGCGAGCGTCCCGTTCGCGAGCATCGACGGGTCGGGCTTGCCGTACTTGCGCCACACGTAGAGCATCGCCGTGATTCCTCCGGCCGCCCCGGCCAGCATCGTGTTCGTCGCGATGACGCCGATGCGCAGGTCGGAGCCCGCCAGCGTCGATCCCGCGTTGAAGCCGAACCACCCGAAGGCGAGGATGAACGTGCCGACCAGGGCCATCGGAATGTTGTGGCCCGGGATGGCGTTCACGCTGCCGTTGGCGTTGAACTTCCCCCGCCGCGGGCCCAGCAGAATCGCGGTGACGAACGCCATAACGCCACCCGTCATGTGCACGACGGACGATCCCGCGAAGTCGACGTGGCCGTGGCCGAGCCCGAGGTTCTTGCCGAGGTTGGCGAGCCAACCGCCGCCCCAGGTCCAGTTGGCGTAGATCGGATAAATGACGGCGCCGACGAACACGCTGAACACGGCGAACGCGACGAACCTCCACCGCTCGGCCAGGGCGCCCGTCGGGATCGTGGCCGCGGTGTCCATGAAGACCATCTGGAACAGGAAGTAGGCGAACACCGGTGCGGTGTAGGCGACGCCGCTGAGGAAGAACCCGGACGCGCCGAACAGACCCCACGTCTTCCCGCCGATTGTCACCGACACTTCGTGCGACAGTTGATCGTAGCCGCCCAGCGTCCCGAGCGGCCCGACGCCGCCCGCCTGCAGGGCGAAGCCCACGGCCCAGTACGCCAACATCGCGATGCCGTACACCATGAAGTTCATCGTCATGGTGTGGGCGGCGTTCTTCGCGCGCGTCAAGCCGGTCTCGACCAATGCGAAACCAGCCTGCATGAACATCACGAGGAACCCGGCGACCAGAGTCCAGACGAAGTTGATGGCAACGGTGTTGGCATCCATGTCCCCCCCTTGGCGTGTTGTGGTGTACGCACTTTTGTGCATAAAATGCACATTTTCATGTACACTATGCAAGTATCTACCCAGTTTGTGCTGCACGATGTCAAGCGAATCGCGCACGTTATGCACGGTTATGCATACACCGTGCCACAAGGGGGAGGGGGTCTTAGGGGGGGGTCAGTACTGGGCCAGGTAGCGCTCGATCTCCCACTCGCTCACTCGGCCGATGTATTCCTGCCATTCCTCACGCTTGGCCTCGACGAACCGCTCGTAGATGTGCGGCCCCAGCGCATCGCGGATCACGTCGTCCTTGTCGAGCGTGTCCAATGCCTCGTGGAGATCGCGCGGCAGCTCGTCGATGCGGTACTTGCGGCGCTCCCGGAAGCTCATCGCGAAGATGTTCTTGTTCACCGGGTCGGGGGGGGTGAGCTTGCGCTGGATTCCGTCCAGCCCTGCCGCGAGCTGGACCGCGAGCGCGAGGTACGGGTTCGCCGAGGGGTCGGGCATGCGCAACTCACAGCGCGTGCCGATGCCACGGCGGTCGGGAATGCGCACCAGTGGCGACCGGTTGCGCATCGACCACGCCACGTTGGTGGGGGCCTCGTACCCTGGGACGAGGCGCTTGTAGCTGTTCACGAGCGGATTTGTGACCGCGCAGAAGCCGCAGGCGTGGTTCAGCAGCCCGGCGATGTACTGCAGCGCCACCGGGGACAGTTCCCATTTCGCCTTGGGATCGTGGAAGGCGTTGGTCCCTTTCCGGAACAGCGACTGGTGGGTGTGCATCCCGGAGCCGTTTTGGCCGAAGATCGGCTTCGGCATGAACGTCGCCAGGAAGCCGTGGCGGTAGGCGACGTTGCGCACGATGAACCGGAAGGTGGCGAGGTTGTCGGCCGTCTGGAGCGCTTCGGCGTACTGGAAATCGATCTCGTGTTGCGCCGGCGCGACCTCGTGGTGCCCCGCTTCCACCTCGAGCCCGATCGACACCAGGTCCTTGATGATCAGCCGCCGGATCTCCTCCGCCCGGTCCACCGGCGTGAGGTCGAAATAGCCGCCCCGGTCGTGCGTCTCCGTGGTCGGATCGCCCTTGGCATCGAGCTGAAAGATGAAAAACTCGGCCTCGACGCCGGCCATCATCTCGTAGCCCAGCTCTTTGGCCTTCGTGATTTGGCGCTTCAGCGCCTGGCGCGTGCATCCCGCGAACGTCGAGCCGTCGGGGTTGTAGATGTCGCAGATGACGCGCGCGACCTTCCCACCCTCGTCGTCGTAGGGCAGGACCCGGAATGTGTCGAGGTCCGGCTTGAGCACCATGTCCGACTCCTCGATCCGCACGAATCCCTCGATCGATGAGCCGTCGAACATGATGTCGCCCTCCAGCGCCTTCTCGAACTGGCTTTCGGGCACCTCGACATTCTTGTTGACGCCGAGAATGTCGGTGAACTGCAGACGCAGGAAGGACACGCCCTGCTTCTTGGCGAGGTCCAGGATTTCGCGCTTGGTGGTCATGGAGGCTCGGGCGGTAGAAGGCGGTAAGGGGCGGTAAGGGGCGGTAAGCGTTACCGCCTCCTACCGCCCCTTACCGCCCCAGACCGCTATCGGTTATACGTCGTAGTACAGGAAGAACTCGTACGGATGCGGCCGCAGCGCCACCGGATCCACTTCCTTGGCGCGCTTGTAGGCGAGCCAGGTGTCGATCAGGTCCTGCGTGAACACCCCGCCCTCGAGCAGGAAGGCGTGGTCGGCCTCCAGCGCGGCCAGGGACTCCTGCAGGCTGCCCGGCGTGTTCTTGATGTGCTTGCGCTCCGCTGGCTCCAGCTCGTACAGGTCCACATCCATCGGCTTGGGCGGCTCGATCTTGTTCTTCACCCCGTCGAGGCCGGCCATGAGCAACGCCGCGAACGTCAGGTACGGATTGCTCGCCGGATCGGGCGCTCGGAACTCGATGCGCTTCGCTTTCGGCGACTTCGAGTACATCGGGATGCGGCAGATCGCCGAGCGGTTGCGCTGCGAGTAAATGAGGTTGATCGGCGCCTCATAGCCCGGCACCAGCCGCCGGTAGCTGTTCGTCGTCGGTGCCGCGAACCCCAGGATGGCGGCCGCGTGCTTGATCAGGCCGCCGATGTACCAGCGCGCCGAGTCCGACAGCAGCGCGTAGCCCTTCGGATCGAAGAACAGGTTCGTGTCGCCGTTCCACAGACTCATGTGGACGTGCATGCCGGAGCCGTTGTCGCCGAACATCGGCTTGGGCATGAAGGTCGCCGTGTAGCCGTGCTGGTGGCAGACATTCTTCACGATGTACTTGTACATCATGATCTGGTCCGCCATGCGGGTCAGGGTCCCGAAGCGCATGTCGATCTCGGTCTGCCCCGCGGTGCCGACCTCGTGGTGGTGCACTTCCACCTCGATGCCCGCGGCCATCATCGCCAGCACGATCTTGGACCGCAGATCCTGCAGCCGGTCGACCGGCGGGACCGGGAAGTAGCCTTCCTTATGTCGGGGGCGATGGCCGAGGTTCGGCGACCCGTTCGTTCCCGAGTTCCAGATGCCTTCCTCGGAATCGATGTGGTAGTAGCCCTCGTGCGCGTTCTGATCGAAGCGCACCGAGTTGAAGATGTAGAACTCCGCTTCCGGCCCGTAGTACGCAGTCGTCGCCACGCCGCTCTTCTTCAGATAGGCTTCGGCCTTGCGCGCCACGTAGCGCGGATCGCGCGTGTACGGCTCACCGGTGACGGGGTCGACGATGTCGCATGTGAGCGACAGAGTCGGCACCTGCAGGCAGGGATCGACGAAGGCGCTCGCCGGGTCCGGCAACAGCAGCATGTCGCTCTCGTTGATCGCCTGGAAGCCGCGGATCGACGACCCGTCGAACCCGAGTCCTTCTTTGAACGCGTCTTCGGTGAGTTCCTTGAGCGGCACGGAGAAGTGCTGCCAGGTGCCGGGCAGGTCGGTGAACTTGACGTCCACGATCTGCACGCCGGCTTCTTTGGCGCGGCGAATCACATCCGCCGCGGACGGCGCGGCGGCGCCCTTCGCACCTGTGGTTACGGTGGGTTCCAACGTGGCGGTCATACGGTCGGTCTCCTCACTGGGTGGCGGTCGGCGCAGCGAAAATGAGGAGCCCGGCGCGTGGGCTAGAGGCGCCGGGCTCTGGACTCAGGTCACAGTTGGCATACGGCAAGGTATGGGCCACACTGCAAGGTGTCAATGATTCCGCGCACGAACTGCAGGAAAGCTCGTTCAAGGTGGAGCAGATACCACCAATAATGTTACAATGATGTCGGAAACGTGCTACACTAGCTCTCGAGCGACTCGACGAAGTGTAGTAGCTCCACGGCCGAAAACTCCCCGAAGCGCTCGAGCACGTCCCGCTCCTGCCACTCGAGAAAGATCCACCCCGTCGTCCGGTGCAGCGCGCCGCTCACGAAGTGGATCCGCCCTCGCACGGCGCCGAGGTCCCCGTCCTGCTGGGACTCGACGTACACGTCCCAGCGCTGGTCGCCGCGCTTCAACTCCCCCATGTGCTTGGCGCGCTCCTGCCCGGGGAAGGCGTTCGTCATGGGCACTACACTACGCTGCCCCCCCGTTTCCTGCCAGTTAGATTCACCTGCCTATGACCTGCCATGCCTGCGGCGCTCAACTCTCCGCAAACGTCCGATTCTGTCACAAGTGCGGTGCAGCCGTTGCGTCGGCCCAGGCGAGCGGCTGGCGCGTCGGCCTCCCGTGGGGTGTCGCGGGCGCCGCGCTCGGCGCGCTGGTCACCGTCGTGGCCATGCGAGCCAGCGGAGGATCCCGCCCCCAGGACGTCCAGACCGTGGGTGGCCCCGCCGGCATCCGGCCGCCCGACATCTCGCAGATGTCGCCCGAAGAACGGGCCACGCGCCTCTTCGATCGGGTCATGATCCTCGCCCAGGCGGGTAAGGACGACAGCGTACAGTTTTTCCTCCCCATGGCGATCGGCGCGTACGATCAGCTTCCGGCCCTGGACTCCGACTCCCGTTACCACGTCGGGCTGTTGCACCTCGCGGGAGGCGACGCGGCTGGAGCGCTCGCCCAGGCCGATACGATCCAAAAGGCCGTTCCCACCCACCTCTTCGCCTACGTGCTCCGCGCCCACGCCTTCCGGCAGCGGGGGAACCGGCAGGGAGAGCGGCGCGCCTACGCCGACTTCCTGAAGAACGAGGCGGCGGAGCTGGCGCGTAACCGACCCGAGTACGCCGACCACCAGAATGCGTTGACCGCCTTCCGCGACGAGGCGCGCCGCCAGCAGGCCCCCCCCCCGCGCGCCGGGCGCCCGACCTCGTGACGGCCACCGCGTCGCGCGTCATTCAGGTGGCGCACAGCCCCGACGCCGACGACGCCTTCATGTTCTGGGCGATGGCAGAGGGGAAGATCGACACGGGCGGCCGCCGCTACGTGCATGAGCTGGCCGACATCGAGACGCTGAACCGGCGCGCGCTCGCCGGTGAGCTGGAGGTCAGCGCCGTCTCGATCCACGCCTACGCGCACCTCGCGGATCGCTACGCGCTGCTCGCGCACGGCGCCAGTATCGGCGACCGCTACGGCCCGCGCATCGTGGCGCGCACACCGGCTTCCGCCGACCCACGGGACGCGCTGGCAGACCGCACCGTCGCCATCCCGGGCACTCTCACCACGGCCTGGCTCGCCTTGCAGCTGTACCAGCCCGACGTCCGACCCGTCATCGTGCCCTTCGACCAGATCGAGGACCACGTCGCCGAGGGGAAGTCCGATGCGGGCCTGCTGATCCACGAAGGCCAGCTCACCTTCGGCGACCGGGGCCTGCACCTCTGGGCCGACATGGGCGAATGGTGGTACGGCGAGACGGGGCTGCCGCTGCCGCTCGGCGGCAACGTCGTGCGCCGCGACCTCGGCGACGAGCTGCTCCGCGCCATCGCGCACGACATGAAAGCGAGCATCGAGTACGGACTCGCCCACCGTGCCGAGGCCCTGCGGCACGCGCAGGGGTTCAGCCGGGGGCTCGATGTGGTTCGTACCGATCAGTTCATCGGGATGTACGTCAACGCCTACACGGTGGACTACGGACCAACGGGCCGCCGGGCCGTCGGGGAGCTGCTGCGGCGGGGCCACCTCGCCGGGCTCGTTCCTGGGCCGATTGACGTAACCTTCCTCAGCGCCAATCCTTAAGGCCTATGGTTTCCGTGCTGGTCGTCGACGATGAAGAACCCATCCGGAACGCGCTGCGCAAGTTCCTGAGGCAGCAGCAGTTCGAGGTGTATGCGGCGGGCTCCGGAGACGAAGCACTGCAGCAGCTGCGCCTGCACAAGGTGTCGCTGATGCTCTCGGACATCCGCATGCCGGGGACGAGCGGGGTCGACCTGGTGCCGCAGGCCCTCGAGATCGAGCCCGATCTGGCGATCCTGATGCTCACCGCCGTCAACGACGCCACCAGTGCCGCCCTGTGCATGCAGCGCGGCGCGATGGACTACCTCACCAAACCGATCGAGCTGGCCGACCTGGGCCGCGCGGTGCAGCGGGCCTTGAAGCGGCGCGAGATGCTGCTCGAGAGCCACGAGCTCAACCAGTGGCTCAAGGAAGAGGTCACCACCCGCACGGCCGAGCTGCAACGGGAGCGGCACCGGCTCGAGCGTGTCTCGACCGCCACACTCGAGGCGCTGGTGAATGCCCTCGAGGCGAAGGACCCCTATCTCCGGGGGCACTCGGCGCGCGTGGCCGACTTCTCCGCCAACATCGCCGCCGAGCTACAGCTCCCCGAAGAAGAGGTCGAGCGCGTCCGTATGGCGGGACGGCTCCACGACCTCGGCAAGATCGGCACGCGCGAGGGCGTGACGAACAAAGAAGGACCGCTGACCCCCGAGGAGTTCGAGCACGTCAAGCAGCATGTCATCATCGGCGCGCAAATCCTCGCGCCCCTCACGCACCTGGGAGATGTGGTGTCGATGGTGCGTACCCATCACGAGCGCTGGGACGGGACCGGCTACCCCGATGGCCTGCGGGGCGAGGAGATCCCCGTCGGTGGGCGGGTCATCGCCGCCGCGGAGGTGTTTGACGCGCTCACCACGTCGCGTCCCTACCAGGACAAGATGACGCCCGAGCAAGCCATCGAGCGGCTGGCGGATCTGTCCGGCACCGTGCTGGACCCGAAAGTCTTCGATGCGCTCACGCGCATCGTCGGACGGCGCCAGACGCTCGTCTTCCTCGACGAAGATGTGGGGCCGACCGTCTGATCCTCCTCACCTTCCTGCTTCAGGCTGCCCCCCTCACCCATGCCGAGATCTGGTTCGACGCGAAAGCCTCCGTGGCCGACTTTCAAGGCCGTACGACCGTCGCCACGGGCTCGCTCGATTGGGTGGAAGTGCGGTGGCAGGATATCGACACCAAGAACGGTACGCGCAACCGGCACATGCTGAAGACGGTCGACGCGGAGCACTTCCCCGTCATTCGCTTCGATCTCGCCGCGACGACCGCGGACACGGGGCAGGTGCGACTCAAGGGGACCCTCACGCTGCACGGCGTGACGCAGCCGGTCGAATGGCCGGCCGTGATTCACGCATGGCCGGACTCCGTAGCCGTGGCCGCCGACTTTCCCGTAGACATGCGCGAGTACGGTATCAAGCCGCCGGTGAAGTTCGTGATCGCGCGGATGGGACCGGTGGTGCAGGTGCACGTGCGCTTGGTATTACAAAAAAACCAAACCCGGGGCTGAAAGCTCCCCGGGCTGGTGGTCGGGCGAAGTGGCCGTCACACTTCGACCGCGACCCTTGCTCAACGATCTCTGCGAACAACTGGTTTCACGTGATTAGATGCCTGATGCCAACCGAGGGTTGCGTCTACCAGCGTTTCACCCTGCCGAGTCGCGACACCGTGATCGTTTCGACCTGAGACCCCCGTCGCAACACGACTTTAGTGTTCGCCGCCCCCCACCCCAGACCGGTCGGTCCGAACACCACCTCCGGGTTCGAGACCTCGATCTGAACTCGGAGATCCGCCGGCCCCGGCCGGCGCCACCATGGCTCCCACTCCGTCGCCGTCCCGACCTTGAGCCGGTCGATCCGGAGCGTGTCGGCGGCGATCGTGACGCGGGCACGCGTCGCCTGCATCACCGCCCCGCTGCGCCCCACCGCGATGGCGGTCGTGATCTCCCGCGCGGCCTGGTCCGTGGCGATGCGATCGAGGAACGGGCGCAGCCGCGGAAGACCAACGGCGGTAAGCACGGCGACGATCAGCAGTACGAATGCGAGCTCGACGAGCGAAAACCCTCTGGCCATGCTCTGTTATAAGGGGTTGCACGGCGCAAACCGGCACCGGAAAAACCCCGGCGAAAAGCCAAAAAACGCGCCATTTGCGGTCTAACGCGTTCTCGGCTGAAACGCTATGTTCAAGCGTCCATTAGCCTTGCGTTCCGGCATACCCGCTGCAATTGCGGAGCGTTGATGACACGAGCCGCTGAAGCCAGACCGACGGGACTCCCCCACGCGGTGTTCCTGCAGCGCGTCGCCGACGAACCGGCCACGTCGCCGGAGGTGCGCCTCGGCCAGGGGGCGTTCTTAGCGTTGCGGTTTGTCGACCTCCTCTCGCCCGACCGTGAGCCTCCCGCCCCGGATGTATTCCGCTACCAGTGGGCGGCGACCGAGCGCTACTGCAGCGAGCTGGCCGGCGAAGGCACCGAAGCCGCCCACCTCGCCGGCATCGTCCGCGCGACGAGCGAGGCGCACCGCAGCGATGACGTCCGCGGGCTCGCTCCCGCGCTACTCGCCTACGCCCTGTACCTCGAGCAGGACGCGCATTTCGACGAGGCTGAGGACGTGCTCTTGACCTTGATCCGCGTCGGCGGGACGCGACTGGCTGCCTCGGATGCGACGGCCGCGTGGATGCGCGTGGGCCGCGTGCGCCGGCTCCAGACCGACTTCGATCGGGCTGATGCTGCGTACGCGGAAGCTGGACAGATCGCGGCCGCAGCCGGGGATCGGCACACGGTCCTCCTGAGCCGGATCGGCCAATGCAACGTCGTTCATTACCGTGGCAACCTCCCCGAAGCCGAGCGTGGTTGGCGGGCAGTTTTGGCGGACGCGGCGGCCGGAGGCTTTCACGCCGTAGAGGCCCAGGCGGAGCACGGCTTGGGGAACGTGCTGGCGCGCCGCGGCCAGCCGCACGAGGGCGCACCTCACCTGTGGCGCGCCTACGAGCTGTACGAAGAGATGGATGGCCAGCTGCGTTCCCTCAACGACCTCGGCTTGCTCCTCTTGTCGCTGGGGGACGTGACGGGTGCCGAGCGGGCCCTGACGGAAGTCATCCGGCGCGAACGCCTGCCTGATAACCTTGCCAACGCAACCATCGAGTTGATGAACTGCGCGTCATTCCGGCGCGACCGCGTGGGCTTCGAGCGGTGGCGCGAGCGCGCGCTCGACCACCTCGAACAGGCGCTGCCGAACGTCCGCGCCGACTTCCACTTCAAAGTGGGAATCGGCCTCGCCCGCTTCGGCAACTACGTCAAGTCGCAAGCACAGATGCAGCAGGCGCTGGAGATCGCGAGCGCCCACGGGCTGCACGAGTTCGTCTTCCGGATCGAGCGCATAAAGAACGGGCTCCGCGAGTGCGACGCTCTCGATCATGTCGAGAACACCGCGGCGGAGCCCGTCGTCTGGACCGAGCAGCTCAGGGAAGTGTCAGCTTCCCTGGCCGCGCTCAGTGCGTGATGCTCAGTGACAGGTGTTCGGGTTGCTCTGGTCGCAGGTCACGTCAGCACTGGGCGTCGGCGCAGTGGCATCGGCGCAAGCGGCTGCGACCATAGCGAAGGAAACGAGAAGCAGCGATAGGGCGAAGCGGATCCGGCGGGCCATAAGAGCCTCCACGGTCAGGTTGGGCGGTGCGGGAACACCCCCCAACTTGAGCGCGGCGACCCTCCGGGTTTAGGGCGTTTTTGCGGCATCGTAGGGCGTTTTTGCGGCACGGAGCCGTGTCGGGGGGCCATGCTCGTTCTGGCAGCGGTACCGGACATTCAGTTGCACAAGCTGCGTCGCGCTGTGGCGGCGCGGTTCACCGTGGCGCACGCCCCATCCTGGGATGTGGTGCTGGCGGCGATTCGCAGCCGGCCGGTCGAAATCGCGGTCGTCGATCCGCTCCTGTCCGGGGAACCGCGGGGGCACGAGATCGAGCGGCTGCGCGTGCTCTTCCCCTCGCTGCCTCTCATCCTCTATACGGCGTTGACGCCGCAGGTCGCCGCCGTGCTGCTCGGTCTCGGCCAGCGCGGCATCCACCACGTCGTCTTCGCCCGCTTCGACGACCACCCGGACCGGTTGCGCGAGGTGGTCGAAGCCGAGGAGATCCACGCCGCGTCGCACCAGATGCTGGGGCAGCTCGCCGCCGCGCTCGCGCCCCTGCCGCGCGAACTGCGCTGGGTGCTGGAGGAAGCGCTCCGCACCCCTGGCGAGGTGCAGACGATTCAGCAGGTGGCGGCGCGGGCGCGGGTCGACCGTGGGACCTGCGCGCGTTGGTTCGCACGCGCCGGCCTGCCGAGCCCACGGCATTTGCTGTACGCGCACCGCCTGCTCCAAGATCCCGGGTTCACCATCGAGGACGTGGCCGAACGCCTCGGGTACGCGCAGGCCAAGACGCTGCAACAGCACGCCCGCGCCTACTTGGGGCTCACGGCGGGGGAGATGCGGCTCTCTCTCACGCCCGATGCCGCCGCTCAGCGCATTCTCGGCGGCTTCCTCACGCCCCCGGTGGGCCTGGCCGTGAGCGCGTCATGATGAACGCCCCGGTCTCGAAGACCCACCCCCCCACGATCCTGGTGGTGGACGACGAAGCCGGCTTGCGCCGCGTGCTGGAGCGGATCCTGACTCGCCATGGCTACCGCGTCCTGACCGCCGGGAGTGCCGAGACGGCCTACGAGCTGCTCACGGCCGAGGACGCGGATGTCCTGCTGCTCGACATCCATCTCCCGACCATGTCCGGCCTCGCCTTGTACCTCGCGATCATCCATCGCTGGCCCGCACTCGAGGGCCGCATCGCGATCATGACCGGCGACGCGGAAGCGGACGAGGTCCGGACCTGGCTGGAGCACCACCGCTGCGCGGTGATCCGCAAGCCGTTCAACCTCCAACAGGTGACCGATTGGATCGCGGCCGTGCTCCACCCGCGCGACCGCTCGACGGGGGCTATGGACGCATGACCGGCGTGGTCCAGCCCGACCCGCTCCACGTCCTGCGAGAGTATTCTGGGCTCGCGCCCTGGAATCTCCGCGACCTGTCGGTCCTCGTGGGTGCGGTCCTCGATGCGTCGGCCGTGACGCCCATCAACGCCGCTGCCCGCGCCTCACCGAGTGAGCGGACCATTCGTTTCTACGTGACGCGCGGTCTCGTGAGCCCGCCGGAAGGACGCGGGACGGCGGCGACCTATTCCTACCGCCACTTCCTGCAGCTGCTCTGGATCAAACTCCGTCAGATGGAAGGCGCGACGCTCACCGCCCTCACCAAGGACATGAAGGACAACACGGGAGACGTGCTGGAGCGTCGCTGCGCGCAAGTGCTCGGCGCGTCGCTGCCGCTGCCCGACCGCCTCCAACTGAAGGGCGCCGATGGAATGCCGCGCGGCCGCTCGGGGCGCGCGCTCACCGCCTGGCTCACGCGCGACACGACCAAGGAGCCGGGCCTCCCGACGACGTGGCGGCGCATTCCGGTCGCGCGTGGCGTCGAGCTGCACGTGGACGCCGACCATCCGCTGGCGCGCGTCGGGCCCGACGACGCCGGCGTCGCCGACATCGTGCGACAAGCGCTCGCGAAACTCCTGCCGCACTCGCCCACGTAACACGGTAGGGGCGCAGCATGCTGCGCCCCTACGACACGCGAACCTCCTCAACCGGGAGTCACGATGGGCTGGGTTCTCCTGATTCTGATCGTCGTCGTGGTGCTGTGGATGGTCGGTGCCTACAACGGCCTGATCGCCCTCAAGAACCAGACGTTCAACGCCTTCAAACAGATCGACGTGCAGCTCAAGCGCCGGCACGACCTGATCCCGAACCTCGTGAACGCCGTGAAGGGCGCGATGGACTTCGAGAAGTCGACGCTCGAGGCGGTGATCCAGGCGCGCAACCAGGCTGTGAAGGTGAACGCGTCGGGCGGGGGCCCGGAGGCGATCAAGCAGATCAGCCAGGCGGAGAACGCGCTGTCGAGCGCGCTATCGCGCTTGATGGTGGTGGTGGAACGCTACCCCGACCTCAAGGCGACCGGAAACATCGGGCAGCTGCAGGAGGAGCTCACGTCGACCGAGAACAAGGTCTCCTTCGCGCGCCAGCTCTACAACGACACGGCGACGCAGTACAACACCAAGCAGCAGCAGTTCCCGACCAGCCTGGTCGCGGGGCTCGCCAAGGCGCAGACCGCCGAGCTGTGGGAGATCGAAGACCAGGCCGAGCGGGCGGTGCCCAAGGTTGACCTCACCTCCCGCTAACCTCTTTCAGCAGCAAGAAGCCAATCGCCGGCGCACGACCTGGCTGGTGATTGGCTTCGTTCTGTTTTTCGCCTGGTTGGGCTTCGGCGGCGACTACATCTTCTGGCTCTCGACTCGCGATGCTCCCCCCGAGCGCTACCACCACGTCTTCCCCTGGCTCGGCCTGATTCTCTCCACCATCGCGATCCTCGTCGCGCGTTATGCCTACCGCACGGGGCCGGAGAAAGTCCTTTGGGCCACTGGCGCGCGCGAGGTCATCGACGGCCAGGACGACGCCGAGCGCCAGCTCGTCAACGTCGTGGACGAGATGGCGATCGCCGCCGGCATCCCGCGGCCGCGCGTCTGGATCGTTCCGGACGACGATCCCAATGCCTTCGCGACGGGACACGACCCCAAGGACTCCCACGTGGCCGTCACACGGGGCCTGCTCGCCATCTGCAGCCGCGACGAGCTCCAGGCGGTGATCGGTCACGAACTCGGCCACGTGAAGAACCTGGACGTCCGCCTCATGACCACCCTGGCGGCGCTCGTCGGCGCAGTGCTCTTGATCCGCGATGGGGTGGGACGCACGATGCGGGGCGCCCTGCGCCTTGGCTCTAGCGGCGGTGGGGGTGGAGGCGGTTGGAGCGGGGGCGGGGGCGGGGGCGGGGGCGGAGGAGGGGGCGGCGGCGGGGGGAAGAAGGGAGGCGGCGCGGGCGCGCTCATCGCGATCCTGCTCGCCGTGTGGGTCATTTCGTGGATCATCGCGCCGCTCGTGACTCAGCTGCTGGCGCTCGCGGTGAGCCGCAAGCGGGAGTACCTGGCTGACGCGATGAGCGCGCAGTTCACCCGTAACCCGCTCGCCCTCGCGAGCGCCCTCGAGAAGATCGAGCGCGCCGAGGCGCCGACGTCCTCGATCAAGCGCGGCGCGGCGCACCTCTGCATCGCGGATCCCTTGGGCCGGAGGCTCACGAGCAGCGAGGGCTGGCTCGCCGACCGGCTCGCCACCCATCCGCCAATGAGCATGCGCATCTCGCGCCTCAAGGGGATGGGCTACGCGCAGATAAAGAAGGAGGGGGGTCGTCTCCCCGACGTGCCGTGACGCTCACCCGCTGGCTCGCCGCGGGCCTCGGCACGCTGGCGCTGGCCGGTCTCATCCTCTGGTTCGCGCGCCGCCGGCTGCGCCGCGCCGCCCTCCACGCCCTTCACGATTTCCGCACCCGCCTCGCCCGCTACAAGCTGCAGGAGCGCCGCCTCGTCAAGGCGGCCCTCGAAGACGACCCCGCCATCACGGCTGCGGTGCACGAGCACATGGCGGCGCACGGGCTGCCGGAGGTCGCGGTGCGCCGCCGAGTGAACGTCTACGTGGACGAGATCGTCCCGCACTTCAACGTGCTGTCGTACTACAAGCTCGGCTACAACCTCGCCAGGATCTTTGTGAACCTGTTGTACAAGGTGAGCGTGGACTACCAGGACGAGCGCGCCTTGGCGGCCATCCCGCGGCACGATGTCGTCGTGTACCTCATGAATCACCGCTCCAACGCCGACTACGTCGTGGTCGCGTACGTGCTCGCGCGCGGCGTCCACGTCAGCTACGCCGTCGGTGAATGGGCACGCGCCTGGCCCCTCGAGTACGTGTTCAAGTCGTTCGGCGCCTACTTCATCCGCCGCCGCTTCCGCGAGCCGCTCTACCACGCCGTGCTCGAGCGCTACATCCAACTGATCACGCGTAACGGTGTCACGCAGGGGATCTTCCCCGAGGGCGGGCTCACGCGCGACGGCCGACTCCGCACCCCGAAGCTGGGCCTGCTCGACTACATCTGCCGCACGCTGCTCGATCCCGCATTCACGCGCGACGTCTGGTTCGTCCCGGTCGCGATCAACTACGACCGCGTACTGGAAGACCGCTCGCTCATTCGCGAGCTGACCGACGAACGCGACCGCCCGGGGCGCGTGGCACAGTTCCTCACCGTCGCGTCGTATCTCGCGAGCAACACGGCGCGGTTGCTCACCGGCCGGCTGCAGCGCTACGGCCGCGCCGCAGTGAACTTCGGGACGCCCCTGTCACTGCGCGCGTGGCTGCGTACCGCCCCCGAGGGCGTGCTCGCTTGGCCCAAGGAGCGGCGCCTCCCCGAGCTCGAGAACCTGGCGCGGGAGATGGTGACCCGCATCGGCGCTATCCTCCCTGTCACGCCGGTGCCGCTCGCCGCGGCGGCGTTGCTCTCATTCGATCAGACCGTCATCCCTCGCACCGCGGTGCTCGAACGCATGGATGAGCTGCGCGACCGGCTGCACGAGGTGAACGGCAAGGTGGTGCGCGGTGGGGCGCGGATCGGAGACATTTGGGACCGGGCCTGGCGCATGTTGCGGATGCGGCGTCTCGTTGTGGCGGAGGGCGATTCGCTGGTCGTGCTGCCGCGCGGCCGGCCGCTGCTCGAGTACTACGCCAACGCGATCGCCCACCTCGTCCCGATCCGCGGGCCGCGGCGCCCGTTCCACAAGGCGCACGAGGTCGAGAGCGATCTGCCGAAACTCAAGAAAATGTAAAGGAGGATCGATGAGCCTGTGCGGAGTCCTGCTGTTTGCGCTGGGGGGGGCGCTGCAGCAACAGCCGGCTGACTTCGTCGTGCTCAACGCGAAGGTCTATACCGCGGACGTCAACCGCCCCGTCGCCGAGGCGTTTGCGGTGCGCGCGGGGCGCATCGCGTTCGTGGGGAGCGCGCGGGGCGCTCTGGCCCTCATGGGGCCGCGCACGGAGCGCCTCGACCTGTCCGGCCGCACGGTGATTCCGGGGATGGTGGACGCGCACGCCCACCTCCTCGGCCTGGGCCAGGCGCTCAGGACGGTCAATCTCGTCGGCACGCGGTCGTACGACGAAGTGATCGCGCGGGTCGTGGAACGGGCGCGCACGGCTCGCCCAGGGGAATGGATCCGCGGCCGCGGATGGGATCAAAACGACTGGGCCGACACCCACTTCCCCACCCACCAGGCACTGTCGCGCGCCGTTCCGAATAACCCCGTGTACCTGACGCGCGTGGACGGCCATGCCGCCCTCGTCAACGCCAAAGCGCTGGAGCTGGCGCAGGTCACGGCGGCGACCCCCGACCCTACAGGTGGACGATTCATCCGTGACTCCGCGGGCAACCCGACGGGCGTGCTCGTCGATGGCGCCCAAGGCATCGTCGGGCGGGTGATTCCGGCGGCCACGCGCGCCGAACTGAGGGAGGAGACGCTGGCGGCGATCGCGGAGGCGAATCGCTGGGGATTGACGGGCATCCACGATGCCGGGGTCGGCGCCGAGGGGATCACGGTGTACGAGGACCTCGCGCGCGAGGGACGCTACTCGCTGCGCAACTACGTCATGATTCGCGGCGACGACTCGACGCTGGAGGCGTTCCTGCGGCGCGGCCCGCAGCTCGCCCTGTTCGACCGTCTATGGATCCGTTCCATCAAGCTGTGGGCGGACGGCGCGCTCGGCAGCCGCGGCGCCGCGCTGCTCGAGCCGTACGCCGACGACCCGGGGAACACGGGGCTCATCACAACGAGCGCGGAGCGCATCAAGAGTGTCGCGGTGCAGGCGCTCAAAGCGGGATTCCAGCTCAACGTTCACGCGATCGGGGACCGCGCCAACCGGATGGTGCTCGATCAGTTCGAGGCCGCATTCAAGGAGGTTCCTGTCGCGGACCACCGCTTCCGGATTGAGCATGCCCAGATTCTCCGCTACCAGGACATCCCGCGGTTCGCCGAGCTGGATGTGATCCCGTCGATGCAGGGGAGTCACCAGACGAGCGACATGTACTGGGTGCCGAACCGTATCGGCTGGGCGCGGGCGCAAGGGGCGTACGCGTGGCGCTCGCTGCTCAACACGGGCGTCGTGATTCCCAACGGCTCGGATTTTCCGGTGGAGGCAGTGAATCCGCTGATCTCTTTCCACTCGTTCGTCACGCGCCAGGACGCGGACAACTTTCCGCCGGGTGGGTGGTTCCCCGAGCAGCGGACCACGCGCCAGGAGGCGCTCTTGTCGATGACGTTGTGGCCCGCCTACGCGGCGTTCATGGAGAACGAGAGCGGGACGCTGACGGCCGGCAGGTTCGCGGACTTCGTGGTGCTCGACCAGGACATCATGACCGTGGCGCCCGAGGAGATCTTGAAGACGAGCGTGGTGATGACGGTGCTGGGGGGGAAGGTCGTCTATCGTAGGTAGAAACACGGGTAGAAACACGAAGCCCCCAAGACGGCGCGATAGGCCGCTTGGGGGCTCCGACACATCGGCTACCCGGAGCCGGGGGCTTTCACCCTCCGTTCTTCTTCCTGCTGCCGCCGGTTGACTGTTGCGTCGCTCGGTAGGGCAAACAGGAGCTCCGGCTTCCATCCCCAAGCAGCCTGGCCGGGCCGCAAGGTTCGCCAATGTGAGTGCTACGGGTCAGATCGGGTCGCGGACCGACCTTCCGCACTGCACGTCGAGGCACCATTTCGACGTGGATGAGGCAACGCGACTGGCCCCATCTGTCCGACCCGGAGAGCTGCTCCCGGATCACCAAGCGCCTGAGCCCTTGATTGCGTCGGCGCTCTCCCCGGAATTTCCGTTCGGACCCGTCTTGAAGGCGTCGTTGAGACTAGAGGTCCCAACCCTTCCCTCCAAGCCGCGTGGGATGAATATAGACATCGCCGAAAAGCGCGCAAGTGCCGATGTTTCTTCGGGTTAGGTCACTTCGATGTGCACGGATTGTGGATGCTAACCCGCTACCCCGCCACCCCTTCCACCGCCCTTCCACACGATGTGGAGTTGTGAATCCACACCGCGCACCTTCCCACACGCATACCGCCGGCCCCCGGGTGGGGTAGCAATGCGTTCGCCGCGACCAGCGTCAGCCGTCGATCGCGACTTCGCAGTAGGTGAAAGGCTCGTCTGTGTGCTGAGGGATGAACAAGAAGCCCGCGCCACCCGTGGCCCACCAGCCGGTGAGGAGTTGCGTCGAGTGAGTCGCTGTCCCGCCCCCCCCCCCGCCCCCGCCCCCGCCTCCCTCGGCGAACAGCTCCTGGGGCCAACGGCGGATGTGGCGCAGCTCGGGGGCGCGCCGCGACAGCATCGCGATCACGGCGCTCATGCCTTGCGTCGCCCGCAGGAAGTGGGCGATGGCATGTACACGCTGCGCGAAGATGTAGGCACGCACGCCAGGCTCGTCGTAGAGCAGCGTGCCCTCGTACGGGTCGGCGGGGGGGGCGTCCATGCGCGGCCCGAAATAGATGAAGACGCGCGCGTCGCCGTCTTTGCGCTCGACTACGGCGGCGGCCGAGTCGGGCCCGAGCCGGGCCGCGTGTACCAAGTCGTCCGGGAGCACGATGCCGATCTGGCTAGTCCACTCGAGCGCGGCCAGGGCCTGGTCGAGCGGGCAGCCGACGCCGTCGTCGTAGGCGACGAGGCGCGGAGCCTCACCGGCTCGCTGGAAGAAGTGCGAGAGGGCGTCGGCGCGGTCTTCGAAGGTGCGCACGACGCGCGAGGTTGCGGGAACCGTCATAATGTGATTATAACCCAGGGCGTAATACCCTGTTAGAGGAATTCGGATGCTCGCTACTGTGATCGTCATCTTCGCCGCGGCTGCTGCGCCCATCGCCGCCCCCCTCCAGGACAGCACTGCGCTGCCCCGGACCGACTCGGCACCGGCTCCTCCCACCCTCGAGCAGATGCGTTACCTCGAAGGGTTGCGGTCCGTGGCGCGCGGAGCGGCCCAGCTGCGCGACGGCATCGATCGCGTCGCACGCACTCAGCAAGGGCGCGACAGCCTGCGCCAGCGTCAGGCAGGGCGCCGCCTCGGCGGGCTGTGCACCACCGCCGGCCGCTTCATGGCGAGCGGTCGGCCCAGGATGCAACCGAGCGCGTACGCCGATTCGATGCGGATCGTGGCGCGGCAGCTGACGACGCGCGTCGACTCGCTGCTCAAGTTCCTGCCGACGTGCGAAACGACCGCGGGCAAGAAGCCGGCGTCGGTGGCGGCGGATCTGCTGGGTAGGATGAAGGCTTATGAGACGGCGCTGGCGGCGTTCCGAGCGGGACTAGCCCTACCGCGAACCGATAGTATCAAGACACCAAACCGAGAATAAGACTGTAACTTATTTGATAACAAGTAGTTGCCTGTTCCACTATGGGCTCTTCTTCCCCTCCTTCTGCCACTCCTGCAACAACTCGTCGACGGCCTGCCGGGTGTCGGCGAACTTGAGCGTGGCGTGCGCCGCCTGAAGCGTCGGCTGCGCGATGTCGCGGCGCAGCGTGAACGCGAACGACTCGACTGTCCAGCGCCGCACATAGGCGCGCTCGTCGCTCAGGTGCTTGACCAGTAGACCGAGCGCGCGCGCGCTGCCCCGGCTGGCCAGCGCCGCCAGGACGTGCGGTGCGAAGCGGTGCTCACCGGCGTGGGCATCCACCGAATCGACCATCGTCGTATCGCCCGCGCGGGCGATCGCGCGGTACGCCGAATTCTGCACGGCGTCGCGGTAGGACGGCGTGCGCAGCGCTTGAAGGATCATGGCGCGGCGCCCCACGGAGTCGGTCTGGGCGACGGCCACGACGGCCGCGGCACGCACCGCATCGCTCGAGTCGGCGGTCCACGCCTGGTGCGCGAGGGCGGCGGCCTGGGGGGAAGCACCGCCCAGATTGCCGAGCGCCTCCACGGCCGCGGCGCGCACCTGCGCCGACGTGTCTTTCAGCGCAGCCTGCAACGCGGGTAGCGCGGTGGACGCGGGGAAGGGAGCCAGTGCCTGCGCCGCCCCGGCGCGCGTGAGGAAATAGTCCGCGCCGGTCGCGGCCTTCGCGAGCGCCATGGCGGCCGCCGTGTCGGCCGGGCGCAGGCCCAGCTGCGCGATGACCCAGTGACGGTTCCACAGGTCGGGGTCGCGCTCGAGCTGCGCGGCGAGCCAAACGGTGGGCTGATCGAAGGTCAGGCGCTTGAGGATCGCGTTCCCATCATCGAAGATCACCATGGTCGGCGAGCCCTTCAGGTCGCGGACGACGATCGTGTCCTGGCGCCGCCCCAGCTGCGCGCGCGCGGTCAGGTCGCCCGCGGCGGTGCCCACGCGCACAGTCACCGGCATCCGGAACGCGGCCGGCGTCGCGTAGCGCAGGCCCGTGCTGTCGGCCTTGGACGAGTCCTGCTGGGCTTGCTGCACCACCAGCGTCAGGGTGGCGGCCGTGGAGTCGTATTTCGCGGTGACGGCGAACTCGGGGAACCCGGCCTGATACATCCACTGATCCCAGAACCAGTCGAGATTCTCGCCGGTGGCGTCGAGCACCGCCTGGCGCAGGTCGTCGGTGGTCGCGTTGTCGAAGGCGTGGTCCACGAGGTACCGATGCACCGACGCCCAAAACTGCCGGTCGCCGAGGTACTGCTTCAGCATCCGGAGGACGAGGGCGCCCTTCGGATAGATGTTGTTCGACCCGAGCGCGGCGAGCGGCATGCGGCGCTCGCCGTCGATCTCCATGAATTGGTCGTACTCGTCGAGGTAGTAGTCCTGCTCCGCGTGCGCCCCCAGCTTCTGACCCCAGTACTGACCCGGCATGAATTCGGCGAAGCCCTCATTGAGCCACATGTTGGCCCAGTTCTCGGTCGTCACGTAGTCGCCGAACCACTGATGCGAGAGCTCGTGGGGGATCAGGATCCAGGGATACCACGGACGGTCCTGGTAGTCGCGCGGCCGGGGGAGCCAGTCCACCAAGGTCGTGGCGCTCACGTTCTCCATGCCACCGAAGAAGTCCGCCACGGTCGTCTGGGCGTACTTGGCCCACGGATAGTCGACGCCCGTGAGACGCGAATACGTGTCGATCATATCGGGCGTGATCTTGAAGAGCGCGCGCGCCAACGCCGAGTCTTCGTGGTAGACGTAGTAGTCGACGGGGACGGTGCGCCACGTGTCGTGGATCTTTACGAGCGGCGCCACAATGAGGGACACGAGGTAGGTGGCGGACGGCTTGTCCTGACGCCACACGACCGTGCGGGACCCGTCCTTGGCGACGATGTCCGAGGTGAGCCGGCCGTTGGACACCGCCGTCATGCCCTGGGGCACCGTCGCCACGACCTCCCAGGTCATTTTGTCGTTCGGGAAGTCGTAGGTGGGAAACCAGAAATGGTTGTTGTCGTCCTCGCCCTGGCTCCAGATCTGGCGGGGACGGTGTGGGCGGCCTTCCGTGTCGATGTATGTGAGGCCACGCCCGTTCTGCACCATGCCGTGGTAGGCGATCGTGAAGCGCGCGGTATCGCCGAAGGCCAGGGGCTTCGCGAGGAATACGACGAGCGTATCGCCGTGCCGCGCGGTACGCAGCGCAGCACCACCCACCCCCGTGACGGTCTTCAGGACGAGCTTGGCGCCCGCATCGAGGATCACCGAATCGAGACCGGCGCGCCGCGCGACGAGGGACGTCACCACCTTCCCCTCGAACGAGGTGGAATCCCAGTCGAAGTTCGAGACTTCGATCCGCTGGTGGATTAGGTCGTAGTCGTGCGAGCGCGTGTAGTGGTCGTTAGCCATGCGCTCGACGTTGGACTGGGCGGCGAGGCCGGTGGCCGCGCAGCACGTCAGGTATAGCGAGAGGAGAGGCCGCATCGGCGGGAATCTATTGGACAAAGTCAGATGTCATGTAGTGTTATGATAATGGCTTTATGGTGTCGTTAGGGGTTGCGCCGGATCGTGATTGACAGGCTGTGGGGTGGCCCGTACTTTTGGCCCCGGTTCAAGCAATACGAGGCACCGTCACCGGCTGTCTGCGCTTCCGCGAGGACCATTTGTCTCGCGGTTTTTGTTTGAGCCCGTCCAATGCCGCGGTGGCTTGGGTCGTCGTTCCAATCCGGGGCCGTGCCCCTCAGTGCTGAGGTTTGAACAGTATGGCTAAGGGTAAGGTGAAGTGGTTCAACGACGCGAAGGGCTTTGGCTTTATCGCGCAGGAGTCGGGTCCAGACGTGTTCGTCCACTTCACGGCGATCCAGGCCGAGGGCTTCCGCAGCCTCGCCGAGGGCGACAGCGTGGAATTCGATGTCGCGCAGGGTCCCAAGGGTCTGCAGGCGCAGAACGTCCGTAAGGTTTGAACGACAGCAGGCGATTCGCGCAGCGGGCCCGGGGGTAACTCCCCGGGCCCGTTGCGTCGGGGGTATATTGGAGCCCATGATCCGGTTTGGTCTCGGGTGCGCCGCCCTCCTCGTCCCGGCGATCCTCGTCGGTCAGACGCCTCCCGCGCGCCCGGCTCCCGCGTCGAGCGCGCGCGTCGCGCCGCTGTCGCCGTCGTACCGGGGTTTCACACCCGGACGTTCCTACCAGGAGTTCGCCGAGCGGGCACGCACACTGGCGTCGCGCGACACGCTGCGTTGCAACACGTCCCGCAACACCGCCCAGCTGATGGAATGCGGCGTGATGATCCGTGATCCGCAGGACAGCGCGCGCTTCTACCTCAGCGCGTATGTCCTCGAGGGACGAATCGCGATGGTGTCGCTCACCGATTCGGGCGGGCCTCGTCTCGTCGAGTGGGCGCGCCGCGATCTGACGAGACGGTTCGGGCCCTCGCACCGCCGCCAGCGCAGCATGCTCGAGTGGGTCAGCGGCCGGAGGGTGGTGCGGCTCAACTGGCGGGGCCGCGGCACCGCGCGCTGGATCTCGATCACCCTGCGCGACGACGACGTCATGGACGGGATCGCCCGCTACGTGCGACGCCCCGCCCCCTCCCCGGCACGCCGGAACTAGCAGGGGCACGGCACTGCCGTGCCCCTACTGTTGGGAATCCTGCACCAGCTGTTCGGCGAGTTTCGCGATCCCCTGCGCCCCAACCATTTGATCCATCCACCGCGGCGGCAGCGCCGACTCCCCGTAGCGCGCGCCGAGCAGGGCACCCGCCACGGCGGCATTCGTATCGGTGTCTCCTCCCGCCTGGGCCAGGTAGACGAGGGCGTCCTCGAGCGTGCGGTCGTGAGTCACGAACCAGAACGCGATCTCCACGCAGTGCACGACGTAACCGGCCTCCCCGGTGCGGCTGACCGGCAGGTCGTCCTGCCCCTCGCGCGGCACGCGGTGGATGGCCTCGACGAGCGCGCGGGGAGCGCGGTCGCGCAGCCGGTGCAGGACCTCGTCGACGAAATAGATGTTCCCCAGGAGCAGCTCACGGACGGCGAGGTTCACGGCGGCGGCGCCCCAAGTGCAACGCTCGTCGGAATGCGTGATCGCCGCCTGTTGCGTCGAGACACGGATCAACCGGTCGAGGTCGTCACGGAACCGCAGGGCGACCGGGACGCAGCGCATCACGCTGCCGTTGCCCGCCGACCGCTGGGGGTTTTCCTGACGCACCAGCCGGCCCGCCTCGAACGGCTCCTTGCCGCGGTCGATCAACGTCAACGCCCGCCGGGTCGTCAAACCGATCCCGCGGCCATCCACTTTCATCCACTTCACCCAGCGCCGCGCCACATCGGTAGCGTCGAAGCCCTTGCACTCGAGCAGCGATTCCCCGAGCAGCAGGGCCATGGCCGCGTCGTCGTCGTAGGGGGAGTTCTTGGGAGGGGGCGCCAGGTCCCAAACGCCATTAGGAAAAGCCTTGCGAATCGCCTCGGGAGTGCCAAGGTGCTCCGTCGGCACGCCGAGTTGATTCCCGGCGACAAGCCCCAGCAGCGCTCCCCGGGCGCGAGAAACGAGCTCTGGGTTCATTGGCTATCAAGTTAACACGCACCATGACTCTTATTCTCGGCCTGCCCGCGGCCTACCTCGCGATCCTCCTGGTCCTGTGGGCCCTGCAGGAGCGCATCACGTTCCCCGCCCCGCGCGCGGCCCTCCCCGACCCGCAGCGGGTTGTGGCCGGTGGCGAACGCATCGAGCTGGTGATGCGTGATGGAACGCGGCTTGTCGGCTGGTACCTCCCGCCCAAGGAGGCCGGCCGAGGGCCAGCACCCGGACTTCTCTGGTTTTACGGCAACGGCGAGACGATTGGCGCGATTTGGCCCGTGATCCGAGACTTTCGGCCCAGCAACGCCGCTCTTGTGGTCGTGGACTATCCCGGCTACGGCGCGAGCGGGGGGCGCGCCACCGAGACCGGGATCTACGAGGCGGGAGCGCTGGCCTACCAGGCGTTGGCCAGTCGCCCCGGTGTCGACCCGAAGCGCATCTACGTCTACGGCCGGTCCCTGGGCAGCGCGGTCGCGACGCGTACGGCGGCCGACTACCCTGCCGCCGGCCTGATCCTCGAATCGCCGTTCACGAGCGCACGCGACATGGCCGCCCGCACGTACCGCATCTTCCCGCCGTTCCTCGTGCGTCTCCAGCTCGACAACCTCGCGACCATCCGGCGCGTCCACTGTCCCGTGCTGGTCTTCCACGGGACCGCGGACCGGCTCGTGCCGATGGACATGGGACGCAGGGTGGCGGAAGCCGCACCCGGACCCAAGGAGTTCGTGATGATCGAGGGAGCGGGGCACAACGAGACGTACGACGTCGGGTGGCAGGCCTACCGCGCCAAGCTGGCGCAGTTCGTCCGCTAGATCACGACGACGGGCACGAGCCGGTCCCGCTCCTCCTCGAACAGCCGCTCCGCCTCATCGAGGGCGCGCGCGACGTCGGGCTTGACCGGGTCGGGGAACTTGACGCTCGGCGCCACCCGTCCGGTGAGTTGACGCACGCCCACGAGCGCGCGCGTCACCTCGCAACGGTCGAGATGCGGGTCGGTGTGGCCCGCCACGAGCAGCTCCTCATACAAAGGAAGAGCGGCCGCGTCGCCGAGCACGTACAGCGACTCGAGGATCTTGGGCCCCAAGAAGCGGCGCAGCATCTGGTCGCCGCGGATCCGCTCAAACAGCGCGATCAACGTCGCCGCATGGCCGGGGTAGTAGCGCGCCGCCTGGGCGGCCGCCGCGACGAAGGCGTGGTGAGCGCCGGGCGTCTCGAGGTACCTCGCGAACAAGGGCCAGGCGCCTTCGGGATGCCGCTCGGCGAGCGCCAGGAACGCGAAGTACCGGCGGCCCAGCGGCGCGCGGGTGTCGGCGATGACGGTGTGCAGCCCCGCCGCTCCCCAACGCGCGCCCACCAGCGCGGCGGCCGCGGCATGTTGCCACCGCTCCAGCTCGGGCACGCGAAACGTCACGATGTGCGGGGCGAGGAACGCGCGGCAGCGCTCCAACACCGCGAGCAGCCGGCGGTCTACTTCGGCCAGGGCAGGTTCGAGGGCCTCGGTGTTCGCGCGACGAGCCAGCGCCAGCGCCTCCCATCCCGCCTGGGTCAGCTCCAACTCGTCCCACGTCGTATCGAGCTGGCCCGCGTCGCGCGCGTCGAGTAGGCGCTCGAGACCAGCCGCGAAGGCACAGAGGCGGTGTGCCGCGTCCATACCCACTAATGTGGAAAGCCTGTAGGTTATTCGCCATCCTATGCGGCTTCTGCGCACGTTGGCCCTGGTCGCGAGCCTTTGGCTCGCCTCGTGCTCCCGTGATGGCGCTCGGCCTGTCGTCGTGGGCCTGGCCGGACCCTTCACGCAGCCACGCGGCGTGTCGATGCGACAGGCCGCGGAGCTCGCGGTGAAGGAGATCAACGCGCGCGGCGGTCTGCACGGCCGCCCGCTCGCCCTGCGCGTCATGGATGACAGCGGCCGCGCCGACGTCGCGATCCGCGTCGCGGAGAGCCTCACCGACGACCCCGAGGTCGTGACCGTGATCGGCCACCTCACGTCGGGCACCTCGCTCGCCGGAGGCCGCGTCTACGGCGCCGGTCGGCGGCCGGTGGCGATGATCTCGCCGTCCGCTTCGAGCCCCGACCTGTCCGGGGTCAACCCGTTCGTCTTCCGTATCTGCCCAACCGACCTGAGCCACGGCGCGCAGCTGGCGCGTTATGCCCGGCAAACCCTCGGCGCCCGGCGAGCGGGCGTCATCTACATCGACGACGATTACGGTCGCGGCCTGCGGCTGAGCTTCGCGGCGGAATTCCGGCGGCTGGGCGGGACGATCGTCGAGGAGGACCCCTCGCTCACCACGACGGCGAGCCTCGAACCTTACCTCGCGCGGATGCGACAGACGGGAGCGGGGGGCGTCGACGTTCTGATGCTCGCGACGGAGCGCGGTGGTGCCGAGCTGGTACTGCGTGACGAGGCGCGCCTCGGCCTGCGTTGGCCCACGATCGGCGGCGACGCCCTGACGGGCATCGAAGCCAACGGACCTCTCGCGGAGGGCCTGCGGTTGTCCTCGGCGTACTTGCCAGACCGGCCCGGTGAGCGCAACGCCGTTTTCGTGGCGGCCTATGCCCGCGCCTACGAAGGGCAGCGCCCGGACCACCGCGGCGCCGGAGCGTACGACATCGTCCAGCTCTTGGCGACGCGCGTTTTCCCCGCAGCCGGCACGGACCGCCGCGCCGTCCGCGACTACCTCGCGCGGATCGGCGCCGGGTTGCCCGGCTACGACGGCGTGACGGGCACCATCGCGTTCGATGCGCGCGGCGACGTCCCCGCGAAGCCCGTGGTAATCGGCGTCGTGCGCGGCGGCCGGATCATCACGGAGGCGGCGCAATGAAGCTGCCTTCGCTCGACACGATCCGCTGGCGGATCATCCTCGGCCTGTCCGGGCTGTTCGGAGGGCTCGTCGTCGCGTCGGTCGTGGGCGTGACCTCGCTGGCTACGATGCGCCGCTCGCTCGCCGCGGAAATCGAGAACCTGCGCACCTCGAGCGAGGTCGGTAACGGGCTGGTGACGTCGGTGTTCGAGGAAATCCGCTCGGCGGAGCAATACTTGAGCACGCCGAGCGCCGAGGCGCGCGATCAGTTCCAGGCCGCGGCCGACGGCGCCTTCCGCTACCAGAAGCAGCTCGACGGTCTCGAGGGATTGAGCGAGACCGATCGGATCACGGTCAGCAAGATCAAGCAGTTACAAGCGGCGATTCACGTCGACTACTCCATCGCGCACGCCCTGCTCGATGTGGGGCGGAGCCGGGAGGCGTTCGCGCAGGCGGAAGCGGTGCGCGGGCCCGGGACCGAGCTGAGCCGTCTGGTGCGGGAGCTGTCCGCCCGGCAATCGGAGAAAGCCGGTCAGGCCGGCCAGCGCCTCGGCGGGGAGGCGAGGCGGAGGCAAATCGTGCTGTGGCTCGTGTTGCTGGCTACCACGGCGATCGGCGTGATGCTCGGCGTGCTCACACTGCGCTGGGTCGAAGGGCCGCTGGTGCGGCTGGTGACCGCGGCCGAGCGCTTCGGCGCCGGGGACCTGCGGCCGGTGACGACGGGTCACATGCCGCAGGAGTTTCAAGTGCTGGCGGATGCGATGCGGCTCATGGGCGAGCGGCTGCGGGGCATCGTCGGGGATGTGGTGGGTTCGGCGGATCAGATCGCGGGGTCGGCGAGCGACCTCTCGGCGGTGAGCGAGGAGCTCGCCGCGTCTTCGAGCGAGGTGTCCACGGCGATGGTCGAGATCGCCGGCGGCGCCGAGCATCAACGCAGCGAGCTGCACGCGATCCAGACGGGGCTCGAGCAGATGCGCCAGGCGACCGCCGAGATGACCGAGGCGGCGGCTCGCGTCGCGCGGCTCGGCGAGGAGATCCGCACGGTCGCCGACCGCCACCGCGGCGACGTGGCGGCGGCGGGCAACACGCTGCTCGACGTGCGGGAAGTGGTCCGGACGACCGCGACCGAGGTGACGCAGCTCGCCCAGCAGAGCGCCGCCATCGACGATTTCGTCGATCTGATCAAGCGCATCTCGTCGCAGACGAACCTGCTGGCGCTGAATGCCGCGATCGAGGCGGCGCGCGCCGGCGAGCACGGGCGTGGCTTCGCGGTCGTGGCGGAAGAGGTGCGCCAGCTGGCCGACGAATCGGCGCGCGCCGCCGAGGACGTCGCCCGCACGACCGCCGTAATCCGCGAGCAGGTGGAGGAAGTCACCGCGACGATGTCGGTGGGCCAGGCGAAGGTGCGCGGCATCGAGTCGGTGGCCGAGGGCGCCGCGCGCGGGTTGGCGGAGATCGTGGCGGCGGTGGAGCAAGTCGAGCAGGCAGCCGGGCGCGTGACGGGCGCGGCGCACGACAACCGCGGCGTCACCGAGCAGCTCGGCCGGCGCGCGCAGCAAGTCGTGACGCGGGCGGTGTCGCATGCATCGAGCGCCGAGCAAGTCACCGCCGCCACCGAGCAGCAAGGCGCCTCCACCCAGGAAATGGCCGCGTCCGCCGGCGAGCTGCTCCAGGCGGCCGAGAAACTGCGCGGATTGGTCCGGGGCTTCCGGATCTAGCGGCGGGGCTTTTTCTTCGCCGGCTTCTTCGCGGCGGGCTTCGACTTCTTTCCCGGCTTCGGCTTGCGCTTGCCGACCGCATCGTGCACCTCCGCGAGCACGCGGTCGCCCTCGTCGGCGCCGATCAGGCCGCGCCGCACGGCGTAGCGGATGAGCTCTTCGGCGTCCTCCGCGCCGAATTCCCCCAACCCCACCGCGCCGCGGATCGCCTTGATCAACGCATCCGCCACCGGGCTGCGCAGGACGCTTGCGATGCCGGGGAGGGTCTCGAGCAACGAGGAGATCTGCGAACCACCGAGCTCGGCTGGCACCGGAACCGCCGCTCCGAGGTTGAAGGTCGCGCCAAGCTACACCCCCCCTGCGAGGCCGTCAAGAAAAGGGCTAGATTCCCCCGTTGGAGGCGAATCGCTGTGGGTCGAAGGGGCATCAAGGAGTTTCGGGCGCCGGAGGCATTGGCGCTCATCGCGGCCGACCGGGACCACCTGCCGCTGGTGTGCCCGTCGTGCGGCACCCGGACCATACATCGGGTGCCCCGCCGCCGGCCCCTGCCCCTCACCGACGTGGAGCCTCGGGCCGAGCGCATCACCCTGATCTGCGCGACGTGCGGCCGCCACGCCTCCTACATCGCCCGAGGCCTCGAGCCTCCACGCGACGCGACCATGGACCCGCGGGAAGTCTAGCACCGAAAGGAGACCAGGAAACAGCGTGGCCGGTGACGCGATTCAAATGATGGGCACGGTGACCGAGGTGCTGCCCAACACGACGTTCCGCGTGAAGCTCGAGAACGGCCACGAGGTGCTCGCCTACGTGAGCGGCAAGATGCGGAAGAACTACATCCGCATCCTCCAGGGCGACCGGGTGGCGGTCGACCTTTCTCCGTACGACCTGACGCGCGGCAGGATTACCTACCGATACAAGTAACTGAAGCCCACGTAGAGATTCCGCCCCGGCGCCGGCTCGTAGTAACGCCCCGCCGCTGCATTGACCACCACCGAGCCCACATACATCCGGTTGAAGACGTTCTGCACCGCCACGAATGGCGCCGCACGCGTCCCCTCCCAGCCGAGCCGCAGGTTTGTGACCCACCAGGCGGAGGTCTCGCGGCTCAGGGTGTCGTCCACGGCGTAGGGTGAGGCGTATTGCGTCTCGATCTCGCCCCAGGCACCGCGCAGTGAGCCGGGCCGTGCTCGGAGCGCGAGCCGCAGCGCCTGCTGCGGAATCCCCGGCAGCCGCCGGCCGTTGAGCACGAAAGTCGTGTCCCGCGCCGTGAACGCATACTGCCGGTAGCGGAAGTCCGAGTAGGTCCAGGTCACACGGAAGTCGAGCCCACGCAGCGGCGCGACGCCGGCAGCCAGCTCCACGCCGCGGTAGCGCGTGCTCCCGGCGTTCCGGAAGAAGCGGCGACCGGGCGACGCGGGGATTTCGAAGCTCACAAGCGCATCCCGGACGTCGGCTTGATACAGGGCGACTTCCCAGGCCTCCTTCGCACCGCGGGCGCCCACCTCGTAGGTCGACGCGCGCTGGGGCGAGAGATCGCGATTGAACCCCCCGGCGGTGTCGGGCCGATTGGCGAGCTCCGTGGTGGTCGGCGTTTCGAACGACGAACCGGTGCTCGCGTACAGCGTCACCGCCTCGCCGGCACGCCAGGTGGCACCGAGCGAACCCGAGAGCGCCGCCATCACGCGCCGCCCCGAGTCGTTGCGGTACTTGATGTCGGCCGACGAGTCGCCGACCAAACGATCGAGTACGGCGAAGCTCACCCGGTCGTAGCGCAGGCCGGCGGTGAGCGTGGTTCGTGCCGTGAGGTCGACGACGGTCTGCACGAAGGGGCCGAGCTCCGTGACGTGCTCCAGTTGATCGAGTGAGCGCACGGTATCGGGTGCACCGCCCACGTTGCCGAAGTTGGCGCGGTCGTCGCGCTGGCGTTGGACGTCGATCCCGGCGGTGACGCCGCCGCCGTGGCGCGTGAACACGGCACGGGTTCCGTAGGCGGCGCGTTTCAAACGGATGTACGCGAACGTTTGGGGATTCTTGAGGTCGCGCGAGAGGCCGAACAGGGTGAGGGTCGCCTCGTCGCCGGACGGGAGCGTGCCGCGCAGCGTGGTGCCGGCTTGCCCCTGCAGCACGTCCTTGCCAGCGTGCGTGGCAAGATTCAAGGGCGGTACGGTGTCGCGGTTCCGCACCAGCTCGGCGAGGTTCAACGCACCGGGGTTGTCGGCCCGGGGTTGGTCGCCGATGTCCGCCAGCGCCGTGAGCGACCAGGCAGGTCCGAGCGGCAGCCGCAGGCGTCCGCTCAGCGCCCGCAGGTCCGCGGCGCTGTGATCCCGGGCGCCCTCGTAGGACAGCCGCGAAGCGTTCAGGGTCACGCCACCATCATTGCCCACGCGGAAGTGGCCCGTCCCTTGCCACTTGGTCCACGTCCGATTCGATCCATCGTCGCCGCGCCCGAAGCTTCCGGCGACGATCCGGAGTTCACCGTTCGCTCGCTCGGGGACTCGTGTGTCGGTCCAGATGCTGATCACACCGCCGCTCGCGTTGCCATACAGCGCCGAGGCCGAGCCACGCAGCACTTCGACGCGATCGGCCGACCCGAGGTCCACGTGCGTGAGCTGGCCCTGACCGTCGGGGAGGGTTTGCGGGATGCCGTCGAGCAGGATCTTGATGCCGCGGACCGCGAAGGCGGAGCGGGCGCCGAACCCGCGGATCGCGAGGCGCTGGTCGAGCGAAAAGTTGTAGCGGTTGGCAGCGAAGACTCCCGGCACGCCGGCCAGCGCCTCGTCGAGCCCCCACGTGGGGCGAGCGGTGAGGTCGCCCTTGTGCACCACGGCCACGGCGAAGGGCAGGCGCGTGAGCGGGAGCTCGGCGCGCGTGACCGTGACCGACACCGGGGCGAGCGTATCGACCCGCGCGGTATCGCGCTGTTGGGCAGCGGCCGCGCCGGCGGCGGCCGCAAGCGCGGCGGTCGCGAGGACCAGGACGACAACGCGAGTTCGGACGGGCTACCCCCGCGGACGGACTTCCCTAATGCGCACCCGCCCCTTTGACGCTCTCCTGCTGGATGTATTGCAGGAGGTCCTCGATCTCGTCTTCCTTGAGTCTGAGATTTGGCATTCTGGTGTTGTTGTACTGCGCGAGGAGGGCTTTGGCGGTGGAATCGGTGTCGAACATCGGCGTGGGATTCGCCATCCAGCGGCGCAGCCAATCGTGACTGCGGCGCTGCGTCACGCCCGCCAAGTCGGGGCCCGCCCGCTTGCCCTTGCCGATCGAATGACACCCGACACAGCCTCGGCCCTGAAACAGCGACTCGCCGCGCTTTGCCGCCGCGGTGTCAACCGCCGGCGGCGTCGCCTGCTGTGCCGCCACTGCCCCCGCACCCACCGTAAGGAGACCCACCAGCAGCGAGCCCTCGAGCCAGCGTCCAGCCACACGACCTCCATGGTTGAAGCTTGAAATTAACTTGCGTTCGCCCGTGTCAAGGCCGAGAGCCTCAGGACGGGTGTCGGAACAGCCGATTCCAGCGGATGCGGAACGGATCGGTCGCAACGCTCATGTAGATGAAGAGCGGCCGCCCCCGGATGTGCGACCGCGGCAGGAAGCCCCAGAAGCGGCTGTCGTAGGATTGGTCGCGGTTGTCTCCCATCATGAAGTAATGCGCCGGTGGTACGACGATCGGGCCCCAGTCGTGCGTCGTCGGGTGGTAGTGCGCGGTGTCTCGGCCGACGTAGAACGGGAGCTGCCACGCCCGAATGAGACGCAGGCGGAACTCCTCCTCCGGCATCGGGTTGGGGTCCATGTGCAGGGCGTACGGCTCGTCCAGCCGCTGGCCGTTCCGGATCACCGTGTCGCGCACCATCTGCAGCGTGTCCCCCGGCGTCCCCATCAGCCGCTTGACGATGTTCAGGTTCGGGGTCGAGTCCTCCACCGATCGGAATACGACGACTTCGCCCCGCCGCGGCGTGGCGTATCCCGGAAGCCGTATGAAGTGGATCCCGGTGAGCGGGATCTCCATCTCGCCGCCGAAGGCGGTCTTGTTGACGAACAGGAAATCGCCGACGAGCAGGGTGTTTTCCATGCTGCCGGACGGAATGCGGAACGCCTCGACGAGGTAGGCGCGCAGGAACAGCCAGATGACGAACGCGACCCCGACCGCTTTGGCCCAGCTGATCACCTCGTCCTTGAGCGACTTGCGGACGGGCGGAGTGGAGGGAGATGCCGTCACGGACGCTCGACCCAGTCCGCGATGAAGATATTGGTTTCGCCCTGCACCTTGCCGTTGCGGTTCGAGGCCCACACCAACCGCCGGCCGTCGGGGGAGAACATGGGGAACGCGTCGAACTCCACGTTCGTGGTGACCTGCTCGAGGCCCGTGCCGTCGATGTCGACCACATAGAGATCGAAGTTGCGGGACCGCGGGTTCTTGTAGTTCGACGCGAAGATGATCCGGCGCCCGTCGGGGTGGAAATACGGCGCGAAGTTGGCCCCGCCGATGTTCGTCACCTGGTGCTGATTTCGCCCGTCGGCGTCCATCACCCAGATCTCCATACGGGTGGGCCGCACTAGGTTCCGCTGAATCAGGGCGACGTAGTCGGCCGAGTCCTGTGCCGTCTGCACGTGCCAGGCGCGGTAGACGATGTGCTTCCCGTCGGGCGAGAAGAAGGGACCGCCGTCATACCCCAAGGTGTGGGTCAGCCGCCGCAGGTGCGTCCCGTCCACCCGCATGGTGTAGATGTCCAGATCGCCGCCGCGCAGCGACGTGAAGACGATCGTCTTGCCGTCCGGCGACAGCGTCCCCTCGGCGTCGTAGCCCGGATTGGTGGTGAGGCGCCGCGCCCCGCGCCCGCTCGAGTCGGCCACGTAAATGTCGTAGTCGTACAGGGCCCAGACGTAGCCGAGCGAGTAATCGGGGCGCGGCGGGCAAGCCGGACCCAGGTGCTCGGTGCTCGCGTAGAAGATCCGGCGATCGTGCTCGAAGAAGTAGCCGCAGGTCGTCCGGCCTCCGGGGCTCGAGACGCGGTGCAGGCCCGAGCCATCGACATTCATGACGTATTGCTTGTCGCAGCCGGTGTCGCCTTCCTGGCGCTGAAAAATCAACTGCCGCCCGGAGCGCGAGAAATAGGCCTCGGCGTTCTGGCCGCCGAACGTGAGCTGGCGAACGTTCGTGAGATGCCCCTCGCCGGAGTCGGCGGGGATGACGGTGGCCGCCTGGAGGAACGCCGCGAAGACGAACGGAACCATAGGACTGGCAAGCTAGGCGCGCACAGAGTTTCGGGCAATCCGGTGTTAGATTATCCCGCTCGCATGCCCAATCCCAGGCCATCGCGCCAACCCTTGATGGACGCCCTCGGCAAGCTCTGCGCCGACGGGAAAGCGTCGGCTGAGTATCTGTGGCAGGTGCCCGACGACACGCAGGTGCGCCTCAAGATCGTCGGCATCCTCGAGCAGATCGGCGTCGAGGCCCTCAAGCAGAACCGCAAGGAGATGGGCCGCATCGTGGAGGACCTCGCCACGGCGGCCAAGGCCAGTCCCAGCCCGCAACAGGTGGATCTGCTCGTGGACGGGTTCGATCGCCTGACCAAGCTGTGGCAGGCGGCCAAGTCCGGCCTGATGTGATGGAGACCGGCGCCCTCGAACAACTCAGCATCGACACGGTCCGCACACTAGCGATGGACGCGGTGCAGCAGGCCGAGTCGGGGCATCCCGGCACGGCGATGGCGCTGGCGCCGCTCGCCTACGTGCTGTGGCAGCGGCACCTGCGCTACAACCCCGCGAATCCCGACTGGGCGGACCGCGACCGCTTCGTGTTGTCGTGCGGCCACGCCTGCATGCTGCTCTACAGCGCCCTGTATCTCAGCGGCTACGACCTCACACTCGACGACATCAAGCAGTTCCGGCAATGGGGCAGCCGGACGCCCGGGCACTCGGAGTACGGCCTGACGCCCGGCGTCGAGGCCACCACCGGGCCGCTCGGCCAGGGCACGGGCAACGCGGTCGGCATGGCGATCGCCGAGGCACAGCTCGCCGCGCTGTTCAACCGGCCGGGCCACCAGATCGTCGACCACTACACCTACTTCCTGGCCTCGGACGGCGACCTGATGGAGGGGATTTCTCACGAGGCCTGCTCGCTCGCGGGACATCTCAAGCTCGGGAAGCTGATCGGCTTTTACGACGACAACCACATCACGATCGACGGCGACACGGCGCTCGCCTTCTCGGACGACACCGCCAAACGGTTCGAGGCTTACGGGTGGCACGTGCAGCGGGTCGCCGACGGCAACGATCTGGATGCTCTCGACAGCGCTATCGGGGCTGCGAAGCGCGTCGCGGACCAGCCGTCGCTCATCATCGTGCGCACGCACATCGGCTGGGGGAGCCCCCACAAGCAGGACACCGCCGAGGCCCACGGCGCGCCGCTGGGCGTCGAGGAGGTCAAGCTCACCAAGCAGAAGCTCGGCTGGCCCACGCTCGAACCGTTTTACGTCCCCGACGAGGCGCTGGCCCACTGGCGCCGCGCCCGCGAGCGCGGCGCACGGCTCGAAGCCGAATGGCGAAAGGCGTGGGACGCGTACCGTCGGGCGCATCGCGATCTCGCAGCGGAACTGGAGCGGCGCCTCGCGGGGAGGCTCCCGGAGGGTTGGGATGCGGCCCTCCCGGCGTTCGGTCCCAAGGACGCGCAGGCGACGCGCGCGGCGTCGGGGAAGGTCCTGAACGCCATCGCGACCAAGTTGCCCGAGCTGATCGGCGGCTCCGCCGACCTCGCGGGGTCCAACAACACCGACATTAAAAGCGGCGGCCCGCGCCGGAATTTCCATTTCGGCGTCCGCGAGCACGGGATGGCTGCCGTCGTGAACGGCATCCTGCTGCATCGGGGCTTCATCCCGTTCTGTGGCACGTTCCTCATTTTCTCGGACTACATGCGGCCGTCGATCCGGCTGGCGGCGCTGTCCCACCTGCGGCCGATCTACGTATTCACGCACGACTCGATCGGCCTGGGAGAGGATGGCCCGACGCACCAGCCGATCGAGCAGCTGGCCGCGCTGCGCGCGATCCCCAACATGACCGTCATCCGCCCCGCCGACGCGGGCGAAGTCGTCGAAGCGTGGCGGGCCGCCATTCTCCAGAAGGGGGGCCCGGTGGCGCTCGTCCTGACTCGGCAGAAGGTCTCGGTCGTCGACCGCGCTCAGTACGCCTCCGCAGCGGGACTCCACCGCGGCGGTTATGTCCTCGCTGACACGCCCGGGGGAGGCAAGCCGGAAGTCGTGTTGATGGGTACGGGATCCGAGGTGGAGCTCGTACTCGCGGCGTATGAAAAGCTGAAGGCTGACGGCCGACGGCTGAGAGCTGTCTCCATGCCCTGCCTCGAGTACTTCGCTCACCAGCCGCAATCCTACCGTGACAGCGTGCTCCCGCCGGGCGTGCCGCGCGTTGCCATCGAGGCGGCGGCGCCACAATCCTGGTATCGCTGGGTCGGAGAAGACGGCACGATCCTCGGGATCGAGCGTTTCGGCGCGTCGGCACCCTACCAGCGGGTCTATCAGGAGCTGGGGCTGACGGTGGACCGCGTGATCGACGCGGCGCTGCGGCTCCTTGCAACGTCCGGCGACCCGCGATAGCTTCTCAAGACAATGACGACACGTCCGATGGCGCTGCGCTGTTGTTGTCCCTGCCCCATGTGTATGGGGGAGCGGTCGACCGCATGACGTAACAGCCATCCGTTTTTTGACGGACGTCACATGGTCGGCCGCGACTCGAGATCCTCGGAGTCGCGGCCGATTGGCTTTTCAGGAGGTAGCAGCGATGACCACGACATTCGATGCGACTGCCGTCGTCGGCGTGTCGGGCAGCCCGGGCGTCACGTCGCGCTCCCGCACGCTGCTCGAGGGCGCACTGAGCGCTCTGGAGCGGTACGGGACCCGAACGCGGCGACTCGATCTTGCCGGGCTCCCTGCCGACGCCTTGCTCGGCCGCCGCCAGGGTCCCGCCGTGACGGACGCGCTCGCGGCGGTTCAAGGCGCCCGGATCATCGTCGTGAGTACGCCCGTCTACCGCGCCACGTATAGCGGCCTGCTCAAGGTCTTCTTCGATCTCCTGCCGCAGGACGCGCTCGCCGGCAAAGTGGCCGTGGCGATCGCCACCGGGGCGACGCCGGCGCACTTCCTGGCCATCGATCACGGCCTCCGCCCGTTGCTCGCCAGTGTGGGCGCCGTGGTGGTGGCCACCGGTGTTTACGGCGTCGACTCACAATTCCGGGACGGGGCGCCTGATGCCCCCCTCCTGCAGCTCGTGGACCGCGCCGCAGCCGAAGCGGCCGCGTTGGCGGGCCTCGTGCCCGCACTGGAGGCGTGACGCCCATGGCCGCATCCCGGGCTCGTCCGATCGCGATCTATTACGAGCACCCCCACTGGTTCGTCCCGCTGTTCGCGGAGCTCGAGCGCCGGGGAACACCGCACACGCGCTTGGACGCCGCGGTCCACCGCTTCGACCCGGCGGACCGGCCGTCCTACGCCCTCGTATTCAACCGCATGAGTCCATCGGCCTGGCTGCGTGGCCACGGGCAGGCCGTCTTCTACACACATCATTTCCTCGGTCACCTGGAGCAGAACGGCGTGCGGGTCGTGAACGGCGCTCGTGCGTTCGTCGCGGAGACCTCCAAGGCCTTGCAGATGTCATTGCTCGACCGCCTTGGACTGCCGTACCCGCGCACCCGCGTGATCAATCATCCGGCGGAGGCGCCGGACGCAGCCGCCGGGCTCCGATTGCCGATCGTTGTCAAACCCAACGTCGGGGGCAGCGGCGCGGGCGTGCGGCGGTTCGACACCCTGGAAGCGCTCGCCGCGGCGGCGGCGGCGGGCGACCTCGAGTTTGGCCCCGATCAGACGGCATTGGTGCAGGAGTTCATCCCGGCCGAAGAGGGCCGGATCACGCGCGTCGAGGTGCTGGGCGGCCGGTTCCTCTATGCCATCCGCGTCTATTCCCCCGGCGACACCTTCAACTTGTGCCCTGCCGACGTCTGCCAGACGACGGAGGGAGTCGAGCTGGCGCGGGCGGCGTGCCCGGTGGATGCGCCGCGCAACGGACTGCGGGTGGAGGGCTACACGCCGCCGGCCGACGTCGTGGCGAACGTCGAGCGCATCGCGGCGGCGTGCGGCATCGAGGTCGGCGGGATCGAGTACGTGATCGACGCGCGCGATGGCCAGCTCTACTACTACGACATCAACGCCCTGTCGAACTTCGTCGCGGACGCGCCACGGGTCGTCGGTTTCGACCCGTTCGCGCGCCTTGCGGACTTCCTCGAGCAGGAGGCTCGCTGATGCGATTCGGTTATTGGCTTCCGGTGTTCGGCGGCTGGCTGCGCAACGTCGAGGACGAAGGCATGGCGGCGGAGTGGCCGTACGTGCGGCGCCTGGCGCGGGCCAGCGAGCGCCTGGGGTTCGACCTCACCCTCATCGCCGAGCTGAACCTCAACGACATCAAGGGCGAGCAGGCGCCCTGTCTCGACGCCTGGTCCACGGCCGCCGCGCTCGCTGCCGTGACGGAACGGCTCGAGCTGATGGTGGCGGTCCGGCCGACGTTCCACCCGCCCGCGCTGCTGGCCAAACAGGCGGCGAACATCGACCGGATTTCGGGCGGCAGGCTGTCGCTCAACGTGGTTTCGTCGTGGTGGGCGGAGGAAGCGCGCCAGTACGGCGTCGAGTTCGACACGCACGACGCCCGCTATGGCCGCACGGCCGAGTGGCTGAGCGTCGTTAACGGTCTGTGGATGGAGCCGCGATTCAGCTTCTCAGGCAGCCATTACCACGTGGAGAACGCGGCGCTGGAGCCGAAGCCGCTGCGGCGCCCGCGGCCGACGCTGTACGCGGGGGGAGAGTCCGGCGCGGCCAAGGCGCTCATCGCCGGCACGTGCGACGCGTACCTCATGCACGGCGACCCGCCGGACCGCATCGCCGCAAAGGTGGAAGACATGCGTGCGCGCCGGGAGGCGCTCGCGCTGCCGCCGATGATCTACGGCGTGGCGGGGTACGTCGTCTGCCGGGCCACGGGCGGCGCCGTGGAGCGGGAGATCGCCCGGATCACCGACGTCCGGCAGAGCGCCGCGGGATACGCGAACTACGAGCAGTGGATCGCCAACACGCAGCTCGAGCAGCGCGTGAGCCTCGAGGACTACTCGGTCTCGAACCGCGGTCTCAAAGCCGGCCTCGTGGGGACGCCGGAACAGGTGGCGGAACAGGTTCGGGCCTTCGAGCGGGCGGGCGTGGACCTGTTGCTGCTGCAGTTCAGTCCACAGCTCGAGGAGATGGAGCGTTTCGCCGAGGAGGTGATGCCGCTCGTCAGGGCCTCAACGCGCGAGCCGTCCGAGCGTCACACGGGCCGCGTCCCGACCCGAGCGCACGCAAGCTGATACGCCCGCTCCGTCGTATCCCGCCCCGGCGATGGCCAAGGGCGCCAGGCGGACGAGGCGGTTACGCACCGCCGCGAGATGCGTCGCGTGGTGCTCCCGGTATCGCGGCAGCCCCCTGGTCCAATGGAAGGCGCGGGACCAGAGGGGCGCACTGCGGATCCGGAGAATCGCCGAGAGCTCGGCGTGCGCGACCTGCGCGGCGTCACCATCCGTGGGCGCAATGAACGCTCGCAGCAACACATGCCCATCGGGGGCGCGACCCGGGAATTTCGACGAGGCGTAGGTGCACGCCTTGATCTGTAGGGGCGCGGCATGCCGCGCCCCTACCACAAACCCCGTTCCGTCTAATGCGCGACCGATCTGGTCCGCCCGGTACGCCAACGACACTGTGATGCTGGGCGCGTAGACGACGTCGGCGAGGGCGCGAGCGCCCGCCACGCCGATCTGCTCGAGCCACCGGCCGGCCGCGTAGGCAGGGAGCGCGAGAACGAGGGCGTCGGCTTCGCGTGCCGATCCGCCGGTGAGCGACACGCGCCACCCGGCGCGGGATCTGGTGATCCCCGTTACCCCTTGGGCCAGGAGTAGGGGCGCAGCATGCTGCGCCCCTACCACCCGGTCGACTAGGGCCGTCACTAGCTCCTCCATTCCCCCCGCGAAGCTGCGGAAGCCTTGAGTAAGGCTCGAGCCCCGTGTTTCGATGCCGAGCAACTCCGCGGCGCGGCCTTCCCCCAGCGGTTCGAAGGCCTCCCCCGTCCAGAGCGAGGTGCCGCGCGCCTGCTGCGCCACGACTCGGCTCCCGATGCCGAGCTCGGCGGCGAGAGTGGGCAGCTCTGGTTCGGTGGCGAGAAACCCGTCAGGACCACCCTCCACGAGAAATCCATCGCGGCGCTCGGTGACGATGACGCCGCCCGGCCGCCGCTCACTCTCCAGCACGGTCACGTCGGCGCCGCCCTGGGCGAGGTCCCAGGCGGCGGCGAGCCCGGCGATGCCGGCGCCCACGACGACGACGCGGCTCACGTCCAGCCTCGCTCGCGCGCAGCGGTTCGCACCACGTCGGCGACGGCCGCGACGAGCCCGGGGTCGTCGTTCAGGGAGTCCGTGCGCTCCAGATGGACGCCGAGCCGTTGGGCGAGGGCCTGGTACTCGATGTCGATGTCGTAGAGGATCTCGACATGGTCGCACACGAATCCGATGGGGACGAGCAGGAACGCCTTGCGCCCCTCGGCCGCGAGCTCGGTGATCACGTCCCCCGCGTCGGGCCCGAGCCATGGGTCGGCGGTCGCCCCGGCGCTCTGATAGGCGAAGCGCCAGCCGGAGAGTCCGCGGCGCTTGGCCACCGCCGCGGCGCTGGCACGTAGCTCGTCAGCATAGGGATCGCCGGTCGTGAGAATGCGCTGGGGGAGGCTGTGCGCGGTGAAGATGACCTGCACCGCCGACGGACTGGGGAAGCGTTGCAGCGCCTGCGCCACTCGCTCCGCGACCGCCTCGAGGAACGTCGGGTGATCACCCCAGCTGCGGACCAGCGCGGTCTCGAAGCGACCCTGGGCGGCTTCGAGCAGTTTCTTTTCGTACGCCCCGACCGACATCGACGAGTAGTGCGGGGCCATCACCACCCCCACGACCGCGCGGTGGCCGGCGCGCGCGATCTCGTCCGCCGTCTCGCGGATGTAGGGATGCCAGTGGTGCATCCCCACGTAGACCTGAAACCCGCCACCCAGCGCGCCCCCGACCGCGGCGGCCTGCGCGCGCGTCAGGTCTAGGATCGGCGAGCGGCCGCCGATCTTGGCGTAGCGCTCGCGGATTTCGTGCAGCAGCTCGGGGCTGGTGGGCCGGCCCCCCCGCACGTCGCTCAGGTAGGGCTCGACGTCGTCGAGGCTGCCGGGCCCGCCGTACGCCATCAGCAGGACCGCCACACGGTCAGCCGCCATGCACCATCTCCACCACCGCGCGCACCGCATCGACGTCCGTCTCGGGAAGTACGCCGTGGCCGAGGTTGAAGATGTGGCCCGGCCGGCCGCCGGCCCGCGCGAGGATGTCCTTCACCTGGCGGTCGCGCTCGGCGGCGGGCGCGAGCAACGCGGCCGGGTCGAGGTTGCCCTGGATCGCGCGGGACTCGCCGCTGCGGCGCCACGCCTCATCGAGCGGAATGCGCCAGTCGACGCCGATGACATCCCCACCGGCGCCGGCGAAATCCTCCAGGAAGGGCGCCGTGCCCGTGCCGAAGTGAATGACCGGAACGCCCCCTTCGGCGGCGAGCGCCAGCGCCTGCCGGCTGTGGGGCAGGACGAAGCTGCGGTAGTCCTGCGGCGCCAGGCAGCCCACCCAGCTGTCGAACAGCTGCAGCGCCTGCGCGCCCGCGCGCGCCTGCGCGGCGAGATAGCGGCCGACCAGCTCGGCGAGTTTGCCGAGCAACAGGTGCCAGGTGTCGGGGGCCTGGTACATCAACGTTTTGGTCCTGGTGAAGGTCCGCGTGGATCCGCCCTCGATCGCGTAGCTGGCGAGCGTGAACGGCGCTCCGGCGAACCCGATCAACGGGGTGTCGGCGGGGAGCGCGGCGCGCGCGAGGCGCACCGCCTCGAGCACATAACCGAGGTCCGCTTCAGGGTCGACGGCGGGAAGCTGCTCGACGTCCGCCTGCCTGCTCACCGCCTTGGCGATGTGCGGGCCCTCGCCCGCCGCGAAGCTCAACCCCAGCCCCAGCGGCTCGAAGGGAAGCAGGATGTCGGCGAACAGGATCGCCGCATCCACGCCGAGGCGCTCGACCGGCTGGAGCGTCACCTGAGCGGCCAGCTCGGGAGTGTGACAGAGATCGAGGATGGAGTACTGCTCGCGCAGCTTGCGGTACTCTGGCATGTAGCGTCCGGCTTGCCGCATGAACCACACCGGCGTGACGTCGGTGCGTTCCCGGCGGCAGGCCTTAAGAAAGCGCAGCTTCGCGAGCCTCGGCGGGAGCGATGAAGATCGAGCCGTCTTCGAGCTTCACGCGGTACGTGGCGATGGGATGCACCGGCGGGCCGCCGAGCACGCGCCCCGTCTCGAGCGAAAACACGCCTTCGTGCCACGGGCAGGTCACGACGCAGCGCGCCGGGTCGACGGCGCCCTCGGACAGGCTGGCGCGCGCGTGGGAGCAGCGGTTGGCGATCGCGTACACGGTGCCGTTGACGTTGAACAGCGCGACCGCCTCGTTGTCGGCGTACACGCGCTTCGCGCTCCCCGGCGGCAGCTCGTCCAGCGTCGCGACGGGCGTGAATCCGTCGGCGCGGGCGGGCCGGCGCGCCACGGCCTGGGCCGAGCCGGCCCCGCCGAGCGTGTCGAGCATGTCCCACAACGACATCTGCACACAAGTCAGCGTGGGAGTGTCGCGCAGCGTGTAGGACGACGCTTCGCTCTCCCGCAGCTCCATCACCAGATCGAGGAATTCCCCCGGGTTATCGCCCTCGAACGCCACGATGAACTCCTGGTCGTCGAGACCGTAGGAGTACGTCGTGTTGAGGCGGATCGTCGGGTATTTGCGGCCGACCCGGACGTGCTCGTCCATCATGCGTTGGCGCTCGGGCTTGGGGAGCGAGTACCAGGCGCGCGTCTTGACGAACGGATAGACGAACAAGTACTTGGCCGCGCTGGGACGGATGACGAGCCGCTGGTCGTGCTGCGGGTCGGCCGGGAATTCGTAGATCGACCGCCGCGTCATCGCCAGGTAGCTGTAGGGGATCGACAGGTAGGCGCCCAGGTCGGTGCGATTGAGCGCCGTCTGCAGCTCCACGAGGGCATCCAGGTCCTCGGCGACCTGCCACAGCAGGAAGTCGCAGTCACCGCGCAGACCCACCAGACCGTACGGCCGCAGCAGCAGCCGCCCGCGGTAGCGCTCGAGCGTGTCACCGAACTCGATCTTGGCCGACGCCTGACGCTCGGACGAGAGCCGCCGCCAGGCGGGATCGAGCTTGTAGAACGCGTAGCGGACGACTTGGCGTTTTTCGGGAGACGCGGCGGTCATGGGAGGGAATCTAATGCGAGGCGCTGTGCTTGCGCTCCTTGCGGTAGCCCTTCCACAGCAGGTAGCCGATGGTCACGAAGACGGCGATGGGGAGCAACACGATGAGAATGGCGCTCCAGAAATAGATGAGGTCCATGCGGTCGTGGTTCATCGGCCGAGAAACCGTTTCAGGTTGGTCAGATAATACCCCAGGGCCACAGCCAGGAGCGCGAAGCCGATTCCGAGCGGCATGGCGCCACGCCACAGCGCCCACGCGGCGAAGCCGGCGCAGAACAACACGCCGGTGGCGATGAGGAGCTTATGAAAAGGAATCATGACCGGCTAGGCCGCCACCTTGTCGAGCACCATCAAGGTGAGCAGGGCCGGCAGGTAGACGATCGACACGAAGAACACGCGCCACGCGCGCGCCGGCGTGGCCGCGGTCAGGAGGGTCGCGCCCACGGCGGCGTACACCACACCGAGGCACAGCGCACCGAAGAAGTACAGCGTGCCGGTGACGCCCAGCAGCGTCGGGAGCAGGCTGATGGGCAACAAGGCCAAGGCATAGAGCACGACCATCCGCCCCGTGTCGCGGCCTCCGTCGTCGCCGCCGCCCAGCATCTTGAGGCCGCCGGCGAGGTAGTCGTCGCGGTACAGCCAGGCGATCGCCAGGAAATGGGGGAGCTGCCAGAGGAACAGGATGCCGAACAGCGCCGCGACGGCCGCGCCCAGGCTGCCGCCCGCGGCGGTCCAGCCCCCGACGATCGGCAGCGCGCCGGGGACGGCGCCGATGAGCGTATTGAGCGACGTGGTGCGCTTGAGCGGCGTGTAGAGGCAGACGTAGCTGACGAACGTGAGCGCCGCGAGCCCCGCCGTGAGGAGGTTCACGGTCGCGGCGAGATACGCGACGCCGCCCACCGTGATGGCGGACGCGAACCACGCCGCCGCGCGCGGCGTCAGGCGTCCCGACGGGAGGGGCCGGCGCCGGGTGCGGTGCATGCGACCGTCCACGTCGCGCTCGCGGACCTGGTTCCACGCGTTGGTCCCCGCGGCGACGAGCGCCGTGCCGATGAGCGTGTGCGCCAGCAGCCAGAGATCCACCCCCCCGCGGGCGCCGAGGTAGAACCCGGCGGCGGCGGTGAGGAGGACCAGCTGCGTGATGCGCGGTTTGGTCAGCTCGAGGAAGGCTACCAGATCTTCTCCGTAATCACGGCCAACACCAGGATGATCGCGAGCGGAATCGGGACCATGAAGATGGCGCGCAGCCGCCAACGCTCGAACTTGAGGTGCATGAAGAACAGCGCGACGAGTAACGCCTTCCAGACGGCGAGCGCCAGCAGCAGCAGTAGTTTGATGTTGCGCGAGATTGGCAGCTCGAAGGCGAGCGCCACTTCGGCCACGGTGAGGACGAACAGGTACAGCCAGATCAGCACGTAGTTCGGACGGACATGCTCGGTCGTCATGGAGCGAGCGCCTCAGATCAGGTAGACGATCGTGAACAGGATGATCCAGACCAGGTCGACGAAGTGCCAGTACAAGCCGATGACCTCGATCCCGCGGTAGTCCTGCGGCGAGTATTTCTCGGGCAGCACCTTCGTGAGGTAGAGGTACGTCATCGACACGACGCCGCAGGTCACGTGAAAGCCGTGGAATCCCGTCATCGTGAAGAAGCTCGAGCCGTACAGACCGCCCACGGCGGCGCCGAACTTCACCGGATCGCCAAGCGCATGCTCGGCGAGCAGCGATCCTTCGCGGTAGCCCGTCGGCGTGAAGCCCTCGCCGACCAGCTTGATGTACTCGATCACCTGCACGCCCACGAACGCCGCGCCGCAGATGATCGTCACGAGCATCCAGAACTTCAGGCCGCCGTCGCGGAGCAACTTCCCCGGCACGGGACGCAGGAAGTACTTCTTGCCGTCCACGATGGCCGCGTAGGCTTTCACCATGGAGACCGACGAGCAGATCAGCAGGAACGTGTTGAACGCGGTGAGCGGCACGTTCAGGACCGCGTTGGGCTGCGCCCACGGCTGCGCCACGCCAAAACGGAGAATGATGTACGACCCGATCAGCGCCGTGAAGAACATCACGTCGCTGGCCAGGAAGATCCACATCCCGAGCTTGTTGCTGTAGACCCCGGACCCCGGCTCGGCCGGGACCGGCGGGTGCATCATGTCGGCGGTGGCGGTCGCGTGCGTCATCGCTGGAGACTCCCGGCCGGTTCTTTGTCAGTCGCGAGCTTGACGTGCTGAGGCAGGAAGTCGGAGCTTCCAGCTTCCGGCGCGCTGAACTCGTAGGGTCCGCGGTACACGTTCGGCACCCGCTCCCAGTTGCCGTGCGGGGCGGGACTCGGCAACGACCACTCGAGCCCGTTGTCGTGCCACGGGTTCTGTTCCGCCTTCTTCCCCCGCTTCAGGCTCCACAGGAAATTGAAGAGGAACAGGATCTGCACGGCGAACAGCCCGAACGCGGCGAGCGTGATGAACCGGTTCAGGGGCTGCATCCACTTCAGGAAGTCGTACTGCGTCGGGTCATAGATGCGCCGCATGTGACCGCCCATCCCGAGGATGTGCATCGGGAAGAACGTCAGGTTGTAGAAAACGAACGTCAGCCAGAAGTGGAGCTTCCCGATGGGCTCGCTCATCATCCGGCCGAACATCTTCGGGTACCAGTAGGGGATCGCGGCGAACAACGCGAACAGCGATCCGCCGAACAGCACGTAGTGGAGGTGGGCGACGATGAAGTAGGTGTCGTGGATGTGCATGTCCACCGGCGTCGCCGCCATGAACACGCCCGACAGCCCGCCGATCGTGAACATCGAAACGAACCCCACGGCGTTCAGCATCGGCACCGTAAAGTGCAGATTCCCCCGCCACATCGTGCCGAGCCAGTTGAACACCTTGATCGCCGACGGCACGGAGATGAGCAGCGTGGACACCATGAACGTCGACCCGAGGGTCGGGTTCATGCCGCTCATGAACATGTGGTGGCCCCACACGATCCAGCCGAGGAACGCGATCCCCACGATCGCGAACACCATCGAGTGGTAGCCGAAGATGGGCTTGCGGCTGCCGTTCGCGATGATATCCGACACCATGCCCATCGCGGGCAGGATGAGGATGTAGACCTCGGGGTGCCCGAAGAACCAGAACAGGTGCTGCCACAGCAGCGCCTGCCCGCCGGCGATCGGGTCGAAGAAGTGCGTGTGGATGGTCTGATCGAAGAGCAGCATGATCGCGGCGCCCTGCAGCACCGGCAGCGCCAGGACCGCCAGGATCGCCGTGATGAACAGCGCCCAGACCGACAGCGGCATCCGGAACCAGGTCATGCCCGGCGCGCGGTGATTGATCACGGTCGTGATGTAGTTGACGGAGCCGAGCACGGACGAGAGTCCGAGCACGACGATCGACACGCACCACAGCAGCTGCCCGTACGTTGCGCCCGACAGATCGGGCCGCGCCGAGAGCGGCGCGTACATCGTCCAGCCCGCGCGGGGCGCCCCATCCGGCACGAAGAAGCCGGCGAGCATGATCGTGCCGGCCGTCAGCGCCAGCCAGAACGACCACATGTTGAGTCGCGGGAACGCCATATCGTGCGTCCCGATCTTCAGCGGGATCAGGAAGTTGGCGTAGACCCCCATGAGCAGCGGCATGATGGCGAAGAACACCATGAACGTGCCGTGCATCGTCACGAGCTGGATGTAGTACTCGGGGAGAATCACCCCGCCCGACGTCATCGACTCGGGGAGGATGCCGCCCCCCGGGAGCGGCTGGCCCGGGAACCCGAGCTGCCAGCGGATCTGCATCGCCAGCACCCCCCCCAGCAGCAGGAATAAGAGGCTGACGAACAGGAACTGGATGCCGATGATCTTGTGGTCGGTCGAAAAGATGTACTTGCGCCAGAAGCTCATCGGCGCGTGATGCGCGCTCGATCCATGGGCCCCCGGCGTGGCGTGGGCGACGCTCGTCATTGGGTCCCTCCGGCAACTTGTTCGGCCATCCAGCTCTTGAACTCCTCAGGCGTATGTACGAACACGCGCGCGCGCATCTTGTAGTGGCCCATCCCGCACAGCTCCGCACAGCCGATCTCGTACTCTCCCGTCTTGGTGGCTTGGAACCAGGCGTTGATGGTCAAGCCGGGCACCGCGTCCTGTTTGATCCGGAACTGCGGAATGTAGAAGGAGTGAATGACGTCCTCCGACGTGAGATGCACCACGACCGGCTGATTCACGGTGACGTGCAGCTGATTGCGCAGCGTGAAGTCGTCGGCCGTGCCGAGCTGGCCGTCCGGCCCCGGGTAGGTGATTTGCCACTCGAATTGCTTCACGTGCACGCCGATCCCATAGGCGTTCGGGGGCACGCTGTCGCGGCCTTTGATCTGGACCCAGTAGTGGTTGCTCACGATGCCCAGCGCCACCACCGTCACGGCGGGGATCGAGGTCCAGATCACCTCGGCGCGCGTCGAGCCGTGCGTGTAGAACGCCTTGCGGCCCGGGCGCGCCCGGTACTTCACGGAGAACCAGAGCAGGCCGACCTCGACGATCACGAGCGCGATCCCGGTGATGATGAAAATCGCCAGGAACAGCCCGTCGATCGGTCCCGCAAAGGTCGACGCCGCCGGGGGGAGCCACCAATGCATGATGCCCGCTCTCCTCGCGCTAGTGCGCGGCGAAGGTGAAGTCTTGGGTCTTCGGGGCCGCGCCCGCGACGGTCACCGTCGCCGTCTGCGTGCCGTACTTCTCATGCCATGCCTCGATCGTGTACGTCCCGGGCGGCAAGCCCTTGATCGAGAAGCTGCCGTCCGTCCCGCTCACCGCGTAGAACGGATGCGGCAGGACGCCGAGGAAGGCGTTCATCCAGCCGTGTACGTTGCACTCGAGCGCCACCATCACTTCGGGCGTCGCGAACGTGCGCATCGTTTTCATCCCGGCCGAGGGCTGGCTCACATTGAACGGCCGGTTCTTGACCGCCTTGGCCTTGATGTTGTGCAGCACCGGATCGGAGTTCAGGACCTCGAGGTTTTGCCCTACCATCACCCCCAGCACGTGCGGGTGGTAGCGGCAGCCGTTCTGATCGAGCACCACCGGAGTCGCCGGCACCGGGTACGTCGCGCCCGCCGGCAGCCCCGCCTTCACGTACACGAACACGTTGGCGAGCGTCCCGTTCGCGTTCACGATCACCGTCTCTGCGGTCGGCGGCGCCGGATACTTCGCCTTGCAGGACGCCTCTTCGCTCATGTCGATGCGCGCGTTGGTGGGCTTGGCACCGGTGAACTTGATCTTGCCGCTGATCGTGGCGCCCGCCTGGACAGCCTGGGCCGTCTGCCGAGCGGCCGACGCCCCGATGACGGTGAGCAGGAACGCACCACCGATCACGCTGAACAGTCTACGATTCATTCAACCCTCCCGAGGAAGTCGCTGCGCGCGCCGGACGACGAGCATGCCGAGCGCCAGGGTCAGCGCCATGGCGATCACCGGCGAAATGAACACGCGCGCCGGCGTCGGCTCGTCTAGGGCGAGAAAGTACCACGTGCTGACGGCCATCCGCGTGCCGTGCTCTCCATTGGACCCGTCCCACGCGAAGAAGGCCACCGGAATGGCCCGGCCGGTTCGGACCTGAAGCTCGTGTGCGGTGTCGGCAGTCGCAAGGGCGCGGGCCAGCACGACCCGCCACTCGCCGTGGTCGTAAACCGCCTGCGCGCCGACGGTTCCGCCACCCGCCAAGGGATCGAAACGCTCGAGGCCGCGCGCCAGGCCGGCCACCGCGCCCCCCTTGCTCGACCAACGCCATTGGTACACCGGCGCGGTCGCGTTGCCCATCAGGAAGTAGGGCCGCTCCATCCCCTCAGGGATCGTGAGGGGGAACTGCACAGCCAACTGGTCCGGCCAGAGCCCAGGCTGAGGCGGCGCTGCGGCCGAGTCGTCGCTCGCCAGCGCGCCGAACACCCGGCCGATGTGCGCCAGCCAGGCGGAGTCGGGGCTCTGCGACCGGTCGTCCCACGACACGCGCAGCGCGATGGAGTCGCGCGTGTGCACGGCTTGGACGCGCACGCCAGTCACCGCCGGGGCGAACCACCGGGTCTTTTTGATTACCTGCCCCACAAGGGGGAACCAGTAGGAGTCGATGCGGCTCCACGCGGAGTCACCGGGGGAGCGCGGCAGCGGCCCGGTGACCAGGGGCGCGTGGATGACGTCGCGGACCGCGGGCGGCTCGGCGGGTGAGAGGCTGCGCACGTATTGGGCGACGCGCCACAGCTGCTCATCGGTGAGGAATTTCTGGTCGAGCAGATCGCTGAACGACGGCATCGGCGTGCCATCGAGACCGGTGCGCAGGCGATGATAGATGTCCTCGACCGTGCCGCCGCCGTTGAAGCGCCAGTTCTGCGCCAGGTCCGCCGCGAAGATCGGCCGCCCGGCGTCGTCTTTCAGCGTAGGCGCCGAAGGCCCGTCGCCGCGGCCCAAGTCTCCGTGGCATTTGCGACACCCGATCGAGTCGTAGAACTGCCGTCCCACGCGCAGGGCTTCGGCGCCGCTCCCACCGCCCGGCGCAGAGCTGAACTGGAGCGGCTTGGGCTTGACGCTGGTATCGGCGAAGAACGTGGAGAACGTCTTCAGGTACGCCACCACGTCGCGCCGCTGCCGGTCCGAGAGCCGCGTCTTCCAACCGGGCATCGCGGTGCCCCCCAGCCCCTGATCGACTGCGCGCAGCAAATCGGCGTCGGTGGGCAGCTCGCCGCTCGCGGTCGAGCGGATCTGGTAGATCGCGCCCGTGAAGTCGCGCGGGTGCGGCAGCATGAAGCGCGCGGCCTCGCCGTCACCCGCTCCGTTATCTCCATGGCACCCGGCGCACCATTTTTGATAGACGGTGCGCCCCTGAGCCGTGTCCTGAAGCGTGCGCAGTGCGCCGTGCGCAGTGCGCGGGAGGACAAGCACCCCGATCGCGAGGAGGACTGCCGGCCCAAGGCTCACGGCGTACCGCTCACGGTCTTCTCCCACGTTCTCGGCTTCCACCCCGTCTGGTCGTAGAGGAACAGGATCGCCGACCAGATCTCCTCTTCGGAGAGGAAATCCTCCCACGCCGGCATCGCCGAGTTCCACGGCGTCCCCTCACGCGGCAGTCCGGGCCCGCCCTTGGCGACGCGCCAGAACACGAAACTCTCGGTGAGCTGGGCGATCGTGCCGTTGTCCTGGAAGTTGAGCGGGATCGGATTGAAGCCGTTCGCGAAGTGGCCCTGGCCGTCGAGATGGTCGCCGTGGCAGGGAATGCAATTCTGATAGTAGACGCGCCGCCCGACCGTGAGGTGCTGGGCGAGCTCCGCGCCCGTCGACGCGCGCAGCGGGTTCTCGAGCCCCGCGAGGGTCATGGTCTTGCCGCGGAACGTGATCTGCGCCGGGGGTGCGGGGTGAATCGACCGCAGGTTCGGCGGCGCCGCGACCGACGCCTTTACTTGACCGTACGTCAAACCTCCCACGATGAGGGTGACCGCGCCCAGCACGCCGTTCCGGACCAGCTTGAGGCGGGGCTCGATCAGCACCGCGTGCAGCGGCTCCTTGAAGCGGGTCCACCGGGCTTCGTCGTCGCTGACCCAGATGAGCAGACCGACGAAAATGGTCGCCATGTATTGCAGGACCACGCTCTTGGGAACCATGGCGCTGCCCGGGAGCAGGGGGATGCCGAACACGACCAGGATGTAGGCCAGTACCAGCAGCCCGAGCGCCTGCCAAAAGGGATGGTTCTTCATTTGTGCGCTGCCAGGAAACGAACCAGAGCTTCGAACTGATTCGCGGTGAACTGATTGCCGAACGTCTTGGGCATGATCCCGGCAAACTTCTCGAATCCCTTCGTAATCTTGGCGTCGGGTAGCAGGATCGCCTCTCGAATTCCGGCCGCGTCGAGCCGCGCGCCGACGTGCGTCAGGTCGGGCCCTATCGCCGCGCCCTCGCTGCCGATCTTGTGGCAGCCGATGCACCCGGCGGCGTGGATGATCGCCATCGGATCGGTGCTTCCGCCGGCGATCCCTCCACCACCTCCAGAACCTCCAGACCCTCCGCCGGTGGAGGGTGTCGAGGATGTCGAGGCGGGGACGTCCGACGCGCTGACGGTTACCGTCCCACCCTGCGATTCGAGATACGCGATCACCGCCCAGATCTGTTGCGGCGAGAGGGTGCGGCTCATGTCGGGCATGATCGGCTCGTAGCCCGGAACGACGAAGGCGCGCGGCTGCGTCAGCGACTCGTAGAGGTAGCTCTTGCAGTCCTTCCCGGACTCGCGCTTGCCGCAGCGCGCGCCGATCGGGCCCTGGCCCTTCTCATCGGTAAGCAGGTTCGGTGCGCGAGTGCCCAAGCCGTGGCACGTGGTGCAGCCGCCGATCCCGTTGAACACCTGCTCGCCCGCCTGGACGAGCTGCTCAGGGGTGACGTCGGCGCCGAGGCTCAGGGCTCGCGGCACCTCGGACTGGACCTGCGGGATGCTGTTCGCGATCAAGGTGTAGAGCGCGAGCGTCCCGAGCACGATGCCCAGGATCTTCAGGTTAGTGGTCCACATACGTCGATTTCTCGGCGAGGCCGCCGAGCCAGAAGATGAAGCCGACGAGCGACAGGAAAATCAGCACGCACACGCTGATCATGATGGCGGCCTGCCCGAGTGCGGGCGTCGCGGCGTACTTGGTCGTGTCCTGCAAGACCTGCCAGACGTGCCAGTGCTGGCGGATGCCGCTGCGCGCGAAGCCCATCAGCCCCATCAGCCAGGTGAACGTGACCGCCAGGATGAAGAGCGCGTATTGGGAGCGGGGCGGCATCTTGCCCCACTGGATCGCGCCGAGCGACCGCGCCCCGCGTCCCAGCATCACGTCGATGATGGTGACGAACACGATGCACGACAGCACGGCGCCGACCTGATAGACGCTGTAGCCGATCCGGACGATCGCCTCGACGAAGTAGCCGCGAATGCCGAAGAACAGCACGATCGCGGCGGCGACGCCAAACATCCCTCCTTGAATGATCGTCCCCGTGCGCGCCCACGGCACCACCGGCCGGGTGTTGGCGCGCCGGTACAGCAGGAACGACAGGAACGTCGTGAGGATCATCAGGTTCACGGCGGTGTTCTTGGCGCTCATCACGCCCAGCGCGCCGAGGAAGGGATGGTGCGAGCCACCCATCGCCGCCAGCTCGCGCGAGTCGGCGATCATCGTGTGCGGGGTGCCCCACACGAGCGCGCCCAGCACGAGCACCGCCAGCAGCCATTTGGTGTAGGGGCGGAAGCGCTCGGCGCCAGGAATGCGGCCCATGCCGACCCAGAGATAGTAGTTGCCCGTCAGGAACAGGACCGCGATGAGGAACGCCTGGATCACCCACAGCCAGCTCATGAAGCCGCCCATCATCGTGATGCCCATCGACTGGTCGTACTGGTAGATCTCGCGACCGAGCCAGTAGCCGGCGAAGGGCAGCACGATCAGCGCCGAGATCGCGATGAAGTTCCCGACGTAGCCCATCCAGTCGTAATGGGCGCGCTCCTCGTCGGTCTTGGCGGCCAGGAAGCGATAGCTCGCGTACGCGCCGACGATCGCGCCGCCGAACACCACGTTGCCGATGAGCCGGTGAATGTTGATCGGCATCCAGGTGTGGTTGAGAATGGCGTGCCACAGCTTGATCGTGCGCGGATCCGTGTCGGGCGTGATGTCGCGCGGCGGGGTCATCATGTAGGTGAGCCACGAGTCGGCGATGAACATCACCAGCGTGCCCCAGAGGTTCAGCAGGATGCCGAGCCCCCAGTGGCCCCACTTGGCGCGGCCGGATTTCCAGCGGTCCCAACCGTAATAGTAGAGGTAGAGCGTGAACGACTCGAAGAAGAAGATCGAGACGTACACCCACATCGAAACGCCGAAGATCGTGGTGAGGTACGCCCAGAGCTTCGAGTACAGCGTCGCGAGCAGGAAGACGAGCACCGCACCCCAGATCGCCGTGGCGCTGTAGGCGATGAGCAGGAGCCGCGTGAATTCCTTCGCCAACCGGTCGTAGCGCTGGTCTTTGCCGAAGATGCCGATGGCCTCGGCCACCACGGCGAAGATCGGCACGCCCAGCACAAACGCCGCGAACATCAGGTGGATCTCGGCCGCGATCCACACCGCCGCGCGGCTCCCGATCACCGGGAAGTCGCGATAGGCGGGCAGGCTGTCGGTCGCGGCCTGGAGGAGATACAAGCCGACAGCCATCAGCTATCAGCCACGAAGAATGGACGTTGCTTCGAAAAATCCACGGGCATCGCGCCGCGGATCTCCGTGAGCAGCTCCGGCGTGACCTCCGCCAACCCTCGCTCGCGCGCCCAGTCTTCCACGCGCTTCATCACGACCCCGCGAACGAAGGACGGCACGCGGTCCATGCGCGCACGAGCCGCATCACTCCACCGCAGCGCGGGGGCGAATTCGCTTCCATAACTGACGCTGGCCGGTTCAATCACCCCGATCCCTCGAGGTTCATACGTGCATGAGGGGTCGGCGGCGAGTACATCTCCTTCGAGCGCGAAGGCGCGCGCGCGACAGCCACCGCAGAGCTTCTGGTACTCGCAGCGCCCGCACTTTCCTCCGAGCGTCCCCTCGCGTAGCTGCCGGAACAGCGGCGCCGAGCGCCAAATGTCCCCGAAGCTCTGGGTGCGCAGATCTCCCGCGACTTCGGGGAGGTAGGGACAGGGCGTGAGCTTGCCGTCGGGCGTGATGCGGCAGTACTGCGTGCCGCAGGGACAGCGGGTCTGATAATTCAGGATCGGGGAGTCAGGATCCAGGGCATGGACATGCCGCATGAAGTGCGGTGCGCACTTGGCGCGCACCAGCAGCCGGCCGCGGTAGTTCTTCTGCCAGCGCGCCAGATCCGCGAGCACGGCCTCGTACTCGGCGGGTGCGAGATCGGAGAGTCCGGCGCCCCGCCCCGTGGCCACCAGGAAGTAGCAGTTGAACGCCACCGCGCCCTCGTCGGCCGACCAGGCGACGAGGCGCTCCAGCTCGGCGCGATTGCCCTTGGTCACCGTCGTCTGAACGATGAAATCGAGTCGGTGCTCCCGCAGGCGGCCCAACGCCGCGACGGTGTCGTCGAGCGAGCCGGGGCCGTGCCGGAACCGGTCGTGGTAGGCGGGCCGCAGCGAGTCGATCGAGACCGCGACGCCGCGTACGCCCGCGTCCTGCAGTGCGGCGATGCGCTCGTCCGTGAGCAGCGTACCGTTCGTCCCCACCACGACCGTCGCCCCGCGCCGCGAGGCGTACGCCGCGATCTCAGCGAGGTCGTCCCTGAGCAGCGGCTCGCCGCCCGAGAGAATGAGCATCGGGGCGGGATTCACCGCCAGCAGCTCGTCCACGATGCGGAGGCATTCGGAGGTCGCGAGCTCCGATGTCGCGCTCTCGTGCGGGCCCGCCGCGATGTAGCAGTGGGCGCACTCGAGGTTGCAGCGCCGGGTGAGGTTCCAGGCGACGACGTGCGGGACGCAGTTCACTGCAGCAGCTTCTCCACCGCCCGCTTCGCGTCCTCCGGCGTCACCGCCTTCATGTCCACCGGGCACTTGTCCATCTTCTCCTCGATGTCGCGGATCGGGCAGCGGGTGATGCCCTGCGCCTTGGCCTCCTCGATGAACGCCCGCATCTCGGGCGAGAGCGCGTCTTGCCCTTCGGCTTCGGCGCGGATCTGCTTGGCCCGCAGCTCGGTGAACATCACCATCATCGTATCGATGTCGAACTCGTCGGCTTCGATCATCGCCTGCTTGTTGTCGTCCATCACGTGGGTGGTGACGCGCCAGATGGCGTGATTGCGCGCGAAGCGCTCCACCGTGTTGCGTGCCAGGGGACGGGCGATCAACGGCACGAGCTGCAGGCGTTGCCACCCTTCCTCAGTCCAGACGATCGGGTCGGTCGCGACGCGGGGACGCTTCGACACCGCACCCGTCACGGGACACTTTGTCTCCACCTCGGCGACGGCAGGCTCGGGGTCGGCGTCGCGGCCTTGCACCTTCGTCGCCTTCATCTGCTCCGTCGCCTTGACCTCGGCGAGGGCGATCTCCTCGGCGTTCCCGATCCCCATGATGAGCTGCATGTGCGTGGGGAGGAGCTTCTGGATCGCTTCGTCGAGCCACTTGTTCGTGACCATGGGCGGCGGACCCGCGTTGCCGACTTTCTCGAGCACGTACTCCTCGACGGCGCGGCGGGCGATGCCCTGCGCGAACGGCGGCACCCGCAGAATCCGCACCTCGGCCTCCGGCGCCCAGGGGAGCCCCGCCTGGCCGTCTTCCTCTATCCAGGGGATGTCTTCCGGCCGCACCCCGACCACGCCCACCAGGAGCACGGAGCATGGAGCAAGACGCACGAGGTTCTCGGACTGAGAGCCGAGCTCGGTGTTCTCGATGCGGTGTGCGCCGTGCCTCCCGAGAACCAGGAGCGTCGGCTTGATCTCTTCCGCCCACTGCATGATCACCTGGAACGGCTTACCGATGAGGATCTGCGTCTTGATCGGCACGTCCGGGAACTGCTGCGCCATCACCTCGGCGCGCTTCAGGTTCGCCTGGCACAGCTTGAGCAGGCCCTTGTCGATGATGTTGTTGTGCAGCTCTTCCTGCTCCTCGAACTTGAAGACCTTCGACGCCTGGTAGGACAGCACGTCCTTGATGTTGTGGAACACGACGTGGTGGTACTCCACGTCGAACGCGCTGCACACGTACAGCGACCCGCCGAACGTCTGCGCCAGCTCGAGCGCCGCCTTCATCGCCTTGTAGCTGTAGGACGAGCCATCCACGCACACGAGGAAGCGCCCGCCCTCGAGCGGCCGCTCATCGCGGACGATCAGCACGTCCTTCTCGACGCCGCGCAGCACCCGGGCCACCACGCCGCCCAGCTGCGAAAACTGCTGGCGGCCGAGGCCGTGGGCGCCGACGGCGAGCAGGTCGTACTGGCGGCCGGAGGAGCCGACGAGGCGGGCGGCCGCGTCTTCGTCCTCGGCGACGAGCCGCCCGTTGTCGCCCAACTTCACGTCGCTGCGGACCTTGTCCCCGCCGTCGTAGCCCGCGGCGCGGTTCGGGTCGAAGCCGATCAGTCCGGGGAGCCGTCCGGCGCCGCGGTTCACCTCGTTGACGATTTCCTCGTAGTTGATGCCTTCGAGCAGTTGGCGCGTCAGCGACACGCCGGCGGCTTCGCAGCGCTTTCCGAGCTGGTCCAGAAAACTGTCGGCGATGAGCTGCAAACCCTTTTCGATCAGTTTGTCGTGGATCTTGCGCTGCTTCTTGATCTCATCGGGTGTCTGGAACTGCGCGGGGAGGCCGGTCTCGAGCTGGCGGAAGCGGACGTCGTGGAGGCGGGCGGCATAGACATGATTGCCGGTGATGCGCCCGCCCGACTTTCGACACATCTCGAGGGCCCGGTCCACCGCCCAATCGGAGTGCTGCGAGTTATCGACCGGAACGAAGATCTCGCGATACACCGGCGTCTCCTAGGGCGATGGGAGGGGGACGTATCGGCAATGCATATGCGGCACGGAGATGACGCTGTCAAGGAACAATTTGCCCACCTGCTTCGTCCCAAACTGTAATCGCGTCCACGGGGCAAACGTCGCAGGCGCGCAACAACCGCTCGCGGTCTACCCGCTCGGGGGTCACGAATACCGCGGTTCCAGTGTCGTCGAGGACGAAGGCCTCGGGGGCTTCCGTCACGCAGTCGCCGAATCCCACGCACAGCGTTCGATCGATGCGCACGCGCAGGCCCCCGACGACGCGCTCTTCGAAGTCGCTCACGGTCACCGCCTGGGCCCCGTGATCACCGTGAAGCGGCCGACCCGCGCGTGTCCATCGGGCGTCTCGATGTGATAGAAGTAAACGCCCGACGCCACGCGGCGGCCGTTGCGCGTGTTCAGGTCCCACGTGAGCTCGCCGCCGCCGCCGGGATCGTTATGGACTAGCACCGCCACCAGGATCCCGCTCACCGAGTAGATGCGGATCAGCGCCCGTGCCGGCAGGTGCACGAACTTGAGGGCCAGGGTGTCGGGGGCGATCTCGTACCCGCTCGCGACGTAGAACGGATCGGGCACGGTGTGCACGCGCGCGAGGAGGGAGTCGGCGGTGATCATCGGGGTGAAGCGCGACCCTTGATAGATCACCTCGGCACGCAGCCCGGGAACCGCCGGCGGCCGCCGAGCGGACCGAAACGCGTAGTTCGCTTGGGCGGCCGTCCCGGTCACGGTGCCGGCATAGAACCGGGCGTTCCACACCGTCCCCGCCGGTGGCAGCGACGCCGCCTGCATCAAGAAGAAGTGCCCGTTGATATAGAAGATGAAGCCCGAGCCCGTGGCCGGGAGCGATGCCGTACCGGCGTACGTCGAGGACCGCGCCGATACGACGCTGAGGCGGGCGTGATTCTGCAGCAGGGCCGGACTCTGCGCGTCGCCGCCGCACTGGCTCAGGTACGCCGGGACCGGGTCCAGGCAGAAGATGTCCGACCAGGTGAGCAGCGCATTGTTCCCGTCGGCGGTTTGCACCTGGGTCGTCCCGCCCAGGACGAAGGACGAATCGGTCAAGATCCCCCAGGACGCCCGCAGTTTGGGGCTGAAGGGGACGCGCACCCGGTGCGTCACATCCACCACCGAATCGATCGCGCCGTTCGTTCCCCAGTAGACTCGCATGTCGGCCGCGCGGTACACCGTCGCGCTGATGCCCTCGAGGTCCCGCATGGGCGTGTTCGGCACGGTGCTGTACGCCTGGATGTGGAACAGCGTGTCCACGCCGGCCAACGTGCCCGCGTTACGTGTGAGGTTCGGCTGGACGCACGCGCCGCTCGCCGGTGTGCAAACCAGCTCGTTCGGACCCGCGGTGTTCTCGTTGGCCGCAGCGGTCCACCAGCGGGGGCCGTTCTGAGCTGAGAAGGGAGGGTCGCTGTTCGCGTCGGCCCGTCCCCACGACGCCGTGCGCCATGTACCCGGCACCGTGATTGCCGCCGTCGCGGTGAGTGCGTACGACGAGTCGCCTCCGAAACGGCGCGCCTGGGAATCGCTCAGCGCCACCGCGGGAAAACGGCTACTCGCGCCGCGCTCCTGGCTAGAGGCGTCGATGCTCAAGGGGACGGCCACGGCGTGGGTCACGCCGGCGCCCGCCACGTGCAAGTGATAGATCGCCGGCCAGTTCGTGAGCGCCGCCCCGGGAACCACGGAATCCACGGTCACCGTAAAGCTCCCGTCCTGGAGCAACTGCGCCAGGAACATCTCCGGGGTGACGGCGATGCCGTCGCTCGGCGGCATCGGCCCGGAGAAGATGCCCGTGGCCGGTGCGATCGTGGGAAGCGGGGTTGTGGTGTCGAGCACCGTCCCGTCGGCGCCCAGCAGCCGCATCGGCTGCACGCCGCCCGCCGTCTCCTGACCCGACGACGCCCGGGGCGTCACGGTCTTGACGTAGCGTGGAGACTCGCGGGAGCTGGGCCCCGAGCGGACCGAGTTGAAGTCGAATGCGGTAACGGCGTAGTAGTATCGAAACGAGTTGTGGACGGTGGAATCGGTGAAGACGTAGGTCACGCCAGCGTCGTAGAGCCCCGGGAAGCCGCTCGCCCCACCGCTCGGGAACGTGTCGGCGCGCACCGTGTTCACGAGGCCGTTGCTCGACAGAATCCGCCCCCCCTCGGCGACCTGCACGATGGACCCGACAATCGGTATGTCGCTGTGCACCGCGCTGTCCGGGACGGCGGAGAACGGCACCGGACAGCCGTCCGTAATCCCCAACTCCGGCGCGCAGCGCTCGCCGGAATACTGGACCGCACCCAGGTAGTCGACGAACGTGGTGCCATCGTGGTCCAGCTGCGCGATCAGCTGCAGCGAGCGCGGATCGAGGCCACGGTAGATGCGATAGCCTTCGACATCGAACCGGCGGTAGTTCGGGTCGTATAGCGGCGACGTCGGATCCGTCGCCACGGCGAAGTACGGATCGCCCGTTGTCTCGCTCGCACTCGGTTGCCACACGACGGTCACGCCGTTGTTGCCGGGCACGAGGAAGAACGCGGGGGCCGCCGGCGCCGCCGGGGCGAGGAACTTGTGGTCTACGAAGGCCTGCGCGACTTGCGCCTTGTGCAGCAGCGAGCGGCGCGCCGTGGTGACCTCATTCATTTCGATGACGCCGTTCCCGTTGGCGTCGCTCTGGGTGAGCCACCCTGCGGCGCGGTCGATCACACGCAACCTGGTCGTGTCGGCCGCGATCGAGTCACCGGTGAAGGGAACGCCCGGCGCGATGGGCGTGCCGGCGTACGCGGTCACGGTATCGAGCGGAGCGGCGAAGAGATACGCGGCGACGATCGTCACCGCTTGCCCCGGCGCGAGGGAAAACGGGCCGAAGGAGAGCTCCATGCGCGTGTCGCTCGCCGTCTGGTCCAGGAAGCAGAAGTGCCGTTCGCGCGGGACGGACGTGGTGCACGGGCTGTCGCCGGCCGACGGGTCGACGACCCCGGACAGGTAGCGCCACAGCTGGCTCACGCCCACGGGATCGGCGTGCCCCACCGGCGCCCCGGTGAACGTCGTGAAGATCGCGATGTCCGCCGGGCGGCGCGGAAACACCGTCGCCACAAACCCGGGCGCCGGTGCGAACGGCGGCGCGCCGTACAGCTCCGGAGGAAACGTCCAGAAGGCCTCGTGAAAATCGGGCCTGTATGTCAACGCCGCACCGAACGGCAGCACGGCTGTGGCGCTGTTCTGGCCGGCCTCGCCTACGTCGGCGTCCATGCCGAGGCCCACGTAGACGCTGTCGAGGGGATAACCGCCGTCCGGGATGGCGACGCCGAGCCGCGCCTCGCTCGAATCCTGGAAGACCGCGCCGAGCGCCGCGATCTCGCTTTGCACTTCGGGGGCAATGGTCGGGTTGGCGTACGCCGACGTGGTGCGAGCCGTGACGTTGTACAGAGTGAAGATGAAGTACACCATGTCCTGGTTCGCCTCGGGAGACCTCCAGGCCATAGCGCGTTGGTCGATGACAATGCCCATCGGGTGTGTGCGGCCGCTCAGGTACGCGGGGTTCCCGTCCCAGTACCGTGCCCACAGGTCCTGCTCCGAGATGGCCGCGCGACCGAGATACGCGGCGTCGAACACGGTCCCGTCGCGCACGACGGCGCCGTTGGGCCAGGCGGCCACGTCGGCGGTGTCGCGGGAGTCGAACAGCGACTTCAGTGCGTCGCCGGCCACTTGCGTGCCGCGGGCGTCGTAGAAGTACGCGCCCACGGTGTCACCCGCCCAGCCGAATGCCGGCTTCCCGCCGCCCGCGCCGGCCGGAATCATCCCGGCGATTTGGAGGCCCGAACTGAAGATGTACAGATCGGGCGTGCCGTAGGGCCAGAACCCGCCGCCGAACACCGGGCTATCGGAAAGGGCGGCGCACAGCTCACCCTGATTCGTCACGCCGCAGAACACGCGGTTCGCCAGCAACGCCCGGACAGCGAACGGTGCTGCGAAGAGGTTGGTCGCTCGATGGAGAGTCGGGCGCGGCTTGCTCTGCGCCGCCCCTCTACCGACTCCACCGAGCAGCGAGACGCACAGCACGAGTACGAGTGGACGTCCGAACGAAATGGCCCGCATCGACCGCCCTCCTTCCGTTGGAAAGCGTCACATCCCTTCCAATCCCAGCTCGGCACGCGCCGTATCCATCACAGCGGGCGTGATCTCGGCGATGCCGCGCTCCTTGGCGTAATCGGCATAGATCCGCTTCACCATGCCACGCACGAAGTTCGGGACGCGCGCCAGCCGCTCCTGCGCATCCGCGGACCACGTCGGCGCTCCGTTCGGCCCCGCGGCGTGGCCGCGGGGTTCTCCACCCTCCGCGAACGCGTCGTCGCGGCCCGTCGAGACCATCTTCCGCACCGTCTCGAAGGGCTGCGCCGGCACCGTCCGGCCGCCGATTTCGACGCCCAGCGACGAGACGAGCTGCGTTTCCATCGGGTTGGTGAGCATGGCGACTACCCGGCCGCACGCAGGGCACTTGAACGTCGCGGCCAGCGTGCCGTCGCCGGGGACCTGCCGCTCCTCGAACGCCATCTGCTTGTCGCAATCGACGCAGAGGAATTTCACAGCCGCCCCGCCAACCCCGCCCAGGCGTCGGGAGTCGGGCGCCAGGGCAGACGAGCGAGGATCGGAACGCCGAACTCGCTTGCCAAGTCGTCGCCCGCGCTCCCCGGGAACTCGTCCCCCACCATGTTCTCGACGATCCCGAGCAGTTCGGAGCCGCGCTCGACCGCAGCCCGCATCGCGCGGCGCACGGCGTCGCGCGACTCGGGCGTGGGGATCGTCACGGTCAGCACGGCGGGCGGCGCGCCAAGGATGTCGCACAGCTCGACGTAGCGCTGCATCCCGGGCGGGAGGTCGAGCAGCAGCGTGTCGAGGGCGCCCCATGCCACGTCGCCGAGCAGCTCGCGTAGGGCGGAAGCTTCCATTGCGCCGCGCCACACAAAGCTCTCGGCGGCCGGGCCCTTGAAGGCGAGGGGGGCGCCGTCCTCGAGCAGCATCGCCATGGAGATGCACGTCACACCGTCGGCACCCTTGGCCGGCTCGATGCCGTTCGGGGACGTGGGGAGTGGGGCGTGGTCGATACCCAGCAAGCGTGGGATCGTGGGCCCGTTCAGGTCCGCGTCCACCACCCCGACGGCCCGGTTGGAGCGCGACAGGGCCCGGGCGAGGTGCGCGGTCACGTAGCTCTTCCCCACGCCCCCCTTGCCGCTCATCACGGCGATTACGCGCCCCACCCCCGCCAGGCGCTCGGCGACCCGCTTGCGCTGGGCGCCGATCTGCTCCGGCAGCCCGGAGCGGTCGGCATCCGTCAAATCGTGGTAGGTACGAATGGGGGGCATGGGGCAAAAACTAGCCGGTTAGGCGGTTAGTCGGTTAGGGTGGCGCTCTAACCGAGTAACCGCCTCACCGCCTATCTTTTCCCTCTCATGATCGACGCCCTGAAGGACAAGCTCCAGGCTGAAGTCGAGCGCCTGAACCACGAGATCAACTTCATCTTGCCGAAGGAGATCGACAAAGCGCGCGCCCACGGCGACCTGCGTGAAAACTCCGAGTACAAGGCAGCGCTCGAGCGCCAGCAGTTCGTTGCCTCGCGACTCACCCACCTGCGCATGCGCCTCGGCAAGCTGTCCAGCGTGACCGAGGCCGAGATCCCCCGCGACCGCGTGGGCTTCGGGTCCCGTGTGACCGTCGAGGACGTCGACAGCAAGCAGAAAGAAGTCTACGCGCTGACGCTGGGCGAGTTCATCGAAGGCGGCGAGGACGGCGCGACGGAAATGCCGGTGTCGATGGCCTCACCGCTCGGCAAGGCGTTGATCGGAAAGAAGGTCGCGGAGCAGGTCGAGATCGTGCTGCCGATGGGGAAGCGCAAGCTGAAGGTCGTGGAGCTCGAAACCGTGCACGACATCGCCGAGGGGAAAGCCAAGGCTCCCCTACGGAAGGGCCGTCACAGCCGTAAGTGAAATACCATCGGTCCGCGCGGCTCGGCTGAACCCCCGCGCGGCTCGATGCTCATCGCGGCACCCGTTACGGCCCCCACTTCGTCCGGAACCTCGAACGCCATCGCCATCACGGTGACCTGCTGCTCGTCCATCGTCATGACGGCCGCTCGTTTCAGGCCCGCCGACGTGACGAACCAGATTTGATACGTTTCATCCGGCTCGTTGGGGGCCATCCCCTCGCAGCGCACCAGCCAGCGACGGCTCGCGCTGTCGGCGAAGATCGTCACCGCTCCGAGACGGCCGTTGGTCGTCACCGGAATCCACGCGACCCGCGTCGCGGGGCCGCGCACGAAACCCAACGTGTCGCGCACCGCGGCGAGCTCCGTCGCCAGGCGATCGCGGTCGGCCGAGAGCGCCACGATCGTTCCCCGCGCCCAGTAACCGGCTCCGCCCAATAGCGCGAGCACCACCGCCGCGGCCGCGAGCCACACCCACCGGCGGCGCCCACGAGGCCGTACGGCGCGCGCCAAGACCCGCGCCCGGAGTTCGGGGCGTGGATCGCGAGGGTTCGGGGTCATGCCGAGCCAGTCGGTCATCGCAACCATTCCTTCACGTGCTTCAATGCCTCCGCCAGTTTGCCGTGCGCCATCCGCAGCCGCGTCTTCACTGTGCCGAGCGGCTGCCCTGTGCGTCGCGCGATCTCCGAGTGCGTCAGTCCCTCGAAGTACGCGAGCAGCACCACGCGGCGCTGATCCACCGGCAGCGCGGCCAGGGCGGCGTGCACCTCCTGGTGCACCGGCCAACCGGGCACGGCCGCCTCCGCCGGGTCGGGGGCCGGCACGGCGCCGTCGTCCTGCAGCCGCAGCGCCGCGCCCCAGCGCTCCGCCTTGCGCCACCAGCGGCGCCGCCGTCGCAGGGCGTCGAGCGCGCGGTTGCGCGCGATCGACAGGACCCACGGCACGAGGGGGCCGCGGTTCAGCTCGTGCTGGTGGATGCGGCCCCACACCTGCACGAACACGTCCCCCAACACCTCCTCCGCCTCGCCGTCGTCCTGCAGGATGCGAGACGCGAGGCCGAGCACCCACGGTGCCAGGGCGTCGTACAACTCGGCCAGGGCGCCCTCGTCGCGCGCTTTGAGGCGCCGAACCAGGGTGCGCTCGACCTCTTGACTAAGACGTTTTGGCTGTGTCACTTAGATTTCTTATTCTAGTGTCGCTCCGGGTGGGCGACCACCGGGAGCTCACACTCTTCGCGGGGCAGCCATGGTTTCCACACGCTTCGTACTCCTTCCCGTCGCGTTCGCCCTCAGCACCACGACGATCTCCGCCCAGGCCGACCCCGACCGTAGCGTCGCGGGTGGCGGCAGTTTCCCGCCCGGGTGGCACGTGCGGACCGAGATCGCCCGGCAGACCGGCCAGCCTGCGCCGCTCGCCAACGTCAAGTTCGGCGCCATGGGCGACGGCCTGCACGTGACGGTCGGCCCCGCGGCGATCTACTGGCGCGACGCCGACACCGCGTCGGGCAATTACCACATCGTCGCCAAGCTTACCCAGATGCAGAACCCGGCGCATCCAGAAAGCTACGGGATCATTCTGGGCGGCAGGAGCCTCGCCGACTCGGGCCAGAGTTATACGTATTTCCTGGTGCGCGCGGTAGACGGCATGTACAGCATCCGGCGCCGCGCCGGGTACAGCGCCCGCCCCACCGCCGTGGTAGAGTGGACGGCGAGCGACGCCGTGGTCAAGTCCGACAGCACCGGCAAAGCGACGAACGAGCTCAGCGTCGAGGTGCGCGGCGGCCGGGCCCGGTTCATGGTCAACGGCAAGGAAGTGTACGCCGCCGACGCCGCCGGCCTCGACACGCGGGGCGTCGTCGGCTATCGCGTGAACCACAATCTCGACGTGCATCTCGGGCCGCTCGGGATTCACAAGCTGTGAGCGGCGCGTCGTTCACCGACGACGAGAAGTTTTCGTTCACGCCGTTCACGCGGCATCCCTTCTTCACGCAGGTGAACCGCTGGATCATCGACAAGGTGATCTGCCCGGGGCGCCAGGTGATCGTCGACTTGGGGTGCGGGCCGGGAGCCGTCACCAAGCTGATCCTCGAGCGCACCTCCGGATCGGAGCCCCCGCCGCGCGTCATCGGCGTCGATCCGTCGCCGTCGGCGATCGCCAAGGCGCGTGCGGCGATCTCCTCGCGCGTCGCGGAATTCATGGAAGGAAGCGCGGAGCTGCTGTCGCGCCTCGTCCCCCCCGCCGACGCCGTGGTGTTCCTGAACGCCATCCACCTGATCCAGGACAAGCACCAGGTGCTGGGTGAGATCCGCAAGACGCTGAAGCCACGCGGCCTGCTGGGATTTAATTCGACGTTCTTTGCGGGCGCCTACGTCGAGGGTACGAGCGGGTTCTGGCGGCGCTGGGTCGTGCGGGCGGTGCAGGTACTCAAGGAGAAAGGGATCGCGGTGCGCCACGACGGCCACGCCGCCGCGATGAAGTGGTTCTCCGCCGACGACTACGCCGCGGCGTGCGAGTCGGCGGGACTCCGTCCCACCACGGTCGAGCTGGTGAAGGTCGAGATGACGCCTGAGAGTCTCGCCGACATCGGCCAGTTCTCGTTGTTCATCGAGGGCGCGCTGCCCGGCGTGCCGCTCGAAGAAGGGTCGGAGGCCCTGCTCAAGGGCCTGGACCGCACGCTCGACGAGCTCAAGGTGCCGAGCGTGTCGCGGAACTGGCTGGAGGTAGTGGCGGAAGCAGTCTAAGCAGCGAGGCCCCCAGACCGACCACGAGCAGCGCGCCGAGCGCGATCGCGTTCCACGACTCGAGTGCCGCGGCCGCGTTCCTCCCGACGACGGCGGGCGCGCTCAGCGTGACGAGCAGCACCGACGCCGCCAGCAGCCCCAGCCGCCAACGCCTCCCGGGAGCGGCCGGCGGCGGTTGCCGCAGTCCCCACCACACACACCAGTAGCCCGCGAGCAGCGTGACGTAGTGCGCCTTCCAGGCGAGCGGCGTGACGAGCGTCATCGCTACGAGCGAGATCGCCCACTCCGCCGCCGCCCGTCGCGAGCGCAGGTCGCTCGATCCGCCGCGAAATGCCAGCGCCAGGCCCAAGGCCAACACCCCGGCCATCCCGTAGAACGCGAGTCGAGCCGCCTCCGGATCGGGAGCGAGTCGACCGGCCGCCGCGAGCAGCGACTGATTCAGGTGGTTCGCCGACGCGGGGTCGGCGATCTCCCGCGCTGCCACCGCGCGCCAGCTGTGCCATTGGTCGAGCGCCGCCCGCGGACCAAACACGAGCGCCGGAACGACGCCGTTCAGCACCACGAGCCAAGCGGCTGTCCACGCGACGTCTCGCCAGCGACGGCGGTACAGGAGGTAACCGACCAGCAGCACCGGCGCCGCCTTGACGCTCGCGGCGACCGCGAGAGCGAGGCCTCCCCACTGTGGACGGGTCGCGCGGAACCGGTCGAACGCGACCAGCGCGAGCAGCAGCAGAAACAGGTTCAGCTGGGTGTGTTGCAGGTGCTCCTGCAGGATGCGGGCGGAGAGGAGCACCGGCACGAGGACGGAGGCCGACACGAACGACAAGCGGTCGGGGGGCGGCTCCGCCGGCCAGAACGTCAGCCGCTCGCCGCCGTCTTCGAAGAAACGCGCCAGCAGGCGGCAACATCCCCAGATTGCCAGGACGCTCCCCAACTGCCAGAGCAGCAACACCGCGTGGATGCCGAGCAGCCGGGTGACCAGCGCGAGCGCGGCGGCGACGAGCCCGAAGAACGGGGGCCACGTGTTCAAATGGATGTGATACGGGTCGCTGCCCGCGAGGATCGACTCGCCCAGCTCCAGGTAACCGCTGAAGACGACGATGTCCGCGCGCCACAGGCTGCGGGCGATCTCGAACGCGAGGTAGAGGAGCGTCGCGCCGTAGACCGCTGCCTGCCACGGCCGGAGCTTTGGCATTACGCGGGGGACGGCTTCCGCGAGAGCCACAGCGATACGCCGAGCATGAGCAGCATCATCCACACGATCAGACTGTAGCCGCCGATCGCGTGATGCAGCGTGTTGCCGATGAGATCGCGGCCGGTGAGGCCGGTGACCGCCATGAGCGCGAGGATCACCCACGTGAGACCGCGCGGCCGCAATGAGAGGAAGGCGTAGTACACGAACAGCAACGTGACGAGGTGCGCCTTCCAGGTCATCGCCGAGAGCAGGTGTCCCACGAGGAAGGCGGCGTTCAGCTCGAAAACCGTCAGGGGCCCGGCGCGCGCGCGCAGCCACACGAGCGCGCCGAAGAATCCCGCCACGACCAGAACCGCGGCGACCGTGTACACCGTGTGCGCCGCCCGTTCTGATGCAGGGAACACCTTATAATCCCGCTCCGTCGGTTCCGTGGGCGCGCGCGTGAGCCGGTAGATGGCAGCCGCCAGGTTCTGGTTCGTGTAGCGCTGCACGACCTGGCCCTCGCCGAATCCCTGCAGCACCGTGTGGTAGTAGTCGGCGAGGTCGCGTACGCCTTTGCTCGGGCCGCGCTGCAGCATCGGCAGCGCCACGCAGGCGAGGCCGAGCGGCACGACGGCGAGCGCGGCGCGACGCCGTCCCCGCACCACCAGCCACGCCACGAGGAAGACGGGCACGAGCTTGATCGCCGTCGCGGCGACGAGCGCCGCGGCGCCCCGCACGTCGCGGCCCGCGAGGTACCACCGGATCCCGAGCAGGCACAAGACGAACAGCGCGAGGTTGACCTGATCGAGATTGAGGTTGTTGAGGAAGAACTGGGCCGAGAACACGATCGCCAGCGCCGGCCGCCACCAGTCGCGCGGCCGATCAGGCCAGAGGGCGTCGAAGACGTCGAGCGTGAGCCGCACGGCGACGGGAATGAGCAGCAGGTTGCAGAAGTAGAAGAGGCCGGCGGCGACCTTGAGCGGCAACAGGGCGAACACCTGAAACACCATCGCGGCGAACGGCGGGTAGGTGGGTTCGCGCACGCCGGGGAGATACGTGTAGAGTGGCTGCCCTTCCCAGAACCAGCGGCCCGCGAGCCAGCGCGCGTGGAAATCGGTCCCGGGGCTCTGGCCTTTCGCCGCGATCACCGACAGCACGATGCACGCGCCCAGCAGGACGACCGCGATGATGCGGCGCTTCACGACGGGTCCAGCACGAACGTGAGCCGGCGATGCGATTCCCGCAGTGCCGCTTCGACGGCGCCGGGCGTCGCGCCGCGAGCCCCCCTTGCGAAGATGAACCCCGGATAGCGCGACCCCTCGGGGAACGGCACCAACCGCTCGCCCGGGTGCGCCGTGATCTGCACATCCTCGACCAGTGGCACGGCCTTCGATTCCACGACGCCACGGACTTCCCGCAGCACACCGGCGCCGGGAATCGGAATCATCATCACTCCCGCGGCGACCGCCTCGCGCTCGAGCGAGGGGATCGGCATCCCCAGCGCCTGACGAAGAATCAGCTCCTCGAGCGACACGCCGTCCCCGAAGCGCAGCACCGCGGAACAGCGTCCCCCGATCGGCCGCGCCGCCAGCTCGATCAGCCAGGGTCCCCGATCGTTGTAGCGCAACTCGGCGTGCACGGGCCCTTCGACCAGGCCCAGCGCACGCGCCGCCCGCTCGGCGCACTGCGCGATCGCTTTCTGCAGGCCCGCGGGCGCGCGGGACGGCGTCACGTAAATCGTTTCTTCGAAGAACGGGCCGTCGAGGGGGTCGGGCTTATCGAACAGTGCCAGGAGGTGCAGGCGCCGGTTCACGAGGAGGCCTTCGAGCGCCACCTCGTACCCCGGCACAAAGTCCTCCACGAGGAAGGCCGCGTCGCACGAACCAAGGATGGCCTTGAGTCGAGTGTGCGCCGCAACGAACGACGCCGGATCGTCGGCGCGGATCACGCCGCGGGACGCGCTCAGTCGCAGCGGCTTCAAGACGCAGGGGTAGGCGACGCTCCGGGCGATCTCCTGCGGATCCTCGTCCAGGAGGTGGCGCGTGAATCGCGGTACCGGCACGCCATGCTCCGCGAGGAGTTGGCGCTGGCGGTGCTTGTCGCGGGCCGCCTCGGCGGCGTGCAGCGGATTGCCCTTGAGCCGCAGCCGTTCGGCGACGGCCGCCGCGGCGACCGCGCTGTCGTCATCCACACCGACCACGGCGTCGATGGGGTGCTGACGCACGAACGCGAGCGCCGCCTCGGCGGCGCGCTCGGGATGCTGGAGGTCGAGGGTCAGAAGTCCGGCGGGGTTCGCGGCTTCCAGCGTGCTGGGCTGCTCCGACGCGACCGTCAACTCGGCGCCGATGCGACGGGCAGCCTCCACGAATGCCGCGGTGCGGTACGTCGTGGATGGCAATAACAACAACAGGCGGGGCATGTGTAAATGTAGGGGCACGGCAGTGCCGTGCCCCTACCGGGGGGACGACATCATTATTTTTTCGATGCCTGGAAGTACGGGTTCGCGCCCGAGGTGTGATCGGTGATGTCGACGATGCCGCGGACTTCGGGGATGTGTTGCGCCAGCATGCCTTCGATCCCCTGGCGCAGCGTGACGTCGGCCATGCCGCAGCCCTGACAACCGCCCCCCATGCGCAGCATCACGACGGCGTCCTGCACGTCGATCAGCTCGACGCGGCCACCGTGGCGCGCGACCATCGGGTTCACCTGGTCGTCGAACAGCCGCGCGACCCGCTCGTACAGCGCGTCATCGTCAATCGTCCCCGCCGCAGCTGCCTTGGCGGCGACGGGCGGGGCGCCGGACGCCGCGGCGGCGCGAATCGCGGCGCCGACAGCCTTGCCTACCACCTGCCACGGCGCGGGATTCTCCTTCACGACAGTGACGATGTTGCCCGAGACGATGACCTCGGTGACCCCACCAGCGGGAATCGCGAAGATTGATTCCGCGAGCGGTGAGCCCTTGGCCTCTTCCGGGGACGTGAAACGCCGCACGCCCGCCGCGTGCAGCGGTTGGCTCACGACGAACTTGCAGCGGTGGTTGTCCACCGGCTCGGCGGTAATGCGTATCTCGACCTGACTCATATGCCGCAACCTAAACCCTCACGGCGTGTACGCCAAGTTTGCACCCAGCCAGCGCTCGACTTCCTCAGGCGCCATCCCCTTCCGGGCGGCGTAGTCCAACACCTGATCCTTGCCGATGCGCCCCAGGCCGAAGTAGCGCGCTTCGGGATGCGCGAAGTACCAGCCGCTCACCGACGCGGCCGGCAGCATCGCGCACGACTCCGTCAGCGTGATGCCGGCGGTGTTCGGCACGTCGAGCAAGTCGAACAGCGTCAGCTTCTCCGTGTGGTCCGGGCACGCGGGGTACCCGGGCGCCGGACGGATCCCGCGGAACCGCTCCGCGACCAGCGCCGCGACATCGTTCCGTTCCTCCGGCGCGTATCCCCAGAACTCGGTGCGCACCCGCTCGTGCAGCCGTTCGGCGAGGGCTTCGGTCAACCGATCGGCTAGCGCCTTCGCCAGGATGCTCGAGTAGTCGTCGTGATCCCGCTCGAACGCCGCGCACACCGCGTCCAGGCCGATACCCGCCGTCACCGCGAAGGCGCCGACCCAGTCGCGTGTGCCGCTGTCCTTGGGGGCGACGTAGTCGGCGAGGCACAGGTTCGGCCGGCCGGGCCCCTTCTCGAACTGCTGCCGCAAGCCGCACAGCACCGCGCGCACTGTGGCGCGATCTTCGCCGGTGTAGACTTCGATGTCGTCGTCGCCCACGGTGCCGGCGGGGAAGAGGCCGATGACGGCCCGGGCCCGCACGAGCCGCTCGGCCACGAACCGTTTGAGCAGCGCCTGCGCATCCACGAACAGCTTCTTGGCGGCCTCGCCGAGCTTCGAGTCCTCGAAAATGGCGGGATAGCTCCCCTTCAGCTCCCACGCCTGGAAGAACGGGGTCCAGTCGATGTACGGGACGAGCTCGTCCAGTGGGTAGTCGTCGAGCGCGGTGACCCCGGGGCGGCAGGGACGGGCCGGCTCGTACGCGGTCCAGTCGAGCTGCAGGCGGCGCCGCCGCGCCTCGGCGAGGGTCAGCGAGACACGCTCCGCATCCCGCGTGCCGTACTCGACACGCAGGCGCTCGTACTCTGCCCCGACCTCGCCGAGATAGGCGTCGCGGCGCTCGGCGGAGAGCAACTGGCTGACGACGCCTACGCCGCGCGATGCATCGAGCACGTGAATCGTCGGACCGGTGTAGCCCGGTGCGATCTTGACCGCCGTGTGCGCGCGCGACGTCGTCGCTCCTCCGATGAGCAGCGGCAGCGTGAAGCCCTGGCGGCTCATCTCTTTGCCGACGCGCACCATCTCATCGAGCGACGGCGTGATCAGACCCGACAAGCCGATCACGTCCGCGCCTTCGCGGCGCGCCGTGTCGAGGATCGTCTGCGCCGGCACCATCACGCCGAGGTCGATCACTTCGTAGTTGTTGCAGCGCAGCACCACGCCCACGATGTTCTTGCCGATGTCGTGCACGTCGCCCTTCACGGTCGCCAGCACCACCTTGCCGGCGCGGCGCACGCCACCCGCCGCGCGCTGCTCGGCCTCGAGGAACGGCACCAAGTAGGCCACGGCCTTCTTCATGACGCGCGCGCTTTTCACGACTTGGGGGAGAAACATTTTCCCCGCGCCAAATAAATCCCCCACGACGTTCATGCCGTCCATGAGCGGTCCCTCGATGACGTCGATCGGCCGAGCGGCCTTGCGCCGCGCCTCCTCGACGTCCGCCTCGACGTGGTCGAGAATGCCCTCGACCAGCGCGTGGCGCAGGCGTTCCGTCACCGGCAACGCCCGCCACGCCGCATCGGCCCGCGTGGCGACAGTGCTCTCGCGGTGCTGCTCGGCGAGGGTCGTCAGTCGCTCGGTCGCGTCGGGGCGCCGGTTGAACAGCACGTCCTCCACCACGACGAGCACGTCGGCCGGCACGTCTTCGTATACGGCGAGCTGGGCGGCGTTGACGATGCCCATGTCCATCCCCGCGCCGATCGCGTGGTACAGGAACGCCGAGTGCATCGCTTCCCGGACGTGGGCGCTGCCGCGGAACGCGAACGACAGATTGCTCACGCCCCCGCTCACGAGGGCCCGCGGCAACGTCGCCTTGATGCGACGGACGGCGTCGAGGTACGCAATCGCGTACGTGTTGTGCTCCTCGATCCCTGTCGCGACCGCGAAGATGTTGGGGTCGAAGATGATGTCCTCGGGCGGAAACCCGGCCCGTTCGGTCAGGAGTTTGTACGCCCGCGCACAGATGGCCACCTTGCGGTCGGCCGTATCGGCTTGGCCCTGCTCGTCGAACGCCATCACGACCACCGCCGCGCCGTAGCGCCGCACGAGCCGCGCCCGGGCGAGGAACTCCGCTTCGCCTTCCTTCAGACTGATGGAGTTGACGATCCCCTTCCCCTGGAGGTTCTGGAGCCCGACCTCGAGCGCGTCCCAGCGGGAGGAGTCCACCATCACCGGTACCTTCGCGATGTCCGGCTCTGCGGCGACCAGCCGCAGGAAGCGCTCCATCGCGGCCGACGCGTCGAGCATCCCCTCATCCATGTTGACGTCGATGATCTGCGCGCCGTTCTCGACCTGGTGGCGCGCGACCTCGAGCCCGGCCTCGTAGTTCCCGGCCTTGATGAGGCCGGCGAACCGCGCCGAACCGGTGACGTTGGTGCGCTCGCCGATGTTCACGAACAGTGTGTCGGGCCGGATGTTGAGGGGCTCGAGTCCGGACAGCCGACAGATCGGCGCGACCTCCGCCGGCACCCGGGGCGGCAGGCCCGACACCGCGGCGGCGAGCGCGCGAATGTGCCGCGGCGTGGTACCGCAGCAGCCGCCCACGACGTTCACGAACCCCGACCGGGCGAACTCGCCGACCAACGCCGCCATCTCGGGCGGAGTCTGGTCGTATCCGCCGAAGGCGTTGGGCAACCCCGCATTGGGATGGCAGCTGACCGCGATGTTCGCGAGGCGCGACAGCTCCTCGACGTACGGCCGCAGCTGCGCCGCTCCCAGCGCGCAGTTCAGCCCGATCGTGAAGAGGTCCGCGTGCCGGACGGAGTTCCAGAACGCCTCGACCGTCTGTCCCGACAGCGTCCGCCCGCTCGCATCCGTGATCGTCCCCGACACCATCAGGGGAACGTCCAGGCCACGCTCGTCCAGCAGACTGCGCACCGCGAACAGCGCAGCCTTGCAGTTGAGCGTGTCGAAGATGGTCTCGACCATGAGCAGGTCCACGCCCCCCTCGAGCAGGGCCTCGACCTGCGTACGATAGGCGGCGGCGAGCTGCGCAAACGTGACGTTCCGGAATCCGGGGTCGTTGACGTCCGGCGAGAGCGACGCGGTGCGGTTCGTCGGGCCGAGCACACCCACGACCCAGCGTGGTCGCTCGGGGGTCCGCGCTGTCTGCTCGTCGGCAGCCTGGCGAGCGAGCCGCGCCGCAGCCACGTTCAGCTCGTAGACGAGCCCTTCCGTCCCGTAGTCGCTCTGCGATATCACCTGGGCGTTGAACGTGTTCGTCTCGAGGATGTCGGCGCCGGCCTCGAGGTACCCGCGGTGGATCTCGGTGATGATGCCGGGACGCGTGAGCGTCAGGAGATCGTTGTTGCCGCGGAGATCCTTGGGGTGGGCGCGCAGCCGCTCGCCCCTGAAGTCCGGCTCATCCAGGGCGTAGGACTGGATCATCGTCCCCATGGCGCCATCGAGGACGAGGATGCGCTGCGCGAGCGCGGCGCGAAGCTGGGTCAGGCGGTGCTGTCGATCGGTCATCGTTAAAAAAAATCGCCCCGTCGCCAATACGGACGCCGGGGTCCCGGCTTTTTAGCGACTTGTTTAACGTGGCTGCAATAGGCCGCAACTCACCACGGACTTGCCTCAGTTGTGCTGCAAAGCTAATTGGCTTGGCCAACTCAAGGCAAACTGCTTGTGGCGCGACCGCCACAACGTGAGCCGGCGCACGGCCGGCAACGCAGTTGACGCTGTAACGTAAATCTTCTATTAGTCGGAACTTGGAAGACATGCGCGCGGCAGCCGTCACACCCGGGGCCAATCTGTCTTCGGGGCCCATCGTCAGGCGTCTGGCGATGGGCTCGCTGGTCTTGGCGCTCGGTGTGTCGGTGACGACGTGTCGCCTCGACAAGCTGATCAACCCGGCGACCGCGGATCGGCTCACCGTGAACCCGGACAGCCTGCGGGACTCCGCGCACGTGGGTTCGACCGTCGCGCGCACACGCGCGGTGCGCGTCGCAAGTGCGGATGGCGTTACGCTGCAGTGGAGTGCAACGAAGACAGCGGCCTGGGTGACGCTCTCGCCGGCGCCGGATAGCGTCATCGTGACGCTCCATCCGGACACTCTCTCGCAGACCCTGCATCGGGACACCATCGTCTTCACATCGACTCAGACCAAAGATACGGTCAGGCTGCCGGTTGTATTCGACATGCTCCCACCCGCGGCGGAGCTGGTGGTGACGCCCGCGTCGGACGCCGAGACGGCATTCGTCGGGAGCGCCCTGCGCGACACGTTCGCTCTGCGAGTCAAGAACACCGGCGGCCTCCCACTCACGTGGGCCGCCGCGCTCGACACCGGTTGGGTCACGCTCTCCGATTCGGGCAGTACGCTGCCGCCCCAGGACACGTCATCGACGATCGTGACCGTGACCCTGAACGCGGACAGCCTCGCTGCCGGCACGCACCGCGGGGCAATCACCATCTCGGCGTCCGGTGCCATTGGGTCGCCCGCGACCGCGCCCGTAACGTTCACGCTCATGCCGTGCGTGGAGTCTGGGATCGCGCTCGATACGATCGTAACCGGCTCGATTGCGCTGAGCGACTGCGGCGCGCCACAGAGACCGGGTCGGCAGGCGAAATTGTACTACCTGCAGGCGACAGCCGGCGATACGTTGTCGTTCCGGCTCACGTCACCAGGCTTCAACGCGTATCTCGTCCTCACCAACAGGTCCGGAGTCGCGGTTCTGGCCGAGAACGACGACTGTGGAGCGCCAGTGGGGACGTCGTGCATACAGGACTTCATCGTGTCCACGACTGACCGGTACGTCGTCGAGGTGACAACGAAGGACTCATCCGAGACCGGGGCGTTCACCTTGTCCGCCGTCAGGGAGCTGTCGCCCAGTCAGCCCGCGCCGGGGCAGTACCGCGCGGACGGCGTGACGGCGATTGCGGTGGGAGCGGTGACTCCCGAGAGCACTGTCGTCTTCAAGGCGACGCTCAACGATCCCAACCCCCATGATTCCGTGCGGCTCGAGGTCGAAGTCGAGGGGTTGGCTTCAGGCCCTCTGACTCATACGACGGCTTTGGTGCCACCGGGAACGCCGGTCGCGCTCTCGGTGACCGGCCTGCACGACGACGAAGGCTACCATTGGCGCGCCCGGACCTGCGATAAGACGAACCGGTGCAGCACGTGGTTCAACTTCGGCGGGAACGTCGACCCGGCCGTCGACTTCATCGTCAACTGGAAACCCGAGGATCCGATGATCGGCGCGCTCGCGCAAATCGGACCCGGGGGCCCGATGGCGATCGGTGGCGGCACCGGTGGCAGTTATCCGAATAGCGTGGTCGTGACGTTCAACGCCGACGTGACGGATTTCGATCCGGGCGACCTGATCTCGATTGAAGTGGAATACAAGACGACGAGTGTTGCGTTCGACTCAACCACCATCAAGGGGAGCGGGGTACCCTCGGGCGGCACGGCGGCGGTTTCGGTAAGCATTCCCGTGCCGCTGCTCATCACCAACGACTATCATTGGCGCGCCCGTGTCTGCGATCAAACAAACCGGTGCAGCGTCTGGGTATCGTTCGGGGGCGGCAACCCCGAAACCGACGCCGACTTCCACGTGCCCTGAGCCGTGACCTGCCCCCGCTGCGGCGCCGACGGCATCCCCGACGGCGCGCCCGGATGCCCCAAGTGCGGCATGACGCTCGGCGACGAGCAGAACCGCACGAACGCGACCCCGGAGGACGCGATCCCCGAGGAGCTCGAGGACGCTCTGCGGCGCGAGCTCAGCAGCCAGTACCAGATCACCGACCTGCTCGGTCGCGGCGGGATGTCGCTCGTCTACCTGGCACAGGAAGCGGACCTCAATCGCCAAGTGGCGATCAAGGTCCTGCCACTGCAGTTCCTCCAAGGGCCAGCGTCGGCCGAGCGGTTCGAGCGCGAGGCGAAGATCGCCGCGTCGCTCGATCACCCGCACATCGTCCCGATCTTCCGGGTGGGGGCCACGAGCACCTTCCTCTGGTATACGATGAAGCGGATCCGCGGGCGCTCGTTCGAGCAAGTCATCATGGAACGCGGCGCGCTGCCGCTGCCAGAGGTCCTCGGCGTCGTGGAGCAGGTGGGCAGCGCGTTGCAGTACGCGCACCGCCACGGCGTGGTGCATCGCGACGTAAAGCCGGCGAATGTGATGATCGAGGATTCGGGTTGGGCGCTGGTATGCGACTTCGGCGTCGCGCGCGCGTTCGGCAGTGTGTCGCTCACGCAAACCGGGGCCTCGCTCGGCACGCCGCGCTACATGTCCCCCGAACAGTTCGAGGGCCAGCCGGTGGACGGCCGCTGCGATCAATACTCGCTCGCCATCCTCGTGTGGGAGGCGCTCACCGGCGGCGTGCCGTTCACGGGCGACTCGCTCGGCGAGCTGATCCGCAAGCACCTGCTCGAGCCCCCACCCCGGCTCTCCGAGGTGAAGCCCGAGATTCCCGAGCCTGTCTCCGCCGCCGTGTACCGGGCGATGAGCAAGAAGCCCGCCGAGCGCTTCCCCGATGTCGCGGCGTTCGTCGCGGCGCTCGGGGGCCAGGCCGCGCCTCGGATCCCCGCCGGCTTCACCGGCCCCACGCCGGTCAAGCCGCGCCCGCGCATCCTGTGGGACACACCGGACACTCCCACGGTGCCGATCCCGTCGCTGCGGCGCCGCCGCCGGCTCATCACGGCATCGGTCGTGCTCGGCTTTGTGCTGGTGAGCGGCGCCGCGTGGGTCGCGCTGCGCCCGACGCGGCCGGCGAATGGCGCCACGCCCACTCGGCCCGACTCGGCAAGCGGACGGGCGCCCGACACGCAGCGCGTCGTGACGACGCCGCCGGTGGACACGCCCGTCGTGCGGCGCCCGACGCCGCGGCCTCGTCCGTCGGTGCCTCCTCCGGCCGTCGCCCGCGCCAAGCTGTCGCTCAGCACCAAGCCCCCCGGGACGTTTTTCCTCGACGACCGGCCCGTCCGGAGTACGCCGATTCTCAACCTGGAGATCGCGCCGGGGCGGCACCGCGTGCAGGTGAAACGTGACGGCTTCGCGCCGTTCGACACCGTGTTCACGGCCGAGCCCGGCCAGGAGATCAAGTGGACCCGCATCGCCCTGAAACCCGTCGGCGGATGACGCGCACCTCTGCGCTCCTCGCGGCGCTCTGGCTCTGCGCCCTCTGGCTGCCGCGCGCGGCGACGGCACAGTCGGCCGTCGCGGTGCTCGCCCAGGGCACGCGCGCCTACGACGACCTCGAGCTCGACAATGCCGCGGGGCTGCTGCGCCGCGCGCTGGCGTTTCAGGGGAGCGACGCGCTCGCTCCCGCCGACGCGGCGCGCGCCCTCATGTATCTCGCGGCGACCGAGCTGCTCCGCGATCACGCGGACACGGCCCGCGCGGTCGCGCGGCGCCTCGTCCTCGCCAACCCCCGGTTCCGTCCCGACGAACTGGTCTTTCCACCACAGGTCCTGACGTTCTATGAGGCAACGCGCCGCGCCACTCCCGCGGTCATCGGACGCGCTCCGGCCGACACCGCCATCCGTCCCGGCGTCGAGGCACTGACCGTACGGCTCTACGCCAGCACGTTCCACGATGTCACCGCGGCGCTCGCCACTGAGGATGGACGCGTGGTGCGCACCCTCTACTCGGGCCCCATCGGCGACAGCCTCGACCTGCACTGGAACGGGCTCGACTCGAGCGGAACCGCCCCGCTACCCAACGGCCGCTATGCGATCACGGTGACCTCACTCGATCGCCAACGGCGCGTCGCCCGCATTCTGCGCCTGCCGCTCGAGGTGACACAGGGGCGGGTCGATACCCTTCCCCACCCCGCGCCGCCGGCCGATTCGCTGCTGCTGCATGAGCGGCAACCGATGGGCCCTGGGCTGCGCGCCCTCGCCCCGGCCGCGCTGACCGGCGTGGCCATCGCGGTGCTGCCCAGCGTCGTGGCCAATGGGGAGGACGCGAGCGGAGCGCGCTTCGTCGTCGGGGGGACCGTCACCGTCGCCGGGATCGTGGCCTTCTTCTCGCACCACCCCGGCCGCTCGATCCCCGCCAACGTCACGCACAACCGCGCGCTGCGCGACGCGTGGCGCCGCGAGGACGCCGAGGTTGCCCGTCGCAACGCCGAGCGCGCCCGCGGGATGGTCGGCATCCGCACGGGCGCTCCGGTCCTGCTCACCCCGGAGGCTCCGTGAGCCGAGCGCTCGCGCTGGTCCTCCTTGGTATCACGTCCACGGCCCAGGCCCAGGGGCGCTGGAACGTGTCGTTCGGGGCGGGAGGCGCGCAGGAGATCGCCCGCTCGCGCATTGGGACCACGCGCGAGCGAGTGAGCGGCCTTGTTTTCGGGGGCGAAGGCGTGGCGACGCGGGGCCGGCTCCTCGCCCGCGTGCGCTACGGGCAAGGACGAGTCACGAACGACACGGCCGGGCGCGATGTCGCCGAAGGTGAGGCGTTGCTCGGCTACAAAGCGCGCCCCTGGCTGACCGTGTGGTTCGGACCGCACGCCCGCACGTTCGTCGTGTCCGGTCAGAGCGACCGGCGCTGGCTGTTCTGGTCGGGCCGCGTGACCGCACGCGGCACGCTCTTCCCGGGAAGGGTGGAGACTTTCGTGGAACTATGGCAGGGGGTGACTGGAAGCCTCAGCCGGCCCGCAGAATCTGCCACCGGCGGCGGCGCCGAAGCCGGCCTCGATCTCCGCTTGGCGCGGCACCCGATCTGGGGCCGGGTCGCGTATCGCGTCGAGCAGGGACGCTCAAGTGGAGCGGGCCGGCGCGAGACCGTCGAAGCGCTCACGCTGACGGTGGGCTACACGCCGCCGCGCTAGGGCTTCCCAGGGTGTGATCTGTTTTGACCCGGCGCGTTGGCGCGCGCCGCCGCGGCGCGGGCGAGGCCCGCGGCCGCCTGGGCGGGGGTGACGCCTTGTCCGTGGGAGACGCCCGACATGACCTGCGCGGGAAGCCCAAGCACCTCGGTCGTGGCGCCGCCCGACGCGATGACTTGAGTCACGAGATCAACCGCGTCGGCGGCGGGCACACCCATCGCGGCGAGCGTGCTGGTGACGCGCAGCGTCGCCGCTACGCTGTAGGGTGGGCGACTCGCCCGGGCCAATGCCGTTACCTGCCGATCACTGAGCCCGGCATTGAGCGCGAAGGCGCCCGCCGCGATCGCGTCGGTATCGGTCAGAGCGGGGCCGGCGCGTTGCAGAGCAACGGCGGCCACGTCGAGCTGGCCCACCAGGGCGCGCAAGGCGGCCGCGACACGATCCGCAGGCACACCTTTGGCGCTGCCTTCGATCGCCTTTTGGATCAGGGGATCGACGGGGAGACCACGCGCGGCGGCCGACGTGGCGAGCTGGTGTACCAGCGCCGCGATTTCCGGCGGCACGCGCCCCGCGAGCCGAGCACTGACATCTTGAGCACTGACTGCTGTGCTACAAATCGCGAGCAGCAGAAAGACGCGGAGAGTCTTCACAACGAGAGCACGCTGTTGCGCCGTCCAAAGCCGTCGTCTACGGCGGGGGCGCCAGGGTCGGGCACCCAACGCGCGCCGTCGACGACGAACGCGTACTGGTGTTGGCCGGCCGGCAACGTCAGAGTCGCCGCCCACACGCCCGGGGTCCCGGTGCGGACGAGCGGGGTCGCGGCCGGATCCCACTGATTGAAGGTGCCGGCCAGCGCGACCTGCTGCGCTTCGGGTGCGAACAACACGAACCGCACCGTGACCGTGGTGGCCGGCGGCGGCGCGATGGGTCGAGCCAAGAGCAGGGCGAGGGCTGCACCCGCGGCGAACGCGGGCACCAGCGTCCAGGGGCGGAGCCGCAGGCGCCGCCAGAACCCGGGAGCCTTGGCGCGGCGACCCAACTCGGTAAGGACGCGCCCGTCGAGACCCGGGAACGTCACCGGCTCACGATCTACGGCCGCGAGCAGGCGCAGCGCCTCTTCGCCTTCCGCGCGAAGCTCGAGCGGCAGGTCGGCGAGCGTCAGCTCACCGTCGAGCAGCTGCTTTACCTGCGGATGGAAATCGGTCATGGTCATGCCCGGTCCCTCAGTTGCTCGCGGAGCCGATCGTACGCCCGGTGCATCCGCATCTTGAGCGAGGGCACAGAGGTGTTCAACCGCTCCGCAATCTCGCTGTACGACAACCCTTCCACGTGCTTCAGGACGAATACCTCGCGCTGCTCCGGCGTCAACTCGAGCAACGCGTGCTGCAACGCGCGCCGTTGCTCGGCCGCTTCCACCGGTACATCTGCCCGCTCGGCTGCGGCCACTGCGCCGGCCGCCTCGAGCGGGGCCACCTCTTTGCTCCTGCGACGTTCCGCAAAGCAGCGGTTCCGCAAGATCAGGAAGAACCACCCGACGAAGTTGTCGGGGTCGCGGCACTGCGCCAGCTGATCATAGGCCCGCACGAACGCGTCCTGCACTGCATCCTCGGCGGCGTCCAGGGATCCGAGCATCCGCGCCGCGTAGCGCGCATAGCGATCCCGGTACCGCGTCACCAACTCCGCGTAGCGCTCGGTGTCGCCCGCCAGGATCGCGCGAACCACTTGTCCGTCTGGTGCCCCATCCCGTCCGCTCAACCCGAGCTCCTCGGTATGCTCCGCGGGATGCTAGGCGCCCGCGCGGGTAGAGGCAACAGTCACCGCTAAAGAGCGTCGGGGAGGGGTGTCGGTAACGTGGCGTCCTGCGAGGGTTTGTGACTTGCGTTACCTCCAGGAGGTCGCCTGCGTCTTTATTGCGCTATGGCGACGCTGCCCCTTACTACGCCTACGGTCGTTCCCGACGCCGCGCTGCTGCGACGGATGGCCCAGCGTGACGCGACGGCCTTGGTGGAGCTGCAGCGGCGCTATGGCGCGTCGCTCTACGCGTTGGTGTACGGGATCCTCATGGATCCCGAGCGTGCGGAGCGGCTGGTGGCCGACGTCTTCGAGCAGGTGTGGCACGCCGCGGAGCTGCTGACACAGCGGCACCGCGGGGCTCATTCCTGGCTCCGGCAGGCTGCCAAAGAGCGCGCCTGGAAGGACCGGGCGGCGCCCGAATCACCGCAGTCATCGGAGGGTCTATGATGAAGCGAATCCTGGGAATCGCGATTGCGCTCGCCGTGCCGGCGCTGTTGGCGGCGCAGACGCCGAGTCCCGCTAACGAGCACGCGTCCGAGACGGCGAAGTCGAAGCTGATCCCGTCGGAGCACGCGTCCGATACGGCAAAAGTACGAGTGGCCGCGGCGATGGCGCGGCGTGCGTTGCACGTGCGAGGCGAAGCGGTCGGCCTCGATAACCGGCCGGTCACGCCGGCTACCCCGGCCACGCGGGCCACGCCCGCCCAGCCAGGTGCCGGAGAAGGCGGTCGCGCGATCCCGGCGACGCCCGCAACCCCTGCCTCACAGTCCCATAAGCCGGCCGACGCCGGCACGGGTCACGGGCGCAGGCCGTAACCGCGGGAGCAAAGCCAGTAGTATGTTACCGGTCCCATGCGAATGGGACCGGTTTTCTTTTTGGCGGCGTTTTCGCCCGTCGTCCTGCACGCCCAGACGGGGGCGTCGCTGGCCGTCGGCGCCGGTGCCGTGCGTTACGCCGGCGACTCGAGCTACCGCCCCGTTGCCACCGTCTCCCCGGCCGTGCAGGTGCTCTCCCCTTCCTTCTTTGTAGGCGCGGGTGGCTCCCTCTCGATGCTCCAGGACGGTGTATGGGCGGCTCAGGGACGCGTCGATGTGTGGGCGGCGTATCCCCGGGATCGCGTGACCGGCCCGAGGATCGCGGTGAGCACCAATCTCGCGGTGAGCACGCGCTCCGACGGCGTCGCGGGGGGCTCGGGGTCTATTGTCGCCGAGCTGGTGTGGGCGAGGGGCCGGGGCGGGGGGGCCATCGGTGCCGGGCCCGGGACCGGCGTCATCGAGGGGGAGCGGGGTGTCGGCGCGCCCCACGTCCGTGCGCGCGGCTGGTGGCTCACCGGGCCAACGCAGTTGTCCCTCAGCGTCGAGCCGATCCGCCTCACCGGCGCGTGGTACACGGACGTGGTGGGCGGCGCCACGATGGATCGGGGGGCGGGGCGCGTGGTGGCGTCGGTCTGGGCCACGGCGCGGCTGAGCAGCGTCTACGGCTCGAAGGGCGCGGCGAGCGCGGCATTGCAGTACTTCGTCACGCCCTCGGTGGCGCTCGAAGCGGCCGGGGGGAGCTACCTCTCCGACCCGTTTCAAGGGCTGCCGCGGGCGGGGTTTGCGAGCGTCGGCGTGCGGGTGCACTCGGCGCCTAGGGTGGTCGCGCCGGCCCCGGACCTCCCGCCGCGACTCGCGCCGCTCGTGGCGCAGCGCCGAGGGGACAGCGTCGTCGTGCGGTTCCGCATGAACGCGGCGCGCTCCGTCGCGATCGCAGGTGATTGGAACGCGTGGCAACCGGCGCCGCTCCGCGGCCTCGGCGGGGACATTTGGGAGGCGGCTCTGCTCCTGGCGCCCGGCACCTACCACTTCAACCTCCTCGTGGACGGCACCGACTGGGTGGTGCCGGGAGGTGTGGCGGTCGTGTCCGACGGCATGGGAGGCATGGTAGCGGTGTTGACGGTGCTCTGACTCTTGACGGAACCGGGACCACCCCCTACCCTGGCGCCCGTGCCGGAGCTGTCCACGCTGCGCGTCCTCTACCTCAGAGGTGCCCGATGGGGAAGATCAACCTGAAGGGTGTCATAATCGGCGGGTTGGTGGCAGGCGTGGTACTGAACATCGTGGATTTCGTCTTGTTCGGCGTCGTTCTGAAGAATCAAATGGCCGCGATGATGCAGGCGATGGGCAAGCCCGCGATCTCGAGCGGTCAGATGATCTGGTTCACGTTCATCGACTTCCTCTTCGGGATCTACCTCGTGTGGCTGTACGCGGCGATCCGGCCGCGGTTCGGCGCCGGCCCCGGCACGGCGGTCAAAGCCGGCTTGGTGGCGTGGGTCGTCGCGGGCCTGCTCCACGCGCTGTTCGAGTGGCCCATGGGGATGATGCCTCAAAACACGTTGGTGCTGGTCACGTTGGTGGCGCTGGTGCAGCAGCCGCTCGCGGCCGTGGTGGGAGCGAAGTTCTACACCGAGATGTGAGCGGGCCTGCATCGGCCCGATGACAAAACCGCCGGGCGGCTCGTGAGCCGTCCGGCGGTTTGCCGTTGGTGGACCGGCGCTCAGTAATTGAAGCGGAGCGTGACGCCCACGGTTCGCGGCTGGTTCGTCAGATAACCCACCCGGGCCCGAGTTCCGCGCTCGCGATCGAGGCCCAGGAAGGCGCGCTCGTCCAATGCATTGTTGAGGAACACGGCCATCTCCCAGGCGTCCCGGATCAAGCCGACGCGCAGGTTCACGATGTTGTACGCCGGCAGGTCGGGATTGAACCTAAACGTGGTATCGGGTTGCGGACCGTTCAACGGCCCGCCGATGGTGTTGGCCCCGAACGAATTCAGATACACGGTGCCGAAGGGACAGTCGGGCTGGCTCGGCGGACAGAAACCTTTGCCGTGATCGTCGATCGACGTGAAGCGGGAGCCCACGTGCTGGAAGCTGCCGGTGACGAAGGCCCGCGATCCTGCGCTAACCGTCCACCCGTAGGTGGCGGCCGCGCTGGACTGGAGCTGCGGCACGCTGGGCAGACGGTTCCCCTCCGCGATGCCCGCCACCACACTGTCGTTCTGGTCCCTGAAGCTCGACAGCAACTTGGCGTTATTGACGCCAACGGACAGTGAGAAGTCCAGGTGCTCGCTGGGGCTGGCGGTGAACTCCACCTCCGCACCCGCGCTCCGGGCCTTCTTCGCGTTCAAGATCAGACGGGAAGAGCACGAGCCCGCCGTCACGGTCAACTGGAGGTTACGGATGTCCATGTAGAACGCGGAGACGTTGAGGGAGGCTCGGCCGTCCGCGAACCGAGACTTGGCGCCCACCTCGTAGTTCCAGGCCGTCTCGTCTTTCCAGGAGCCCGCCAACGGGCCGAAGGTAGCCAGGTCCGAGGCCGAGCAGAGCGGCGCGTTCAAGGGGTCGTTGATGCCGCCCAGCCGGAATCCCCGCGAGGCCTGGGCGTTCACGGTGAGCGCGTCGGAGGCCTTGTAGCTCAGCATGAAGCGCGGCGCCACGCCGCTCGCATCGGTGGAGCCCGTTGTGTCCGTCGGGACTGCAAACGCACCGTCGAAGATCAGTGAGCGATTCTCGCTGAAGCTGTAGTAACGGAGACCCGCCGTGAGGTTCAAGCGATCAGTCGCGGACACGGTCGCTTCGCCGAAGGCGGCACCCTGCTTCATGTCATAGTGCAGCTTGGAGTAGAACAGCTCGTCGATCCTGGCTCCCAGGCTTCCCTGGGACCAGCCGCGGGGGGCGAAACCCTCGTCCGCCGCGAGCGAGTCGGACCCGACAACAAGCAGGCTCTGGCCGTAGTCGCGCTTGCTCTTGCCGTAGAAACCGCCCAGCAGCCACCGCACGCGGTTGCCGCCGCCTGCCAGGCGGACCTCCTGCGTAAACACCTTGGCCTTTGTGGCATCATGGAGCGGGGCGTCCAGTGTGTAGACGCGATCTGAAAGGCCGAGCGTGCCGCCGGTCACACTGCCGGTCAAGGCGGTCGCGTCGCGCACCACCAGGATGTCCCGGGAGGTGTAGGACGTAATCGACGTGAGGCTCACCCCACCCCCCAGGCGATACTGCCAGTTCAGGTCGGTGAGGAGGAATTTGTCGGTGAACGGCTCCTCGATCTGCGTGAAGAGCTGGCGCTCGCCCAGCGTTATGCGGGGTCGCGTAGTGGTGTAAGGGTTGGCCAGGATGTTGAAGGCGTCGATCCGGTTCCACCCGTCCATCTTCACCCCTTGGTAGACCAGGCGCGGAGTGAAGCTGAAGCGGTCGCTCGGGACGACGCGAAGCGCCGCGCGCACGCCGGCTCGGTAACCGCCGTTCACGTCCTTGTTGACCGTGAAGTCGGGCTGCACCGCGTCCATCCAGCCACCGAGCCGGTTGCTGTAGCCCACAATCCGGTACGCGGCTTTGTCGCCCAGGGGCTGGTTGAAGCCGAGCTTGGCGATACTGCCCGGGGCCCCGCCGCTGATCCAGCTCCCCTCCACCTCGCCAAACGTCTTGCTCGCACCGAGCTCGGGCTGGTTGCTGATGTAGCGAACCGTGCCGGACAACGAGCCCGCGCCGAACAAGGTGCCCTGGGGGCCGCGGAGTACCTCGACACGGGAAACGTCGAATAGGTCCAGGTCGGGCGTGAACAGGGAGAGAGAGACAGGCGAGTCGTCCAGGTAGGCGCCGACCTGCTCCTTGACCCCGGGCTGGTCGCGCGCGATCTGGCCCGAGGACGCGCCCCGCATGGCGACCTGGCTCTGCCCGGGCCCCAGGTTCTGCACGCTGAACCCGGCCACGTTGGCCGCAATCGCCTCGATGTTCTCCACGCCGCGCAGCCGCAGCGCCTGCTCCGTTGGCGCCGCGATGGAGAACGGCACGGCAGCTACCTCCTGCTCGCGCAGCATGGCCGTGACGGTCACCGCTTCGAGCTGGAGTGCCTGCATGACGAAGTCGACCGCGGCCTCTCGATCCGCGGCGACCTGCACGTCTTGCTGCGTCTGCGTCCGCAGGCCGGGCAGCGACGACGAAACCGTGTAGGTACCTGCGGCGAGATTCGCGATGGTGTAACTGCCATCTGCGGCTGACGTGGCGCGCCGGGCGCCACCTGGGCCCTGGACCCTGATCGTGGCGCCCGACAACGCACCGCCGCTCGCGTCGCGCACCGTACCCCTGATCCGACCGGTTTGGGCGTCCGCCGGGACGCCGTAGAGAAGCGCAGCGAGTGCGACGAAGCTTAGAAAGCCGTTTCTAGACCGAACCATAGAACACCCTCCCTCAAGGGTTTGACTATCCCTCGCGTCCACTCCTACTGCAGCCGCATCTCCACTCGCGCGTACACGAACCGCCCGTTATAGCCGAACGGCGACGCCGCCGCCCAGGGGAACGTGTTGTCGTTGTTGTTGAACTCGGCCTTCGGACGATCGGGATACGTGTCGAACAGGTTGCGGAGGCCCACGGACAGGTTCACGTCGTTGAAGTGATAGCCGACCTCGGCGTCGAACAACGTCTTCGCGCCGTACTCCTCCCGATCCGTGAAGCTGGGCTGCGCCGAGGCAAAGCCGCCGTAGTACGACGCCCGGGCCAGCGAATGGAACCGGCCCAGCGAGTACTGGGCGGTGAATGTCCCGCGCCAGTCGGGACGTTCCTCTTCGATGCCCACCTTCGTCACGAGGTCGAGGATGCTCGTCAGGTCGGTCGCGGTCCCCTGGAGAATCAGCGGCAGCGGATCGACCCGGGTGATCTTGTTCTTCGTGTAGTTCACCGCCGCGGTCACATCGAACGTGCCGGAAGGTCCCGCCGGCAGGCGCAGGTCGCCGGTCACATCGATCCCGTTCGTCCTGGTGTCGAGCCCGTTCGTGAAGAATTGCACCGCGCCGATCGAGGAGAAGCCGGAGTCGGTGAGAATCCGCTGCGACACCGTATCCCCGAACGTCGCCCCCAACAGGATCCGGTCGTTGATCTTGATGTTGAAGACGTCGACCGTAAACGTGAGGTTGTCGCTCGGCGTGAACGCGAAGCCCGCGCTCAGGTTGACCGACGTCTCCTCCTTCAGCGGCTTGGCGCCGAAAATCCGGGACGCGCGGTTGTCCACCGGGTAGTTGCCCACCTCGATGAACTGCCCGCCGATCACGTTCGTGGTCGTATGGCTGAAGTAGCTCTGGGCGAGGCCGGGCGCGCGGAAACCGGTACTGGCCGCGCCGCGCAGCACGAAACGCTGCGTGGGCTGAAACCGCAGCGCCAGCTTGCCGGTGAGTCGCTGGCCGAAGTCGCTGTAGCTCTCGAACCGCCCCGCCACGTTGGCGAGCACTTGGGAGCTGAGCTTGCTCTCCAGGTCCAGGTACGCGCCGACATTGCTGCGGCTATGATCGCTCGCGTCCGACGGCGAGAAGCCGGCGAAGACCGACGAGCCGGCGGGAGCGGGCCCGCTCGAGTCCTGGGCGAGGTGGCCGCCGTTGACCCATGATGCCTCTTCGCCGGCCTCGATCTTGAAGCTCTCGCGCCGGTACTGCGCGCCGAGCGCGACGTTGACCGGCGACGGCAGGCCCAGGCCGACCGACTTCGCCAGGTTGAAGCCGGCGATGACCTCGCGGCGCTGCAACCGGCCCGCGAAGAATGACAGCTTGTTGGGGATCCCCGGGTCGTCGAGGTTCCCTAGTATCCCGTCCGCCCCCGGGGCGCACGGCACGTCGAGACAAGGCCCCAGTGAGGCGTTGTTCGTGTGATCGAGGTCGTAGTCGAAGCGATTCGTGCCGAGCTCGGCACCCAGATCGAGCGACCAGCCGCTGACGTTGCCGCGGAAGCCCGCCGCGCCGGAGTAATCGGCGACGTTTGGGTGGAACTCCGGGAGGAACCCCTGGGGATAAAGCTCCGGCCAGTTCTTGGCGCTGTCGAAATACCGGAAGAACCCGTTGCCGGTACCGACGCGGTGGCTGTAGCCGCCGAACGCGTACAACTCGCTCGTGCCGGCGGGATTCAGGGGGAGCCGGAAGTTCGCGAACGTCATCGCGTCCTTCTCGAGCCCGTCGCCCCAGTGGTAGTTCGGCTGGGTGAGTGAGTTGCGCTTCTGCAGGATGCGACCCGTCAACGTGTCGATCACGTCCCCAACGCGGTTGCCGTCCACCAGAAAGATGTCGGGCCAGGCGCGATTGGTCGGATCGCGGTGCAAGTACTCGCCGAACAGGGTGAGCGACCCGCGGCCCACAGCGAACCCGAGGCCCCCGTTGACGTCCGAGGTGGCCCCGTCATCCGGATAGTCCTTGGTGGAGTATCCGCCGGTCTCCACGTTCAAGAACGGCGCGAACGCGCCTTCCTTCATCACCACGTTCACGACGCCGGCGATCGCATCGGAGCCGTATTGCGCCGAAGCGCCATCGCGCAGCACCTCGATGCGGTCGACCGCCCCGCTCGGCAGCGCGTTCAGGTCCACGCCGCTCGAGCCCGCGCCCATGCCGTAGGCGAACGTGTTCATCACCGCCATCTGATGGCGGCGCCACCCGTTCACCAGCACCAGGGTGTGGTCGGGCGAGAGGCCACGCAGCGTGAACGGCCGGACGATATCATTGGCGTCGGTGACGCTCTGGCGCGGGAAATTCACCGACGGAGCCAGCGCCTGGAGGATCTGGCTCGTCTCGCTCGTGCCCTGTTGCGCGAGCTGCTCGGCTGGGAACACGTCCACCGGCACCGCCAGCTCTTCTGCCGCAGTGTGACGCGCGCGCGACCCGACCACGACGTCGACCGGCGCGAGGGCGATCGCCTGCGCGGTCATCGCGAAGTTCTGCGCGGCCGAGCCACCATCGGGGACGGTCACGCGCGCCGACTGGGGCACGTAGCCGAGCAGCCGCACGCGCACCGTGAAGGTGCCCGCGCCCACGCCGCGAATGTCGTACTGACCCTGCTCATCGCTCGTGGCGCGCAGCCCCGTCCCTTCGACGGATACCTGCGCGCGGGGGAGCGGAGCGCCCGCGGGATCGGCCACGCGACCGTGGATCGACCCGGCTTGCGCGGCGAGCGCGGTCGATCCGAGGACGAGCAGCGCGGTCGTGAGTAAAGTTTCAGCACGGCGCATAATCATGACTCCTGGGGTGGACGACGTTGGCATAGTCCTACCGCGCATCTCGGGAGGCGTCAAGCGACCGCGCCCGGCCTGTCGCGGCATAGAGAATCGGGCCCAGCACCGCGAGCGCGGCCGCCACCAGCACGCCGGGCAGGCCGATCTCGTGGCTCCGGACCTCGAGCGCGACCCCGGTAACGAGCAGCAGCACGGGCAGGGCGGCAAGGAAACCGAGGCCGGCGCGCCCCAGCGGCACCCGGAAGCTGCCCCGCAGGTCCGGCTCCGCCCCGCGCAACTCGATCAACGCCGCGAATTCCATGGCGAGGGCGGCCGTGTAGAGGAGCACGTCCGCCGCGAGCAGGCCGCCGAACGACAGCAGCGCGAACCCCGAGTACGCCACCGCCGACGCGACGACCGCCGCCCGCGGCGTGCCGCGCGCGTCCGTCTCCGCCAGGCGGCGCGGCAGAAAACCGTCCCGCGCCATGACGAGCGGCACGCGCGAATACGAGAGCAACAACGCGTTGAAGAGGGCGAGCGCGCTGACCATGCCCGCGGCTGCCAGCCACACACCCAGCCAGGGGCCGACGATCGCCCGGGCGATGGCGGGCCACGCGCCGTCGGTCCACGTGCTCCACTCCGTCACGGCGAGAGCGGGCAAGATGGCGAGCAGGTAGACGCCCGTCACCAGGGGCAGCGCTCGGGCCAGGGCGCGCGGATACGTGGACCCCGCCTCCTCGATCTCCTCGCCGATGGTCGAGGCGTTGTCCCAGCCGCTGTAGTTCCAGATCGCTTGGGAGATGCCGAGGCCCAGGGCGCCGAGGAACGAGGTCCCCGGCGCGTGGAATGGCGTGAGCGGGAGTCCCACCGCAGGAGAGGCGCCGACCCAACGCGCGATCGCCGCGACCGCGACCACCGCGAACGGCGCGAGGACGAGCGCGACGAACCACCCCGACGCGGTTCCCACGACGCGCGTACCGCGGAGGTTCAGCCACGTCGCGCCCCAGATCAGCAGCAACGCCAGCAGCCAAGCCTCGAGTGCCGTCAACCCGGGCAGAAAGAAGCGCAGGTATTGCAGGAACAGCTTTGGGTAGATCGCCATGTCGATCAGCGAATACACCCAGCTCACCCAGCCGTTGGTGAAGCCCCAGAAGCGGCCGAAGGCGCGTTTCACCCACTGGTAGTAGCCGCCCTCCGCCGGCAGCATCGACGCGAGCTCGCCGATGAGCAGAGTCTCGGGGACGCTGAAGACGAGCGGCGTGCAGACGAGCAGCAGCAAGGCGACGCCCGGACCGACGGAGCCGACGAGGCCCTCGAGACCGAACGGGCCGCCCGACACCGTGAAGTACATCACGGCCACGAGCGGCCCGAGGCGGAGCCCTCCCCCGCCCCTCCGTGGCTTCGCGCTCAGTGCATGTGCTCGTTGTGCTGGTCGCTCATCATATGCTGACCTACGTCCGCGAGCCGTTCAAACGCTGGAAGTGGGGCTTCTCGACCGCGAAGTAGAAGGCGAGGATCGACGCATGTAGGAACGCCGCCGCCCACAGTCCCGTCACCGAGCCCCAGATCAGCGCCCAGCCGTAGGCCTGCAGGTAGCCGACGGTGTACATCGGGTTCGCGAGGAATCGATAGGGACCGGCGAGCACGACATGGGGCGACCTGGGGGGGGAGAAGAAGTTGTACCAGTAGTACGCGTCACCGCCGAGCGTATTCGCGGCCCACACTTTGACCGAGATCCCTAGCGCTACCAGGGCCACACCCACGACGATCACGACGACGCGCGGGATGTCGACGTCGAGTGTGTCACGCGTGACCACGCAGAGCAGGCCGAACGCGAAGACGTCGTTCACCATGAGCACCGACACGGTACGCCGAAACCGCTGGAACCCGCCCTCGACGCCCCAGGTGCGGGTGTAGGCCTCGGTTCGCTCCTGCCGCCGCAGGGCGATGGCGGTGAACAGGATGTACGTCAGGCGGCTCGCGACGCAGTACGCGATTGCGAGCACGGTCACCGGCGGCCGTACACGTGCACGACCGCGCGCCGCTGCCCTCCGAAGAGGGGGCTCCGGTAGAAGAAGTCGATCCGCCGGATGATGCGTGCGTCGCCCGGGAGGTCGATCACACGACTGGGCGTGCCCTCCCGGAAGTAGACCCTCGTGCCGGGCGAGAACGTCTCGCCGTTCGCGAAGGTGAGCTTCACGTCGAACATCTCGAGGTCGCCCCCCTCGACGTCGATCCGGATGGCCCGGAATGCGCCGTCGCCCACCGCCACGATGGCGTCGTGGTCCACGCGGAAATCCACCAGCCGCATCCCGATGTGATCCCAATCGCCCGCGGGAACAGGCAGGGTACCGGGAGCCGGCGCGGGGTTAGGCGCTGGCACCGTTGGGGGAGGCGGGGCCGCCGGTGTGGCAGCGCCGGCAGCCGCCCGGCCGAAGACGCGCACCGTCGCCTGGCCACGCCGCAGCCGGCTGCGATACCAGAACTCGATCTTGCTGATGATCCGCGCCGGCCCGGGCAGGTCGATCAGCCGGCTCCACGAGCCGGGGCGAAACACCACCCGAGTGTTGGGCGACCAGGTGTCGCCATTCCCGAACGTGAGGAGGATGTTGTACATCTCGAGGGTGCCGCCGCCGACTTCTATTCGGATCGCGTCGAAGGTCCCTTCTCGCACGCCGACCTCGATGACGTCGTGGTCGACCGTGAAACTGACGCGGCGCGAGCCGAGGGGCAGCCACTCGGCCGCCTGGTGGGCTGACGCGGGCAGGAGGAGGGCCCCGGCGAGCGCTGCCGTCAGGGACCAGGTGCCGGAACCGTGCATGAGGCCTCCTCGGGGGGATTCGGTCGCGTCCAACACGTAAGCACGTGTGCGCCCGTTCGGCAACGGACCGAACCCGCGAGAGCCGGGGTACTCTACCCCAGCCGCCGCCGGGAGGCGCCCATGAGTCGCTTCGTGCTCGCTGCTCTCTGCATTATCGCTGCTTTCCCAACTGCCGCAACCGCGCAGCACCCTGCGCAGCCCCCGCCATCCCCACCTACTCACAACGTGCAAGGCGCCGTGCGCGTCGTAGACGTGCGCGGCCGTGCCCTCGAGGTCACGACCGGCGTGGGCATGGCACTCCGCGTGGTGCACCTCCAGGTCCCCGCGGATACGCGCGTGACGGCGGCCGGCGCGCCCCTGCCCCTCGCTCGACTCCAAGCCGGTGACCTCGTGCGCGTGTCGTACGGCGCGCGGCCCGGCGGGTTCGTCGCCTATGCGATCGAGCGGCTGGAGCGTGCGCCATGATGCGCCGCGTGGCCGTCGGGGCAACTTGGCTTCTCGTCGCCGCCGCGGGCGCCTGCCGGCGGCCGCCGCAGCTCGGCGATCCGCTACCGGGGCTGTCGGCCGCGGAGCGTGCCCGCTTCGACCGCGGGCGCGCGATCTTCGACAGCGTTTTCACGCCCGCCACCGGGCTCGGCCCGCTATTCAACGCCAACGGGTGCATCGAGTGCCATGAAGATCCCGTGCGCGGCGGCACCGGTGACGAAGTCGAGCGGCACGCTGCCGCCTTCCACCCGGAAGCCACCGGCCGGCCCTGCGACGAGCTCGCGACGCTCGGTGGGCCCGTGTATCAGAACCACGTTACGCCGGCTCTGCAGACGGCGCTTGGGATCGACAGCGAGCCGGTGCCGCCCGAAGCGACCGCGATCGCCCACCGCACGACGCCCGACATCTTCGGGTTTGGGCTGCTCGATGCCGTGCCCGACTCGGAGATCCTCGCCTACGCCGACCCCGACGATCGTGATCGCGACGGCATCTCCGGCCGGCCGAATCGCTTTTTCGACGGCCGCTTGGGCCGGTTCGGCCGCAAGGCGCTCGTACCCGCGCTGCGCGAGTTCAACGAAGGCGCGTTGGCGGCCGAACAGGGGATTACGACGCCGGCCGTGCCGGCCGAAGAGACGGTGGCCGGACGTCCCCTTCCCGCCGGCGTCGACCCCGCGCCTGACCCCGAGCTGTCCGACAGCGCGGTCGCGCTCCTCGATGCGTTCGTCCGGCTGCTCGCGCCCCCGTCTCCGTTGCGGCTGTCCCGTGAGGCTCGGCAGGGGCGCGATGCATTTGGACGCGCAGGCTGCGACCGCTGCCACGTGCCCGTGCTGCGCACCGGGGACAGCCCGATCCCCGCGCTCAGCCACCGCGATGTGGCCGCCTACACCGACCTGCTGCTGCACGATATGGGCCCCGAGCTCGCCGACATCTGTCTCGGCCTCGCGACGCCGAGCGAGTTTCGCACCGAGCCGCTGATGGGCGTGCGCCGGATGGCGCGGTTCCTGCACGATGGCCGCGCGACGACGCTCGAGCAGGCGATCGAGCTGCACAACGGAGAGGCGGCGCGAGCGCGGGACCGGTTCCGCGCGCTGTCCGCGGAGGATCGGGCGGCGCTGGTAGCGTTCTTGAAGACTCTGTAACGCGTACTTGCTCGCCGTTTGGATGTAGTGTCAATTCTGACACTTCCTTCCTCATTGCGTCCGTCATGGTCAAACGCAAACTGTCTCTGCCGCTTGTCCTGGTGGTGCTCGCCACGTGCAAGGAAAACCCTACGGCACCGAGCACGACGAATCCCCAGTCCGTGTCCGTGTTGACGCAGCACAACGACAACACGAGGTCCGGCTGGAACGACAATGAGACCGCATTGACGACCAGTAATGTCAACGTCCAGCAGTTTGGCGAAGTGTTCACGCTCACCGTGGACGACCAGGTGTATGCCCAGCCGTTAGTCGTCGGTCACCTCTTCATCGGCGGCGGCTACCACAACGTGGCCTACATCGCCACGGTCAACAACACCGTGTATGCCTATGACGGCGACAATGGCAGACTGTACTGGCGGAAGAGCTTCACGGCGCCGGGCATGCGGCCCCCTCGGAACACCGACATGACGGGGGCATGCGGCGGGACGTACACGAATTTCAGCGGCAATATCGGGATCGTGGGCACGCCGGTGATCGATTCGGCGAGGGGGACCATCTATTTCGTCGCGCGCAGCACTACGGGCAGCACGTTCGTTCAGTACCTGCACGCCGTGAACCTCGTCAACGGGAATGAAATCGCCGGCAGCCCGACCAAGATCACCGCGACCTACGCCGGGAATGGCGACGGAAACGTCGGCGGCACGATTGCCTTTGACGCCCAGCGGCAGAACCAGCGTCAGGGATTGACGTTGGTCAACGGCTTCGTGTACGTCACGTTTTCGTCCCACTGCGATTGGGGGCCATATCATGGATGGATACTGGGATACGACGCCACGACGTTGCAGCAACAGGTTGTCTACAATGCCACGCCCGACGGATACGCCGGAGGCATGTGGCAAAGCGGCACCGGCATGGCCGCTGATGCGCAGGGCAACCTGTATGTGGTGACGGGCAACGGAACGGTGGGGGATACGGCTGATCCGACGAGCCCGACGAATCGCGGCGAAAGCGCCCTGAAGCTCACGCCGTCCGGATCGACCCTGCAGGTAGCGAGTTACTTCACTCCTCAGGATTACCAGGCTCTCAATGACAGTGACCTGGATTACGGAACGATGGGTGGGTTCCTGATTCCGAACTCACTCTATTTCCTGACCGGGGGCAAGGACGGGAACCTGTACCTCTTGAACAAGGATGCCATGGGCGGGTACGTGCCGTCCGCCAACCAGGTGCAGCAGGTGGTCGCATTGGGCAGCAGCGCCAACATGCATTGCCAGGCCGCGTACTACAAAGGCAGCGCGAAGGAATTCATCTACGTCTGGCCCGAGAATCAACCGTTGCGCGCCATTCCGTTCGACCCGGGCAGCAACATGATGGATGCAGCGGGGCAGATTCTGGCCGGCGGTGGCGGGCCGACGGGGCAGAGCGGGGCGATCTTGGCGGTTTCGTCGAACGGCTCCCAGGACGGGACGGGGATTCTGTGGGCGTCCTATGCGTCGACGGGTGATGCGGAAAGCTTCGTCAGCCCAGGCATCCTGCGGGCCTTCGACGCGAACGACGTCACTCGGGAGCTGTGGAACAATCATCAGAATGTCGCCCGCGACGGAGCGGGCAGTTACGCGAAATTCTCGGCTCCGACGGTAGCCGACGGACACGTGTACCTGCCGACGTTCTCCAACCGGGTCGTCGTGTACGGATTACGGTAACATTCGAAGCCCTCAGCCACCCCGTCCAAACTGACGCGTGTATTTCACAATCAGCGACCGCGCCTGAGGCTGATTCCACTGGAAGAAGCCGTCGGCGTCGCGGCCCTCATGAGGCATCGAAACGATGAAGACTGGCTTGGCACTTGCGCTGCTGATTGTAGTCCAGCTCCCACGGCTCCTTGCCAGCCAAAGCGCTCCCCCTCCCCCTCCCCCTCCCGCCGCGACAGCCCGCGCCGTCGTCACGCCCCCGGTTATCGACGGTCGACTAAACGACCCGGCGTGGCTGGACGTCCCGCCCATCACCGGGTTCATTCAACGCGAGTTGCACGAAGGCGCTCCCATCACCGAGCGCACTGAGGTCCGCATCGTCACCGACGGCCAAGCGCTGTACGTCGGCGCATGGTTGTACGACACCGATCCCGCGGGCATCGTCCCCGGCGAAAAGGTGCGCGACGGCGACATCTCCAAGAGCGACTACTTCGGTATCCTGCTCGACACCTATCACGACCGGCAGAACGGATTCGTTTTCACGACGACACCGGCGGCGATCGAGTACGACGCGCAGGTCGTGAACGAGGGCGAGGGTGGCGGCATCCAGCTGCCTGGTCAGACGCGCGCGAGCGCCGGATCACTCGGCGGGTTCAATCTCAACTGGGACGGCACATGGACCGTGGCCACGTCGGTGGACTCGGCTGGCTGGTATGCCGAGTTCCGCATTCCCTTCACCACATTGCGCTACGCTGCGGGTGAGCAACAGACGTGGGGACTCAACCTCGTGCGCTCGATCCGCCGCAAGAATGAAGAATCGTTCTGGTCGTTCG